>Ga0209652_1000862_pt1 | contig 25566 bp, 20 predicted proteins | sample SaaInl74LU_5_DNA_FD_184641 | JGI IMG/M metagenome (GOLD analysis project Ga0209652, IMG submission 184641) | Marine microbial communities from expanding oxygen minimum zones in the Saanich Inlet - ESP_74LU_5_DNA (SPAdes) (version 2) | ecosystem: Environmental > Aquatic > Marine > Intertidal zone... | reverse complement strand
CATTCTCAGAATAATACATTCCTGCGTCTGTTAAAACACCGTCTACATCACTTAAAAATAGCTTTATTTCTTTTCTTTCTTGACATAAAACATGCTTTTTCATTAAATACTCTGCATAAACCCAATCGTCTGGCTCATCGATTTCAGTCATTGAGTATTCGGGCATTTGATAAATTTCGATGTTTCCGCTAAGTCGATTACCAAACTTTAAAATATTAGAAACGGTATTGATATAAAATGCGCCATTTTCAATTAATGTGCCTTCAAAGTCTTGGCGTCTAGGCCTGTTTTTAAAATCATAATTGATTGCCATTCCTTCTTTATTCCAAAAGAAACGCTTAACAATAGCACAACTCAATAATGAATCACTCTTTGAATTTTTTAACTGCAAAATTCCTTTTGACAAATCTGTCTCCAATAAAAAAGGTGATGTTGCTTGAATTAAGACAAACGTATCGAGTGAATTCAAATTTACACCGTTTAAATATTCAAGCATAACACTTTCCGTAGACGATGAATCTGCCGCATTTACTTTAGATCGGTCATAAACTTTTAGTTTATTAAAACCAAAAGCAAGAACCGTTTTTTTTATCTCTTCAGAATCTGTCCCAATTATAACCTCGTCAATTTCTTTAGTATATTGTGCGGCCCTAGCGGTCCAATACACCAAGGGTTTGCCACAAAACGATTTGACGTTTTTTAAGGGAATAGATTTGCTACCGCCTCTAACAGGGATAAAAGCTATCGTTTTCAAATTTATCCTTTTTTAAATTTCAACTTTTCTCTTTGTACTTTTTCTATTTCTAGAATTTCTTCTTGCTTATAACTTAATGATTCGTAGGTGGCATTTAAATCTCTACATAACTTTTTTAAACCATTTGGTTCTAATGATGCCGAATGATCCGTTCCTTTCCAAGTTCTATCCTTTGTAAAATGTCTTTCTATCCAAGTTGCCCCTAAGGCATATGCAGCATTATCAATAGCAATTCCTAAATGGTGTCCTGAAAAACCTACATGCTTAACTCGATTCGCATATTCTTCTCTAAGTCTAGATATTTCCAACAAACAAACATCTTTGAACGGAACAGGATAACCTGAAGTACAGGAATAAATTACTAGACGATCTTTCGCTTGTCCTGTTTCTTCAAAAAACTCTACAATCTTTTTTTCTTCATCTTGGTTTGTCATTCCAAAAGATAAATGGACATCGCCTGTATACTCATCTCTTAATACCTTAAGCATTTCAAAATGGTTGTTGCATGCCGAAGGAACTTTTAATAGCCCAGGGCTAAAGGAAATCATCTCGCGCGCCGAAGTGACATCCCATACAGAAGTGGAATACTCTAAACCAATCTTATCGCAATGCTGCTTAAGGCCTTTATGTTGTTCTGTTGAAAACTCTAAAAACTCTCGGTGTGCCCCATAGGTATCTCCATAGGAATTAGACATGTTTGGATGTGGTGCATTGTACTGTTGCTCAGTTAAAAGTTCACGGTTGTTTCTTTTTTGAAATTTTGCAACATCAGCTCCGCATTCTTTTGCTAAATCTAATAATTCAATAGCTGTCTCGTATTTACCCATATGGTTACATCCTATTTCGGCAATTACTTTTGGTTTAAGGTATTTCATTTTGATTTTAATTGTTTTAACTTAAATTCTGTTTGTCAAATGTCTTTTAAGGCGATCCTGCCAATTTAGTATTTCAATTCCCAAAACACTTTTAACCTTGGTTTTATCTATCACACTATAAACAGGCCGTTTTGCAGGAGTTGGATAAGCTTTCGTTTTAATGGCGTTTACCTTTATTTTTAAATTTGAGACTTCAAAAATTGCTTTTGCAAAATCATACCAACTTACCACCCCCTCATTGCTGTAGTGATACAGGCCAAAGTTAGTGTTTTTAGAACTCACAATATTTAATATCACTTGTGCTAAATCTCCTGCATAGGTTGGAGTGCCTATTTGATCTGATACCACGCTAATTTCATCACGTGTTTCAGCAAGACGAAGCATTGTCTTCATAAAGTTATTACCATGTTCAGAATATAGCCAAGAGGTTCTTAGGATAAAGTGTTCTTTTAATATTTTTTGTATTTCAACCTCTCCTTGCAGTTTAGAGGCTCCATATACGCTTATGGGTTTAGCAACATCTGTTTCAACATAAGGTTCTGTTTTTTGTCCATCAAATACAAAATCAGTTGAAATCTGAACTAAAACAGAGTCAAATTCGTGGCAAACAATGGCTAAATTTTTTGCGCCCTGAGCATTGATTTCATAAGCTTTATCGACTTCTGACTCTGCTTTATCAACTGCTGTATAAGCGGCACAATTAATACAATAATCTATTTTTGAATTGGATTTAAAAAACGTATTTACATGCTTTAAATCACAAATGTCTAATTCTTGATAATCTGTATAAATAAAATTTAGATTCTCATACTGACCAGCAAGGTCTTTAATGCAACTTGCTAATTGTCCGTTACTTCCGGTCACCAATACATTCATTATAGCGATATGTTTGAAAGTGTTGGTAATACTAAGTCTTTCTCAGAAACAATAAATTCACTAAAAGATAGCTTCCAATCAATCCCCAAAGCTGGGTCATCATATCGAAGTCCTTGTTCTGAAGCTTTATTGTAAAAATTATCGCATTTGTAAGAAAAGATAGCCTTATCACTAAGAACGATAAATCCGTGTGCAAATCCTCGTGGGACAAAAAGTTGTTTTTTATTGTCTTCTGATAATTCAATTGAAAAGTGTTCAGTAAACGTTGGAGAATCCTTTCTCATATCGACTACCACATCTAAAACGGTTCCTTTTATAATGCGTACCAATTTAGCCTGTGCATATTTTCCTGTTTGATAGTGTAATCCTCTTAGGACGCCTTTTGTCGAAAACGATTCGTTGTCTTGAACAAATTTGACTTGCTGACCAATTAATTCGCTGAACTTATTTTGATTGAAACTTTCAAAAAAGTAACCTCTTGTATCATTAAATACCTTAGGCTCTAGAACAAAGCACCCTTTAAGTTTTGTTTCTGTGGCTGTCATTGATTATTTATTCAATAGTTCTATTAAATTTTTACTGTACCCGCTTTTTAATAAGGGGGCGGCTAACCTTTTTAGCTGAGCCTCATCGATATATCCCATTTCAAATGCAACGCCTTCAATAGCGCCTACTTTTAAGCCTTGTCTTTGCTCAATAACCTCCACGAACTGAGAAGCCTGCATTAACGATTGAAATGTCCCAGTATCTAACCATGCTGTTCCTCGGTCTAAAATACTAACACTGAGCTTTCCTTGCTCTAAATAAGCTTTATTTATATCTGTTATTTCTAACTCCCCTCTTTGGCTAGGCTTTATATTCTTAGCAATTTCTATGACCGAATTATCATAAAAATAAATACCTGGCACTGCATAATTTGATTTTGGATGCTCAGGTTTTTCTTCAATAGACACCGCTTTCCCTTCATTATTAAACTCAACAACTCCATAACGTTCTGGATCCGTAACTCTATAGGCATAAATAATTCCGCCATCAGGGTCGTTGTTGGCCTGCAACAATTTTTCTAAGCCAGTACCATAAAAAATATTATCCCCTAAAATAAGAGCTACTTTATCATCTCCAATAAAATCTTCACCAATTAAAAACGCTTCTGCCAATCCATTTGGTTGTTCTTGTTCCGCATATTCAAAAGAACACCCGTATTTTTTGCCATCACCTAACAACTTTTGAAATAACGGTAAATCTTTTGGAGTAGAAATAATCAATACCTCGTTTATACCCGCATACATTAATGTAGACAATGGGTAATAAATCATCGGCTTATCATAAATAGGCATTAACTGTTTACTTACAGATAGTGTTAAGGGGTGGAGTCGTGTTCCAGATCCACCAGCAAGAATGATTCCTTTCATGTAGCTTTATGGTATTGTTTATTGTAATAAGACTGATAAGCCCCCGAAGTAACATTATTTAACCATGTTTCATTATTTAAATACCAATGAATCGTTATGGCTAAGCCTTCTTCAAAAGTTACGGACGGCTCCCAACCTAACTCATCTTTTATTTTTGAAGCGTCAATTGCGTAGCGCAAATCATGACCTGGACGGTCTTCGACAAAGGTTATGAGTTGCTCTGAATCGCCTTGAGGGCGTCCAAGTTTCACATCCATTTGTTTACACAACTCTTTTATTAAATCTATATTTTTCCACTCGTTAAATCCGCCAATATTATAGGTTTCTTTGTTTTTTCCTTTATGAAAGACCAAATCAATAGCCTTTGCATGGTCTTTAACGTACAACCAATCTCTTGTATATTCTCCATTTCCATACACTGGAAGCGCCTTTTTATTTATGATGTTATTGATAAATAACGGGATTAATTTTTCTGGAAATTGATTCTGACCGTAATTATTAGAGCAATTCGTGATGACATAGGGCATGCCGTACGTTTCTCCATAAGATCTTACGATATGGTCAGAACTTGCTTTTGATGCCGAATAAGGTGAGTTTGGGTCGTATGGAGTGGTTTCTGTGAATAATCCAGTTGGTCCCAAAGTTCCATATACCTCATCCGTACTTACGTGATAAAATAATTTGTCTTGAAAATCGTCTTCCCAAGTATTTTTAAAAGCGTTTAATAAAATCGTAGTCCCTAAAATATTTGTTTTAATAAAGTCCAATGGGGTTTTTATAGATCGGTCAACATGTGACTCTGCTGCTAAATGAATAACACGATCAAATTTGTAGTGTTCAAAGAGTGTATTGATAAAATTCTCGTCGGTAATATCTCCTTTGATAAAAGTGTAATTTGGCTTAGATTCAATTTTCTTAAGGTTTTCTAAGTTGCCCGCATACGTCAAAGCGTCTAAATTAAAAACGTTGTATTGGGGGTAATTCTCCACAAATAAGCTTAGAACATGGGACCCTATAAAACCAGCTCCACCTGTAATTAAGACTTTCATACACTCATTTTAAACTTTTCTATAAATTTTAAAAACTCTATTGCAAATAAAACTCCCAGGGCGATTAAAAATGCTAAAATCCCTAAGAATAAGGTTGAGTTCAGTTCTATGCCAAAAAAACTTTTAGTGGTGCTTGCAAACCCAGAGTCTTGTTTGTTGGAAATCATTTCAATAATATATTGCTTGTCCAAAAGCTCTCTTTCTACTTCCACCAGTTTACTTCTCAATTCTAAATCGCTTTGGTATAAATCGTATTCTTTGGTTTTTTCAACCTCACTAGATCCTTCAAAAGTAATTCCGATCTCCGAAGGCTTTGAGTTTTTATCAGCGTCTATCCCTTGTTCTAAAACTCTTTTATAAGTCTCTTGAAGAGCTTCTGACTTTTCTAAGGCTAGCATTAAAGCGGCTTTTGTTTGGTTAAGCTCTACAAGATCTTTCCTTTGCTCATTTAAGAAAAATGGGTTTAAATTAATCGATTCCACAATGTTTTCAAAAACGGATTTAAAACTATTTCGTTCTGAAGATTCAATTCTAATTTGTTGATATTTATGGGTATAGTCTTCATTGTTTTTTAAAAAGTCTTCATATTCAATTTTTGTGGCTGCTAAGGAATCCAATTGCTTTATATACTTATTAAAAGCTATAAGTTTGTTGTTTTCACTCACAACAGGTTTAACGTCAAAAGCCAAAATAGACTTCGTTCTATCAGTATCTAAATTTAAGACATTCCCAAGAGTTTCATAATCTTGTTGTCTTAACAAATCATTATAGTAGCCTACAGAGTTGTACAGATTTTCACCCGTTTGGTAATTTTGAACGACCGTTACTGAGGATTCATATTTAGGAATCGCTGTCTTTTTACTTAATACCCCAATGATAAGCCCTGAAATCGTTGCCAGAGCAAGAATAATAATTCGTTTCTTTACAAGGAAAATAAACCATACAAACGCTAAAAAAATGTTTTTAAAAATTGAAGCAATAAACTTAAAGAAACGATCAAAAACATTACCGATATGTTTAAAGAGTTGTCCTAAATCAACTTCTTCAGAATTATTGGGAGTATTAGAATTAGTGCTCATAATGTGTTGTTAATTAAATATCTGATTTAAAATTTGTTTTGTTATTAAATACGTTGGTTTTACCCCGCTAGAACCGAGTCCTCCCGATGCTAAAGTACTGCCCGTTTCAAGTGGGTTGTCACTTGCATAGTAGGCATATCGAACCTTTACATTGGGATTTATACTGTGACGAACCTTTGAGGCTGCTTGTATGGCTTTTTGATAATGGGCGCCTTCCATCTCTAAGCCAATAACGTTCCATGTAGAATCATGGAAAAACTTTAATAAGTCTTTATTTTGAAGCGAAGTACCCAAAACTGTTACCATTGTGCCTTCAAAAACTTTTAAGTCTTTCGTTACAAAATCCTTAAGCGTTAACTCGTTTTGAAAAGGATAATTGTCCGCCGTTCCTTCAAAAATATGTGCCGATGGTATCATAATATCTCCTTTAGAGCCTTCTAAAATCCCTGCTTTCCCCATGATCGAAATGGAATCCACGTTGAGGTGGATGTTTTTTTCAATTGTTTTAAACGGCTTTAATAGTTCGTCAATCGTCTCGTAAGCTTGCTCGCCAAAAGCGTAGTCCATAACTATGATTACCGGAGCTTCTTTTGAAGTCTCAAACTCAAATTCTGAATTAGAAAAATCAATCTTAGAGGAATCAAAAATTTGAACATCTATGTTGGTTCCGGACTTGTCTTCTATGAAAATCATGCCTTCTTGCAACGCAACTTGTTTCGTTTTATTGCGAAGCAACTTGTTTTCTTCTTTGCTCAAAAGTTCATATACCCTAAAAATATCCTGCTTGGCACATAACTCTTTAAGCGCTTTGGGTGCATGAATGGTGTTCATGACACTATGTAGGTTCGCAGAGATAATGTGAATTGGACGATTGATTAATTCATGTTTCTGAAGTGTCTCTTTTATTGTGTTCGCCCAAACTTCCCCGTGGATATGGTGGCCCAAACGTTCTCTTAAAACAGGGCTAAAGCTAATGGTTCGCTTTGAATTGTCTATAATTTCATCAATCGCACGCTTCCCTAGCCAATAAATTAGATGCAAAAAGTGATCCTGTTGTTTTGGAGTTGAAAACTGATCATAAACCTCTAAAATTTCTTCAAAAGTTCTGCCCAAAATATTCCCTGTATGTGTAATCGCTAGTTCACGTTCTTTTTGATTTAGTTTTTTCTTAGAAAGCACTGCAGCTTCTAACTTTACCCAATCTCTGGTAGTGGTTCCTTTATCATCAATAACAACTCGCTTTGCTATTTTATGAGACTCTATAAACATGAATGTCAAATGGGTCAAAATATCATAAATCTCCGAACGTCCTCGGGTAATTTCAATATTCATTTGCTCAAAATCGATTCGGTAACAATTTCGACGGCGTTTGGAAGGTACAATGACTTCAAAGTGAGAGTTTCCAAAACCCTCTGCGCTAGTTAGATTTATCAAAATACACTCTTCAATCCCAATTGGTAAACGATCCACTACATAAAGTAAGCCTTCTAATTCTGTTTTATCGCCACCAATTGACCCATAAATTTCGGGGCGTAATTGGAGCAATGCTTGACGCAAAGTCTCTCCCGAAACACCCATTGGTTTATAAAACCCACGGTTGAATAAATGGCGCATAGTTAAGTACATGCGCTCTATGGCATGAGAACTTTCTTGTGCTCTGGTACGGATAATATTTTTTATTTGAGGTTTGTGCATAAGTGATACAAATATACACTAATTCGTATGAATATTTTTAATCAAAACATCTGCGATTTTCCGGTCATTAGATAATCGAGGTGTTTTGTTTTGTCCTCCTAACTTTCCGATATTTTTCATATACCTTTGAAAGCCCCCTTTTTGAACCTGAATAATTTTTAATGGCTGCAACACTTTTCCTTGTATTAAATCCAAATAGTAACTGTTTTGAAGTTGCAATGCAGAGTCAATTTTTGCTGCAAAGCCCTCAAGGTCAGAGGGTGATTTTTCAAATTCAATAAACCATTCGTGATAAGGAAGCCCTTCTGAAGGGGTTGTTTGAGGGGCAACCGTGAATTCACTCACACTTACATTGGTTGATTTTAAAGCACTTAAAAGTGCATGTTCAACTTCTTTTGCAATGACATGTTCACCAAAAGCGGAAATAAAGTGTTTGATCCGCCCGCTGACAATCACCCTAAAAGGAGTTGTGGATGTAAACTGTATAGTGTCACCAATATTATAAGCCCAAAGACCCGCATTTGTGGAAATAATAATAACATAGTTTACTCCAATTTTAACGTCTTTTAAAGTCAATCGAGTGGGTGAGGGATCAAAAAAAGTATCCGCAACTATAAATTCGTAAAACATCCCCGAATCTAATTGAAGTAACATCCCTTTTTCATTTTGCTGATCTTGGAAAGCAAAAAATCCCTCGCTGGCAGGATAAAGCTCTATACTGTCTACCTTTCTTCCTATTAAACTCTCAAATTTAGAACGGTAGGGTTCGTAGTTCACTCCTCCAAAAATAAAAAGACTGAAATTTTGGAATAGGTCTCCTACCTTCTGCCCCTTTTCTTCTATCAGTTTTTCAAAATACATTTGAACCCATGATGGGATACCTGCAATGACAGACATGTCTTCTTTCAAAGTCTCCTTAACAATCATATTCACCTTGGTTTCCCAGTCCTCAATACAATTGGTTTCAAAAGTAGGAAGTCGGTTTTTTTGTAGATATTTAGGGACATAGTGTGCTACAATCCCTGACAAACGCCCAAGTTGAATCCCATTTTTAGTTTCTAAAACGGGACTTCCTTGTAAGAAAATCATTTTACCATTTACAATTTTAGTGTTTCCTGTTTGATGAATATAAAGTAAAATAGCGTTTTTCGCCGCTTCAATATGCCCCGGCATACTTTCTTTTGTAATAGGAATGTACTTAGCTCCAGAAGTTGTTCCGGATGTTTTTGCAAAATATAAAGGTTTGCCTTTCCACAAAACATCCTCCTCACCTCCAATAACTTTTTCAACATAAGGTTTCAGAGCCTCATAATCCCGGATAGGAACGTTATTTATAAAATCTTTATGGGTCTTTATCTTGTTAAAATTATGATCCTTTCCAAATTGAGTAAAGGAAGCATCAGCAATTAACGATTCAAAAACACGTTTTTGAGTGTCGATTGGGTTTAAAGCCCATTTATTTATTTTATTATAAGTTTTAGCCGCATAAAGTTTTGCAGCAAAGGCTTTAATTGATAGCATTTTTACGGTTTTAAAAGTCAATAAAAGTCGATGGATTCAGGGGGGTTCCATTGTTCCAAAGTTCAAAGTGTAAATGTGGACCTGTGCTTAACTCCCCTGAAGATCCAGAAATAGCAATGACTTCTCGAGATTTCACAAAATCGCCTTGAGATTTTGTAAGTGATGAATTGTGTTTGTACACAGAAATTAATTCATCTCCGTGATCGATAATGATTACATAACTGGCGTCTGTGGTCCAAGAAGCAAACAAAACGCGCCCGTCAGCAGTTGCTTTAACTGGCGTATTTTTTGGAATAACAATATCAACAGCATAATGCTTTTCTTTTGTATCAAATCCGGCACTTATGGCACCATTAACGGGTGGAAAAAACACAAAATCTGTAACCGTTGTCGCCGTTTCAAATAAATTATATTTATCCTCATTACTCACCTTAGCTCTTAAAATCGAGTCCGCTTTTGAAGGGGTTAAGTCTAAAACCTCTGTGTCCGCTTGAGCAGCCTTAAAAATAGAGTCTTTGTTTATGACAACGGCACTCACTTCTCCTCGTAAAACCTTTTTGACAGAGTTGATATAAGCGTCATTCATATTAATCACATCAAGTAAAGAGTCGGTCTTAAAGTCTAGCTCCAATGCTTGCTTTTGAAGGGCTGTTGAAGAATAGCCAGGAATATATTCTCGAATAGGGGTAAACGCAATAAAAACAGTAGTGATTACTACTAATAAAATTGCGATTAATGAGCCTAAAACAAAAACATTCAGACGTGTTAACTTGAACGCCAATCGCTCTTCGAAAGTGTCTTCGTTTAATACCACTAAACGGTATTTGTGAAGTAACTTTTTATGAAGTTTCTCTTTATTTGATTTTTTTGTGCTCATTACAAGACAAAATTAATTAAAAATTAAGCGATTCGCGTGTTTATAACGGACTAAAGTTTGAAATAGCTCTTTATTTAAAGGATAATTATTAACTTTGTAGTCTAAAATTTATAACATCATGAACATGTATATGCTACCCTTAGCGATCGGCGCTCCACAAATTATTCTAATTGTGGTCGTAGTTCTTTTGTTGTTTGGAGGTAAAAAAATTCCTGAACTTATGAAAGGTTTAGGAGGTGGAATTAAAGAATTCAAAAAAGCCAGCAAAGAAGAAACAAAAGACGGAGAAGAGAAAAAAGATTAAATAAATCCCAGCATTCCTGGGATTTATTGCTTTATGGTTATAGATCTTATAATCGCCTCTAACTCAAAAATATAGTCTCGTTTTCCAACAGAGGGCGCAAATACAAACCCTTCAGCAATCAAATACCGATTGTTTACTTTGTCTTCTATCCAATAATTTATGAACGGACCAGACATAAAAGCGTCTTTCACCTGCCAAATGCTTTTTGTTTCAAAACTAGTACGGTTTGCCACTTTAGTCTCTCCAAAAAACGGTGTATATGCCATTTCTGTAGTCATATAACTCCCGTCTAAAGGTCCTTGAATGTGTTGTTTACCGATGGAATCACGCACTTTAATCACTCGTTTTGCAAGAGCTTCTTTTGTGGTTGTGTCTTCAAAAGGAAGTGTATATACCAATAGGTTTACGGTTCCAGTTTTAATATCTCTTCGTATCCAGAAAAAATTCTCCGTTTGTTTGGCAATGCGATAAAGAGATGAAAACTGGATATTAATTCCTAAAGGATCGGTAAGGGCGGTAGAATTATAAAGTGTTTTTTTGGAGCGTCGTTGTTTTTCTTGGATCTCTAGAGACTTAAACGTCTTAACGATCTTGTCCTGATGTATTATAAATTGATCTGTTATTTCTTGATTATTCATTCCACTCACAGTCACCATCTGTTGAGGGGATGCATAGGGGTCTTTATAGAATTTAGTGGCGGCGGCAACTCCTTTCTTTACCTTTAAAACAAGTCGTGTGTTTTTTACAAATCCTGTAAAAACAGCAGTGGGTATTTGTCGTAAGGTTAGTTGAGGCTCGTCTTGAGGTAGACCGTATAAAGGGGCTCCAATTGTAGATCGAATGGTCTCTCCAACGGAAGATTCCCATAAATCATTATCAACCACCACCGATAAATCATTGATGTTTCCTGAAGATTTTGGTTTATAAACTTTATTAGAATTCGTGTCCTCACAAGCAGATAAAAGGAAAAGTAAACATAATGCTTTTAAATAGTGTGTCATCGATTTGTGTTTTAATTATAAATTATCAAAGTCGTCCCTGGTTTTAAATGATTGCCCCAAATATCATTCCATTCTTTGAGGTTTTGAACAGAAACTCCCTTTAATTTGTTTGAAATACTCCAAAGAGAGTCGCCTGACTTCACCAAATAAGTAGATTTTTTAGAGGTGCTATTCTTCTTTTTGCTTACCGGTTTTGAGTTGCTAAAGGACGGGGCTGCAGTCGGATTTCGTGAATAAATAATCAATCGTTGTCCTATTTTTAAATCATTAGTTCGCAAGCCGTTCCATTTTTTTATTTGACTGACTCTGACACTAAATTTACGTGCGATCTTTCCTAAATAATCGCCTGACTTCACCTTATATCTAATTTTAGAATCAATTTTGAAAAATTGGGGCAAGGGCTTCTCTCGTGCTTCAAACTCAGCTTTGGCTGTGGCATATATTTGAGTTTCATTTTGAACAAAATCACCTATTTTGGAAAGAGGAAGTCTAAGCGTATATGTTTTGTTCTCTAAAACAGGTATCAGGTCTAATTTGTAGGATGGGTTCAGATGTTGCAATGTTTCTATTTTAATTGCTGTAAGCTCTGCTACTTGATCTAAAGAAATCATTTGTTGAACGCGAACTGTATCGGTTACTGTGATTGGAAGTTGATTGCGCTCAACTTGAAATCCATGGGCTTCTGCATATTCAAAAAGATAAAGTGTTGCCAAAAAAGCAGGAAGATACCCTGCCGTTTCACTAGGAAGAAACGGTCTGATGTTCCAATAGTTTTGATAGCCTCCAGATCTTCGAATTGCTTTCGTAACATTCCCAGGGCCTGAGTTATAAGCCGCTAAAGCAAGATCCCAATCTCCGAAAGTTTTATATAACGATGCTAAATATTTCGCAGCAGCATTAGTGGACCTTAAAGGGTCGCAACGTTCATCGACATAACTGCTCACTTCAAGCCCATATTGCTTGCCTGTAGTAAACATAAACTGCCAAAGACCTGTTGCTCCCACACGCGATTTTGCACGCGGTTTTAAAGCAGATTCGACTACAGCCAAGTATTTGATTTCTAAGGGAAGGTTGTGTTTGTCTAAAACTTCCTCAAACATTGGAAAATAATATTGACTACGATTAATTAAGATTTGTGTAGAACGTTTGCGAGTTTTTAAATAGCGCTTTATAACACTTTCTAAAGAAGGATTGTGTGCGATATTAAAAGGACTTTTCGCATCAAGAATTGCCAATCGTTTTTTGAGTGTATCTGTTGGTAATTCTGGATAATGGATGGGTTCAAACGGCTGATTGGAATTAAGAAAGGTGAGTGTGTCGTATTGAGAGTTGTTATAGAGCTCATTGTGCCAGCGTTTTTCCATTTGCTGAACTTTCACAAGGTTCAATTGAGCAGAATAAATGATTGGTGTGCCTAAAGGGGTCAAGCTATCAATACTTTGGCTGTTTGAAAACGCACTGCTCATTACTCCAAAAAAAATAAAGACTCTAAACTTCATCCTATAAAACTACCGTTCATTTCACAACCTATTCAACGCCACTCGCAATAAACTACTCTGAAATTGCAGCAATCCCAGGGAGAATTTTCCCTTCCAAGCTTTCAAGCATAGCGCCACCACCTGTGCTTACATAGCTCACTTTATTTTCAAAACCAAACTGCTTTACTGCTGCTACTGAGTCACCGCCACCTACAAGTGAAAAAGCACCGTTTTTAGTTGCCTCTGCTATAGAATCTCCTAAAGCAATTGTTCCACTTGAAAAGGTTTCCATTTCAAAAACACCTAATGGCCCGTTCCATAAAATGGTTTTACACTGTTGTACAACCTCATTAAATATTGCCTTTGATTTTGGACCACAATCTAATCCTTGCCAGTTTTCAGGGATCGCTCTTACATCTACAATTTGAGTGTTGGCTTCGTTGCTAAAATCGTCGGCTGCCAATACATCTACAGGGATGTGGATCTGAACGTTTTTAGATTTTGCTTTTTCAAGAATTTCAAGCGCCAATTCCATTTTGTCGTCCTCACAAATAGAGTCCCCAACGTGGCCGCCTAATGCTTTTACAAATGTAAAAGTCATTCCTCCTCCAATAATTAAATGATCTACTTTATCTAAAATATTATCAATAATAGTAATTTTTGAAGAGACTTTAGCGCCTCCCAAAATTGCTAAAACCGGCTTTTCTCCCGTTTGCATTACTTTATCTATACTGTCAATTTCTTGAGCTAGTAAGCTTCCAAAACACTTGTTTTCTGGGAAAAACTGAGCAATAATAGTTGTTGATGCATGAGCCCTGTGCGCTGTTCCAAAAGCATCATTGATATAAAAACCTCCTAACTTAGAAAGTTTCTCAGCAAATCCATGGTTGCCTTTTGTTTCTTCGTCATGGTATCTTAAATTTTCTAACAACAAAACCTGTCCAGGTTGTAAATCATCTGCAGCAGCTTGTGCTTCGTCTCCTACACAATCGTTGGCAAACAACACTTGAACCCCTAAAACAGTTTCAAGAGTGCTTACAATATGACGCAATGAAAACTCAGGTTCTTGAGCAGTGGGACGGCCCAAGTGAGACATTAAGATACAGCTGCCTCCGTCTTCTAAAACCTTTAAAATCGTTGGTTTTGCTGAAACAATTCTAGTATCATCGGTAACTTCAAATTGTGAATTTAAAGGCACATTAAAATCTACACGTATTAATGCTTTTGTATTTTTAAAATTTACGTTCTGTATGGTTTTCATTTCTTCGAAATAATATGAGTTAATTTATAAAAAATCAAAGGTAAGTATTTCTTTTAGGGTATGAAAAAACCGTTTAGGAAAGTTGAAGCAAAACTTAGAAAAATTATCTCTGTTAGTTTCGTAGTGTGATGTATGGAGGCTGATAGAATTTGTTGATGAGATTCAATTAAATCTGCTATCTTTGTTTTATGACTTTTGAGGACATTATTGGGCAATCTTTTTTGAAAACACACTTAAAGCAGAGCGTAAATTCTGGACGTATACCACACGCACAACTTTATGTTGGCAAGCGTGGGGTAGGAGCTCTTCCCTTAGCAGTTGCCTATGCCGACTATTTAATGACACAACAACAAGAAGGGGTTGGGGTAATGAACCCACTTACTCATCCAAATATTCATTTTGTTTATCCTGTCACTACAAGCGATAAGGTTAAATCAAAACCGATTTCATCCAACTACTTGGCGGAATGGCGTTCTTTTTTGGAAACAACACCATACGGATCTATAAACGATTGGTATGAATTGGTTGGTGTGGGTAATAAACAAGGGAATATTGGAGTCGAAGAAGCAAATGATGTTGTGTCTAAAATGTCATTAAAAGCATTTAACGGTGGCTATAAAGTAATGATTGTTTGGATGGCAGAAAAGATGAACACCATGTGTGCCAATAAATTACTGAAACTAATTGAGGAGCCAGCAAAGAAAACAGTCATCATTCTTGTGGTAGAAGACGAAGAACAACTTATTAATACCATTCGGTCTCGTTGTCAAGTAGTTCACTTAAATCCTCTTTCGGAAGAGACGATAAAAAATTCATTAATTGAAATGCATCAAGCTGAAGATGGCTTGGCGCAAAGTATTGCCCACCAATCTGAGGGGAGCTACAGCAGAGCATTAGAATTGTTGAAACAGGAGCCTGATGATCTTAAATTTGAAGCCTGGTTTATCGCTTGGGTTCGGACGGCTTTTCAAGCAAAAAGCAACAAGCAGTCTATAAATAATTTAATGGCTTGGAGTGCTGAAATATCAAAAGCAGGACGAGAAATTCAAAAACAATTTTTAGACTACAGTTTACGGTTTTTTAGACAAGCGCTGCTTTATAATTATGGGTCTAAACAGCTGGTTTTCATAAACTTAAGTGACAAGTCATTTAAGTTTGATAGATTTGCTTCTTTTATAGACGCTTCAAACATTGCTGAAATCTCTAAAGAAATTGAGCAGGCAAACTACCACATTGAGCGCAATGCCAACCCAAAGATTGTACTAACAGATTTGTCTATCAAACTCACACGGCTATTGCATATTAAGAAAACTTAATTTTTACTTCTATAGCTTTCGTTAAGTGCTTCTAAAATTTCTTGTGTTAAGTCCGAAGCTTCCTCGCCATACAACACGCTTCCAGCCTCGTTACTTCCTAAAATATAATTATAGTTGTTTAACTTGCCATAGGCTTCAACAAAATCTTTAACTCTATTAATAATTGAGTCATTGAGTGTTTGACTTTCTTGAGCAATTTGTTGTTGCTCAAACTGAACGCGTTGAGATAATACCTGTTCTTTATTTTGAAGGTCTTGAGAAAGTTTCTGAATCGCAGATTGCGATAATTTTCTTGCTTTCAGCTCGGCTTCTTTAATTTCCAATTCAAATGCAGATCTTAAACTGTCTGTTCGTATTTTGAAAGCTTCGATTTTAGTGTTCAATTTTGCTTCAACGTCTTTTCGTTCTTGATACTCGTTAATTAGCTCGCCATTGTCGACAAAGCCAATTTTTTGTTGTTGGCAGGCTGTGAGGCCAATAATCGCTAAAAATATAATTGATAATTTTTTCATGACGGTTAAATTTATTTGTGAATACAAAAGTAAAAAAACTAATTACAACTTTAAGAAAATAAGTGCTGGAGTTTCGCTATAATCAAAAACTATACCTCAATAAGGTTGTAATCGTTAAAAGCTATTGTTTTTGACTTTATTAGACAGCGCTAAAATCGATTAAAATAAAAATCATATAACAACTTAAGGGTCTTATTGATTAAAGGCGCTAAAAGGGCTTTAAAACGCTAATCCTTGTTTTTTATCACATATATTAGCGATGAATACTCTCCAGATCTTAACGCTTTTATGTTAGAAAGGAATCCAACCCACAAACTATTTAAAATTCGAAGAGACCCTGTTTTTAATTTATTGGAAAGAAAACTGACATAAAAAGAGTCCATAACTAAGGGGTGTGTAGCGTCTAGCTTCATTTGAACCTTAGAAAAAAGAATTGAAATTGACTGCTGAGAAAAATGCCATAAATGCCTTGGAACATCATAAGCCGCCCAAAAGCCCTTAAAATAAAGCGCATCAAAACTATTATAATTTGGGACAGCGACTACAATTCGTCCGTTTGGCTTCAAAAGTTTTTGAAGTTTTATTATATCGTCCTCTAGGTTTGGAAGATGCTCCAAAACATGCCAAAGGGTAATAACGTCAAATGATTTTTCTGGGAGTGTGTGTAAGGCAGAGGAATCTAAGACACTATTGGGGTGTTTTAGATTTGCTAGATTGCGCGCTGTGGGGTTCGGCTCTATTCCTGTTACTGTCCAGCCTCTTTTTTTAGCAGCTCTTAAGAAAAATCCTGTGCCAGCACCAACATCCAATAATAATGACTGTTTTGACTGATGTGGTTTTAACAATCGCAACTTTCTTCGAACAGAAACAGACCGCGCTGCATGATATAAAAGATCAAAAAGAGACTTTCGCTGATCGGTGTGAGAGATATAGTTGGTTTTGGAATAGTAATTTGAAAGCTCGGAATCTGAAGGTTTAGGTTGTGTATAAAGCATCTCTCTTGCCGGGTCATAAAAGAGCTCAAAGGAATCTCCGCTTACGGAATAATCTTTAAGTTTAAGATGTCTCTTGTGCATTTTCATAAATAAGGTTCCACGTGGAACAATTGGATTAACTAACGCCCCATATAAACGAGTAACACTGATATATCATTTGGGGACACACCGCTAATTCTTGATGCTTGTGCGACCGTCGTTGGTTGTACTTTTTTTAGTTTTTCACGTGCTTCATAACTCATAGATTTGATTTGAGAATAGTCAAAACCACTAGGAATCTTAACGTACTCCAACCTAGTAAGTTTATCAGCATTATTTTTTTCTTTTGTAATATATCCAGCATACTTGACTTGGATTTCTGCCTGCTCAATTACCTCATTATCTAAATCATTAGATTGGATATAGGCTTCTACGGCCTCAAACTTTCTAACGTCTTCAATACCAATATTGGGTCTTGAAAATATTTTAAACATCTTATCAGACTGACGAATGGGTTGAGATTTTTTGCTTTCCAAAACAGGATTCGCTTCGTCTGGCTTAACGCTTTGAGCTCTAAAAAACCCAACAAAAGCCTCCGCTTTCGACAACTTATCTTCCATACGCTTCAATCGCTTTTCACTTGCAATGCCTAACTCATACCCCTTTGGTGTCAAGCGAATATCGGCGTTGTCTTGCCGAAGAAGTGTGCGATACTCAGCTCTAGAAGTAAACATTCTGTACGGCTCTTCGGTTCCTTTAGTAATTAGATCGTCTATAAGAACACCTATATAGGCTTCATTTCTTTTCAATATAAATGGCTCTTTTTCCTGAACCTTTAAACTGGCATTAATTCCAGCCATTAAGCCTTGGGACGCCGCTTCTTCATAGCCTGTGGTTCCATTAATTTGACCCGCAAAATAAAGTCCTTTAACTAGCTTCGTTTCTAGAGAATGTGATAATTGGGTAGGAGGGAAGTAGTCGTATTCAATGGCATATCCAGGCCTAAAGAACTTAACTTTTTCAAAGCCTTTGACAGCACTAAGTGCCTTAAATTGGACGTCTTCGGGTAAGGATGTTGAAAAACCATTAATATAATATTCGACAGTATTCCAGCCTTCAGGCTCAACAAAGATCTGATGACGATCCTTATCTGCAAATCGGTTGATTTTATCTTCAATAGAAGGGCAATAACGTGGGCCTAGACTTTGGATACGACCATTGAACATAGGAGAGCGGTCGAACCCTTCTCTTAATAAATCGTGAACTTCCAAGCTGGTGTAAGACATATGGCAAGATCGTTGATTCGTAAGCGGTTTGGTTAAGTCTGAATAAGAAAACTTCTCAGGGGTCGTATCCCCTGCTTGTTCAATCATTTTAGAAAAATCTAAAGAGCGCCCATCGACCCTTGGAGGAGTGCCCGTTTTCATTCTTCCTGACTCAAAACCTAAATCGACAAGCTGTTCGGTGATGCCTGTAGCTGCTTTTTCTCCTGCTCGCCCCCCACCAAAATTTTTGTCACCTATATGAATCAGTCCATTTAAAAATGTGCCATTGGTGAGCACTACTGTTTTGGCTCGAATCTCGAGCCCTAAAGATGTTTTTACGCCTTTAACCTCATCGCCCTCGAGTACAAGACCAACAACCATTTCTTGATAAAAGTCTAGATTTTTTGTTTGCTCTAAAAGCATCCTCCAGTCTTCAGCAAAGCGCATTCTGTCGCTTTGTACACGCGGACTCCACATAGCCGGTCCTTTGGACTTGTTAAGCATTTTAAACTGAATGGCAGAGGTGTCGCTTACAATTCCGCTGTAGCCACCAAGAGCATCGATTTCACGGACAATTTGCCCTTTGGCAATACCCCCCATTGCTGGATTGCAGGACATTTGTGCTATATTTTGAAGATTCATTGTAACCAACAAAGTGCTACTGCCCATGTTGGCAGCGGCAGCGGCAGCTTCACTTCCAGCGTGTCCTCCGCCAACTACAATTACGTCGTAAATTTTATCAAACATTGATTACATTTATAATGTTCCACGTGGAACAAATTGCTTGCAGCTGCAAATATAAGGCTTTATAAAATTAATCGGCATGTTGTTTTAGATAGAACTCTTCTTTGGATCGCATTGTGGCAGCATCAGAATCTGACTTGTCTTTATAGCCGCAGTAATGTAAGACTCCATGTGCCATAACTCTGGAGATCTCCGAAGTAAACGTTTGATTAAACTCTGTTGCATTTTCTTGGACGCGTTCGATAGAAATGAATATTTCGCCATGTATCTCTTTCCCTACGGAATAATCAAAACTTATCACGTCGGTAAGAGTATCGTGGTTTAAAAACTCTAGATTTAACTTGTGCAAAAAAGCATCATCGCAAAACACTATAGATACCTCGCCTTCTTTATAGTTTTCTTGTGAAATAATAGAACTGAGCCAAGCAGCTGTGGAGTCAGGGTTGGAAATTTCAAAGGGCACTTCTGAATGGAAACTAATCATTTTGTGTTTTAAAATATTCTTGGACTTTTATCTTAAATTCTTGACGCAAAGGTAAGCTTTGTCGGTTTAATATCTCAATGGTATTAAAATATTGTTTAATGGTTTCATCACTAGGAGAAGGGGGTTCTACGCGATCAGCTTTACTGGAATTGGAAACACGTTTGGTGTCTTCACCTTGTTGTTGTAAAGCTTTTTCGAGTTTTAATAGTTGATGCTTAAGATTCTGCATTGCTTGTAAAGATTTTTTTGTAAACCCTTGATTTATAAGGCTTTGTTCGATTTTTTCCATAGAATCCAAAAGACCTTTACCTTTGTCTTCTAAGCCGTTTTGGTCAATCAAATCCTGTAGCGCACTGCGTAACTCTTGCTGTTTCTTAAAAATTTCAAACAGTTCACCGCTGTCACCATCTAAGCCTTCAGCTTGAGCACTTTGACTTTCTTTTGGCCCTTGATCGCTTGTTTTGCCCTGTTGACCCTCACCACCCTTTTGACCTTCTTTGCCGCTCTGCCCTTCTTGTTCACCATTAGGCTTCTCTCCCTTGTTCCCAAGTTGCTTCTCCATTTGCTTGCTTAAGGCCTCCTGGCTCATAATAATATCAGGCAATTGCATTTCACCCTGACCTTCGCCAGGTGACATTTGCATCTGCATTTCCATATTGTCTAAAGTGTTGCTTAGCATATCTGCTAGCTTATTAGTGGATGTAACAGTAAATTGTTGGGCGGCTATTGCTTGTCCAAAACTGTTTTCAGAAAGGAGTTCTAAAGTTTTGTCTATGTTGAAAAAAACTTCCGTTATTTCTTTATTAATGGATTCAGAGATCATAGGCTGACGCAGTGATAAAGAAAACAGGCTGTCATCAACATGTTCAAAATGTTCGCGTAGATTGCTTTGTTTTAAAAGGCGTTTTGCATGCCCCGTCGAACGGGTTGAAGATTGCTGAAAAAGATTCATAAGCGCCTCTTGATCAAAAGAAAAAAACAATAAATTATCAAGGATTTGACGGAGCATTTCAATGTCTTCACTCATTTGCTCACCACCACTACTGCTCATTTGCTGGGCCATTTGCTGACTCATTTGTTTCATTTTCTGACCAGCTTTCTTTTGGCTTTTTTGGGCTTTATTTAATTTCTCCTTTTGCTTCTGTGCATCTGAAGATTCTTCTTTTTCGCCTAGATCATGACTTGCATTTTGCTGATCCTTTTCAATAGATTGTTCTAGATTTGGATCGTCAGGCAATTCAAGTGGCTTAGCCAAAGCATTGTTATCTTTTCTTAAATCCTCTAAATCTTTTGTAAGCTCTTTAAATTGTTTGGTTAATTGTTCTTGAGCATCTTGAGTGTTTTTTTCCTCAGAAGCATCCGCTAACTTTAACTGTTCGTTGGATAAATCTTCTAATTTTTCTAAAAGCTGCTCAGATTTTTTTGTGACGTAATAGCGTTTTGTGAGCTCTAACAGTTGTTCTAAGCTGCGTTGTTTGTTTTTGTTTTGCTTAGCCATCTCTTCCAATTTTTGGGCCAAATCTTCTTTGCTTATTTTATCAGTAAATTTTTTTAGCTCTTCTAATAATTTTTCGTCTTTTACAAGTGCTTCCTGCTGGGCTTTTAATCGTTTTTCGAGTTGTTCTTTAAAAGGATCTTCTTCTTTTGATTTTTCAAACTGACTTAGATTCTCCCTCATTTTCTTGTTAAAGTCTTTTAAAAGCTTGTCCTGTGCTTGTTGACGCTCTAAAAAAGATTTTAATTTTTGTTGGTCACTAAAGCTAAGCTCTTCGTTTTCCTTTTGATTTTCAGAAATTTCATTGAGGTTCTTGTCTTGTTCAGACAAAGTATTCAGTGCTTTTTGAAAAGCAGTGGTCAACTCACTTTGCTCTTGTAATTGGAGCTCTTGAATAGTTTCTTGGCTCTTCGAGTTATAGTTAAAAACACGAGATCTTGTAGACTTGTTTTTATGAAAAGGGTCATTGTCAGAAACCTCAAAGTAAAGCGCATAGGCGGTGTCGTCTATCAACTCTAAACCGGATGGGAAAGCGTGAGTGAATTCTTGAAGTGGAGTCGTATTGGACGGCAAAATCAGTTGCTTGATGTTAGATGCATCGGTTACTGGGTAGTAATAAAGTTTCAAATCTTTAATTCCATAATCGTCTGAGATTTGACCATAGAAATAAAGAGGAGCTTGAAAAGTTGAATCTTGTTTCATTTGAACCTTAATGCCAGGCATCTGATCTTTGATAGTTTCTAATGAAAACGAAAGGTTCTCATAATTTTTAAGCTTATTATTGCTCGTTTGAATCGTATAATTTAGGGGTTCAAAAACCTGTTTATGAAATTGAAATTTTTGATTGACCAATTCAAAAAAAGAACGGGTGTCTTTATAAGAAAACGCCACAGTGTTCGTAGCCTTGGTGGTCAATAACCATTTTAATTTGGTGCCTTCCGGGATTATGGCATTTCCGTTGTTTGCAATTTTTTGGTCTGGCTTTCCTGTGTAAGAAGGAAAGTCTAAATACATGTCAAAACTCAACAATACAGGGATGGGCAACACATTTAGGCGGTAGGGTTTAGAAACCACCGTCGCGGATTTCAGTTTAAAATCGACTGGAGCTTTTGGCTGTGAGAAGACGTGCTCAAAAACACCTAATTTAATTTGCTGTAAAATATAGGACTCTTGGTTGTAAACTATTTGAACAGATTCTGGAACTACAGATCCAACTGTTTTTACAACTAGTGTAAAAGGAGTGTTTTCAACGGCTTCAAGATTGGGGTTGATGATAAAAAACTCGAAAGGTGCTGGTGGTGAATAGGCTGTATTGTAATTGACAACGCGTCTTAAACTATCGGAAAAAATCGCTTGTTTACCAAATACGAAAGACAGAAAAAGTATGAGTATAGGAATGGCCGCATATCTTAAATACTTAAGATTCTCAAAGAGGTTAACGGCGCTTTTGAAGGGTATGAGTCTTAAATTATTGGATTTCTGTTCGATACTTGCTAGAAGAAGTTCGGAGTGGTCGGACTGTTGTTTGAGTTGAAGGACATTTAAAAGTTTATCTTCCACTTCAGGGAAATGATCACCGATAATTTTTGAAGCGGTTTCTAAATCAATGCGGTTCTGAATCTTAAAATATTTGGCTAAAGGAGTGAAAATAAGCCCATAAAAAAGAACAGCTTCGAAGCCATAAACACACCAAAACAACAAAAAGCGACCCGAAGTGCCCAACCAAAAGAAATGCTCAACACTCAATAGCAGCAATGCATAAAGCAGCCCGATCGCAAAAAACATTACCAAGCCCTTCAACAAAGCACTTAGGTAGTAGCGCTTGATGAACTGTTCTAGTTTTTGTTCTATAATTTGAAAACTGTCCAAAGAATCAATCTTTTTGAGATAATAAAATTACAATATTATTCCATAGGATAAGGTGCCTTTTTGGAGATGTCTTTTGAAAGCATAAATTAATAGAGCTTAAAAAAGGCAGTGTTTCCAGCCTGTTCCCAAACAAGGCACTAATTTACAGATAGTTAGTTCAATAAAATGGTGATTTTTTTGGATTAAACTGTTTTTTTATATAATTTTATATGTGATTTTGACCCCAAGTCTAAATCTTCAATAAGCAGCTTAACTAGGTTTAAGGTTTTGTTGCTACAAACAGAGCCCTAAAAGTGCTCAACATACGCCATTTGTAAAATAAAATTTATGATTTTTATGTTATTCTACAACCCCTTGAGAAGACTAAAAAGGCTGTAAAGGCCTCTCTTTGTGTACAAAAGAAATAGCAGTCTGTTCATTATAGATTTATAAATGAAATATTACAAACTGTATGGGTGTACTATTAATTGACAGAAATTTAACCTTAAAAACAATGGAAAATAAAGTTAATATCACAAATTTATCTCAGAGTAAAAACCTTTTGGCACAACTTATTGGGAATTCGGATAAAATTATTAAAACTGAGAAAACAGGAGATTTTTACGCCGTAACCGTTGAGAGGAAAAAAATCCAATATAATATTTACTGCACTCATAATAAGACCGCCATGGACTCTTTTATTTCTGGTGTGAAAAAAAATGGCAGGTCGATTTTAGTCTAGAAAAAGAAAAACATCCCGATTGGGAACAATATTATAAAGGATTTGTTTCCTGTGGAATGTCATCCCTTAAAGAAATTGGCGATTTATATGTGTTGCTGTGGACAGTTCAGGCTGATACTGATTTTGCTGAAACTTTAGAAATTTTCTATGGGAAAAAATTTGAAGATCTTGATTTTGAGGTCTTAAACAAAAAACCACTATTGTCATTCATATTCACAACATATCTTGCAGGAACGCTTATGATCGTTGCGGGTATAATTTTGTTTGGAACAGAGAGGGCTGCCTATGCTATTGGACGTTCTGGAGCTGGAATTGAAGTTCCGAACCCTATTGTAGCGCTTATTTTCTTAGGAATTGGAGTCTTATTATTAGTGAAGAAATATAGCGGAGTATGTTGCTATTCTTAATGGCACCGATAATGCTTGGGGGTTTTTCTTTAATTACAGGGATGGATAGAAGTTTCTTTAATAATCCTGAATTGTTAGTGCAAATAGGGGCGATCTCATTAATTACTTTTATTATTATTTTAACAATGCCGATGAATTTTGGAAGAACAGATTGGAAAGATCTGTTTGAAAAATAAAAAACGCTCGCATGAAATTGAAGTCTCGATAGAGTTAATCCTTTCTGTTGGTTAAAACCCTAAAAGACACCCTAAACTAGCGAGATCAAAAACACCGCCTATTTCTTTGGGGAATGCATTTAGCAATTCTATATTTGTGGCACTAATACAAAGCCATGAATACTTCTATTCGCGTACGTTTTGCACCAAGCCCTACGGGCCCACTTCATATTGGAGGTGTGCGAACCGCTCTATTTAATTATCTATTTGCCAAAAAAAACGGTGGCACCTTTGTGTTGCGTGTCGAAGATACCGACCAAAAGCGCTTCATGCATGGCGCAGAAGACTATATCGTAAACGCACTAAACTGGTGCAACATTCCGTTTGATGAAGGCCCCGGAAAAGACGGTGGTTATGGCCCATACAAACAAAGTGAACGCAAGCATTTGTACAAGAAATATGTCGATTTGTTGATAGAAACCAACAAAGCTTATTATGCTTTTGATACAGCGGAAGCCCTAGACGAAGAACGTAAAAACCACGAGGCAAAAGGCAAAACTTTTATTTACAATTGGCACAACAGAACCCGAGGTCGATTGGTTAATTCCCTTGTTTTGTCCGAAAAGGAAGTAGCTTCTAAAATAGCAAATGGTGATGATTATGTCGTGCGTTTTTTAGGACCCCAAGATGAAACTCTAGAGCTTACCGACTTAATTAGAGGCTCAATAAAAATCGATACCAATACACTAGATGATAAAGTATTATTCAAGTCTGATGGCATGCCTACTTACCACTTGGCTAATGTGGTGGACGATTATTTAATGAAAATCACACACGTCATTCGTGGAGAAGAGTGGCTGCCTTCTTTGGCATTACACCAATTGCTTTACAACGCATTTGGTTGGGAGATCCCTCAGTTTGCACACTTACCACTGATCCTAAAACCAACAGGAAAAGGAAAGCTAAGCAAGCGAGACGGAGACAAACTAGGGTTTCCTGTGTTCCCACTAAACTGGGAAGACCCATCATCCCATAGTGTATCGCAGGGCTTTAAAGAAAGTGGATATTTTTCGGAAGCTGTTGTCAATTTCTTAGTATTCTTAGGGTGGAATCCCGGTACAGAACAAGAACTTTTTTCATTAAGTGAGCTTATTGAGGTGTTTGATTTAAAAAACGTCAATAAGGCTGGTGCACGCTTTGATCCAGAAAAAACAAAATGGTTTAACCATCAATACATGCAAAAGGCAACCTCTGAGTCATTGTCCAAAACATTTATAAACTCAAGGCCAGAGCTCAAGTCATTAGACCCAGGGTATATAGAGCTTGTGGTTGATCATATTAAAGAACGTGCTAGTTTCCCTTCAGAATTTTGGGGATTGAGTCATTACTTTTTTAATGCACCCGGAAATTATGCAGAAGCAGCTCTTAAAAAAGCTTGGAAA
>Ga0209652_1000861_pt1 | contig 25586 bp, 26 predicted proteins | sample SaaInl74LU_5_DNA_FD_184641 | JGI IMG/M metagenome (GOLD analysis project Ga0209652, IMG submission 184641) | Marine microbial communities from expanding oxygen minimum zones in the Saanich Inlet - ESP_74LU_5_DNA (SPAdes) (version 2) | ecosystem: Environmental > Aquatic > Marine > Intertidal zone... | reverse complement strand
CGAAGGGAGCAGTTTATTCTACGGTCTCCTGTGTTGCTCAGCCTCCAAACATCCATTACATCACCACCCGATACACATCTTGCTTGTTACGCTGGATGTTCTTGTAACAGAAACCATCGGGTTGAGGGATGATTTCTACAAGATCGAATGAGGTGCAGCCTTTTGGTAAAGCCTCGAAAATAAGCGTGAAATTTTGCCCCTGCTGTTTTAAACACCAATTTGGGCACCAAGTAATATCTAAAGCATGCATGATTTTAGACCGATGTCCGCTTTGCTTGCAAATCAAATAGGTGCTTGTCCAAACACGGTAAAGCGATTCGCTTGAGGCCGTGCAATGAACCGTTACCTGTTGTTCGAGTCCGAAACTGCTTTGTTTTTTGATTTTGGGCGCAATAGAAATCTCTTCCATGGAGCAAAATTCTTGAATTATTTTGACATTCTAAATCATTCACTCACACCTTGTTTGGAAAACATGGGTCTATAAAAAAGCCCGAATTCCATTGCTGAAATTCGGGCTTCGGTATGTTTAGAACCTTCGTTCTTAGAAGTTAAAGCTGTCTTTGAAGTTTCTGAACTCCAAATCATTCATTGCTTTCTCTTTCAAAGAACCGTCTTTTTCGATCGCTTTTCCAAGGTGAGAAATTACGTCTGTGCTGTTGTTCAAACGAGCAGCAATGATGGCGTGCAAGTAGTGCGCCATTGCAGAATCATCTCCTGAGTTCTCAAGCGTTGTTTTCGCTCCGTTGCTGTCGCCATTCAATACTTTAGCAAGTGCAAGGTTGAAGGTATTCATTCCGCCCATGTTAGAGATCGCACCAGCGTAGTCTCCGTTTTGGATTTGAACCAATCCTTTGTTGTACTTCACTTCGTTACCAGCGCTCATTGCTTCAGCAAAGTGATCCAAAGCTTGTTGGCGATCGCCCTCTAAACGAGCAATGATTCCTAGGTTGTTCAAAGTTACCGGGTTACGCTCTACTTCAAGGGCTTTCTGGAACTTCGCCTTAGCATCGTTCATTTTGTTTTGCATGAAGTAAATACCACCGATGTTATTGATTGCTCTGTAATCTCCAGGGAAGTTACGCTCAGCAGCCATGTAAATCGCCAATTGCTCGTCGGTGTTGTCAGTCAAGGTAGCAGCAAACAACAATTCTTCAACCGTTAAGATGTCTGGGTTGCTTTTTGACAATACCATCAACTCTTCGTCGGTATAACCTTCGATGTTGTAGTTGATGCTCACAACAGAACGACGCAAAGAAGGAAGGATCTCTTTTTCGATTTCCTTGTAAGTTTTAGCGATGTTCTTAATCTCTTGCTCACGCTTGGTCTTGTCTGTGTACATTTCCAATACACGTAGGATCAAGTTTTTGTCTTCAATTTCAGAGGCTTGCATCAATTCTTTGAATCCATCCCAGTCTTCTCCTTTAGGAGTGTTCACGAAGAAAGCATCTGCATTTTCAGGCGAAATTTTCATTTTCTTCATCTCGCTCATGAAAATAGCGTTGGCAGATTCTGCACGCTCTTGAGCCAAATCTTCGTTCAAAGAGATCTCACCTTCAGGAGAAGCGTAAGCCTCAACGTTCGTTCCGGTGATAACAACGCTATCTGCACTAGCAGCCAAAGCAATAAGCGCTTTTGCGTCTTTGATGTCTTGGTCGCGAAGCTCAGCACTTGCTACGTTAGAAGAGTTGTAGCTGTAGTTTACAATTGCTTCTTGAGTAAAGCTTAAAATACGTTGGAAGTTATCCGTAGCCATGATTGGTTTATCATCGCTCATCATCAAATATGGAGTAGTGATTACACCTGTTCCAACAGGAAGCGGGTCAAAGCTCGCACTTTGGCTTCCTTTTGTTCCACTTAAACGCAATTCCAAAGTGGCTGCATTCTCCATTGCTGGATCGTAAGCTACTTTATCGGTATAGCTGAAGCTCTTTCCTGTTTCATAAGGAATTACTTCAAAGTTTGCAGCAGCATCTTCTCCTTGGTAACCTTTCATCTCGAAAGCAGACTCGCCACCTTCGTAGGTCAATACAGGAGTTGCTTCTACTGCAACTTTCTTATGGAAGTACTTTTCAGGGAATTTTCCTGTAATCGTAACTTCAACACTATCACCGCGAACAATAAGTGGTTCTGGTTCGGCTTTCGCATTGAGTTCTTCAATGTGTTTCTCCATCTTGCCCAAGCCGCCGCAACTAGCGAGAACCAGACCGATGACCGTGAAAAGAGTGTAGACTTTCAAACTGGTCGTTTTCATTCTTAAATTGTTTATTAGAATTTATTGTTTTCTTATGCTAAATTGGTGCAAAACTAATACTCCTCAACGACATATAAAACAAAGTTGCCCATTGTTATATGTTGAAAAGCGAAGTTTATCAACCAAGTTGTTCTTTTTATCGAAATGAGCTTAGCTGGCCACAACACCCATGCTCGAAAACTTCTTGATGCGGCTTGCAATGCGTTTGTCGGCTTTCTGCTTGTTGAGTGCCTTAAATTCCTTCAGAATGGTATCTCTAACCGTTTGAAAGATGGCGGCATGATCGGTATGAGCACCACCCAAAGGCTCTGGAATAATCCCGTCAATGAGTCCGTTCTTCAACATGTCTTCACCTGTCAACTTCAAAGCTTCAGCAGCCTCCTTTTTATGATCCCAACTTCTCCACAAAATACTACTGCAGCTCTCAGGAGAAATTACAGAATACCAGGTGTTTTCCAACATCAAAACACGATCACCAATACCAATTCCCAAAGCACCACCAGATGCTCCTTCGCCAATAACGATGCAGATTACAGGCACTTTGAGCTGACACATTTCAAGGAGGTTTCTGGCAATAGCTTCACCCTGTCCGCGCTCTTCTGCTTCTAATCCTGGAAATGCACCAGGAGTGTCAATAAGCGTTACGATAGGCTTACCAAACTTCTCGGCCATTTTCATCAAACGCAGCGCTTTTCTGTAGCCTTCAGGATTGGCCATACCAAAGTTGCGGTACTGTCGCATTTTGGTGTTGATGCCTTTTTGCTGACCAATAAACATGAATGTTTCGTCGCCAATTTGACCCAAACCACCAACCATGGCCTTGTCGTCTTTAACCGTACGATCGCCATGCAATTCAATGAAGTTGCCCTCTGTGATGGCTTTGATATAGCTTAAGGTGTATGGGCGTTCAGGGTGACGAGAAACTTGAACCCTTTGCCAAGGCGTTAAGTTGCTATAAATTTCTTTTGTGGTTGCCGCAATCTTCTTTTGAAGCTCGTCCACAGTTTGTTTTACGTCAACTTTTGAGACTTCTTCGATCTCTAATGTCTTTTCTAATTGTTCTCTGAGCTCTTTAATCGGCTCTTCAAAATCAAGATAAATAGGCATAGGTTCTGCACTTTGTGAACGACAAAATTAGCATATTTCTATTCATGCGCTCGCGATGAGCCAATAAGCTTATTAACCGTTGAGAAATTCAATCATCTTTTGGAAGGCTCTTCCTCGATGACTAATGGCATTTTTTGCTTCAGAACTCATCTGAGCGAAGGTCTGATTTTGGCCTTCAGGATAGAAAATGGGGTCGTAACCAAAGCCTTCATCACCACTGCGTTCCTGGGCTATCTCCCCTTCAATAATTCCTTCAAAAAGGTGTTCTTCTCCATCGAGAATCAAACAAATGGCTGTTCTGAATCTTGCTCTTCGGCTGGTTTGATTTTTTAGCTTTTCAAGTACGAGTTGCATGTTGTCTTCACTGCTTCGCTGCTCTCCGGCATAACGTGCTGAAATCACGCCGGGTGCCTTGTCTAAGGCCTCAATTTCTAAACCGGTATCGTCGGCAAAACAATCTAAACCATAGTGCTCTTTGATGTATCTCGCTTTGATTCTGGCGTTTCCTTCTAAATCGGGAGCGTCTTCAATGATGTCTTCGGTACAGCCAATCTCCTCGAGTGTTTTTAGGGTGAAATGATTCCCTAAAAGCGCTTGGATTTCTTTTAATTTGTGCTGATTATTGGTGGCAAATACAAGTGTTTTCATTTGTGCTCTCGAATGATTTTTCCCGAAGCGGTTCTTTCGAATACGGGGAGGTAAATAATTTCTTTGGGTGATCGAATGCTTCCCAATTCTTCGCGCATGCTGCTCATCAAGAGTTTTTCGCTGCGTGGATCTAAGGGCTCACGTTCGAGGTAAAGCACGAGCTTTTCTCCAAGTTCTTCATCGCTTCGCCCAGAAAAATAAAAAGCAACATCGAACCAATCGCCAAGCTGGTCTTCGAGCTGCTCTGGATGAATCTTTACACCGCCTGAATTCACCACATGATCAATTCTACCCAACAACTCAAAAGACTTAAAATCAACAGGCTCCACCCGGTCGTTGGTGATGACTTTCTCAGGCAGGTGGTCGGCCTCAATGGTCAAGCATTTGCGTTCATCCCACTGATATCGCACACCGGGCAAGCAAGTGAAATGTTCTGAACGATCTTCGCCATTAATTTTCCTCGTTGCAATATGAGTAATGGTTTCGGTCATGCCGTAAGTTTCATAAAGGCGATTGGGGTAGTGCTGCAAGCGTTGTTTTAAGTGCTTTCCTACAGGAGCGCCACCGAGTATAATGGTGTTGATTCTTTGAGCGATGACCTCCGTGTTTTCAATGCTCTTGGCCATTTGCATGGGCGTTAAAGCGGCGAAATCAATGGGGGGTAAATTGGGGTGAAGTGGACAAGATGAAGGGGCTTGGATGAAGAGGTCCCATTCATTCACAATGGCGCGTATGATCATCATCTTGCCAGCAATGTATTCTGCGGGTAAACAACACAAGGCTTGGGTGTTGGAAAACATGTTGAAGTGCTGTGCAGTAAGCTGAGCGCCCAATGCCATGTTGTGCTTCTGAAAAATAATTTTCTTGGGCGAAGCGGTGGTGCCGCTGGTATAAAGCTTCATCACGGGCGAATCGTCAAACCACTGTTCCAAAACCCGGTAAATAGCGTCGAGCCATGCCTCCTCGCGGGGAAGTCTTAACCAATTGCCCCCGGGTTTGAGCTCAAAGCTTTGCTGCTGATAGATTATGCGTCCGGCCATAATTCGTCAAAATTAGCCCAATTATCATTGCTGTAATGCAATTGTCCGCCAGAAACCACTAGGGGCGAATGGAAATTGTTGTGGTACAAAGACCCCGTTCCGAGCCCTTGGTGAATGGGATTTTCTTTGCTCGAGCACCATTGCGCAATGGCATTTAGTCCAAGGTTACTTTCCAAAGCGCTGGTTGCCCACCAGCCGATCTTGCGTTCTTCGGCCACACTAATCCACTGGTCTGAAGCCGCCAAACCGCCCAACAAGGAAGGTTTTAGAATAATGAATTGCGGACGAATGTAATCGAGCATTTTCTCTTGTTCTGAACGCTCAAAAGTTCCAATGAGTTCTTCGTCCAAGGCGCAGGGTATGGCTCCGTGTTCACACAGCTCTTTGTGCAAGTCCCAATTTCCCGCAGCAACAACTTGTTCAATGGAGTGAACATCTAATTGGGCGAGTTCTTCGAGTTTTTTATGAGGAGATCGATTGGTAAAGGCACCGTTGGCGTCCACCCGAATCATGATTTCATCCTTAGAGTAGGTTTCGCGAAGGGCTTCAATGAGTGAGCGTTCTTTTTCCCAATCTAAAGCACCAATTTTAAGCTTCACACAATCAAAACCAGCAACGATTTTTTCACTGAGTTGCTTTCTCATGTCTTCAATTGGCCCCATCCAAACCAAACCATTGATGTTAATGGCTTTTTCTCTTCTGGTGAAGGGCGTGTCGAAAAGGCAATGATGATCTGTTTGAGCATCCATCAAGGCTGTTTCGATGGCGAATTTTAAGGCGGGAAGGTGATTGTAATTGTCGCTTAACAAGCTGTTTGGCTGCTGTTCAATCTTGGAGAGCTCCTGCTTGATTTGTGCGCTGTTTTCAACGCTTAAGCCTTCAATAATGGACACTTCACCGTAACCTGTAATCCTCTTTCCCTCTTCGTTTTCAGCACTAATTCTAATGATCCACGAGGGTTTCTCAGTAAGGGTATCTCGAGAGGTGGTAGCAGGCTTAATGAATTTTAATGGATGATAGCGATAAGAGAACTGTAGATTATACATGTGCTAGTAAAGTCGTTTGAACACTTGTTCAACAGGACCAAGTTTGAAATGTTTTCGCCAAAAATACGAGAAAGGAAGCACGACCAACCAAAAAGCAAGCTGCATAACGATCATCGCCTGCTGGCTAATGTCTTGAGGAAGAAAAAGAGCGATAACAACTTGATAGATTCCAGCAAAAATCAGAATGCTGTATTTCATGTACCCAATAATGCCAAAGGGATTCCATTTTTTATTGGAGTTCAGCTTAATGGAGAAGTACCAAATGGCCATTCCAAAAGCTAAACCTACGAGAAAGAAGGAGGGGAGGAAAAAGTTCGGACCTTCGAGGCCTTGCTGAAATAAATTTGGATTAGCAGCAAGGGTGAACATGTCTTTTAATTGGCTTTCTGTAAAAAGAGCAAGAAGCACAAGAGCAATGGCAAGAGGGATGCCGATTACCGACATAAATGACAGTTTGATTCTGCCAAAAATAAGCCCTACTAAAGAAAAGCAGATCCAAGGAAAGATGCTATAATAGCCCCTCAAGGTTACAAGCCCCAAGATGTTCAAAGCTGGCGAAGAACTTCCTTGAACTAACCAGGGTTTTTCTGTAAATTGAAGGTAATGAGCGGTAAAGAGAGCAGCTAAAAACAAAATGGAAACCAAATAAGTGCTTATGGTCATGATTAAGGCCAAAAAAAGGTGCACTATTCCAAGTAATAAGAACAATGAGCTTTCAAAAACAAAGCATTGCAATAAACCTATTGCGCCAAGAATGAGTCCTTGGTAGAATAAGAGTCGCTTCCTTCTCATAATGCCAATTCCCCCTTTTTCAGTGTATGAAAGACGAACAGCTTGAAGGAACAAAAAGATGGCTAAAGGGATGTCAAAAAACAAGCTGAACCTTTCCCTCGCAACACCGTGATAGATGTTGATTTCAGCCAGGTGAAAAAGTCCAATACACAGCATGATCAATAAAACACCCAAGAGCAAATCTGCTCCTGAATAATAGCTTTTAGTTGTATTCATAGTTCAGAGAAAGCTTTAAGGAACTTGCTAAACAATTAAAGTGAAACCCCTATTGAATAAAAATAAAAGTTAGGAGAGATGTAGCGCTGCGAAGTTACAAAGAAATGACAGCGAGCAAGAGTAAGATGAAACTAATTCCGAAAGTGCTTAAGGCTATTTTTTTAAGCTCAGGGTCGAAATCTGCAGGCACCTGAACGGCAGCTACTTTTTTGAGATGAACAAGATGAATAGGGAAGAAAATAAATGCCAAATAGGCCCAAGAATTGAGATCGCTCAGCAAGAAAAACAAGAGCAAACTCATCCAAGCAGAAAAGATGAGCGCATAATGATACATTTTTGCCTGCTTACTCCCCATAAGAACAACAATGGTTCGTTTGCCACTTTCTCGGTCGCCATTAATATCCCGCATGTTGTTCAAGTTGAGCACTGCAGCAGATAAAAAACCAATGGTACAAGCGGGAAGTAAAGCAATGAGATCAAAGTCTTTGGTGAAGAGAAAATTGGTGCCAGCAACCCCTATCAAGCCGAAGAAAACAAAAACACTAATATCGCCTAAACCGCGGTAACCATAGGGGTTTTTGCCAGCAGTGTATTTCAAAGCAGCACCAATGGCCAATAAGCCAATGATGAAGAAAATGAACGCAAGCAATCCCTGTTCTTGGTCAAAGGCGTTGTAAAGCAAGGCACAACCACTTGTTAAGGCTAAAACACTAAAAATAAGCATGGCTTTAAACATGGCCTTGGAAGAGATGTCGCCAGATTGAACGGCTCTTGCTGGACCAACCCTTTTGTCATTGTCTGCCCCATTTTGATGATCGCCATAGTCGTTGGCCAAGTTCGATAAAATCTGAAGGAACAAAGTGGTTAAAGCGGCAAGGCTAAGTGTAAGAACAAAGTCTGAAGGGGGATCTGAAACAATAGCTGCTCCCATAAAAATAGAAGAGAGCGCCAAGGGTAAGGTTCGAAGTCGAAATGCGGAGAGCCAAATACCTACTTTTTCCATAAAACAAAGGTAGTTCGGATTAAGTAAATTTGTATCATTGTACTATGAGTTTTGTTATTGTGTCGATGAATTATGATATTACAAAGCTGAATAGGTGAAGTTGTGGGTGGAGTGAAGAAAGATTTCGAACAAACAAGCATTGAAATACTCGATGAACATATCGTTCGAGTTGTACTTAAGCGCGAACAAGAAATTGGGGTGGAAGTAGCTCAATACCTGCACGACTTTCTTCAAGAAATTGGACTGAAGGTGTTCAAAACCTTAATCGTGCTGGAAGACGATGTGGTGATTCTTCCCAGTGCCAAAAAATGGATGTCAGATCCCAATAGAAACTCTAGGTCCAAAGCCGATGCTTTTGTGCTGGATTCTTTAGCAAAACGATTAATCATTAATTTCTGCATCAAACACAATAAACCTAAAGTGCCTACAATGACCTTCTCGTCAGAACAAGAAGCCCTCGTTTGGTTGAGGCAACAAAAGCGCTGACTTTAGGCTTTTAAAGCGGCAAAGTAGCGATGTAATACCTGGTCGTTCTCTAAACGAGGTGTGAAAATTTCAAGAATACTGCAGCCATCACTAGCATACAAGGCACGCAATCCTTCAGCTAATTCTTCCTCATTCTCCACTGAAAAATAAGGTAAACCGAAATCTTCTGCGGTACTTTTTGCACTGCGCTGATGTGGTGTTTCGAAACAAGCGTCAAGCGCATTGGAGCTGGCCGGACCAGGAATGATTCTGAAAATTCCACCACCTCCATTGTTCACTACAATAACTTTGAGATTTGATGGAAGGTGTTCATGCCAAAAAGCATTGTGGTCGTAGAAAAAGGCAATGTCTCCAGAAATTAAGCTTGTTACTCGTTCATTAAGCAATGCAAATCCAATAGCGGTGCTGGTACATCCATCGATGCCACTGGTTCCTCTATTTCCATAGTAACGAAGGTCCCTGCGAGAATTGTAAAGTTGAATGTATCGAACCACTGAACTGTTGCCCATCTGAAGGTCGGTTTGCTCAGGGATTGCCGCCAAAATCAATTCAAAAGCTTTCATGTCTGAAAAAGGCATGCTCGCAAGCACTGCGCTGTGCTTCTTTTGAATCGCCTTTTCGCGAAGCATCCAAAATTGATGGTACTTGCTGTTTATAGTGGTTTCAACTCGAAGCGCCATTTGAGCTAAAAAGTCTTTGCCGTTCACGGGAATGGTGGTTTCTAGTTGCTGAAAAGTGTCTAGAAAACGGTCACTTTCGTCCACATGCCAGTGCTTTAAAGGATGACTTCGGAGCAGCGCTTTGATTTTTTTCGAAATGATGTTGTGCCCAATGGTGATGAGTAAATCAGGGATGAACCCACTCAGTTCTTCCTTAGAATTCCCCTCAAGAAGGCGGTCAATACAAGTAATGGCGTGCTCACTAGATGCGTTACTTGTACTCTCTGTAAGTACCAAAACATTGTTGAGCGCGGCCACCTTGTCCAAATCCTCAGGGTTCACCAAGTCGGCGTTTTGAGTAATGAGGATCATGACTTTTTCTGTGCTGGAGATTTGCTTCGCGATGAGGGCCCAATTGGATTCACTCAAAGCGTGTTGCATGTCCATGGTGCGCTTGACCGGTGCTTGTTCTATGCGATCGGCATAATCATAAAGGGGTTCGTTTAAAGGAATATTGAGGTGAACTGGTCCGCGCGTTCGTAAAGTGCAGGCTTCCCAAGCTTCATTTATTTTTCTCTGGTTGAACCAACGGGCTTGCTTGTCGCTCGACTCCTTCAGCTGAGCAAAAAAGCGCACGTGTTTCCCAAAAATTTCGTTTTGAAAGATGCTCTGACCTTCACCCTGTGCAATCCACTCTTCTGGTCGGTCTGCGGTGAGAACAATCAATGGGGTTTTTTGGAAAAAGGCCTCGGCAACGGCCGGACCGTAATTGTATGCTGCTGTGCCAGAAGTGCATACAACCGCCACAGGAGCTTTGATGAACTGGCTCATTCCTAGGGCAAAATACCCAGCAACCCTTTCGTCTGGAATAGAGTAGCACTCCACTTCAGGATGATGATAAAAGCTATATGAAATGGGAGCGTTTCTCGACCCTGGAGAAATAACCACGTGCTTCAAGCCACTCTGCACGAGAATGGAGATAAGATCTTGTACGTTTTCCTTGTTGCTTTGCATTTACAGAATTCTGGTCGAAGTTTACAACTTTTCAAGCACGCCTTGAAGTACTTGGAGCTTAGAATTGGTTTCTTGCCACTCAGATAAAGGGGAAGACTCACTCGTTATGCCACCTCCGGCGTAAAGTAAATACCCTTGTCCTGTCCACTGCATGCAGCGGAGGTTGACATAGTAAGTAGATGATTTCTCATCAACGTTTAAACCCAAAAAACCGGTGTAAAGTTCGCGCTCGTGTTGTTCTAATTCGAGAATCAAATCAATGGCTTGGTCTAAGGGCGTTCCGGCTACGGCAGGAGTAGGGTGGAGGAAGGAAAGTAGCGTTTTAAGCTCTCCACTGTAGTTAAAATCAATTTGAGTTTTCAAATGCTTCAAGTGGCCAGCTTGCTGTTCCGTGCGTTCGTGAACTTTCAAGCTACTTGGCGAAAGCGCACTTAAACGTTGCTCAATATAATCGCTCACCAATTTTTGCTCTTTGAACTCTTTTGCGGTCCATTCGCGAGGGGAGGTGGTATCAATGGTTCCGGCCAAAGCCATGGTTTCGTAGCTGCTGCCTTTTTTGTCAATGAGGACTTCCGGACTAGCACCGCACCAAACTCCAAGCTCCGGATGAATGAGGAAGTACACAAAAGCATTGGGGTAGTTTTCACAAAGAGCGGAAAAAAGTTCATCTGCCTTCGCCTGCCCAAGCGGGAAATAGTGCACTCGGCTTAGTACCACTTTATCCAATACTTTCTTACTCAATTTTTCAATAGCAAGCCGGCAATTTTCAAGGTGTGTTTCTTTTGTTGTGGGCGATGTGTTTTTTGTCTTTATGATGATGTTCTGAAGCGCTTCATTAAGCGCATTTGCTCGGTATTCATAGCTTGTACGATGTCCAACAAAGCGAAACTTGGGTGCTGAAGGGATGAAGGCCTTCGCTTCAAACCAATGGTCTCCTTGTTTTGCTTCGCGAAGCAAAAAAGAACGCGTTTCATGCGGTAAGCGGTAGGCTACAAGCGCAGTGGTATTAGGCATTGACTTTCGGGATAATCATTACGGTTAAACGAGCAACAGCAATCAGTCGATCTTGTTCATCCACAATGTCAATGTTCCAAACGTGAAGTTTACCACCTTGGTGAATGATCTTCGCTTTTCCAGTTACCGTTCCGCTCTTGATGCCTTTGAGGTGATTGGTATTGATTTCAACCCCAACAGCGGCTCTACCGTTTTCGTGAACAAGGAAGTGTGAACCTACGGAACCAAGCGTTTCAGCCAAGGCCGCGCTGGCACCACCATGAAGTAAACCATAGGGTTGATGCGTGCGGTGGTCAACGGGCATTGTTCCTTCCACATAGCCTTTTTCCAACTTGGTGAGCTTCATTCCAAGGCTTTCGCCAAGCGTGTTTTTGGTGCCCTTGTTGATCTCTTCAAGAAATGATTGTTCAGACATGCTTTTCCTTTTCTACTTTTGCCAAAGGTACAAAGCCATGAGCTGTGAATGAAGTTGATTTAAAATATCGTGTCCTTCTTGTTGAAGATGAATTGGCACTGCGAAAAGCCATCACCCTAAATCTAGAAATGGAAGGCTATGAAGTGGTGGCAATTGATAATGGTCCGGACGGACTAGAAGCGCTTCGCAACCAACGTTTTGATATGGTGTTGTTGGATGTTATGCTTCCCGGAATCGACGGTTTCACGATTTGTAAAACGGTGCGTTTGGAGGGGAATAAAACGCCCATCATGTTCCTTACGGCAAAGAATACGGGTCCAGAACGAGTGGAAGGCCTTAAGTTGGGGGCAGATGATTATTTGAGTAAGCCTTTTCATTTGGAAGAATTGCTCGTTCGCGTTTCAAAGCTCATTTCACGTAAAGATACCCGGCAACAAAGTCTCGCTTCCATTGAGGTTTTTGAATTTGGTCCGTGTAAAGTCAATTTCAAAACCTACAGCATTATAGATAAAGACGGGGAAGAAAGGGCCTTGTCTAAAAAAGAGATCATGCTACTGAAACTTTTGATTCAGAAGAAAGATGAGGTGGTGAGCAGGGAAGAGATTTTAGAGAGCATTTGGGGCTACGATGTATTCCCTTCAACAAGAACAATTGACAACTACATTTTGGCCTTCAGAAAGTACTTTGAGCCCAACCCTAGGCAACCTCAACACTTTTTCTCCGTCAGAGGAGTAGGATATAAATTTTCGCCTTGAGAAAAAAAGTTTTCTCGAAGAGGCAACCCCACATAAAAGCATACGTCTTTTTAGTGTTACGCAGTTTCCAGGACTGCGTTGGTTTCAAAATTTTCCTTGCAGGTTTACAGGAAAGGGCTCCATTTAAGGGTCCTTTTTTGTTTTTAGAGAAACTTAGAATTCAAGGTCTTCCTTGAGCGAATAGATGATCCATTCAATTTGTCCGTAGGCCACAAATGCAAAAACCACAAAGGCGAAAATAATGCCGATGATTTTCAATGGCATGTTTCTTATTGCAGCAGCAAACACAAAAGGAGAGAGCCCAAACCCCAACCATAGAGTGGCCATGACAAGCCTCAATGGCGTGCTGTACCAATCTTCTACAAAAGCATTAAGAATTCCATTGATGATGTGAATTACGGCCCAATAAGCCAGCGTAATCAGCAAGATGATGTCTATTGGGCGAGTTCTTTCTACGACTTGGGGTGTTTGCTTTTCCATGAAATCGAGGACTTGGGATTATTTTAATTTGACGTAAACCACTGCCTTCGTTTCAAAGAATTCTTCATCAAAATACTTTTTCAGTGGAATGATTTCGGTATCGGCTTTGGCTGCTTTTATTTCTTCTCTTAAATCGCCTCCTTTTAAATAGAGGATCCCATTTGGGAAAGGGTTGATTTGTTTGTTCGAGATTTTATTTCTCACCCATGGGATGAACTCATCGAGCTTGGTTACTGCTCGAGATACCACAAAGTCGAACTGACCTTTTACCTGTTCTGCGCGAGCGTGCATTGGTAGCACATTTTCAAGATCGAGGGCTTCTTTAATGGCTTCAACCACCTTAATTTTTTTACCTATGCTATCCACCAAGGTAAATTGAACATCAGGAAAGAAAATCGCCAAGGGAATTCCGGGGAAGCCTCCGCCAGTGCCAACATCCAAGACCTTGCTCCCTTTTGAAAAGCGCATGGCTTTTACGATTCCAAGCGAATGGAGGACGTGTTTTTCGTAGAGGTTTTCAAAATCTTTTCTCGAAACCACATTAATTTGGGCATTCCAAAATTCATACAAATGGTAAAGTTCTTCCAGTTGTTTGATTTGAATGGGTTCGAGATCCGGAAAGTAGTGAACGATCCGATCGACGGTTAAAGGCATACGATTATAGTGTGTCTCGTGTGTTTTTGAGAATTTGGAACAAGAAGTCGCGCGCTCTGAAAAGCTGTGCTTTTACCGTTCCAAGTGGAATATCGAGTTCTTCTGCAATTTCTTCATAAGAATACTCTTCGAAATAGCGAAGTTCAATGAGCTGACGGTATCTCGGCTTTAAGCGCGTTACCACTTCACGCATTTTGTCAACACGCTCTTTTTTCTGCAAGGCCTGAATTGGGTCGAGGTCGCCATCAGTAATACTTATTTCCATGCTTTCGCCGTCATCATTGGTGAAACCGGCATCCAAAGAAAGCGCTTGAATTCGCTTTTTACGAATAAAGTCAATGGCATTATTCGAAGCAATTTTAAACAACCAAGTCGAAAACGCGAACTTTGGCGTGTATTGGTGCAAGCGTTTAAAGGCTTTTCCAAAGGCTTCAATGGTCAAATCATCAGCATCATCCCGGTTATTTACCATCTTCAACAACATGAAGTAAATGGACTCGCGGTAACGGTCCATTAACTCAGCATAAGCTCGTTGGTCCTTGTTTTTTAAAGCAGACTTGACAAGGTCATAGTCCTTCTTCGCTTTATCAGACAGGTGATTATTTACTTCCATTGTTTCGGTTTGGCGAATAGATTTGACATCCATAACACAGGATTAATGATCCATAACATAGCTTCAAGCCAAGGACTCGTCCAAAACAAAGCTAATTGATTTGAACGTTTCATTGTTCCTCTAAAAGTAATGAATTGAATGATGTATCTGAGTGCAATAAGTACAGCAGCTATTAAAAACTCCATGTGCATAACACTCCAGATGATACCAGTCAACCACAACAAGCAAGCGCTAAGAGGGTATAAAGCCAGTAAGGTCTTGTGAATAAATTTGTAATGTGGGGCTGTTGTCAAATGGCGTCTCTTCTGCGCCCACCAGGCTTTCCAGCTATCTTTCGGAGTAGAAATGGTTTGCGCATCTGGATGAAATACAATACCGGTATTCGACTTGTTTGCATTCTCTTTGATGAACAAATCGTCATCTCCACTTACAATGTGATAGTGTCTTTTAAAACCTCCTTTGGCGAAAAATCGTGATTTTGTGTACGATAAGTTTCTGCCCACTCCCATATAAGGAGTTCCAGCAGCGGCGAAAGACAGGTAAGTCAAGCCGGTTTGAAAAGCATCGTATCGTATCATCGCGTTCAACAGTCCTTTTGTTTTCTTGTAAGGAGAAAAGCCCAAACGAATATCCTTTTCCTCTGCTTCATTCACCATGTACCTTAGCCACTTATTGCTCGTTGGCCTGCAATCGGCATCACTAAGCACAAGCTGTTCGTGTTTAGCTCCTTTTATGCCTAAGGTAAGGGCGAATTTTTTCCCCATCATCATCTGCTTTTCCTCATTCAAATGAATGCAGTGCAAGTTGGGGTAGCTCACCTGAAATGCTTTCAAGATGTCCTCTGTATCGTCCCAGCTATTGTCATTAACGATCACCAATTCGAATTCAGGATAATCTTGTTCCATCAATACAGGAATCAGTTTTCGTAAGTTCTCTTCTTCATTCTTAGCGCAAATTACAATTGAAACCGGTGGTGTTTGTACTCCTAGTTCCCGATGCTTCCATAAGGCAATTCTTACAAAGAAGTAAAGCTGGTAAAACAACTGAATAAGGAAAGCGCCAAGCAGTATGCCTAACAAGATCCAATCAAGTGTACTCAGCGATTCATAAAAAGAAACAGTGATGGCTTTCATTAGCTCAAAATTACACGCATCTACTGTTGTGGAAAACAAAAAGGCGACCATTGGTCGCCTTTTTATGAACAGCTATATTAAAATAGCTTACTGAATAATCAATTTCTGAGTTAACACGCTGCTTCCATTAATTACACGCACGGTATACCAGCCTCTAACGACTTCGCTGAGGTCGATGTTAATGGTGTTGTTCTGAATTACCTTGCGATCGAGGATCACTTGTCCGAGGTTATTCACCAACTGAATACGATTCGCAGCGAAACCTTCTGGCAAATCAATGCTCACTTTATCATCAGCAGGATTGGGGTAAAGGGTGAAATTTATTTCACTTACTTCATTTACATTTACTCCGTCATCAGTGCAGAAGGTGATGCTTTCGTCATCAGTAAATTCTCCACCAAAAGCAATGATTCCCTGCGGGGCAACAATGCGGTATTGTCCTTCACCATATTCACAGCAAATGCCATCACCATAAGTGTCGAAAATATTGAACTGATAACACCCGGCGGGCAAACAAAGGGTTTTTTCTTCGATTTGACCATCGGTATCGTCGGAATATGGACCGCCAGAACCAAAGGTTGTTCCACCTTGAGTTACAGTCCATGTGGTTTCAGAACCATATTCGTCTGTTGTAATAGAAACCACCATTTCCACTGTAGCACCAGCATATCCTTCGTAACTTGTTGTTAGGGTATTATTGCTGAGGTCTTCATCGCTTCCACCGTTAGGAGCGGTGAGCGTTACTTCTAAGTTGTTTGTTCCTCCAACACCATTCAAGGAAGGCAGGTACACCAACTCGCTCTGATTTTGAGCGAGATTTCCTGTCCAGTTAAATGAAGGTTGTGCAACACCATTCCAAGTGTAGTTCACTGTTATACTCGTAAGGGTCGTGCTTCCACTATTAAACAGGCTAAACACCGGTGCAAACACAGCGTCACAAACCTGGTTGTCGATGTCGTCAAAACTCCCCGCCGCGGCGTCAAGAGCGAATACTTCAGCTCCTTCTGGCCATCCGTCCAATACTGTTACACCAAGGTTCAATGGGTCTAACCAATCTCTAAGTCGAGTTGAACTGGAATTGCCATCCCAGCTTACGCCAAAACGACCGTAATAATCAAACTGACCATTATTGTTGTTTCCTTGACAGGCGGCTGCTCCACCGTATAGTTGACCAATAATTCTGTGGTTTTGATCGAATAAAGGAGAACCAGAAGACCCACCTTCTGTAACACCATCTTCCCATTGGTTGATGAACCAAACCGCAGCACCAGCGGTGTTGTTATGGAAAGGAGCATCGTCTTCAAAACAGATTTTCTTTAAATCTCCAGATGGGTGGTGAATGCCTACTGCTGAAGTAACGGTTTCGTCATCGCTGTTATCCCAACCAACAAACTGAGGATTGAAATTGTCGGGAACATTCTGACTTAATTCGAGCAAGGCAAAATCAGAAGCACTGTTTGAAGCTCTTAAGGTTGAACCAGAAATGCTTTGGTTTGTTGGGCCTGAATTTCCGTCGCAGTTGTTTTCTGGAGCTTCGTGATTGAAGTAAAATACCCAGTTGTTTTGTCCACCTAAACAGTGATTCGCGGTGAGGAAATACGGCGTTCCATCTTGAGCGGTGTTGTTCACAAGTGCTCCTGAACAAGAAGCAAAACCTCCTGATACAATCAAAGCAACCGATCTTTTTTCGATTTGCCAATCTGCACCTTCTGGGCAGTTAACACCGATGTTGCAATTACCAGAGTTTCCAAACGGACCTCTATTGTACTCTTCTTGAACAGCTTCTAGTCGCTCTAAAATACTTCTGTAACCATGTATTATGGTGCCAATATTCAAAGCTCCTTGACCTCTTTTCTTGTAAGGTTCGTGGTATTCGAGAATGACTTGATCTCCGTGCACTACACCCACAGCGAATGAATCCCATTCTTTGTTGTTTTGCGAAGTGAAAGCCCCAATGAAGTCGGTTCTATCACTGTTCCAAATGTACAGCTCGGCACCTAGAGGAAGGTCGAATTGGTCAAATACCATTGAAATGCTTTCCGCATCTGGACAAGAAATCATGTAGTAGTAAATGCGGTCTCCATTTCCAGCTTCTTCATAAAGTGCTTCGTTGCGAACATCAATGCTCGTTTCCAGCTCAATTCCAAAGCGGTAAGGGACATCTTTCAACTGATCTGAAATCTCATCTTGAGCGCGAATCAAATCCATGTTCAAGACCTCACTCTCGTATTTCGGTAGTTGGCTTACGTCGAAGGTGAAATCAGAATCCCAACGTTCAGGGCTTCCTCCTTGACTAATTTGAGCTTGACTGCCCGCAACAAGAAAGAGGGCGAAGATTAGGGTAAATAATTTATTCATCTATTTAGGTCTATTTTAATAACGGTACATTATTCTTTCGTCGCTGCCTTCAACAAAAATCACCAAGACATCTGTTCCAGGGTAGCGCAATTCTTTTACGTTGAATTTCAGATTTGCTTCAATCAATGAACGGCAATTGTCGTTATTGCCATTGTGAATCAGTCGAAGTCGGCTCTGCGGAGGAAGTGATTTAGCATAAGATCCATTCCCAATTAAATCAAAGCTGTGTTCCTGGCATCCACCACTATAACTTACAACTAAGCTTAGGGTATCCCCATTGATTTCATGAGATTTTAGGGTGAAGGGGTCGCTCTCCTCACTAAAACGCTTCATATCTATAATCACTTTAGGGTAGGTATTGTTTTCCATGGACACGTTTTCAGTGGTGTTTTCACCCTGATTTTCGAGACTTGCTTTTTGTGCCGACTTGCATGCAGCGAGTCCAAAGAGCAGTACGACGAGGTATTTAAAATGATGCATGTTTCAAATTTAACATTTATCCTTGGCTCAGAAAGTGAATACTTCCCTCTTTTCAAGGATTCCTAATGAAGCAGATTGTTGCAAAGCGCGGTCCAAGGTCTTGCTTTACTTTTCAGCAAGCTTTTCTTTCACTAAGCCCTGAAGCGCAAACATTTCGTCGCGCAATCTTGCGGCTTCGATGAAATCGAGTGCTTTGGCCGCTTTTTCCATTTTTTTCTTGGTTTGTTCTACGGCTTTTTTCAATTTATCGGCACTCATGTACTGCATCACAGGGTCTGCAGCAATGCTGTTTGCGGCATTTCGTTCGGGCTCGATGTAGGCTTTTGGTCGGTCGTAAACAAGTTTGTTTTGCTCGAAAATGCTGGTTTTCTTTTTGACGATTTGTTGAGGAGTAATGCCGTTTTCCTCGTTGTACTCCATTTGTCGTTGTCGTCTTCGAGCAGTTTCGTCGATGGTTTGACGCATGCTGTCGGTCACCTTATCGGCATACATGATTACCCGCCCATTTACGTTTCTCGCGGCACGACCCGCAGTTTGGGTCAAACTTTTGTTGTTTCTGAGGAATCCTTCTTTGTCGGCATCCATGATGGCTACCAAACTCACTTCGGGTAAATCGAGTCCTTCTCGAAGTAGGTTGACGCCTACCAAAACATCAAAAGCCCCATCGCGCAGCTCACGCAAAATCTCAACCCGATCCAAGGTTTTTACCTCAGAGTGAATGTATCGACACTTGATACTGAGTCGGTCAAAGTACTTCGCTAATTCTTCGGCCATGCGCTTGGTGAGTGTGGTTACCAAAATGCGGTCGCCTTGCTCAATGGTTTTCCTGATTTCGCCAATCAAATCATCCACTTGGTGTTCACAAGGCCGCACCTCAATGGGTGGGTCTAGGAGACCGGTTGGACGAATCACTTGTTCCACAACAATCCCTTCACTCAATTCCAATTCGAGGTCGGCTGGCGTGGCACTCACAAAAACCACTTGGTTCAAAAGTTCGTAAAACTCATCTCCCTTCAATGGTCGGTTATCCAAGGCTGAAGGCAAGCGGAAACCGTAATCAACCAAATTCACTTTTCTCGATCGATCCCCACCATACATCGCCCCAACTTGTGGCATGGTAACGTGACTCTCATCAACAATAAAGAGGTAATCGTCTGGGAAGTAATCGAGCAAGCAGAAGGGGCGTTGACCCACTTCCCTGCGGTCGAAAAAACGAGAGTAGTTTTCAATTCCTGAACAATAGCCCAGCTCACGCATCATCTCGAGGTCGTAATTCACCCTTTCCTCAAGGCGTTTCGCTTCCATGTATTTCCCTTGATTGTTGAAGAATTCAAGTTGACGCACCAACTCGGCTTGGATTTCCCAGATGGCTTCTTTCATCACGTCTTTTCCGGTAACAAAGAGGTTGGCGGGATAAATTTGCACACTTTCAAAAGAATGCAGGTGCTGCGCTGTTTCGGGGTCGATGCTTTCAATACTTTCCACTTCATCACCCCAAAAAGAAACCCGAATGGCATGATCAGCATAAGCGAGGAAGATGTCCACCGTGTCTCCATTCACCCTAAAATTACCACGATTAAAGTCTGCCCGTGTTCTGCTGTACAAACTGGAAACAAGCGAATAGAGGAATTTGTCTCGAGAAATTTTCTGACCAACTTCCACGGGAATAACGCTTTTGTGAAATTCAACGGGGTTTCCGATACCGTAAATGCAGGAAATGGATGCCACCACAATCACGTCTCTACGTCCGCTCAAAAGGGCAGAAGTAGCACTCAAGCGCAGTTTCTCAATTTCTTCGTTGATGCCCAAGTCCTTTTCGATATAGGTATTCGTCGTTGGGATGAAGGCCTCTGGTTGATAGTAGTCGTAATAAGACACGAAATACTCCACCAAGTTATTCGGGAAGAACTCTTTGAACTCGCTATACAATTGGGCTGCGAGTGTTTTGTTGTGACTGAGAATGAGGGTGGGCTTCTGTGTTTGGGAGATGACATTGGCCATGGTAAATGTTTTCCCCGAACCTGTTACACCAAGTAAGGTTTGATATTTACTTCCATCACCCAAGCCTTCAACCAATTGGCGAATGGCTTCCGGTTGATCTCCCGTGGGCGAGAATTCAGAATTCAGTTCAAACTTCATGAGAACAAATGTACCAAAGCCCGCTAAAACAAAAGTCCCAATTTTATTCCTGCTCTTGGGATAACACCGATAAAGGTGCTTTCTGCCCGGTAGTCTTCCTCTTGGCGTTTGTAAAGCAGGTGGTTGCCAATAAAAGGAGTACCTGCAATGAGGTCTTCGAAGCGACCAACATTTAAGCTGTCGTCGCCAAACAAGTCGCTTTGGATTTGATTCCAAGACAGGCCAAAACCAAGGATGGTCCAGTCGATGCTGATGCGTTTCTTCAGGATCCATTGAACGCCGTATTCCAGTCCCAATCCGGCCCTTATCCAGGATGTTTCTATGGGGTAAGTTCCTGTGGTGTTTGTTTTGAGCGGACCATCATGTGTACTTTCGAATTGAATGGTTTGAGCGATGCTGAAGAGGCCGAAGTAGGGTTTCGTTTCCATTTTTCGGGCCTTCTCGGTGTAGAAGCGGTATTCTAAATGAAGGCCCATCAATGTTGATTTCCCCTCACTGAAGTTAAAACCTTCATCACTGCGGTCGAGTAAGCTTGATGGTCCGTTCATGTTCGGCCGGTAATTCAGCCCAATTTGCCAAGAATACTGTTTCTTTTGAACTTTCTCGAAAGACAAGCCTACAACTCCAAAGGCGGCACCAGAGGTGTTCAGTTTAGCAATGCGTATTTGACTGTAGCCACAGATTGGAATTGCTAGGATGAATACCAAGAATAGGAGTTTGATTTGCATGCCCCGAAGGACGGAAAAAAGAAGCTGTTCTTCAAGTTGGAACGCTAGTAGCTTTGGGCCTTGTCGACAATTTTTTGTGCGATGCTTTTCATTTCACCTTTGCCATGTGTTCTGCTGATATGGATGGCGAAGAGACAAAAGAGGGCGAATAGTATGGCGCAGAAAAGGGGTTTTAATAAGCTTTGGAATTGATGGGCTAACTTTGGTTTTGACCAATGCTGTAGTTGTTGGTAGCTCCTGTCGATGGTGCTTTTTACTTGCGATTTTCTTTTGTCCTTGAGTTGAGCACTAAGCTGTTCGTTGCAACTAAAGAAGAGTCCAAATTCATCAACAGGTGCCTCTTGCCAATCTTGTCTGTTCCTTTTGGATTGCTGAAGATTTTGGTCTTCCCAAGAGAAATTGGAGATGCGAAGCAAGAAGTATAGGCCAAGAAGTTGAAGCGCCAATACAAGAAATAGAATGCTAATCATTGTTGTCGTCATCGTTTTCTGTTTTGATTTAGACAAACTTATTCGAAGAATAGAAGCTGCTCTATTTACTTCATCTGGAACAGATGTAAAAACACTTTTGATTAGTTGAGCTAATATTTATAAATTCAGAGGTTTCTAAAACAAAAAACGGATGTATGAAACCACTTGAGGCAGTAATAGGGCAATGGACTCACAAGTCTTTTGATGGGTTTTTGAGGTTTTTGAAGGCGCGAGGAGGAAGGAAAGGCGTATTGGATTTGTCTTTGGCGAAAAGCATCCGAAGAGGGGATTTCTCTGCTGATGATTTTGTTTTAATGGCTTATGGGAAGTTAGACAACAAAACCCGAGCGGCCTACCACGGAGTTCGAAAGCGTTTGGCCCAGCAAACAGTGCGCTATATTTCAGAGGAGCTTTTGAATGAAGAACAAGAAGCAGAGAAGGAGATTTTTGAGTCGATACGTGCATCGCGGTACCTAGCAAAGAATGGTCATTCTGAATGGGCGAATTCCTTATTGCAAAGAGCGGATCGTTTGTCTGAACAAAGTTCCATGACCTTTATGCAGAACTGGGTCTTGAACGAGCGGATAGCGATGGCGGGTGAGGAAGATGAAGCGGCGGTGCTTGCATTAGAGGAGGAAAGGAAGTTAAAGATTGCCGAAGTGGAGTTGGAGCAGCGCATGATGATGGCCCGAACTCACCTGCAGGTGCGCTTGCGGGAACGCAAGAAATCTGGCCAAGCGAGTTCTCCGATGTCGATCTTACAAAACACCCTTTTAGAATATGATTTGCTTGATGATGAAGTGAATAAGCCCAAATTGATGCATCAACTCACGGTAATGATGAGGGCGGTGCTGGTGGCGTCCAAGGAATTTGATGAGTTGCGCGCTTTTCTATATGCCCAAAACGAGCTGATAACAGCAGCGGGAGGCTACGAAGGTGATGAACAAGAGGTGGAGATGGCGTATTTTCTAGCTCACGCCGATTACCGTTGTCGAAAATATGATTTGGCCTTGAAAAGAATGCCTGAGCTCTACCAATTGATCAACAGTTTGCAGGTGTCGAGAAGGTATTTTTGGTTCAGTAAGGCGGTGCTTTTGGAAGCGCAAACAAGGAATTTTTCCGGACAATTACTCAAGGCCCAAGAGTTGCTTTTGGAAATGTTGAGTCATCCTGCCTTTAGTGGCGTGAGCAAAGAGCGTTACAACTTGATCTTGAATCTTGCTGTGCTCTATTTTCAATTGGGTTTTTTCGATAAGGTCTTGGAAACCTTTAAGCTCTTTCGTCACCGCACCCAATGGCACATTGAGTACATGGGCCTAGAATGGGTATTAAAGAAGCAGATGATTGAGGTGATTGCCCTGGTGGAATTGCACGAAGATCAGCGAGCCATGGAAGGGATTCAGAAGATTCAAAGTTTATCTGAGGAGTTTTTTAGTCAACGTCCTTACCGCAGGGTCTTGCTTTTCCTAGAGTGGGTGCAGCGTTATTTATCGAACAGAGAAGCCTTTGCTGGTCCGATTATTCTTGATCGTTTGGTAAAGAGCTTGGCGGTGCAGAGCGACAGAAGGGAAGATTTGCAGGCTGTTGCCTATTACACTTGGTTAAAGAGCAAGGCCGAGGGCAGGAGCTATTACGAATTGCTGCTTGAGATGGTTCGGGGCGCTGAGGTATAAAATAAAAACGGCGATCCAAAAGGACCGCCGTTTTCGTAGAGTAGTAGATATGATTATCGGAGGGCTTATTCTCCAACCACCTCGAAAGAGAGGGTTTTGATTACTTTTTTATGCAATTTGATGCTTGCTTCGTAAGTACCAAGCTCTTTAATTGCGTCTTCCTTGATGTTAATGCTCTTACGGTCGAACTCGAATCCAGCTGCAGCCAGCGCTTCAGCGATTTGGATGTTGTTAACTGAACCGAAGATTTTACCATTCTCACCAGCTTTAGCACCAATTTTCAAAGTGATGCCTTCTAGCTTAGCTGCCATTGCTTCAGCTTCTTGAAGGATTTTTCCTTCTTTGTGCGCGCGTTGACGTAAGGTCTCTTCGTGCATTTTTTTAGCTGAAGGAGTAGCTGAGATAGCCATTCCTTGAGGAATAAGGTAGTTTCTCGCATAACCGTTCTTAACGATCAGGAGGTCGTCTTTTGAACCTAAGTTCTCAACGTCTTGTTTAAGGATAATTTCCATGATGTATTAAGATTAAAGGGTTACTTGAGCATATCAGCAACATAAGGAAGCAATGCCAAGTGACGTGCTTTCTTAATAGCTTGAGCTACTTTTCTTTGGTATTTCAATGAAGTTCCAGTTAAACGACGTGGAAGGATCTTCCCTTGTTCGTTACACAACTTCAACAAGAAGTCTGGATCTTTATAATCGATGTACTTGATTCCAGATTTACGGAAACGACAATACTTGTCTCTAACAGTTTCAATCTGGATAGGATTGAGGTATCTTACTTTATCTGCCATTGTTCAGGACTTGAAAGGGTTATTCAGCTGACGCTGTTTGAGTTTTTTTGTTTCGACGTGATTCCGCGTAAGTAACATGGTGTTTCTCCATGCGGGTAGTCAAAAAGCGAATAATGCGCTCGTCTCTTCGGAATTGAACCTCCATTGGGCGAACAATTTCACCTGGTGCTTCAAATTCCAACAAATGATAGAATCCTGTGGTCTTCTTCTGAATTGGATAAGCCAATTTGCGAAGTCCCCAAGAATCTTCATGAACGAGTTTACCTCCGTTGTCAGCAATAAAGTCCTTGAACTTCTTTACTGTTTCCGCTGCCTGTTCGTCAGACAGCACGGGAGTCATAATGAAAACAGTCTCGTAACGATTCATAAAAATTGATTTATTTACTATAAAATTTGGGGTGCAAAAGTAGCCAAATCTTTGACATTCGGCAAGTTCAAGGCTTCTTTTCTTCAATTATTGAGGCAAAGCGCTGCTTTAAGCCTGTTCATTTAATGTTTATTCTGTGTTGACAACTCCCTTTCATCAACTCCTACAAAAGTGCGATATTTGCATTTCGCTATGAATAAAGCCTACAAGGTTTCGGCCAGGAAATATCGCCCTTACAATTGGGATACGGTGGTTGGACAGAAGTCCATCAAAGCCACACTTCAACGCGCCATTGATTCAGAACAGTTGGGCCATGCCTATTTGTTCTGTGGGCCAAGAGGTGTAGGTAAAACCACTTGTGCCCGAATTTTCGCGAAGGCGATTAATGGATGGATGCCAAATGAAGGGGGCGATTTTGACCAAGATCTTGAAGGAGAATATGCCTTCAACATCTTTGAGTTGGATGCGGCTTCAAACAACAGTGTAGACGATATTCGGAGCTTGATGGAGCAAGTGCGCATCCCACCGCAAACGGGTAAGTATAAGGTGTATGTGATTGATGAGGTGCACATGCTCAGTGCGGCGGCCTTCAACGCCTTCTTGAAAACACTTGAAGAACCACCGGCGCATGCCAAATTCGTACTCGCTACTACTGAAAAACACAAAATCCTTCCAACCATTCTTTCGCGTTGTCAGGTTTTCGACTTCAATAGAATCAGCATCAACGACATGGTGGAGCACCTCCAAATGATTGCTGAACGAGAAAAAGTAAGCACTGAACCGGAAGCGCTGCACATCATCGCCCAAAAAGCAGACGGAGCTCTTCGAGATGCGCTATCTATCTTCGATCAGGCTGTGGCCTTTTCAAACCATCAACTGACCTACCAAGCGGTAATTAGTAACTTGAACATTCTCGATTACGATTACTACTTTAAAATGACCCAAGCGCTTCACGAAGAAAACATTTCTGAAGCACTCTTGATTTTTAATGAGATTCTGAAGGCAGGTTTTGACGGACACATTTTCATTGTTGGCCTTGGCGATCATTTGCGCAACCTCATGGTGTGTGCCGATGAAGCAACCCTCTCGCTCATGGAAGTAAGTGATGACCTCAAAGCCAGGTACCGCGAGCAAGCGCAGCAACCTTCTTTGATGTGGCTCATCCAAGCCATGGAGGTGTGCAATAAGGCCGATCAGAGCTACAAGATCAGTAAAAACCAACGACTCCTCATCGAGTTGTCTTTGATGCAAA
>Ga0209652_1000860_pt1 | contig 25626 bp, 21 predicted proteins | sample SaaInl74LU_5_DNA_FD_184641 | JGI IMG/M metagenome (GOLD analysis project Ga0209652, IMG submission 184641) | Marine microbial communities from expanding oxygen minimum zones in the Saanich Inlet - ESP_74LU_5_DNA (SPAdes) (version 2) | ecosystem: Environmental > Aquatic > Marine > Intertidal zone... | reverse complement strand
TCGCGCGGTAATAGACCCGATAGGCACGGGCGGCGGCATCGGTTTGGTCTTGCGTGCCGGTCAACCCCAACATGCGCTCGTGGATATTTGCGGTAAAGGCTGCCATCACTTCGGGCGTGTCGCGCAGCGGATCGACCGAGATCATCACCGGCAGCACATCATGGCCACCCGCCCCCAAGAGATCGACCGCCTCTGCATTGCGCACCGTGTCCAAGGGGCAGACATCAGGGCAGAAGGTATAACCGAAATAAAGCAGCGTGGGCTTCGTGATCACATCGGTGTCGCTGACTGTTTGCCCAGTCTCATCGACCAAGGTGAAGGGGCCGCCGATCGCACCAGCGCCGCCTGCGACCACGCTGGCACGGCATTGGGCGAACTGGTCATCCGATGCGCCACGGGTCTGGCCAAGATAGACTGCGACGGCTGCGCCCAGCATCAGCGAACCGATCAACACGGCCGAGGCAAGGGCATAGATGCGGGTCATTTTCACGCTCTCCGATATCTCGAAATGCCCCCGTGCAGGGCTACGTTGCTTACTTAGCCCCTTGGCTCTATCAATTCACGACCTGCCGCCTGTGACAGAAAGCCCCTCCAATGGCCACTGTGCTGCCTGATCCAGCATTCGATTTTGTTCGCCAAGATGCGCGCAGCGATTGGGTGCGGCTGCGCACGCTGTTGGTGCTGCGCTGGCTTGCGATCTTGGGCCAGACCGTGACGGTGGTTTTTGCCTCCTTTCAGCTTGGGCTGAGGATCGAGTTGGGACTTTGTTTCCTGGCCATCGGCGCATCGGTCGTGTCGAACCTTGTGGCGATGACGATCTTTCCCGAGAACCAACGCCTGTCGGATCGTGACGCGATGCTGACATTGTTGTTCGACCTGTCGCAACTCAGCTTCTTGTTGTTCTTGACCGGCGGGTTGAACAATCCCTTCGCGTTGTTGATCCTTGCACCTGTGACCATCTCGGCGACGGCGCTGACTGTGCGCTCGACGAGTATCTTGGGCGTGCTGGCGGTGGCGATGATCACGCTCTTGGGGCTGTTTCATGTGCCGCTGACGTTGCAATCGGGCGATATCTTGCAGCTTCCGCCGATGTTCTTGATCGGCTTTTGGATGGCGATCACCATCGGCATCGTCTTTTTGTCGGCCTATGCGCGGCGGATCACGTCGGAAACCCATTCGATGAGCCAAGCGCTCTTGGCCACGCAAATGGCGCTGGCGCGCGAGCAAAAGCTGACAGATCTGGGCGGTGTGGTCGCCGCCGCCGCCCATGAGCTTGGCACGCCCTTGGCCACGATCAAACTCGTCTCGACCGAGCTTGTCGATGAATTGGGCGATCACCCGCAATTGGCCGAGGATGCAAAGCTGATCCGCGATCAGGCAGATCGGTGCCGCGATATCCTGCGCTCCATGGGACAGGCGGGAAAAGACGATCTGCACATGCGCTCGGCCCCTTTGGCCGCCGTTGTGCGCGAGGCAGCCGAACCGCATGCGGCGCGTGGTGTGGCGATCAATTACGATTTCGTTTCCGAAAGCGATGCAGCCGCACCCCAACCCGTGATCTGGCGCAAACCCGAGGTGATCCACGGCCTGCGCAATCTGGTGCAGAACGCCGTCGATTTCGCCGCTACCCAGATCTGGATCGAAGCACGCTGGGATGCGGGCTATATCCGCCTGCGCATCACCGATGACGGGCCGGGCTATCCGCAAGATTTGCTTGGCCGCTTGGGCGACCCGTTTCTCAGCCGCCGCGCCCGCGCCCAAAGCCCCGCTCGCCCCGGCTACGAGGGGATGGGGCTCGGCCTTTTCATCGCCAAAACCCTGCTGGAACGTGCCGGCGCGCGCGTCAGTTTCGACAATGCCACCGACCCATTCCTGTCGGTCGAGGATAAGGCCGAGAAATCCGGCGCCGTGGTCGAGGTGATCTGGGCCTTTGCCGCCATCGCCTTGCCGCTCGATGCGCAAAGCGGCCCCTTGGGTGAGAATCGGCCCATCGCGATCTAGGGCGCGCGCCGACAGGCCCGCGCATTGGACAAGAAACTCTTTCTGTCCGCCCATGGACTTAACACCCTGTTAACTCTTCGCTGCCATGCTGTGTCTGGGGCACAGATGAGGGGCGTAAGACAATGCCTGAACTCTATACCGTGATCCTGTTCGCTGCTGTCAGCTTGCTCAGCGCCGCAATCGGGCTTGTCGCCGCCAGCTATGTGATGGGTGCGCGCATGCCGCAAACCGCCAAAGGCGTGGTGTTCGCCGATGCGCCGCGCCGCTATGAATTCCGCGAGGGGTATCTGCTTTCCGCGATTGACCCCAATGACGCCTTCCTGCGTTCCGACACCGACCGCAGCAGCGCCTTCGACCTCCTTGGCCGCGCGCTCAAGCCGCTCAACCCCGACTTGCCTACGCGTTTCATCGGTCTTGCGCGGCGGGGCGAGGCTTTCTTGCTGCCTGCCACCTTCGGGCAGGATCTTTTATCCATCGCCGGGCGCGTCGAACATGACCGGCTGGTGATCACCATCGGCCCAAGCGAGGCAGGCACCGGTCGGCAGGTCGTCGACAGCGCCAGCCTCGCGGCGCTGGATGAAGAGATTTCCGATCTCCGCCAAGCCCTCGATGCGGCTCGCTGCCCGATCTGGCGGATGAGCCCTGATGGCCGGGTGATCTGGGCCAATGCCCCTTATGTCGCCTTGGTCGAGCGCGTGGCATCGGTGCGCCATCCACAGGTGACTTGGCCATTGCCCAGCCTGTTTGCCGATCATCTCGATCCTCCGCCGGAACCCGGCAGCCTGCGCCGCTGTCACTTGGCACTGCCGCATCATGATGCGGGCATCGCCACTGCGCCCGAGGGCGCGCTGTGGTTCGAGGTCGCCGTGACGCGCCAAGCCGACAACAGCCTGTGGTGTACCGCCTTGCCCAGCGACCGGCTTGTGGGTGCCGAGATATCCTTGCGCAATTTCGTGCAAACCCTGTCCAAGACATTCGCCCAACTCCCCATCGGCTTGGCGATCTTCGACAAGCGGCGCGAATTGGTGCTGTTCAACCCCGCTTTGGTCACCCTCTCGACGCTGACACCGCAATTCTTGTCCGCCCGGCCCGGCCTTTTCGCCTTTCTCGACGCATTGCGCGACCATCAGCGCATGCCAGAGCCCAAGAATTACCGCTCATGGCGTGACGAGATCGCGCGGCTTGAACGCGGGGCCGAGGATGGCACCTTTCAAGAGCTTTGGACCCTGCCCGGCGGGGAAAGCTTTCGCGTCATTGGCCGCCCCCATCCCGATGGCGCGCTGGCCTTCATGTTCGAGGATATCACCGCCGAGGTTTCGCTGACCCGTAAATTCCGATCCGATTTGGACATGTATCAGGCGCTGCTCGACGACATGCCCGCCGCCATGGCCGTCTTTTCTGCCGAAGGGCGGCTGAGCTTGGTCAACGCCGCCTATGCCGCCTTATGGGGGGTCGAACCGGGCGCAGTGATCGGTGTCTTGTCGGTGACCGAGGCGACCCGCACATGGCAGGCCCGCGCGCGGCCCAGCGGCATTTGGGGCGATATTCGCCAATTCGCGCTGCCCCAATCCGATCGCGCCGGTTGGAGCGATGCGATCGTGCTTGGCGATGGGCGCGCCTTTCGCGTCGATGTTGTGCCGCTTTCCGGCGGGGCGATGGCGGTCAGCTTTCACTGCCGCAAGACCGCGGCCGAGGGGCAAGCGCCGGACGCCCCCATCACGATTCAGGCCAGCCCGCCGCCCTTTGCGCCGCCCCCCATGCCCGTGCAACAGCAATTTGCCGAGGCGGCCCGCCCCTATCGCCCTGCCACCGATGGCAAGGAATAGCGCCGCGCACCACGATCGCGCGTTGCAGCTTTGGGTGGGATGGCTAAACTTGGCCCTTGATGAATACCCCGGCCATTCCCACAAACGACCCTGAGCTTGCGCCCCCGCCAACGGGTTGGATCGCGCATGAAAGCTGTGCGCTGCCCGGTCCCGCGGCGACAGCCGCGCTGGCCCAGGTGGTGGCAGAACTTCTGCGCCCCGGCGATAGCGTGCTTTTGCAAGGCCAGCTTGGCGCGGGAAAAAGCCATTTCGCCCGTGCCGTGATCCGCGCCTTGCTTGGCCCCGATGGGCAGAACACCGATATCCCTTCGCCCAGCTTCACCCTTGTCCAAAGCTATGACACCCCCTTGGCCGAGGTTTGGCATGCCGATCTTTACCGCCTTTCCGACCCTTACGAGGTGATCGAGCTTGGCCTTGATCTGGCGATGGAACAGGCGATCTGCCTGATCGAGTGGCCCGACCGGATCGCGCCTGATTGGCCCGCAACCGCCGCCTGCTTGCGGCTCGAAACACCGCCCCAGACCCCCGAGATGCGCATCGCCACGCTGATCGCGCTGCCCGGCTGCGAGCTGGCCCGCCGCCTTGCCCCTGCGATGGTGCGCCCATGACCGCCGCGCTTGCGCCCTTCTTGCGTGATGCGGGCTGGCAATATGCGGCGCAAACGCCCTTGGCGGGCGATGCTTCGGCGCGGCGCTACCTGCGCCTCGCGCGCGGCGCGGACAGCGCAATTTTGATGCAAGCCCCAGTTGCCAGTATGGCTGAGCGTGACAGCCTTGCCGCCTTTCTGCGCATCGGCGCGCATTTGGCAGCACTGGAGCTTTCCGCGCCCCGGATCATCGCCGCCGATCCCGCCTTGGGCCTCATCTTGCTCGAAGATTTTGGCGATGCCACGCTCGCACGGCTTTTGCGAGACGCTCCCGCCCACGCGCAGGCCGCCTATCTTGTCGCCAGCGATGTGACCGAGGCGCTGGCGCAAGCGGCGCTGCCCGATCCGATCGCCCGCCCCGATCCAAAGGCACAGGCAAACATGATCGCGCTGACGCTCGATTTTCTGCCAAAGGGGCATGGTCTGGCCGCGCTTGAACCCATGCTTGCCACGGCGCTTGCCACACATGCCGCGGGTCCGCTGGTCTTGGCCTTGCGCGATTATCACGCCGACAACCTGCTCTGGCTGCCCGACCGCCAAGGGGCCGCCCGGATCGGGCTTCTCGATTTCCAAGACGCGGTGGCACTTCCCTTGGGCTATGATCTGGCCTCGCTCGTGGACGATCCGCGCCGCGATATCCCCGCCGATTGGCGCGCCGCGCTGATCGCGCGCTTTGCCGCCAGCCACGGCTTGGCACAAGATCAGGCAAGCGCGCGTATCGCGACCCTCTCGCTTTTGCGCAACCTGCGCATCCTTGGCATTTTCCACCGCTTGGCGGGGCAGGGGGGCAAGCCGCACTATTGCGCCTATCTGCCGCGCACGGGGGTGTTGATCGACCGCGCCGTGGCCGACCCGGCCTTGGCCGCGTTGCGCCCAGCCGTGGCCGCGTTGCGCGCGCTGACCGCCCCTTGGGCAGAAGAGGCCGCCGCATGACGCCCGATGTGATGATCTTGGCTGCCGGTTTTGGCACCCGCATGGGCGCGCTGACCGCTGACCGACCCAAACCGCTGATCCCGGTTGCGGGCCGCGCGCTTCTTGATCATGCCATCACAGCCGCACGCGCAGGTGGCGGCCAGATCGCGGTCAACGCCCATTATCGCGCCGATCAAATCGCGGCGCATCTGGCCGCGCATCATCCCGATATCGCGCTCTCGGTCGAGATGCCCGCGATCCTTGATTCCGGTGGTGGCATCAAGCGCGCGCTGCCGCATTTGCGCAGCGATCCCATCGCCACGCTCAATGCCGATGCCGTCTGGGCTGGGCCTGCGCCTTTGTCCGTTCTGACGCAGGCATGGGATGGCGCGCGGATGGGCGCGCTGGTGCTGCTGGTGCCGCGCGCGCGCGCCACAGGGCGGCAGGGCGGCGGCGATTTCACCCCCGATCCGCAGGGGCGGCTGTCGTGGGACCGCGCGGATACGGGCCTTGTGCATACCGGCGCGCAACTCATCGCACCCGCCCTTTTGGCCGATCACCCGGCCGAGGTGTTCTCGCTGCGCGACGTCTGGCAAGCGCTGATGGATGAGGGGCGCTTGTTCGGCGTCACCTATCCCGGCCATTGGGCCGATGTCGGCCACCCCGAGGGGATCGCACAGGCCGAGGTGATGTTGGCCCATGCTTAGGCTCTTTCCACCCAGCCCCGGCCCCCGCCTGTTCGCCACCCCCTTGGGTGTCGATTTTTGCGCCGCGCTGATCGACGGGCTTGAGGCCTTGTTGACAGACCACCCGCCCGAGGCGATCGCGCGCGTCCATCTCTACGTCGCCAATGCCCGGATGGAGCGGCGCTTGCGCACGCTTTACGCACAGCGCGGCGCGGGTTTCTTGCCCCGCATCCGCCCGGTTCTGGCGCTGGACGAAGATGCCGATATCGCGGGCATCCCTGCGGCCATCCCGCCTCTCCGGCTCCGGCTGGAGCTGGTCCGCCTGATCGGCGCGCTGCTCGATCACAATCCCGATCTCGCCCCGCGCGCGGCGCTTTACGATCTGGCCGATAGCCTTGCCGATTTGATGAGCGAGATGTTCGAAGAAGGTGTCAGCCCAGCGGATATCGCCGGTCTCGATATGGCCGAACATGCCGAGCATTGGCAGCGCGCGCAAAGTTTCCTCAAGATCGTGACCAATTTCATGGCCGACGAGGCGGCGCTGACCCAAGCCGCGCGCCAAACCCGGATCGTGGCCGCCCTTGCCGCGCGCTGGCGTGACGATCCGCCGGGCTATCCGGTCATCGTCGCAGGCTCGACCGGCTCGCGCGGGGCGACCGCGCAGCTGATGACGGCGGTGGCGGGCCTGCCGAAAGGGGCGGTGATCTTGCCCGGGCTCGACCGCGCCATGCCGCGCGATGTCTGGGCGCGGCTGCTGCAAGACCGCCATGCCGGTCTGGATGGCGAGGATCATCCGCAATACCGGCTTGCCAAATTCGCCGACCGACTGGGGCTTGATCCCCATGCCATCCCCGATTGGCCCGCCGCCGCCCGCCCCGTGGATGGGCGCGACGCGCTGGTGTCGTTGGCGCTGCGCCCGGCCCCCGTCACCGACCAATGGCTGGCCGAGGCACCAAGCTTGCGCGATGTTGGCACCGCCATGGAGGGCGTGACCCTTCTCGAAGCGCCCAACCCACAGGCCGAGGCGACCGCCATCGCGCTGCGCCTGCGCCAAGCCGTGGCCGAGGGGCAGCGCGCCGCCATCATCTCGCCCGACCGGGTGCTGACACGCCAGATCACGGCGGCCTTGGCGCGCTGGGGCATCCGCCCCGATGACAGCGCGGGCCAACCCCTGTCGCTCGCCCCGCCCGGCCGCTTCTTGCGCCATATCGCAGCGCTTTCCGCGCGCCCCGCCGACCCGGAAAGCCTTGCTGTGATCCTCAAGCATCCGCTGTGCCATACCGGTCTGGATCGCGGCGATCACCTCAAGCGCACCCGCGATCTGGAGTTGCAGCTTTTGCGCCGCAAACCCGGCATGCCTGCGCGTGCGGCACTGGTCGATTGGGCGACCAAACGCGACAAGGATGCAGACGCGCTCGCTTGGGTGGGCTGGCTTGCCGATCACATCTTGGCCCCCGCCGACGCCGCACCGATCCCCTTGGCCGACCGTGTCGCGCGCCATATCGCGCGGGCCGATGCCCTTGCCGCCGGCCCCGGCCAAGACGGGAGTGGCGATCTCTACAAGGAAATGGCAGGCGAGGCCGCCGCCGCCCTGATGGCCGAATTGGTGGCCGAAGGCGCGCATGGCGGCCCGATCTCGGCCATGGATTACCGCGATCTGTTCGATGCGCTCACCCGCGACCGCGAGGTGCGTCAGCCGCTTTTCCCCCATGCCGATGTGCTGATCTGGGGCACGCAAGAGGCCCGCGTCCAAGGGGCCGACCTGTTGATCTGTGCCGGGCTGAACGATGGCATCTGGCCACCTGCGCCCGGTGCCGACCCGTGGCTGAACCGCAGCTTGCGCGCAAAGGTCGGCCTGCGTCTGCCCGACCGGGTGATCGGCCTTTCGGCGCATGATTTCCAACAGGCAATCTGCGCGCCCGAGGTGTGGCTGACCCGCGCTGCCCGCAATGCCGAGACTGATACCATCCCCTCGCGCTGGCTGAACCGCTTGATCAACCTGATGGAAGGCGCCAGCGACGAGACCCGCGCCACCCTTCAAGCCATGCGCGATCGCGGCAGCGCAAGCCTTGCCATGGCCGAAGCGTTGCTGACCCCAATCGCCACGATCCCCTTCGCGCCGCGCCCATCGCCCGCGCCGCCGCTTGCCGCAAGGCCCAAGCGCCTTGCCTTGACCGAGGTCGAAAAGCTGATCCGCGACCCTTACGCGATCTATGCCACCCATGTGCTTGGCTTGCGCGCGCTTGATCCTTTGCGCAGCGATCCTGACGCGCGGCTACGCGGCACGATCCTGCACAAGGTGCTTGAGCTATTCCTCAAGGAAACGCGCAACGCGCTGCCGCCCCCGGATGCGGCCTTGGCGCTTTTGATGTCGCTCACCGACCGCGTGCTGGATGACGAGGCGCCGTTTCCCGCCGTCCGCCGTATGTGGCGCGCCCGCATGGCGCGCGCGGCGGGCTTTTTCCTCGAGACCGAGATTATCCGCCGCCAGCGCGGCGCGCCCTTGGCCCCCGAGGCGAAATCGGAATGGCTGGTCCCCGGCACCGGCGTGACGCTGGTGGGCAAGGCCGACCGCATCGACCAGATGGCTGATGGCCGCTTCGCCATTTACGATTACAAGACCGGCGCGCCGCCCACGCCCGAGCAACAGGAATTCTTCAACAAGCAGCTTTGGATCGAGGCGCTGATGGTGGCCGCGGGCTGTTTCGGCCTGCCCAAGGGCAGTGTCGCGGGCCACATCGCCTATATCGGCCTTGGCGCAAAGCCCGACATCGTGGCGCATGATCCCATTGCCGATGAGCTGGCCCAGATGCGCGCCAAGCTGATCGCGCGCTTGGCGCATATGGGCGATCCGACCTTTGGCTTTTCCGCCCGCCGCGCCGTGCCAGATACGCGTTTCAAAGGCGATTTCGACCAGCTTGCCCGCTATGGCGAATGGGATGAAACCGATCCGCCCCTGATCATCCCCTTGGGCCAAGGCGGTGACGCATGAACGAGGCAAGCCGCGCCCAGATCAACGCCGCAGCCCCCGCCACCTCGGTCTGGCTTTCGGCCAATGCCGGGTCGGGCAAGACCCGCGTGCTGACCGACCGCGTCGCGCGGCTTTTGCTGCAAGGGGTCGGTCCCGAACGCATCTTGTGCCTGACCTATACCAAGGCCGCCGCGATGGAGATGCAGAACCGCCTGTTCAAGCGCTTGGGTGAATGGGCGATGATGCCCGATGCCGAGCTGCGCGCCGCGCTGCAAGAGATTGGCGAGGATGCGATCGACCCCGACAGGCTGGGGCGCGCGCGCACGCTTTTTGCCCGCGCGATCGAGGCGCCGGGCGGCCTCAAGATCCAGACCATCCATTCCTTCTGTGCCACGGTTCTGCGCCGCTTCCCGCTCGAGGCAGGCGTCAGCCCCGGCTTCACCGAGATCGATGAGCGTGTGCAGGCCCGGCTGATCGCCGATCTGCTCGATGATATGGCCGAGAGCCCGGCGGCGGATGCCATCGACACGGTGGCCGATCTGCTGTCCGATGATGATGGGTTGCGCAAACTGGCCCGCGCCGTGGCAGGCGCGCAAGATGCGCTGGCCGATCCATGGGATTGGGCGGCGATCTGCGATTGGGCGGGCATCGCCCCCGATCTGACCGAGGATCAGGTGATCGCCATCGCCCTAGATGGCGGCGAGGCCGATCTTGCCACCGCCTTGATTGCCCATCTCGACCCCGCCAACAAGGCACAGGCCAAATTGGCCGCGCGGCTCGGCACCATGCCATGGACGGCGACGGGTCTTTTCGATCTGGCCGAGCTCGAGGCCGCCTGCCTGACCATGTCGGGCGAAAAGGAAGGTACGCCCAAATCCATCGCCAATGCCAAGGTGCGCGATGCGATGGGCCCCGATCTTGTCGCGGCCTATGATGCCTTGGCCGAACGTGTGGCAGATGCGCGCCCGCTGCGCCTTGGGTTGATGACCGCGCGCCGAACCCATGCGCTGCACCGCTTTGCCGCCGCTTTCCTGCCCCGCTACGCACAGGCCAAGGCGCTGCGCGGTTGGCTGGATTTCGACGATCTGATCCGCGCCACACGGCGGCTTTTGACCACCGAAAAGATGGCCCAATGGGTGCTCTTTCGCCTCGACGGCGGGATCGACCATATCCTTGTCGATGAGGCGCAAGATACCAGCCCCGCGCAGTGGGAGATCGTCAAGACCCTCGCCGCCGAGTTTGCCGCAGGCGAGGGTGCACGCCCCGAGATTGCCCGCACCATCTTTGTCGTGGGTGACAAGAAACAGTCGATCTATTCTTTCCAAGGGGCCGATCCCAAGGGGTTCGACTTGATGCGCGACCATTTCGCCGCCCGTCTGGCCGAGGTGGATATGCCCTTTCACCCCGGCGAATTGCTTTATTCCTTCCGCTCGGCCCCGGTGATCTTGTCGCTGGTCGACCGGGTGGCCAATGGCGCGGGCGCGCCCGGTGTCGGCCCCGATGTGCTGCACAAAGCCTATCACGGCACCCGCCCCGGCCGCGTCGATCTTTGGCCCGCCATCCCTGAGACGCCCAAGCGCGACAAGGTGGCCTGGGAAGATCCCCAAGACCTTGTCACCGCCGATCACCACACCAGCCTTTTGGCCAATGCCATCGCCAAGCGCATCGCCGCGATGCTCGCCGATGGTGAGCCGATCATGATCAAGGACGAACGCCGCGCGGTCACCGCAGGCGATATCTTGATCTTGGTCCAGCGCCGCTCTGGCCTGTTTCACAAGATCATCGCCGCGCTCAAGACCGCCGAATTGCCCGTGGCGGGGGTGGACCGCGCCGCCATCGCCGAGCCTTTGGCCGTCAAGGATCTGATCGCGCTGATGCGCTTTTTGGCCCTGCCCGAGGATGATCTTTCGCTGGCCACCTTGCTGCGCTCACCCATCTGCGGCTGGGATGAAAGCGCGCTTTACGACCTGGCCCAGCCGCGTGCGCAAGGTACCTTTCTCTGGGAGGTGCTGCGCAAATCCGAACAGCGCTGGCCCGAAACGGTCGCCATGCTGCGCGATCTGCGCGATCAGGCCGATTTCCTGCGCCCCTATGACCTGCTTGAGCGCGCGCTCATCGATCATGGCGGGCGTTTGGCCTTGATCGCGCGCCTTGGCCCCGAGGCCGAGGATGCCATCGCCGCCATGCTCGACCAAGCGCTGGCCTACGAGGCGATGGAGGTGCCAAGCCTGACCGGTTTCGTCGGCTGGCTCGAAGCGGGCGAGGTGACGGTGAAACGCGATCTGGCCAAGCCCAACGGCCAGATCCGGGTGATGACCGTGCATGGCGCCAAGGGGCTCGAGGCGCCGGTGGTCTTTCTGCCCGATACCGCGATCGCCCATCATGGCGGCGGCAATCGGATCGACCTGATCACGGCCGATGATGGCCCCTGCCTTTGGCCGCGCGCCGATAGCGCCACGGCCGCGGTGCGCGCGGCACTTGCCGCCCGCGCACAGGCACAAGACGAGGAACGCAATCGCCTGCTCTATGTTGCGATGACGCGCGCTGAAAGCTGGCTGATCGTGGCCGCCGCCGGCAAGGTCACCAACAAAGATCCCGATCCCACCCAAAGCTGGTATGCCGCCATCGCCGATGCTTTGCAGGCCAGCGCCGCCACACCTTATGCGCCGCCTGAAATTCCGGGTGATGGTGGCTTGCGCCTACAATCGGGCGATTGGTCGCCTATCACCACCCCCGCCGACCCGCCGCCGCCCAAGATCATCTTGCCCGATTGGGCCATGACCCCCGCCCCACCCGCGCGCCGGGCCGAGAAAGGGCGCAGCCCCTCGGACCTTGGCGGCGACAAGATCATGGTCGGAACCGATGAGGGGCTGGCCGAGGCTGCGGCACTGCGCCGGGGGCGGTTGATCCATTTGCTGCTCGAACATCTGCCCCCGATCCCGCCTGCGGGTTGGGCCGCCGCCGCCCCTGCGATCCTTGCCCGCGAGCCGGGCGGCGTATCACCCGATGAGGTGACCGCGCTGCTGGCCGAGGCAGTGGCAAACCTGACCGATCCCGCACTGGCCCATCTTTTCGCGCCCGATACGCTGGCCGAGGTGATGCTAACCGCCGACACCCCGGCGCAGGGCGGCCAGATGCTTGGCGTCATCGACCGGCTGATCGTCGCCGATACCCATGTGCTGGCGGTGGATTTCAAGACCAACGCCGCCATCCCCGATGATCCGACGGCGGTGCCTGAGGGGCTTTTGCGCCAAATGGGGGCCTATGCCGCGATGCTGGGCGCGATCTACCCCGACCGCCAGATCGAAACCGCGATCCTCTGGACCCGTGCGGCCCGCCTCATGCCGTTGCCCGGCCCGCTGGTCGCTGCGGCACTGACGCGCGCGGGCGGTCCTTGACCCTGCGGCGCGCCATCCTTACCTTCCCACCCGATCCCATTCGCCAGGAGGGCATACGCCATGGCCACACACGCCGTTTCCGACGCTACATTCGACGCCGAAGTGCGCCAGTCCGATATCCCCGTCGTGGTGGATTTCTGGGCCGAATGGTGCGGCCCCTGCAAGCAGATCGGCCCAGCCCTCGAAGAGCTATCCGAGGAATATGCCGGCCGCGTCAAGATCGTGAAGGTCAATGTCGACGAGAACCCGCAAGCCCCCATGCAGATGGGCGTGCGCGGCATTCCCGCGCTGTTCTTGTTCAAGGATGGTGAGGTTGTCTCCAACAAGATCGGCGCAGCCCCCAAGGCCGCGCTGCAAAAATGGATCGATGACGCGGTGTGATCCGCGCCCGAACCCAATGATCAAAGGCGCCCCTTGGGGCGCCTTTTTTGTTCAGTAGCGATGCGAAAGCGGCACCTGTGTGCCATCGGCGCGGATGATCAACGTCGCGTAGATTTCGCGCGGAAAATCGTCATCGACGCGGCCCGAGACAGTGATCGTCTCGCCCAGTGCCGCCGGCACTATGTTCGGGCCGACATAGACGGGTATCTGCCCGCTGGCATCCGACAGGATGAATTCATCCTCATCCGTGATCCTGAGCACCACACCACGCAGCGTGACCTCTTGGCCGGGCAAAAGGCCGGCGATCTTCTGGCTCGGTGCCATATCGCCCTTGCCCGTGGCCGCTTTGGCCAGGGTTGGGGCTGAAATCGTCACCATCGCGGCCAGCAGGGCCGCCATTGTGAACCTTGGGTTCATGACCAGCCCCCTCAATCCAATGCGACAAACAACAGCACAAAGGCCCCAAGGCCCGCGGCCACCAGCGCCCAACGCGGCAAGCTCAGCGTCACCGTATCGCGCAGCCAGGCTGCAACATCATGCGTTTGCGATTTCGAAGCGGTCCGCGCCTCCAGCTTTTCTTCGGACATTACAACATCCCCCATTGCAAGACACCAATGCGGATCAGGTGGCCCTGCCCCCGCGCGCCAACAAGGGGGCCGCCGCCGCTGTTGCCATAGGAAAAGCCAATGGGCCGTCAGTTCCGCCCCAAAAGCCCGTTCAACACCCGCATCAGGATTTGCTCGGCCTCATCCTGTGGTGCTGTGCCCAAAAGAGTCCCCCGCGGGAGGACTGTTTGCGGGCGCGCCAAGGCCTCGGCCACGGGGTCAATCGTGAGCAAGGGGCTTGCCGGTAGATCGGCATGGATGCGTTCCATCGTCTGACGCCAGATTTCAGCCGGAAGCCCACCACCCGTCACACCCGTCAAGGGGCTGTTGTCGTCATAGCCCATCCAGACACCCGCAACGTAATCACCGGTAAAGCCGATGAACCAAGCATCGCGCTGGCTATTGGTGGTGCCGGTCTTGCCTGCCACGGGCCGGTCACGCAGGCGCGCGCGCTGGCCCGTCCCCTCGGTCACGGCCATCGACATCATATAGGTAAGCTGCCGCGCGGCATTCTCCGAGATGACGCGCTCTTGGATTCCACTCACCTGTGCAAAAAGCGGGTCCGCATCGCCCACCAACCGCAACTCCTGCACCCCATATGGCAAAACCGCAGAGCCACCATTCAGAATCCCGGCATAAGCGCCCGTCATCTCGATCAGCGTCGCCTCCGATGCACCCAGCGCAAGCGCAGGGCCGGCCGCCAAATCGCTCTCGATGCCGAATTCCGCCGCGACTGTGCGCACCAGATCGCGGCCCACCTCTTCGGATAGGCGCACGGCGGCTGTGTTGAGCGACCGCTCCAACGCCTCGGTCAGCGTCACCTCGCCATAGAACTCGCCGGTGTAATTCTCGGGCGACCAAGGACCAGAGCCGGGAATATTGATCGTCAGCGGCCCATCAAGGATCAGATCATCGAACCGCCACCCCAGATCGAGAGCTGCCGCATATACGAAGGGCTTGAAGCTCGACCCCGTCTGCCGCATCGCTTGCGACGCGCGGTTGAACAGGCCCGTTCCCGCCGTATCGCGCCCGCCCACCATCGCGCGCACCGCACCATCGGCCGACATTACCACGATTGCCGCTTGCGCCTCTGATCCTTCGCGCACTTGGTTTTCGAAGACATTCGCAAGGGCCGCTTCCGCCGCTGCTTGCATCGCGGGATCGAAGGTGGTGCCGATGATGACATCCTCGGTCGTGTCGCGGGTCAGGAAATCAGGGCCGGTCGACATGATCCAATCGGCGAAAGCACCGCCGCGATCCTGCCTTGCGGCGTTCGACAGCGTGGCAGGTTCGGCCTGCGCGATGGCCGCTTCGGTCGCGCTCAGATAGCCTTGAGATTCCATCAACCGCAGCACCGTGGCCGCACGGCGCTGGGCGCGCTCAAGGTTGCGGGTCGGCGCGTAATAAGAGGGCGCGACAAGCAAACCGGCAAGCATCGCCGCCTGTTGCGGGCTGACCGCTGCTGCCGAGACACCGAAATAACGTTGCGCCGCGGCCTCGAAGCCGCGCGTGCCCGCGCCCAAAAAGGCGCGGTTCATGTAGATCGACAGGATCTCGTCCTTGGAATAGCGAAACTCCATCGCCAGCGAAAACGGCACTTCTTGCAGCTTGCGCCACAGCGTGGTGCGCCGACAATCTTGTTCATAGGCGGCTTCATTCTCCCATGCGGTCGCGTCGAAGGGCACGCCCAGACACATTAGCTTGGCCACCTGTTGGGTGATGGTCGATCCGCCATGCCCCGACAACGGGCCGCGCCCTTCGCTCAGGTTGATGCGGATCGCGCTGGCGATGCCGCGCGGGCTGATGCCCAGATGCCGGTAAAAGCGCCGATCCTCGGTCGCGACGATCGCATTGACCAGATGCGGGCTGACGCTGGCGGGATCAATCGCGCCGCCGAACTGATCGCCACGCCACGCGAAGACTGTGCCGTCGCGGTCCAGCATGGTGACCGACCCACGATGGCGCTCATCCACCACCGCCGCCAGATCGGGCAATTGCGCATAGTAATAGCTGGTCGCGGCCCCCAAGATCAGCATCACCACAGCGGTGCTGCGCCAGATCAGCCCCCAGATGATGCGCCAGATGAACCGGAAAAACGCGCCGATCCAGCCGCGCAACCCTGTTGGCCGTGGCCGGGCCGCGCGCCTTTTGCGCGTTCTCCGCGGTTTCTGGCTGCCTTGTGTCGCGCTGTTGCGGGGCGCCTGTGATGCGGGGGCACTGCGCCGATCCGCGACAAGGCGGCGACCGCTGGAGCTGGGCCTACGCCCGTTGCCGGAACTACTCATCTCACTGACCTGCCTCTTTTTATGCGAAACATATGCAAATTCGAGTCGCTTGTGCACCCAATTCGCTGCAGCGCCGCATCTTTACTTCGCACAAAAAATAGTCATCGAAACCAAATTGCGCAAAAATAATGCAACTTCGCCTTCCAGTTGCGCGGTTTGGCGCGGTGATCATTGCTCCCAGCCCGCTTGCTGCATGTTTTGAGGCGGTGTCGGCCGCAATTGGTCGTGTCGGCCGAAAGAACCGGAACAGCAACCGGAAGGGGTAAGACGTGAAACTCATTATTGCAGCGATCAAGCCGTTCAAGCTCGAGGAGGTCCGGGAAGCCCTGACCACCATCGGCGTGCGCGGCATGATGGTGACCGAGATCAAAGGCTTTGGCTCGCAGTCCGGTCACACCGAAATCTATCGCGGCGCGGAATACGCCGTGAACTTCGTGCCGAAAGTAAAGCTCGAGATCGTGGTGTCCGACGGCATGGCCGACCAAGTGGTCGAAACCATCCAAAAGACGGCCAAGACCGACAAGATCGGCGACGGCAAGATCTTCGTTCTCGATGTGGAAAGCGCAGTGCGCGTCCGCACGGGCGAGACCAACGACGACGCGGTCTGATCCCGCGCCCTTTCGACGAAAAGGATATCGTAGAGATGAATACAAAGTTTCTCCTCCCGCTCGCAGCCGTGGCAACCGCCGCGCTTGCGCCGAGCATGGGCCTCGCCCAGGAGGCCTCGACCGCGCCTGCGGCTGAAACCTCCTATATCTTCACAACGCTGCTGTTCTTGATCGGTGGCTTCCTCGTGTTCTGGATGGCTGCGGGCTTTGCGATGCTCGAGGCGGGCCTTGTGCGCTCCAAGAACGTCACGATGCAGTTGACCAAGAATATCGCGCTCTTCTCCATCGCGGCGATCATGTACTGGCTGGTCGGCTTCGGGATCATGTATCCCGGCGAATGGCTGATCGAAGGCTGGCTTGGCCCCTTCTTCGCCGTCACCTCGCTCGAGCCGATGGGCATCGGCGCGGCCGACGCAACGCTTGATTACGCCTCTGTCGGCTCGGATTTCTTCTTCCAGCTGATGTTCTGCGCCACAACCGCTTCCATCGTCTCGGGCACCTTGGCCGAGCGGATGAAGCTGTGGCCCTTCCTTGTCTTCGTTGTCGTGCTGACCGGCTTCATCTACCCGATCGAAGCATCCTGGCAGTGGGGCGGCGGCTGGCTGTCGGAAGCGGGCTTCCACGACTTCGCAGGCTCGACCCTCGTCCATGCCGCAGGCGGTGCTGCCGCGCTGGCTGGTGCCATCATCCTTGGGCCGCGTATCGGCAAGTACAAGGACGGCAAGGTTGTTCCGATGCCCGGTTCGAACCTCGCACTCGCCACCTTGGGTACCTTCATCCTGTGGCTGGGTTGGTTCGGCTTCAATGGCGGCTCGCAGCTTGCCATGGGTACCGTGGGTGACGTCACCGATGTGTCGCGCATCTTCGCCAACACCAACATGGCGGCTGCCGCCGGTGCGGTTGCAGCGTTGATCCTGACGCAGATCCTCTATGGCAAGGTCGACCTGACCATGGTGCTAAACGGTGCGCTGGCCGGCCTCGTGTCGATCACCGCTGAACCGCTGGCCCCCTCGCTGTTCTTGTCGCTGATCATCGGCGCAATCGGTGGCTTGATCGTGGTCGTGACCGTTCCGCTGCTCGACAAGCTCAAGATCGACGATGTCGTGGGTGCTATCCCGGTCCACTTCTTCGCCGGCATCTGGGGCACCTTGGCGGTGGTTCTGACCGGTGGCTACACCGGCGAGGCGACACTGGGCGCACAGATCCTCGGCATCGTGTCGATCATCGCCTTCGTCTTCGTGACCTCGCTGATCGTGTGGGTCATCCTCAAGGCGGTCATGGGCCTGCGTGTCAGCGCCGAAGCCGAGGTTAATGGCCTCGATGTCTCGGAACTGGGCATGGAAGCCTATCCTGACTTCACCAAAGGCTGATCCGTCTCCTCCCTTCGGATCATCTTGGGGGCGCCTTCGGGCGCCCCTTTTTTCGTCTGGGTTGGGTGCGCCTTCAGGCGCACTGCGCGGTCATACTGCAGCTCAACTCACACCCGAGCGACCTGTCCCCACATGCCGCTCGCCGCGTGCAGCGGCCAGCTTGATCTGGCGCTGACGTTCGCGAAACCGCGCGCGGTCGGCCTCGGTATAATCATCCACGCAGCGATGGCACTGCACCCCTTCCTCATAGGTGGGATGCGCCCGATCCGTGTCTTCCAGCGGCCGCCTGCAGGCCCGGCATAGCCCATAGGGCAACACCGTCAGCCCGTGCCCCACGGCCACCCGCTCGTCAAAGACGAAACAGCCCCCATCCCAAAGACTGTCTTCCTGCGGCACCTCTTCGAGGTACTTCAAGATGCCACCCTTCAGGTGATAAACCTCCTCCACGCCCTGCGCCTTAAGGAAGGCTGTGGATTTCTCGCAGCGAATACCGCCGGTGCAAAACATGGCGATGCGCTTGTTGTGAAAGCGGTCGCGGTTCTTTTCCCACCACGCCGGGAAATCACGAAAACTTTCCGTCTCCGGGTCGACCGCACCCCGAAAGGTGCCAATCGCCACCTCATAATCGTTGCGCGTGTCGATCACGGCCACATCGGGCGCGCTGATCAGATCATTCCACGCCGCGGGTGCCACATATGTTCCCACAATGGCGCGCGGGTCTGTGCCGGGCACGCCCATTGTCACGATCTCGCGCTTGATGCGCACCTTCATCCGGCCAAAGGGCTGGGTGGCGGCCGTGCTTTCCTTCCACTCCAGATCGGCGCAACCGGGCAGGGCGCGGATATGGGCCAACACCGCGTCGATCCCATCGCGTGGCCCGGCGATGGTGCCATTGATCCCCTCGCCCGCCAAAAGCAGCGTACCCATCACCTCATGGTCGGTGCAGACCGCGAAAAGCGGCGTCCGCTGCGCCTCGGGTGCGGCAAAGGGGGTGAATCTGTAAAGTGCGGCGACGATGATCATGGGTGCCAGATACGCCGTTGCGCCGCGCCGCTCAAGCCGTAGGGTAGGGCAAGCTGACTCATCCCAGCCGGAGGAACCGATGCACGCCACCACCCATGCGCTTCTCGTCATCGACGTTCAGAACGATTTTTGCCCCGGCGGCCCGCTGGCCGTGCCGGGCGGCGATACCATCGTGGCAGGCATCAACGCGCTGATGGCTGATTTCGCCACCGTGATCTTGACGCAAGATTGGCACCCAGCGGGCCACTCCTCGTTCGCCAGCACGCATCCCGGCCGCGCGCCCCTTGCGATGGTCACCATGCCCTATGGCCCACAGGTGCTTTGGCCCGATCACTGCGTGCAAGGCTCAGGCGGGGCTGCGTTTCACCCCGCCCTTGAGACCGACCGCGCTGATCTCATCATCCGCAAGGGCATGAACCCCGCCATCGACAGCTATTCCGCCTTTTTCGAGAATGACCGCACAACGCCCACGGGCCTTGATGGCTACCTGCGCAGCCGTGGCATCGACCAGCTGACGATGGTCGGCCTCGCCACGGATTTTTGCGTGAACTACTCGGCGCTGGATGCCGCCAAGCTGGGCTTTGGCGTGCGCGTCGCCCAAGATCTCTGCCGTGCTATTGATCTGGATGGCTCTCTGGCGGCGGCGCAAACAGCGATGCGCGCCTGCGGTGTCACGTTCGCCTGAATCCGCTCATTCAGCGGGCAGCAAATCCCGCGCCCCGCCGCGCCGCGCCAAAACCGCGTCGGCCAAGTAGATGCCCGCGACAATCGAGCCAAAGCCGATGATCGCGCTTACCCCCAAGCTCGGCAAACCGGCCAGACCCGCACCCACGGTGCAACCGCCCGCCAAAACACCACCCACACCCATCAGCGCCGCCCCGCCAAGGCTCCGCCCCATCTGGGCTGCGCTTTCAAAACTCTCCAAGCGGAACCGCCGCGTGACGATCGCCGCGACAAGCGCGCCCGCCAAAGCGCCGCCCACCAGCCCGCCACCAAAGCCGACGCTGGTCACCTGCGCGGCAACCCCCCAAAACAGCGCCTCGGCCCAAGGTCCGGTGAAGCCCAAGCCTTCCAGCGCAATGGGATCGAATTCGTCAAACAGCACAAAGCCCGTCCCGACCCATGCCAAGGGCACCAAGGCCCCGATCGCGGCACCACCCAACAAGCTTGGCCAGCGCGCCCCTGCGCGCAGCACCACCAACAGCGCTGCCGCCGCGATCACGGCCGCCCACAGCCACGCCGCCCCCGGCAAGGCACCCAGCGGCACAACCACTGCACCCAAGCTCATGCGCAAAGGTGCCAGGGCGCCCTGCAGTGTCGCCTGCGCCGCCAAGGCCGCCACAACGATCGCCACCAAGGCGCGCAAATTCCCCGTCGCTGACAGCACCGTCAACCGCGACAGGCACCCCCGCGCCAACACCGTGCCAAGCCCAAAGAGCAAGCCACCCAGAACCAATCCCAACACCGGCACGCTCTGCGCGCCAAAGCGATGCCCCTCGAACGAGAACAGCCCCAAGGCCACCGCGCCTTGCGTGCCGATCACCGCCACGACAAGCGCCATGGCCCAAACTGCCCGCGCATCGGCACGCTCGGCCATGGGGCCGACCAAGGCACGGCGCAGGCAAAACCGTGTCAGCTGCGCCAGCGCCCCGAAACACAGGCCAATCGCCGCCCCAAACCAAAGCGCAGCCGCCTGTGGCGTGATCTCAAGACCCAAGGTTTCGAACATGACAAAGCTCCGACAGGCAGGAATAGCCCGACCCGCCACCTAGGCCATGGTCGCGCGCAGGGCAAATCCGCGCATCGGACGAAAAACGCCGATAATCGGCGTAAGGCGAAACACATGTTCCAAATCATGCCCGAAGAAGTAACAAGATCGGTCCTTGCGTCCCGTGACCCTGACGCCGGTCCCTATTTGCAAGGCTTAGCCGATTACGCCCTGCCAAAGCCAGACCTTGGTGCCGGAATGATCCACCGGCCCCAGCGGCGCGAGCGACAGGCCCGTGGCCTGCGCCAAGCCCTTGTCGGGCGTCACGATCCCAACCTTCCAGCCCGCAAAGCGCGCGCGCAACGTCGCGCCCAAGGCACCATAGACCGCGAACAGCAGTTTCCGTTCCCCGATCCGCGCGCCATAGGGCGGGTTGGTCAAGATGATCCCCGGCGCGATCCCCTCGGGCGGCATCAGATCGCTGACCGCTTGCCGGGTGAAGCGACAGATCGCCGAAGTGCCCGCGCGCGCGGCATTGCCCTGCGCCCCCCGGATCGCGCCATCATCCCGATCATACCCGAAAAACCGCACGCCCCCGTCTTCGTTTTCCAAATATCCCGGGGAGCGCGAGGGGCAGCGCCCCTCGTTCCCGCCGCCCACCAGATGCGCAAAGGCGAAATCGCGCGACCGCCCCGGCAAGAGGCCCGCCGCGATCTCTGCCGCTTCCAGCACGATCGTGCCCGATCCACACATCGGGTCGACCACCGCTTGGCTCCCGTCAAAGCCCATCTGCCACAAAAACCCCGCCGCCATCGTCTCGCGCAAGGGGGCCTTGCCGACGAATGTCTTATGGCCACGGCGGTGCAGCGGCTCGCCGCTGGTGTCGATGGAAATGGTGCACAGATCATCCTCGATCCGCGCCTTGATCACCAAGGCCGCATCCGATGCGACGGTTATGCCCGCCGCCGTGATGGCACCCGCGATGCGCTGCACCGCCGCCTTGTCATGATAGATTTTCGAGGATCGGCACACCGCCTCGACCCTGACCGGCTGATCGGGGCGCAGCCAGTCCAACCAAGCAAGTTTTTTCGCCCGCTTGTCGAGCTGCGCCAAATGCAGCGCGCGAAAAGCGGCCACCCGCCACAAGACCCGCACGGCGCGGCGCAAGGTATAGTTGGCGCGTATCGCCTCCGCCAGCCCACCGGCAATCTCGACACCCCCGGGAACCAGCTGCGCATCGGCGAAACCGGCCGCGATGGCCTCGGTCAAAAGTGCTGTTTCCAGCCCCGGCTGGGCCACCAAGAACACAACGCCCAGCCCACCGACCGGGCTGGGGGGCGCATCTTGCATCGAAAGCTGCTCAGTCCTTGGCCCGCTCGACATAGGTGGCGTCCTCGGTATTGACCACGACCCGTGTGCCGACGCCGATATGGGGCGGCACCATCACGCGCACACCATTGTCGGCCATCGCGGGCTTGTAAGAGGAAGAGGCCGTCTGCCCCTTGACCACTGGCTCGGTCTCCATCACCTCGACGGTCACCTTCTGTGGCAACTCGATCGCGATGGCGATGCCGTTATGCACCGATAGATGCACCGCCATGCCGTCTTGCAGCCAGACCTTGGCATCACCCACCACATCCTCGGTCACGGTGATCTGCTCATAGCTTTGCGGGTCCATGAAATGGAACCCTTCGCCATCGGCATAAAGAAAGTTGAAAACGCTGTCTTCCACATGGGCGCGCATCACACCTTCGGTGGTTTTCCAGCGTTCGCTGACCTTGGTGCCATTGTCGATCCGGCGCATATCCACCTGGGTCACGGGCGTGCCTTTGCCGGGGTGGAAATTCTCCGCCTTGAGGATGACGTAAAGCACGCCGTCGATATCGACGACATTGCCCTTGCGAAGCTGGGATGCGATGACCTTCATGGAAGCCTCCGGAATTGATGCCGCTTGAGGGCCTGACGCCCCCGCGTTAGACGCAGCCGTTACCCCATCCGCCGCGAAAGGGCCAGCCATGACATGGTGGCATCGTGATACCCACGCCGACCGTCGCCCCGTGCTGCTTGCCCGAGGCCGCATCATGGCCGCGGTCCGCCACTGGTTCGCGGAACAAGGCTTTACCGAGGTTGACCCGGCCTATCTGGTCGTCTCCCCCGGCAATGAAACCCATCTGCACGCCTTTGAAACCACCGCCTGCGACGAGGCTCTGCAAAGCCGCCACCGCTACCTGCATACCTCGCCCGAGTTTGCGATGAAAAAGCTGCTCGCGGCGGGCGAGGAGCGGATTTTCACCCTCGCCCGCGTCTGGCGCAACCGCGAGGGGGGGCCGCGCCATGCGGTCGAGTTCACCATGCTCGAATGGTACCGCGCAGGCGAAGGCTATGAGACGCTGATGCAAGATTGCGCCGCGATCTTGCGCATCGCCGCTGAGGCCGCTGGCGTCACGGAATTCCGCCACCGCGACGTGACCTGCGACCCCTTCACTGCCCCCCATCGTACCACGCTGGAAGCGCAGGCCGCGCGCCATGGTGTCGATCTCCTCGCCACGCTCGACGCGCCCGAAGCCCTCGCCGCCCAGCTCCACGCCATCGGCATCCCATCCGCCGCCGATGACACATGGTCCGACCTCTTCTCCCGCCTTCTGACTGCGCGGATCGAACCGGGCTTGGGTGCGGGCCCCGTCATCCTCGATGCCTACCCGGCCCCGGAAGCGGCGCTTGCCCGCAAATCCCCCGCCGATCCGCGCACCGCCGAACGGTTCGAGCTCTTCGCCTGCGGCGTCGAACTGGCCAACGCCTTTGGCGAACTTACCGACCCCGCCGAGCAGCGCGCGCGTTTCATCGCCGACATGGACGCCAAGGAACGGATTTACGGCCAACGCTACCCGCTGGATGAGGAGCTTCTTTCAGCGCTGGCCCTAATGCCCCCCGCCGCGGGCTGCGCGCTGGGCTTTGACCGGCTGGTGATGCTGGCCACGGGCGCGCCGCGTCTCAGCGATGTGCAATGGACACCACCCGCCTAGACAAGCCGCCCCCCCCTTGCTCTAACCTGCAGGGCGCGCAAAGGAATCCGTCATGGTCGATATCGCTACCCGTGTGTACAACCACAAATGGACGATCGACCCGATCGTCCGCTCGCTGATCGACACCGATTTCTACAAGCTGCTGATGTGCCAATCGGTGTTCCGCAACCGCCCCGACACCACCGTCACCTTTTCGCTCATCAACCGCACCACGCGCATCCCGCTCGCCCATCTGATCGACGAAGGCGAGTTGCGCGAACAACTCGACCATATCCGCACCCTGCGGCTGACCCGCGGCGAAAGCACATGGCTGCGCGGCAACATGTTCTACGGCAAGCGCCAGATGTTCACCCCCGAATTCATGGAATGGTTCGAGGCGCTGCGCCTGCCGCCCTACCATCTTGAACGCGTCGGCGATCAGTACGAGCTGACGTTCGAGGGCCCTTGGCCCGAGGTGATGATGTGGGAAATCCCCGCACTCGCCGTGCTGATGGAACTCCGCTCGCGCGCCGTGCTCCGCCATATGGGCCGGTTCGAGCTTCAGGTGCTCTATGCCCGCGCCATGACCAAGCTCTGGGAAAAGATCGAGCGCCTGCAACCCTCCCAAGATCTGCGCATCGCCGATTTCGGCACCCGCCGCCGCCACTCCTTCCTGTGGCAGGATTGGTGTGTGCAGGCGATGCAAGAGGGGCTGGGCCGCGCCTTTGCTGGCACCTCCAACTGCCTCATCGCCAAGAACCGCGATCTGGAGGCGATCGGCACCAACGCCCATGAACTGCCGATGGTCTATGCCGCGCTGGCCGAAACCGACGAGGGCCTCGCCCGCGCCCCCTATGACGTGCTGTCGGATTGGCATGAGGAGCATTCGGGCAACCTGCGCATCATCCTGCCCGACACCTACGGGACCGCGGGGTTCCTGTCCCGCGCCCCGGATTGGCTGGCGGGCTGGACCGGCATCCGCATCGATTCAGGCGACCCGGCCAAAGGGGCCGAGACCGCGATCCGCTGGTGGCAATCGCGCGGCGAAGACCCGCGTGAAAAGCTGGTGATCTTCTCCGACGGCCTCGACGTCGACCGCATCGCAGAGCTTCACGCCCAATTCTCGGGCCGCGTGCGGGTGAGCTTTGGCTGGGGGACGCTTCTGACCAACGACTTCCGCGGGCTGGTCGCCGACGACGCGCTTGTGCCGTTTTCGCTGGTCTGCAAAGCTATCGCGGCGAACGGCCGACCCACGGTCAAGCTGTCCGACAACCCGGAGAAGGCGATGGGGCCGGAGGCAGAGATCGCGCGGTATAAGCGGGTGTTCGGTGTGGGCGAGCAGGAGCGGGTTGAGGTGGTGGTTTAGGGTCCGTTGAGGACAACCGAGGTCAAAGCAAAACCTGTCAAGATCGATAATAATCCGAGAATCACAATCAATGCCACATACCGCTCAAGAGGACTCCCGCGGAGAAGTTGGTATGTGTTTCTTACTAGTGGCCAATCTGAAGGAAATTCACGGAACGCAATCATTCTTAGCGCTATTGCGGTCGCCCAAGTAAATGCACCAGCCGCCAGTGGATACCTTGCTACTTGCTGTGTGGTCCAATTAATAATCGGATGTATTTCAAGGTCAAATTCTTGATCAAGCTGCGCCAAAATTGCAATAGAAATTATGAAGGCAGATAAAGAAAAAAACCATGCCAAAAGACTTTGATGTCGGCTAAGTCTCAGTTGGTCAAAATGCTGAATTTCTTCACGCCGAACTGATAGAGATTTCTCCAGTTCATCGGTCGTAAAATCTCTGATTTGATTAGTTTTTCTGAAGTTTCGTTCAAATGCCTTCGTGTATGCAAGCACACCTGACGCGCGATAGAGAGTCTTATGGTCTCTATATCTTTTGTAGCGAATTATCTGGCGATATAGGCGGTGCTGTGTTTTTTGTATCCAGCTTTGGTCATCTTCATCAACCACAGGGAAAGCCATGATTATTGCATCGTGTGTAGGGTAATGGTGTTGATGGCGATGAAAGGTGTCTTTGAGGAAGAAGAAGAGTTGGTTTGCCAGAATTTCCTCAGTTTCCCGATCTCTGGTGGAGTTGTAATTCCAAGGAAAGTCTGATCAACGGCTTCGGCTGCGCCGACATTGCCGCTTGAGGGCACTATGAGGCCAGACAGGTACCGTTTCCAGTGATTTTCGCGCTGTTT
>Ga0209652_1000856_pt1 | contig 25701 bp, 26 predicted proteins | sample SaaInl74LU_5_DNA_FD_184641 | JGI IMG/M metagenome (GOLD analysis project Ga0209652, IMG submission 184641) | Marine microbial communities from expanding oxygen minimum zones in the Saanich Inlet - ESP_74LU_5_DNA (SPAdes) (version 2) | ecosystem: Environmental > Aquatic > Marine > Intertidal zone... | reverse complement strand
GGGCCTTCCGGGCACCTCTGGATTTATCGGGGAATTCCTGACGTTGGTGGGTGTCTTCCAGGTCAATACCTGGGTGGCGATGGTCGCCACGACCGGGGTCATCCTGTCGGCGGCCTATGCCCTTTGGCTGTATCGCCGGGTCGTCATGGGCGACCTCATCAAAGAGGCGCTGCGCTCGATCACCGACATGACCCGGCGCGAGCGGGCGATCTTTGCCCCGTTGGTCGTCATGACCCTGCTTCTGGGCGTCTATCCGGCGCTTGTGACCGATATCATTGGCCCCAGCGTCAGCGCGCTGGTTGACCACGTTGACGTGGCCGTGGCGGACTATGACGCCGCCAGCCAGTTTGCCGAAAATTAAGGACCCAAGGTATGCTTTCCGCCGATATCCAAGTTGTCCTGCCCGAAATCGCTCTGGCCGTTTACGCCATGATCGCCCTGCTTGGCGCGGTCTACACCAGCAAGGACGGGATGGCCTCGATCCTGGTCTGGGTGACCAGTGCGGTCATGGTTCTGCTTGCCCTTTGGGTTGGCACCGACAGCGGCACACATGTGGCCTTTGGGGGCATGTTCGTCGACGACGGCTTTGCCCGCTTTGCCAAGGTCATGATCCTGCTGTCGGCCGCAGCGGTCCTGCTGATGTCCGAAGGGTATATGCTGCGCCACGGCCTCTTGCGGTTCGAGTATCCGCTGCTGGTCGCGCTGGCCACCGTGGGCATGATGGTCATGGTCTCGGCCGGTGATTTGATGGCCCTTTACATGGGGCTCGAGCTTCAGTCGCTGGCCCTTTACGTTGTGGCCTCGCTGCGCCGCGACAGCCAGAAATCGACCGAAGCGGGCCTGAAGTACTTTGTTCTCGGTGCGCTGTCCTCGGGCCTCCTGCTTTATGGCGCCTCTCTGACCTATGGTTTTGCCGGAACAACGCTGTTCTCGGGCATCGTCGAGGCGACGAGTGACAAGCCGTCGTTGGGCCTCTTGTTCGGTCTTGTGTTCCTGATGGCGGGTTTCGCCTTCAAGGTGTCAGCCGCGCCCTTCCATATGTGGACGCCGGATGTCTACGAAGGCTCACCCACGCCGGTCACGGCCTTCTTCGCGACCGCACCGAAAATCGCGGCGATGGCGCTGTTTGCCCGGGTCGCCTTTGACGCCTTTGGCGGGATCGTCGGGGACTGGCAGCAGATCGTTGCGTTCCTGTCCGTCATCTCCATGTTCCTTGGGGCCGTGGCTGCCATCGGGCAAACCAACATCAAGCGCCTGATGGCCTATTCGTCCATCGCACACATGGGCTTTGCCCTGATGGGGCTTGCCTCTGGCACCGCCTTTGGTGTGCAGGCGATGCTGATCTACATGGCGATCTACGTTACCATGAACATCGGCACATTTGCCTTCATCATGAGCATGGAAAAAGACGGCCGCGTCGTGACAGACATCGGCAGCCTTAACATGTACTCCAAACGCGAACCTTTGAAGGCAGGCGCCATGCTGTTCCTGCTGTTCAGCCTTGCAGGTGTGCCGCCGTTCCTTGGGTTCTTTGGCAAACTCTACGTCCTGCGCGCCGCCTACGAAGGTGGGCTGGCCTGGCTGGCCATCGCCGGTGTGGTCGCCAGCGTTATAGGTGCATTCTACTACCTGCGCATCGTCTACTTCATGTATTTCGGAGAAGAGCGGGACTCGCTGGATCCGGGAATGTCGCCGGTCCTCTGGGGCTTTCTCATGGCCTCGGCCGCTGTGATGCTTGGGGGTGTTGTAAACATGTTCGGCATCGAGCCGATGGCGGCCTTCGCCGCCGCTGCCCTTGTCAACTGAGGGATCAGGACGGGCTCTGCCTTGGCCGGACGCCTATGACCGGCTGATCCTTGATGAGGTCGACAGCACCATGGCCGAAGCGGCCCGCAGGGTCCGAGAGCTGGACAAACCCACGTGGGTCATGGCGCGGCGGCAGACCGCCGCCAAGGGGCGCCAGGGCAAGTCTTGGGTCCAACCGGCGGGCAACCTTGCCGCCACCCTGATCTTTCGACCCGACTGCACACCTGCCGAAGCGGCCAAGCGGTCCTTCCTCGCCGCCAATGCCCTGTTCGAGGCGTTGGCCATTCACGTCGACCGGTCCAAGCTGGCGCTTAAATGGCCCAACGATGTTCTGCTAGATGGGGGCAAGGTTGCAGGCATACTTCTGGAATCCACCTCGCGGGGGCCATTCGTCGATTGGTTGTCGATCGGGATCGGCGTCAACCTGGCCAATGCCCCCGAAGACCTTGGCGGGGCTTTCCCCCCCGTCAGCCTGCATGGGGCAGGGGGCGAGGACGTCCTGCCCGAGACCTTTCTGACCGTGCTGGCCGACGCCTATGCGACCCAGGAAGGCAAGCTTGCGGCCTTTGGCTTTCCCCGCATCCGTGAAGACTGGCTACGCAATGCCGCCCGTCTGGGCGAAGAGATTACCGCCCGCACCGGCAAAGAGACGGTGCGCGGTCTTTTTGATACCATCGACCAGGACGGCAACCTGGTCCTGATTACATCCCGTGGGCCCCGCAGTCTCGCGGCAGCGGATGTGTACTTTTGAAGGGATCAGGAACCATGCTCCTGGCGATCGATTGCGGCAACACAAATACCGTTTTCTCAATCTGGGATGGGGAAACCTTTCTGGCCACCTGGCGGACCTCGACCGATTGGCAAAGGACGGCGGACCAGTATTTTGTCTGGCTGTCGACCCTGATGGGCGCGCGCAAGATGGATGTGCAGATCACAGAGGTGATCATATCCTCCACAGTGCCAAGGGTTGTGTTCAACTTGCGGGTCCTGGCCGACCGCTACTTCAACTGCCGTCCTCTTGTTGTGGGCAAGCCCGAATGTCATTTGCCGGTCCCCCCAAGGGTTGATCCGGGCACGGCGGTCGGGCCGGACCGTTTGGTCAATACCGTCGGCGCCTTTGATCGGCATGGTGGCAACCTGATCGTGGTGGACTTTGGCACCGCCACCACCGCCGATGTGGTGGATGATGACGGCGCCTATGTGGGCGGGGTGATCGCACCCGGCGTCAATGTCAGCCTTGAGGCCTTTCACATGGCCGCCGCCGCCTTGCCCCACGTCGATGTCAGTCGGCCGGACAAGGTGATTGGCACCAACACTGTGGCCTGCATGCAATCCGGAGCGTTCTGGGGTTACATCGGACTGGTGAAGGAGATAACCGCTCGGATCAAAGCGGAACGCGGGCGCGCGATGAAGGTCATCGGCACCGGCGGTCTGGCATCGTTGTTCGCGCAAGGCGACACGCTATTTGATGCCATAGAAGATGATCTGACGATGCATGGCCTGACGGTCATCCACGAGTACAACAAGGATATCGAATGAAAAGTGGGACTGACCGGCTGATCTACCTGCCCCTCGGCGGGGCGGGCGAGATCGGGATGAACGCCTATGTTTATGGCTACGGGGCGCCGGGCAAGGAACGACTGATCGTGGTTGATCTGGGTGTGACCTTTCCCGACATGGACGGCACGCCGGGTGTGGACCTGATCCTGCCCGATGTTAGCTGGCTTGAGGCGCGGCGCGACCGGATCGAGGCGATCTTCATCACCCATGCCCACGAAGACCATGTCGGCGCGGTGGGACTGTTGTGGGAGCGGCTGAAGGCGCCGATCTATGCCCGCAAATTCACCGGCGCCTTGGCCCGGATGAAGCTTGACGATCACGGCGCGCCCGAAAGTGCACTGCGCATCGTGGGGGCATGGCCGGAAACCGTGCAGGCCGGACCATTCACGGTGGGTTTCGTGCCGATCAGCCATTCGATCCCCGAAAGCGCGGGCCTTGCCATCGACAGCCCCGCAGGCCGGGTGGTCCATTCGGGCGACTTCAAGATCGACACAGCCCCCGTTGTGGGCGAGGCCTTTGACCGCGCCCTTTGGGCCGAAGTGGCCAAACCGGGCGTCAAGGCGCTGATCTGCGATTCCACCAACGTGTTTTCGCCATTGCCGGGCCGGTCGGAGTCGACCCTGTCCCCGGCGATTGAGCAGTTCATGAAAGACGCCGCCGGCATGGTGGTGGCCACCACCTTTGCGTCCAACGTCGCCCGCCTCAAGACCATTGCAACCGCAGCAGAGCGGGCGGGCCGCTCGGTCTGCTTGCTGGGGCGGGCCATGCGCAAGATGGTCGATACATCAAAGTCGACCGGTCTCTTGAACGACTTTCCCAACGTGGTCTCGCCCGAGGATGCGGCCCAGATGCCGCGCAATACAGTCCTTTTGCTGGTGACCGGCAGCCAGGGCGAGCGGCGGGCCGCTTCGGCGCAACTCGCGCAGGGGTCCTATCTTGGGCTGTCGTTGAAAGAGGGGGATACCTTCCTGTTCTCCTCCAAGACCATTCCGGGCAATGAGCGCGGCGTGATCCGCATAATGAACGCCTTTAGCGAGATGGGCGTTGATGTCGTCGATGACGACGGTGGAAAGTATCACGTGTCGGGCCACGCCAACCGGCCTGATCTGTCCGAGATGCATGACATCATTGACCCGCAGATCATCATTCCCATGCACGGCGAACACCGGCACTTGCGTGAGCATGTGAAACTGGCCGCCGAAAAGGGCCGGACCGGTATCGTCGCGGTCAACGGCATGATGTTGGACCTGAGCGGCAATGCCCCCAAGGTGGCCGAATACGTTGAAACCGGTCGAACCTATCTTGACGGGACCGTTCAGATCGGCGCGATGGATGGCGTTGTGCGGGACCGTATCCGCATGGCCCTGAACGGTCATGTCACCGTCACGCTGATCATCGACGAGAACGACGAGCCACTCGGTGATCCATGGGTGGAGCTTATGGGACTGCCCGAAACGGGCCGGTCAAACGCGGCCCTTGTCGAGGTGCTGGAGGAGGACTTGAGCCAGTTCATCAACCGCGCCGCGGCCAAGACCCTGCGCGACGAGGACAAGCTTGAAAAAGAACTCAAGCGGATCACACGTCAGACAGCACAGAACGAGATCGGAAAGAAGCCGGAAGTGACGATTGTTGTCAGCCGGTTAAGCTAGACAACAACGGTCCGGACCTAACCAAAAAGGCGGGCCTTGGCCCGCCTTTTTTATGTCTCGGCTATGCACTGTCGTCCCGGTTTGCCGGGCAACGCCTGATCGGGTGTTAACCGGTCCGACGCTCGTCAAAGCTTTTGAGAATAAAGGCGGGGGCGTCGTCGCCCATGCCCACAATCTTTTCGTCGCGCGGTTCGCGGCGGCCTCGCCCACGCGGGCGCTGTTCCTGATCACGCTTGGGGCTCGTTTCGACGCCTTGTTGCGCAGGTTCGGCCTTGGGCTCTGGCGCGATCTGGGGGGCAGGCTCTGCCACGGCAGGTTCGGCCGCGGCTGGGGGTGCCTCTCGTGCCGCAACAGTTTCGGCTGGCTTTGCCTCATCCCGTGGGGTCCGGCTGCGGCTGCGGCTTCTGCTGCGGCTGCGTGCGGGCTTATCCTCGGTCCGTCCGTCATCCTCGACCTCGCCGGTGGGCTGGGGACGATTGGTGAGGGGGTTATCAAGACGGGGAATAGTGGTCTGTACCAGACGCTCGATCGCATCGAGGTTCTTTTCGTCGCGCGGCACACAGATCATCATCGCCGCACCCTTGCGACCGGCCCGGCCGGTCCGGCCGATCCGGTGGACATAATCCTCGGCATGGCTGGGTACATCAAAGTTGAACACATGGCTGACGGCAGGGACATCAAGGCCGCGGGCGGCCACGTCCGACGCGCACAGGAACCGGATTGATCCGTCGCGGAAACCGTCAAGCGTCCGCATCCGCTGCGACTGTTCCAGATCGCCGTGGATCGGTTCGGCATTGTAGCCGTGTTTTTTCAGCGATTTGGCAACGATGTCCACATCCGTCTTGCGGTTGCAGAAAATGATCGCATTGGTGCAAGCCTCACCCTCGGCATCGATCAACGCGCGCAACAGGTCGCGCTTTTCCTTGGCCTCGGCATCCTTGCGGCTGCCTTTGAACATGACCACGCCCTGTGTGATATTCTCGCCTGTCGTAGCGGCGCGGGCCACCTCGATCTTGGCGGGGGCGGAGAGGAAGGTATTGGTAATCCGCTCAATCTCGGGCGCCATGGTGGCCGAGAAAAATAGGGTCTGACGGGTAAAGGGTGTCAGGCCGAAAATCCGCTCAATATCGGGAATGAACCCCATGTCGAGCATGCGGTCAGCCTCGTCCACCACCATGATCTGGACACCGGTGAGCAGCAGCTTACCACGCTCAAAATGGTCAAGCAGGCGGCCCGGTGTGGCGATCAGCACGTCAACGCCCCGGTCGATCAGCAGGTCCTGCTCCTTAAAGCTGACGCCGCCGATCAGAAGGGCCTTGGTCAGCTTCGTATGCTTGGCATAGGTGTCAAAGTTCTCGGCAACCTGGGCGGCAAGCTCGCGCGTGGGGCAAAGCACCAGGCTGCGCGGCATGCGCGCGCGGGCGCGGCCACGGCCAAGCAGGGTGATCATCGGCAGGACAAAGCTTGCCGTCTTGCCGGTCCCGGTCTGGGCGATGCCCAGAACGTCACGTCCTGCCAGGGCAGGGGGGATCGCGCCGGCCTGAATGGGGGTGGGGGTGGTATAGCCGGTGTCGGCAACAGCGCGCAGAACCTTCGCATCGAGGTTCAGGTCAGCGAACTGAACCTGTACGGGTGCGTCAGCCGCAATGATGGTCTGGTCGGGTGTATCAGTCGTGGTATCAGTCAAAGGGGCCCCTCTCGCATATGTTGCGGCCTGTTCCGGCCGCAAACACGCGCGGCCCGCCCGACCGGATTGCCGGGGCGATCGTCATGGCGTTGCCATATGGACAAATGGCAGAAAGGTCAAGGAAACAAAGTCATGGGCGCCGAACGGACCTAAACCATCATTTCCTTGGTCGCCGTCAACCGGACATCTGGGTAGTCCCGCCCGATCCGGTCGATGTCCCATTGCAATCGCGTGAGAAAAACGAGGTCGTCGTCATTGTCCGTGGCCATGTGCTGCTTGTTCACGTTGACCAGCGCATCGACCGCCGCCTTTGGTCCCGCGACCCAGCGGGCCGAGGTGAATTGCGACGGGGAGAAGTTGACGGGCAGGCCGTACTCAAGCTCGATCCGGCTTGCCAGTACCTCGAACTGAAGCGCGCCCACGACACCGACGATAAAGCCCGAACCGATCATGGGCTTGAAGACCTTGGCGGCCCCCTCTTCGGCAAACTGCATCAGTGCCTTTTCAAGGTGCTTGGCCTTCATCGGATCACCGGCCCGGACCGATTGCAGCAATTCGGGCGCGAACGAGGGGATCCCCGTGACGCGCAGCATCTCGCCTTCTGTGAGCGTGTCGCCGATGCGCAGTTGTCCGTGGTTGGGGATGCCGATGATGTCGCCTGCCCAGGCCTCTTCGGCCAACTCGCGGTCAGCGGCCAGAAAGAGGACCGGGTTGGTGATGCTCATCGGCTTTTTCGACCGGACGTGGGTCAGCTTCATGCCCCGTTCGAAATGGCCCGAGGCAAGGCGAAGGAACGCCACCCGGTCGCGGTGCTTGGGGTCCATGTTGGCCTGAACCTTGAACACGAAACCGGTGACTTTGGGTTCTTCGGGGGCGATCTTGCGCGGCTCTGCCGACTGGATCTGCGGCTCAGGCCCGAAAGAGCCGATACCGTCCATCAGCTCGCGCACGCCAAAGGAATTGATGGCCGATCCGAACCAGATCGGGGTCATGTGCCCTTCAAGGACGGCCTGGGGATCAAGCGCGGGCAAGAGCTCACGGGCCATCTCGATCTCTTCGCGCAGTTTAGCCAGAACGTCGGGGGGCACATGGTCGGCCATGCGTGGATCGTCCAGCCCGTTGATCTGGATCGACTCCGCCACCCGGTTCCGGTCGGCCCTGTCGATCAGCTCTAACCGGTCATTCAAAAGATCGTAGCAGCCCAGAAAATCGCGGCCCATGCCGATCGGCCAGGAGGCTGGTGTCACGTCGATGGCCAGGTTTTCCTGAATCTCGTCGATGATCTCAAAGGTGTCGCGGCTTTCGCGGTCCATCTTGTTGCAAAAGGTCAGGATCGGCAGGTCGCGCAGGCGGCAGACTTCGAACAGTTTTTGGGTCTGGCTTTCCACGCCCTTGGCCCCGTCGATGACCATGACCGCCGCGTCCACCGCCGTCAGGGTGCGATAGGTGTCCTCGGAAAAGTCAGAGTGGCCGGGCGTGTCCACAAGGTTGAAGCGGAAGGTCTTGTAATCAAACGACATCGCAGAGGCCGAGACGGAAATGCCCCGGTCCTTTTCCATCTGCATAAAGTCCGAGCGGGTCCGCCGGGCTTCGCCCTTGGCGCGCACCTGACCTGCCATCTGGATAGCCCCACCGAACAGCAGGAACTTTTCGGTCAGCGTCGTCTTGCCCGCGTCCGGGTGCGAAATGATCGCAAAGGTACGGCGGCGGGCGATCTCGGGGGGAAGGCTGGGGCGATTTGTCATGGCTGCCCATTATCGGATGGACGCGTGGCAAGCAATCAACTCGGTGAGGTCAGATTGCTGCCATAGTCGGTTTGTAGGGTTCCGGGAAGTTAACCTGCCATGCCGCAACGCGGTTTTGGAAAAACGCGAAACGTTTCGCACGATCCAATTGTGAATCAACGACACGATACATTGTCAAAAAAGGACTTCAGATGATCAGACCGGCCCTTATCGTTCTTCCCTTGATTCCGTTACTTGCCGGTTGCGGCGTGGTGGAAAACATCCGCAATACACGTGCTCTTGCCCAAGAGGCGCAGGAATTCAACGATGCCTATGATCGGCTGGACGGTTTGACAGAGACGCCTGAAATCGGGCTGCCGACAGGGCAAGTCGCGTACACTGGTCAATCGGCTGTCGTTATTGGGTCCGGCAATGCCGAGCAGATCCTGATCGGTAGTGCCACATTCAGCGCTGATTTCGATGGTGACGCGATCACAGGAACTCTGAGCACCTTCCGGCAGTATCAAGGCGGCATCAATACGACTGCCTATTCAGGTGCGCTGACCTTGAACAACGGGGTGCTGGGTCAGGCCGTGACCAACGATATCGACGGACAGTTCACGGGTACCCTGCGGGGCGACGGAGATGTCATCGGCGTCGACGTTGCCGTCAATGGCGCGTTTGGGGGTGACACGGGCGACAGCCTTGTCGTCTTTGGCGAGGCTGACACAGGCGGTTTCACTCTGAACGGAAACAACATCCCAGGCAGTGTGCAAGCCTACGGTGAGCAGCAATAACGAAAATTGACAGTGCCGCCGGTTTGACGCCGGCGGCATTATCTTTTTGTCCGAAGCTTTTGGCCCGAAGCTTTTGGCCCCAATGGGCTGAATTGAATTGGATCAGGCCGCGCCCGACGCTTTTCGAAGCAGGGCGACTGTGTCGAGGCCCGACAATAGCCGTTCTCCAACCTCATAGCCCTGATAGGCGCGGTAGGCATGCCAGCCACGACCCGCATTGCCGGCAATGACACCAGTCGGAAGGGCGGGATGGGTCCGGGCGTTGATAATCAGCGATTCGGCGGCGATGCCTTCGGCAAAGATGATCTGGTGATCGTCGAACAGCAGCTGGAAATAATCCACGAAACCGCCTTCTGCCAAGACGACCGTGTCATCGTTGACCAGGTGCCGCACCTTGACCAGAACCTCGGACCGTCCGGCACCCAGCTTGTCTTCACGCTGGTAGACAAAGATGCGGTGTTCGGGGCTTAGCAGAAGATCGTTTTGGTTGTGCAAAGCGCCCTTGCGGATGACGACCGGCGCCATCTCGCCCGAGGCCCGGACAGTGGTCTGCCCGATCCAGCGCAACTCTTGCGGGCCATCGTCGCGGGTCAGGATGCGATCGCCCACGCGCAACTCTTCGATCCGGCGCTGTTCGCCCGACGCCATGGTGATATGGGTGCCGCGCGAAAAGGATACGCAGGCCACTTCGGCCAGACGGGCTGCCGGATTGACCCTGTCAATTCCGACAAGCCGGTAGTCTGTGTGGGGGATCAGGCTGACCAGCGGCAGCATGTAGATTTCCGCAACCTCCGCCTCTTCGATCTCAACGAAAATCAAAAGCTCGCAGGTGGACCCGTCGGGAACCATCAGGGTGATGCAACTATCGAGGAATACCCGTCGACCGGCCTCGCCCAACGGGCTGCACTCATCAACGGTAAAGGTGCGGGGCCGACGTCCCATGACTAGCGACAGACGCGCGCGCTTGGCGTCGGCATTCATTTGGTAGGTGTCGTCCATGACCAGTTCGTCGGCGAAGGACATGCTGTCACCTTCTGCGACCCCCTCGACCGCGACGAAATCCGCGGCCCTGTAAACGAGCAGCGATTGAGAGGTCACGAGTGAGGTTTCAGCGTACATTCCGCCCCCGCGGTACAACAAAAATACAGGTCTTGAGATTGCGCAGAAATATGGCTTTTCAACGACAGCAAGTCGGCAGGCGATAGGCATTGTTGCCCAGCAAGGGTGCGAGTGCTAGGTCGTGCGCTCAAAGAAGAGGAGTTGCACGATGGACTTGGGGATTAAGGGCAAACGCGCATTGGTTTGTGCGGCATCAAAGGGTCTGGGGCGCGGATGTGCTGAAGCCCTGGCCGAGGCCGGCGTTGATCTGGTTTTGAACGCACGGGGCGCCGAGGCGCTAGAAGCGACCGCAGAGGCCTTGCGCACTGCTTACGGTGTCAATGTGGTGACGGTGGCTGCCGACATCACCTCCGAAGAGGGGCGGGCGGCCGTGTTGGCCGAGGCTGCCGGTGTCGGCATTCTGGTGACCAATGCCGGTGGCCCACCCCCGGGTCTGTGGTCGGACTGGGACCGCGATGACTTTATCAAGGCGCTGGACGGCAACATGCTGACACCCATCGCGCTGATCAAGGCGCTCATGCCCTCCATGATCGACAAGGGCTGGGGCCGGGTAGTCAATATCACTTCGGGTTCTGTCAAGGCGCCGATCCCTCAATTGGGTTTGTCGAACGCGGCCCGCGCCGGTCTGACCGGCTTTGTCGCGGGAACAGCGCGTCAGGTGGCGGGCAAAGGCGTGACCATCAACAACATGCTGCCTGGCATTCACGCAACCGATCGTGCCGACCAGTTGGATGGCGGGGTGGCCAAGGCCCAGAACATCACCCTGGCCGAGGCAACCGCACAACGTCAGGCCACCATCCCCGCCCGCCGCTATGGAACGGCGGCCGAATTCGGGGCCATGTGCGCCTTTTTGTGCAGCGAAAAGGCGGGCTTTATCGTTGGCCAGAACATCCTTCTGGATGGTGGCGCGATCAACGCGACCCTTTGACCCTTTGGGCCGCCCTTGTCGGCGGCCCACCGCGCTGTTATTGGCACTAAAGTCGATGGAAACGCTAAGGTAATGCCGCGTGCCGCCAATCCCACGCCTTGAGACACGGAACCTGTCCCGCAGCTTTGATGGAAGGCGGGTTGTCGACGACGTGTCGCTGACGCTGTACCCTGGGCAGGTGACCTGCCTTTTGGGTCCGTCGGGTTGTGGCAAGTCCACCACCCTGAGGATCATCGCTGGCGTTGAACATCAGGACGCCGGAACGATCCTTTCGGACGGGAACCTGATTTGTGGCGACGGGATTTATATGGCCCCGGAGGCGCGGGGCATCGGCCTGATGTTTCAGGATTTCGCCCTGTTTCCCCATCTTTCAGTCGCTGGCAACGTGGCCTTTGGCCTTGTTGGCAACAAGGCTGCGGCCCGGGGCCGGGTGGAAGAGCTTTTGGCCCGTGTCGGTATGTCCCGCCACATCGACCGCTTTCCCCATGAGTTATCGGGAGGAGAGCAGCAGCGCGTGGCCCTGGCCCGCGCTCTGGCGCCGCGCCCCCGGATCATGTTGATGGATGAACCCTTCTCGGGGCTTGACGACCGGTTGCGCGACGACATCCGGGACGAAACTCTTGCCGTACTAAAGGCCGAAGGGACAGCAGTCCTTCTGGTGACCCACGAACCGGGCGAGGCGATGCGGATGGCCGATGAAATCGCGCTTATGCGCGATGGAAGGATCGTGCAACGCGGCGCGCCCTATCATGTCTACAATGCTCCCGTCGATCGCGCTGCGGCAGCTTTTTTCAGCGACGTGAATGTGATCAAGGGCAAGGTCAGCGGGGCGCTGACGGAAACCGCCTTTGGCCATTTCCTCGCCCCCGGTGTCCCCGATGGGACCGACGTAGACATCGTCATCCGGCCTCAGCACCTGAAGATCGACTTTGACCGTCATGGACGCGGGCCAAATCCGACGGCGGTGGACGGCACGCCCGCCCGTGGCGTGGTGGAGCGGGCCCGTTTCATGGGATCCGAAAGCCTGGTCGAGTTTCGGATGGACTTTGACGGGTCGGTCCTCAAGGCGCTGGTGCCTTCGGTCTTTCTGCCCAAGCCGGGCACGCCGCTTTGGCTGATGATCCGGCGGGACCGCTGCTTTGTCTTTCCCGCCTCGGCCTGAGGGTTAGTCAGTCCCCGGATCGGACTGGTTGAGGTAATCAGCCAGTGACTTGCCTGCCTCATCCACGAATAGCTGGGGCAGCACAGACAGCTTTTCGATCCTGTCCACGCGAAACACCCGAAAGGCGGCCCGCAACTCGCACCAAAGCGTAACGGTCCAGACACGCCCCCAGTAATCCAGTTGCAAGGGCCGGATTGTCCGGTCCGTCACCCCGCCGTCCGCGGCCCGGTAGCTGATCCGCACCTTTTGGCGAGCCCGGATGGCGGCACGCAGGGCAGGCATGTGTTCAAAGCCGCGTGTGGCATCTTTGAACGGGTAGACGGCGATGCCCCAGCCGGTGGGCGGTGTCGACCGGTCCTCGGGCAATACGGCGTCGATCTTGGCCGACAGGCTGCGGGCGGCCTCCTGCAATTCGGGATCGGCGGCCTCGCCCACGACGGCCATGCCAAGGTGCAGGGCCTCGAGCTCGATCACGCTCAGGTTCAGAGGGGGCAGGGTGATCGCGGCAGTCGCCATGTAGCCCAGGCCCCGCTCCCCCTCGATCGGGACGCCCGAAGCCATGAGCGTGTCCATGTCGCGGTAGACCGTGCGGACCGAAACCCCAAGCCGGTCAGCCAGATCCTGCGCCCGGTGCAACCGCCCGTCGCGCAGGATCTGGATCAGGTCAAAAAGGCGGTCGGTGCGGCGCATGTGTGAGGGCCTATCGGGGCAGGGCCTTGGGGGGGCAGGAGGGGTTGTCGGTGACACGATCCTGTCAGTTGACAGGTTTTTGACACGAAAAGCAACATCGCGGGGCATTCGTGCTTTGTTTGGCTCTTTTCCAGCTCCGGCCTTGGCCCTATCACCGTTGTCTGAAATGTAACGCCGCGCCGCTGCTAAGGCGCCTGCGAAGGAGAAACTGAAATGCTGAACAACATTGGTCTTCCCGGCCTGCTGCTGATCGCTGTCGTCGTGCTGGTCCTGTTTGGACGCGGCAAGATCTCGTCCCTGATGGGCGAGGTCGGCAAAGGCATCACCGCCTTCAAAAAAGGTGTGGACGACGGCAAGGCCGAGCTTGAGGAGCAGACTGCCGAGGCCGCCCGCGACGTGACCCCCGAGGCTGAAAAAGACAAAGTCTGATCAGGGCGGCACGCAACGCGGTAACGAAGGGAACGCCGGATGTTTGGCATGGGCTGGAGCGAAATGGTGCTAATCGGCATCGTGGCGCTGATTGTTGTCGGGCCCAAGGACCTGCCCGGGATGTTCCGCACCCTGGGCCAGTTCACCGGCAAGGCGCGCGGCATGGCGCGGGAATTCTCCAAGGCGATGGAGGCCGCGGCCGACGAAAGCGGCGTCAAGGACATTTCCAAGACCATCAAGGCCGCGTCAAACCCGACTGCCTTTGGCACCGACAAGTTGCGCGAGGCCGCAGGGCTGAAGTCATCCTTCAAGCCGGGCGGTGCGACCGAGGCCCTTTCGGCAGAGCGTGAGGCGAACCGGGCCAAGATCGCCGAAGCGACGGCCGCCGCTGCAACCGCTCGCAAGGCCCGCGAAGCGGCCGCCGTTGCCGGAGTTGAAGTGCCGGCCGAAACCCCTCCTGCCGCCAAACCGGCCCCTGCTGCCAAAGAGAATACGGCCAAGAAGGCCGCACCTAAGGCCACCACTTCAAAGGCCGCCAATCAAAAGGCCGCGGCTGCAAAGCCTGCGACAGGCAAAGCATCGGCAAAAGCTGCGTCTTCAAAGGCGACGCCCAAGCCACGCGCACCTCGCAAGCCCAAAGCGTCCTCATCAACGGATAGTTCAGAATGACCGACACTGACGACCTGTCCGACAGCACTGCCCCTTTGATCGAGCATCTGGCTGAGCTGCGAAGCCGGCTGATCTGGTCGCTTCTGGCCTTCGTGGTCTGCATGGTGCTGTGTTTCACAGTCTGGAACCCGATCTTCGACTTTCTGACGGCCCCCCTGTGCCGGGAGCTGGCAGACCGTGGACAGGAATGCCAGACCTACCTGCTGAACCTGCAGGAAGGCTTTTTCCTTGCCATCTCGATCTCGCTGTTCGGAGGGTTGGTCCTGTCTTTTCCAGTGATCAGCTACCAGATGTGGCGGTTTGTGGCGCCGGGGCTTTACAAGAACGAAAAAGGGGCCTTCCTGCCGTTCCTTCTGGCCTCGCCCATCATGTTCACGCTTGGTGGCGTTTTTGCGTTCTACATCATTACGCCGCTGGCCTTTGACTTCTTCCTCGGGTTCCAGCAGGCCGGGACCTTGCTTGATGGTCCTGACAGCGCAACCGGGGTTGCGGGTATCGCCTTCCAGGGCTCTGCCCAGTCCTATGTCCTTTTGACGATCAAGTTCATCGTGGCCTTTGGGCTGTGCTTCCAGCTTCCGGTGCTGCTGACCCTGATGGGCAAGGCGGGACTGGTCAGCGCGACGGGCCTTGCCGGCACGCGCAAGTACGCCATGGTCGGTATTCTGGTGGTCGCCGCCATCGCCACGCCGCCGGATGTGGTCAGCCAAGTCATCCTCTTTACGGTGGTCTATGGCCTTTATGAGGTTTCGATCATCCTGGTGCGGCGGGTCGAGCGGCAGCGCGAGGCCAGGCTGCGGGCTGAAGGCCTGTGGTTTGAGGATGATGAAGAGGCCGACGATGTGGCCGAAACTGACGACAATGGAACTGTAGGACTACCCAAGACATGAGTGAAGACGCATTGGAACGGATCGCCGCGGCGCTGGACCGGATGAGCCCGGCGCCGCAACCGGCCCCTGACTTTGCAGCGGCGACTGCCTTTGTGTGGCATCCCGATCCGGACCGGCTGGTCCCGGTGGCCGAAGTCAACCGGGTGGACGTGAACCTGCTGATCGGCATCGACCGGTCGCGTGACACGCTGATGGCCAATACCGAACAGTTCGCCAAAGGCCTGCCTGCCAACAACGCGCTTCTCTGGGGCGCACGGGGGATGGGCAAGTCGAGCCTTGTCAAGGCGGTGCACGGGGCACTCTGCCAGGACTATCCGAGGCTCAAGATCGTCGAGATCCAGCGCGAGGACCTTGCGTCGATCGGGCGGTGCCTTGCGCTGTTGCGCGGCGCAGAGGGGCGGTTTGTGCTCTATTGTGACGACCTGTCGTTCAGCCATGACGATGCCCACTACAAGTCGCTCAAGGCGGTACTGGATGGCGGGATCGAAGGGCGGCCGGATAACGTGGTCCTCTACGCAACATCGAACCGGAGGCACCTGATGCCCCGCGACATGATCGAGAACGAACGCTCCAGCGCGATTTCACCGTCTGAGGCGGTCGAGGAAAAGGTATCCCTGTCGGACCGTTTCGGCCTCTGGCTTGGTTTCCATCCCTGCGATCAGGATCAGTACCTGTCGATGATCCGGGGCTATTGCGATGCCTTCGGGGTCGAGATCAGCAACGAGGCGCTTTGGGCCGAGGCCATTGAATGGCAGGCTACACGCGGCAGCCGATCGGGACGGGTCGCCTGGCAGTATTTCACCGATCTGGCCGGACGGCGCGGGGTCACCCTGCGGTAAGGTGGGTCCGGACCCACCTTACCTCATGACGTCATCACCTGTTTTCGGGACAAAGTAAGGTGGGTTGAAGCCTACCTTACGGAAGAAATTCGCCCGGGTCGGCGCTTTCGGTGCCGCGACGGACCTCGAAGTGCAGATAACTTGGATCGCCCGCCTGAACCTTGCCGATGGTCTGGCCTTGGCTGACCCGGTCGTCCCGGCTGACGGTAAGGTTGTCGAGATGGGTGTAAACGGTCAGCAGATTGCCGTCGTGTCGAATGACAACGATCTGGATCCCGGCGGTGTCAGTGGTGATGGCAGCCACTGTCCCGGGAGCCGCCGCCTTGACTTCGGTTCCCGCCGGGGCGCCGATATCGATCCCATCGTTTCGGCCCCTTGAGTATTCCCGAATGATGCTGCCCTGAACCGGGTAGACCATTGCCGCGTCCGAGCTTGGCGTCGCTTGCTGGCTCCCGAGGTTGGGTGCCGGGCTAGCGACAGGCGCCGCTGCGGCGGCGGCCGGTGCAGGGACTTCGGCTGGCAAGGGCTGGGCCGCACTGGGCGGTTCTGGAGCCACGCTTCCCGCTCCGGGGGGCGTTGTGGAGAGCGTTGCGGGGGGCTGCGATCCATCGCCGACAGGGATAAGCAGGAACTGGCCCGGCCGCACAGCCAGATCGGCACCAAGGCCGTTCCACGCGGCAATCGCCTCAACGCTGGCAGAGTAGGTCCTTGCAATCGAATAGACTGTTTCACCGGGCTGCACCTGGTGTCGGATTGGCTCTGCGCCCGATTGGGACGGCGGCGTCATGGTCATGCTCGGGCCGCCTTGCGGTGCGCCGTCCACCCGGTCGATCGCGGTCGAGGCGAGGGTGGTCACGTCAATCGTCTCGCCGGCAGGCAGGATCGGACCTGATCCGATGGCACCGGTCGCGGCCGAAGGCTCGGACACGCGCGAGGGCAGTGCGATGATCTCGTCCCGCCGCAAGGGCACATCGGGGTCAATCCCGTTGTAGACGGCAAGCCCGTCTGCGTTGAAGCCCAGTCGCCCGGCGATGGTCCGTACGGTGTCGTCCCGCTGGGCAACTACAACCTGGTAGTTGGGATACGAGATCACCCCCCGATTGTCCGGCCTGGGCCGGTCGGGCACCTGCTGCACAGCGGCCGTGGTGTCAAAGCCATTGCCAAGATCGCGCAGATCAAGATCAAAGGGCGTTTGGCAGGCCGTAAGCAGGGCAAGAGAGGCGACGCCCAGCCAAAGCCAGGGGGCGCGAGGGCTTGTCAGGCTGGCCATGCGCGTATCGCGCCGGGGCGTTGGGGTGGTCTGCTGCATCATATCCTCGATCGCTGGTGGCCCTTTATGGTCAGGGTCTTTGGCGTGTCGTTGTCTTACGTAGACCGGCCTGCGCCGGCCTCAGTCCTGTCCGATGCCCTCAACAAGAGGCACAAAGCGCACAGGCCGCAATTCGTCGTATTCAAAACCGGTTTCTGTCCGGTTGACCCGGATCAGGCTTTGGACCGTGTCGGACTGGCCAACCGGCAACACCATGATACCCCCGATCCGCAGCTGGGCCAAGAGGGGGCCGGGCGGGTCCTCGGCAGCGGCTGTTACGATAATCTTGTCAAAGGGGGCCTGATCGGGAAGGCCAAAGCTGCCATCCGCCGTAAAGGCGGTGATATTGGTCAGTTTCAGCGTGTCAAATACCCCCCGCGCTTCGGCCACCAACCGCTTGTAACGGTCGACAGTATAGACCCTTCGGGCCAGAAGGCTGAGGATCGCGGCCTGATAGCCCGATCCTGTCCCGACCTCTAGCACCTTGTCCCGGGGGCTGATCGCCAGCGCCTGCGTCATCAACCCCACGACGGAGGGTTGGGAGATTGTTTGCCCGCAGGCAATGGGCAGCGGCGTATCCTCGTAGGCGCGCTCTGCAAAGATGCCCCGCACGAACAGGGCGCGGTCGATCCGCTCCATCGCCGAAAGGGTCCGCGCCTCTGTCACGCCCTTGGATCGCAGGGCGTAAAGGAATTGCATCTGGCGTTGGGCGTCTTCGGTCACTCGAGCCGGTCCTTTACAGTGGCAAGGACATCGTGCGCCGTCAGATCGGCTCGCATTGGCGTGATCGAGATATAGCCATCCAGGTTGGCCGCCACATCCGTCCCGTCCTTGGTGCGTTCGTCCTGTTTGCCCCCCTTGATCCAGAGGAATCTACGGCCCGACGGGGACATATGCGGATCGACGGTAAACGTCGTCTCAGGCCGGAATCCTTGGGCGGTAACGCGGGTGCCCTTAACGTCCGCCGCCGGAAGGGGTGGGAAATTCACGTTGTAGAACAGCCGGTAATCGCCGCCCTCCCATAGTCCCTTGTCCAGCAAAAGGCGGACCACGCCAACGCCATGAACCACGGCGGCCTCGAATGGGTCGTCCAGGGCGTTGTTGGCCGGGCCATAGAACTGCGACAGGGCAATGGCGCGCACCCCTTGCAACGCCGCCTCCATCGCGCCGCCGATGGTGCCAGAGTACAGGACGTTTTCGCCGGCGTTGTTGCCCCGGTTGACGCCGGAGAGGATCAGATCCGGGCGGGCATCCTTCATCACGTCATGCAGGCCCGCCAGCACGCAATCGGCCGGAGAGCCTTCGGCAGCAAAGCGGCGGGGGCCAAGCTCTGCGATCATCGTGGGATGGGTGTAACTGATGCAATGACCGACGCCCGATTGCTCAAACGCGGGGGCGACGGTCCAGACCTCGCCCTCTGGTCCTGCGATCTCATTGGCAATGGCCGTCAGGACGCGCAGGCCCGGTGCATTGATGCCGTCGTCGTTGGTAATCAGTATCCGCATATTGCCCCCAGACCGCGTGCTGCCTTCCTAAGCGAGGCGGTTAGGACCGGCAAGGCTTTGCCGTCCGCTTGGGTGCCACAGGCCCGCCGTCTGTGACCTATGCGACGATTGCGGGCAGGAGGCTGGCGGCGGCGGTCTGGACATCGGTCAGGGCGGACCTGTCCTCACCGGGGTAGAACCGGGCGCGGGTGGCCGTGGGCATGGGCGGCGGGGTAAGGATACGGACATGTGGGCCGGTCTTGACGGTTTCGGCCGCCCAGGACCGCGCCAGCGCGATCTGCGCGGCTTTGGTGGTGCCGTAGTGGCCAAAGAACTTTTCGCCGCCTCGCGGGTCGTCAAAGAAGACGGCGGTGCCGCTCTGGCCCAGCAGGGGGGCAATGTAGCCAATCAGCCGGGTGGGCGCGCGCAGGTTGATCGCGACACTTTTGTCAAAGTCCTTGTCCGCAAGGTGGGCGGCAGGGGCGAGGGGGCCTGCGTGGACCGCCGTATGAACCCAAAGGTCCAGCCCGCCCCAACGGTCATGAATGCCCCGGCACAGCTGCTGCATCGCCTCTGGCACGGTGATATCCATCGGGGCCAGCGTGGCCTGACCGCCCGCCGCCTGGATCGCGTCATCCAGCTCTTCCAGCGCGCCGATCGTCCGACCCACTGCGATGACATGGTGCGTGGGGGCAAGGGCGAGGGCCAGAGCATGACCGAGGCCACGGGAGGCACCGGTGATCAGGGCGGTCTTGGGGCTTTGGGTCACGGTTTGCTTTCTGCTTTGGGGGCTGTTGCATTGTGCGGAATGGCGAGTTCGGCCCGGGCGGCGGACAGGTCGCCATCGGCGGCGATCCAGCCGACGAACTGTTCGAAGTCATCAGGCATCGTCTCTAGCGTCATGTCCATCACGTGGCTTTTGTCGCGCAGGAAATAGGTGATGTTGGCGTTGACCGTTTCAACATAGTCCCGGCAGAAGTCGATCAGCGGAGTGCGCCGCGCCTTGATGCGGGACCGGGCCAGGATCTCGTTGCGGTAAGCCTTGAGGATGCCCTGGCCAGCACGCTTGGCAAAGCTTTGGGCCACCGCTTCGGGGTCGCGGGTCAGGTGGACATAGGCGGCCCGGTCCCCCCAAGTAGCGTCCAGCCGACCGGTGAACCAGGCAAGCCGATTGTCGATCTCGATATGATTGTCCGGAAAGGCAAAGCGGGCGGGGCCGACGGCATGCGTCCGGCTTTCGTGGGCGCTGGTATGGGTCGTCAGATGCGCACAGGCGGCAGCAAGGGTCATCGAACCGCAGCGCCCGGTGCAAAGCACGATGACGGTTGACGGCACGCTCATCCGTTGATTTCCGCAAGACGCAAAGCGACGATCCGGTTCACCAATTCTTCGGGCAGCGGGTGCGATGGGGTAAATGACACCCCGCTCTTGCTCCACTTAAAACCAAGCTCTTCGATCTCGGGCGTAATCTGGGGGATGACACCGCCAGAGTGCGGATAGAACCCGCAATGTCTGGCAAAGCCCGCGTATCCGGCGATCATTTTCTTGCCCTGCCGGAACCCGGGCATGGCGTAGGACATGACTTCCTCTGCGTCAGGCAGGATCGTCCGCAAGTATCGCCGCAGGTCGCCAAGCGCCTTTTGCTGGTCGCTCGGAAGCGCAGCAAGGTAGCTATCTGGGGTGATCGCAGTCATGGCAGGTGCTATGCCGAGAATCTGACCATCGTGCAAGCGGATGGACTGAAATGCTGGCGATTGGCCAAGATCCAGCCTACTCCGCCGCTGTTTTCATCCGAAAGCCAGCCTCGATCATATCCGCAGGCTCGACCGGATATTCACCCGAGAAGCACGCATCGCAATACTGCGGCTGCTTGCCGTTCCGGCCATTCGCCTCGCCCACTGCGCGGTAAAGCCCGTCAAGCGAGATGAAGCGGAGCGAGTCGACGCCCAGATGTGCGCACATCTCGTCCTCGGACATGTTGGCGGCCAACAGCTTTTCGCGCTGCGGCGTGTCTACCCCGTAAAAGCAGGGCCAGGCCGTCGGAGGAGAGGCGATGCGGAAGTGGACCTCCTTGGCGCCGGCATCCAGGATCATTTCCCGGATCTTGATCGAGGTGGTGCCGCGCACAACGGAATCGTCGACGAGGATCACCCGTTTGTCCTTGATCAGCGCCCGGTTGACGTTGAGCTTGAGGCGGACGCCCATGTTGCGGATCTGTTCGGTCGGTTCGATGAAGGTCCGGCCCATGTACTGGTTGCGGATGATCCCCATGGCGTAGGGGATACCGCTTTCAAGGCTGTAGCCGATAGCGGCAGGGGTGCCGCTGTCGGGAACTGGGCAGACCAGGTCCGCCTCGACGGGGGCCTCCTTGGCCAGTTCGCGGCCGATCGCCTCGCGGGTCTCATAGACCGAGCGGCCGCCAAGGATCGAATCGGGGCGCGAGAAGTAGACATGCTCAAAGATGCAGAACCGTGATTTGCGGGGGCGGAAGGGGAAGAAGGACTCAACCACTTTGCCGCTGATGACGACCATTTCGCCGGGCTCAATCTCGCGGACGAAGTCGGCGCCGATGATGTCGAGGGCGCAGGTCTCTGACGACAAGGCCCAGCCATCGCCGATCTTGCCCAGCACAAGGGGCCGAACGCCCAGCGGGTCACGGCAGCCGATCAGCTTGCTCCGGGTCATTGCCACGACGGAAAACGCGCCTTCGACCTTGCGCAGCGCCTCTTCCATGCGGTCGGGAATGGTGCGGCCCATGGATCGGGCCATCAGGTGGATGATGCATTCGCTGTCCGACGAGGATTGGAAGATCGAGCCCCGCTCGATCAGTTCCCGGCGCAGGCTTATGGCGTTGGTGATATTGCCATTATGGGCAATGGCGGCACCGCCCATGGCAAATTCGCCGAAGAATGGCTGCACGTCGCGGATCGCTGTCTGACCCTTGGAGCCGGCGGTGGAATAGCGCACATGGCCGATGCCAACGGTGCCCGGAAGCGTCTTCATCACCTCGTTCGAGGTGAAGTTATCGCGGACAAGGCCCATGCGGCGGGCCTGATTAAAGCCGGTCTCGGCATCGTGGGTAACGATTCCCCCCGCTTCTTGTCCCCGATGTTGCAGGGCGTGAAGGCCAAGGGCGATGAAGTTGGCGGCGTCCGTCACCCCCACCACACCGAAAATTCCGCATTCTTCCCGAAGCTTGTCGTCGTCTCCGGCGTCGGTAAGTCCAGAGGTATCGAAGGGATGGGCGGGCGGCATGAATTTGGTCAAGGCAGGCAGCTCCATGTGCAGGCAGGGTGCTTTGTGGGACATAGTCCAGCGATCCGGCCATGTCATCCATGGATCGCACTGCTGGGGCACTAAATGCGACAAGAACGTAACAACGGCGGATTTTCAGGCTGTCGCGGCGGCGCGGCGTGCCTTTTGGCAAAAGTTACTCGCGGGCCGCCGCAACGATATCTGAGGGGGCGGGCGGAGCGTCCGCCCCGACCGCCATGTATGGGCTGGGTTTACTGAGCCGCGCCGCAATCGCCGACAAGCTGCTCGTACTGGGTGGTGATCCAGCCAAGCGCCTCTTCTGGCCGCCGCTCTTCGATCTGGTTGGTCAGGCGCGAGAAGACGGCCGCAGCCCGGCTGTCTTCGACCATGGCGATCGATTGGGTCGACAGGACCGTCTGATAGACAAAAAAGGCCACGGCCACCAACAAGATGCCGCGCAAGACACCAAAAAGGAAGCCAAGGCCCTGATCGACGCCACCCAGGGCAGATCGCTGCACAACAGAGGAAAGGAGCGGGGTGAAGATCGAAAAGATCACCAATGCCACGGCAAAGACGGCGGCAAACGCCGCAATGATGCTTAGTTCGCAGCTGTCGCCGATGAAGTCGCCCAGAACCGGGATCTGCCTGACAAGCGGCTGGATTTGATCGGCAAAGAGGAAGGCCAGCACAGTGGCGGCGATCCAGCCTGCAATTGCAAGCGTTTCGCGGACAAGGCCACGACTATAGGCCAGAAGCGCAGAGAGAACGATGACGAGTGCCACAACCCCGTCGATAATAGTAAAACCTTCCATGGGCCTCTTCTTCTAGGTTACTTCTGGCGCCTCGGGCGAAAGCCCAAAGAGCGCGGCCACAACATCGGCAAGATCGCGCATCTCGCGCAGGTCCAGCCCCGCCCCCGCCCCGCGTTTTGGCAAGATTGGTAGGATTGCGGAGGTGAAACCAAGTTTTTGGGCTTCTTTCAACCGATTTTCCGTCTGGGCAACGGGACGAAGGGCCCCAGAAAGGCTTATCTCGCCGAAAATGACACAGGTTTCGGGCAAGGCGGTGTCCTGTCGGGCCGACACAAGGGCGCAGGCCACGGCCAGATCGGCCGCTGGTTCCGAAATCCGCAAGCCGCCCGCCACGTTGAGATAGACGTCAAGGCCCGCAAAGCTGATCCCGCATCGCGCCTCAAGAACGGCGAGGATCATGTTCAGGCGACCGCCATCCCAGCCCACCACCGACCGGCGGGCCTGACCTTGCGGGGCGGGGGCGACAAGCGCCTGGATTTCGCACAAGAGCGGACGGGTGCCTTCTATCCCGGCAAAGACGACAGAGCCGGGCGCCGGCGTGCCGCGTTCTGACAGGAACAGGGCCGAAGGGTTGCGCACCTCGGCCAGCCCCTTGCCGGTCATCTCGAACACCCCGATCTCATCGGCAGGGCCAAAGCGGTTCTTGACCGCGCGCAGGATGCGGAACTGATGACCGCGCTCGCCTTCGAAATAAAGGACGCAGTCCACCATATGTTCAACCACGCGCGGCCCGGCGATGGCGCCTTCCTTGGTGACATGACCGACAAGGATGACGGCAATGCCGCGCCGCTTGACAAAGGTGACAAGCTCGTGCGCCGCCGCCCTGACCTGCGAGACGGAACCGGGGGCACTATCGACGGTATCGGCCCACATGGTCTGGATCGAATCGATGATGACCAGATCGGGCACCTCGGTCTCAAGCGTTGTGAGGATGTCGCGCAGGTTGGTTTCAGCCGCTAGCCGTACCGGGCTTTGATCAAGGCCGAGCCGGCGGGCGCGCATCTGGACCTGGGCCGTCGATTCTTCTCCCGTCACGTAGATGACCTGGAGCCCGTTGCGGGCAAAGCGGGCGGCGGCCTGCAAGAGAAGCGTGGACTTGCCGATGCCGGGATCGCCGCCGACGAGGATGGCAGAGGCCGCCACAAGCCCGCCCCCCAGCACGCGGTCCAACTCGGCCACGCCGGCCTCGGTCCGGGGGGGGGCTGCTTCGAGGGTGGCAAGATCTGTCAAGGGGAGGGCGCGGCCCCGCTTGGTGCCCATGGACCTGGAGGTGGGGGCGGCCGAAAGCGGTTGCTCTTCGACGATCGAATTCCAGGCCCCGCATGCCTCGCACCGCCCCGACCATTTGGAATGGGTGGCGCCGCAGGAGGAACAGGTAAAGGCGAGATCTTTGGCCATGACCGGGTTGTGCCGCATTGCGTTGCATTGGGCAATGGTTGGAACAGTTGGGTTCGGAACAGTTGGGTCGGCACGGTTGGGGTCGGGACGGGCGGTAAGTGCGGACCCTCCGGGGGGAGTATTTTGGACAAAGCGAAGGTGTCAGCTGCGGGTCTGGCGGACCGTCAGTGTAGAGATCACGATGGAGGTCAGGATGCAGGCGGTAAAGAGATAAAGCCCCCAGGCGGTTTCGACCCGGCCGACCCCGATCCCTTTGACGATGACGACATAGAGGGCGATCAGAAAGACATCCGCCATGGCCAGCTTGCCCATCCACGACAGCACCGGGAGCAACCGCCGTTTGAGCAAGCCAAAATGGATTAGGCTGACTCCGATTGTCTTGATCATGGGGGCAAAGAGCGCGAGGGCCGTCACGATCAGCGCAAGGATCGGGTCAGCGGGCCAGAGACTTTGCAGCCCCGAGACCACGCTGATTTCCGACAGGCCAAAGAGCGGCAGAAGCCCGGCCCTGAGGAGCGGCGCGAACCAGGAGAGGGGAAACAGGATCATCAGCGCAAGATTTGTGACCCTCAGGGCGTTCAGCATGTTCCGAGTTCCCTTTGTCCCTTGGTCCTCCGAAAGTGGCCCTCTGCCACCTTCGGGGCAAGGGCCTATTCTGCTGCCGTCGGCGCCAGTGCCACGACATTGTCGGGACGGATCGGCCGCGGCGCTGTGTTGCCGCTGTTCGTGGCAACCCTGTCCTTAGCAGCCCTGTCCATGGCGGCCCCGGCCTTTGGCAAAGATGGAGCAGGCGGGGCCAACAGGCGCTGGTCCACCGCCGCCGTTTCTTCCTCGGTCACCTCGAAAGAGTAGCCCAGGGCGGGCGGTGCAGACTGCAACTGTTTGTCCAGTTGTGCCAACTGGCTGGCGACGATGCTTTCCTCCACCTCGACCTGCTTGGCACATTTGCGGATCTCGCGGCAGACATGAAGCGCTTCGACGGTCCGGGCCTGCTGGTTTTCGGCCACGGCCTGCGGTTGGCGCAAAAAATCTCGGGCCCTTGCGACCTTATCGTCGGAGTAGACATCGGCCAGACGTTTGGATGGTCCCGCAGGAATGTCAGCCTTTCACCTACCTGTTCCATCCCGGATGATCACATCGACCCCCGCCGCTCTGCACTTTTCATGGCACGATCGATCTTGCGCGAGGTTCGGGACGGGGGTGCGAGATGCTGATTTCTCTTCACAAGCAGGCGACAACGACGCCAAAGATCAGGGCTGCGATCCAGGCGAGTGCAGACCCTGCATGGATGGTGGCGGAACGCTACGGGATATCGGAACAGACCGTCTGGAAGTGGCGCAAGCGTGATAGCGTCCACGACCTCAGCCACACACCGCACAAGCTTCCGACGACATTGACCCCTGCTCAAGAGGCTGTAGCTGTCACACTGCGAACGACCCTGCTCTTGCCGCTGGATGACTTGCTCGCGCTCGCCATTGTGCTCGAACCAATGGCGCA
>Ga0209652_1000851_pt1 | contig 25798 bp, 20 predicted proteins | sample SaaInl74LU_5_DNA_FD_184641 | JGI IMG/M metagenome (GOLD analysis project Ga0209652, IMG submission 184641) | Marine microbial communities from expanding oxygen minimum zones in the Saanich Inlet - ESP_74LU_5_DNA (SPAdes) (version 2) | ecosystem: Environmental > Aquatic > Marine > Intertidal zone... | reverse complement strand
CGTTTGACTTTGTCATTAAAACGCCTCCTGCTGCAATCCAAATTATGGAAGCAGCTAAGTTAAAGAAGGGTTCGTCTGAATCAAACCGTACTAAGGTTGCTACAATCACTTGGGACCAAGTGAAAGCAATCGCAGAAGACAAGATGCCGGATTTGAACTGTTTTACAATCGATTCAGCAATGAATATGATCGCAGGAACAGCTCGAAGCATGGGTGTCTTAATCGACGGTGACCGTTCTTAAGTCAGATAATTATTTGAACAATGGGAAGAATTACTAAAAAAAGAAAGACGGTGATGGAGAAATATGACGAAACAAAGTCATATGCTCTTACAGAAGCCGCTGAGCTCGTTCGTGAATTAACCACGACAAAGTTCGATGCGTCTGTTGACATCGCAGTCCGCCTTGGAGTAGACCCCAGAAAATCTAACCAGATGGTTCGTGGCATCGTGTCACTTCCTCACGGAACAGGTAAAGACGTTCGCGTCTTGGTGCTTTGCACACCTGACAAGGAGGAAGAAGCGAAAGCCGCAGGAGCTGATCATGTTGGATTGGATGAGTATCTGACGAAAATCAAGGACGGATGGACCGATATTGATGTAATTATTACCACACCCAGTGTTATGGGGAAAGTTGGTGCACTAGGACGTATTTTGGGTCCTCGTGGATTGATGCCAAACCCGAAATCGGGTACTGTAACTATGGATGTGGCGAAAGCGGTGAGCGATGTGAAAGCTGGTAAAATCGACTTTAAAGTAGACAAGTATGGAATTATTCACGCTTCAGTTGGAAAAGCATCTTTTGATGCCATCAAATTGAAAGAGAATGCTTCAGAATTGATTTCTACTTTATTGAAATTGAAACCTGCTGCTGCAAAAGGGACCTACATAAAAAGTATCTCGTTGAGTACTACAATGGGGCCTGGAGTTAGAGTTGAACCCAAATCAGTGACTGCGTAAGCGCTGTTTAAAACCTGAGAACGTATGACACGTGCAGAAAAAGAACAACAAATAGCGGAGATCTCTGAAGTACTTGCAAATTATGACGTAGTCTATCTTGCAGATACATCAGAATTGGACGCTGAAACGACAAGCTTGCTGAGACGGGAGTGCTTTAAAAATGATATCTCTGTGAGAGTAGTGAAGAATACTTTGTTGCGCATCGCTATTGAGCGTGCGGAAGGGAAGAATTTCGGACCACTCACGGAAACTTTGAAAGGGCAAACATCATTGATGACATCATCAGTGGGGAATGTACCGGCAAAGTTGATCAAAGACTTTAGAAAAAAGTCTAAAAGCGAAAGACCTATACTCAAAGGAGCTTATATCGAAGAAGCTTGCTTCATCGGAAACGACCAACTCGAGGCATTAGCCAACATCAAGAGCAAAGAAGAATTGCTTGGAGAGATTATTGGATTACTCCAGTCTCCTGCCAAGAATGTTATCTCTGCGCTTAAGTCTGGTGGCAATACCATCGCAGGATTGGTAAAAACGCTCCAAGAGCGTGAAGCATAATAAGTAAATTAATTATTTAGAATCTAAATTAAAACTTCATACAATGGCGGATTTGAAAGCTATGGCTGAAGAGCTTGTAAACCTTACAGTAAAAGACGTTAACGAGCTCGCAGAGATCCTCAAAAACGATTACGGAATTGAACCAGCTGCTGCTGCAGCAGTGGTTGCGGCACCAGGTGCTGGAGGCGGTGACGCTGACGGTGGTGATGCTCAAACTGAGTTCGACGTAATCCTTAAAGCAGCTGGTGGTTCGAAACTAGCAGTTGTTAAATTGGTTAAAGAATTGACCGGTTTAGGACTCAAAGAAGCAAAAGAGATCGTAGATAGCGCTCCAGCACCAATCAAGGAAGGTGTTCCTAAAGATGAGGCAGACTCATTGAAAGCACAACTTGAAGAAGCAGGAGCAGAAGTTGAGGTTAAGTAATCCCTCACATATCTGACTTTCAAGGTTTAGGTCGGGCCGCAGGTCAAGACCTAAACCTTTTTGTATCTTTTTTTACCTGCACACCTCTTAGTTTGTTGTACACTTGACCCGTGATTTTCCTATGGCTTCGGTAACAGATGTAAAAAAGGCAGAACGAATCAATTTCGCTTCTACCAAAAATCAATACGACTACCCTGACTTCCTTGAAGTGCAGTTGAAGTCGTTTCAAGAGTTTTTCCAACTCGAGACAAATCCGGAAGACCGTCAAGATGAAGGTCTTTACAAAGTATTTAGCGAGAACTTCCCGATTACGGATACCCGTAATCAATTCGTTCTTGAATTCCTCGACTACTTCATCGACCCTCCAAGGTACTCGATCGAAGAATGTTTGGAAAGAGGTCTAACGTACAGCGTGCCGCTTAAAGCGAAACTGAAACTGTACTGTACCGATCCCGAACACGAAGACTTCGAAACAATCGTACAAGATGTGTACCTCGGTACCATCCCGTACATGACCCCTAGAGGTTCATTCGCTATCAACGGTGCGGAAAGAGTTATCGTTAACCAACTTCATAGAAGTCCTGGTGTGTTCTTCGGCCAAAGCCGTCACGCAAACGGTACAAAACTCTATTCAGCGCGTATCATTCCTTTCAAAGGATCTTGGATCGAATTCGCTACTGATATCAATAGCGTGATGTATGCATACATCGATCGGAAAAAGAAATTGCCTGTAACCACGCTCCTTAGAGCAATTGGGTTCGAAAGCGATAAAGATATCCTCGGAATTTTTGACCTTGCTGATGAAGTGAAGGTTTCTAAAACCGGACTTAAAAAGACAATCGGCCGTCGTCTTGCTGCCCGTGTTCTTAAAACATGGATTGAAGACTTCGTTGATGAAGATACTGGAGAAGTAGTTTCTATCGAGCGTAACGAAGTAATGATTGATCGTGAGACCATCATTGAAAAGGAACACCTCGATTTGATCCTCGACTCAGGAGCAAAAACCATCATCCTGCACAAGGAAGATATCAATGCTGCTGATTACACGATCATCTACAATACCCTTCAAAAAGATACGTCGAACTCTGAAAAAGAAGCGGTGGAGCATATCTACCGTCAATTGAGAAACGCCGAGCCGCCAGACATGGAAACTGCTCGTGGTGTTATCGATAAATTGTTCTTCTCAGAGCAACGTTACGACCTAGGAGAAGTAGGACGTTTCCGTATCAATAGAAAACTTGGTCACGATGTGGCTATGGATCAAAGAACGCTTACCCGCGAAGACATGATCCTCATCATCAAGTATCTAATTGACTTGGTGAACTCAAACGCTGATGTGGATGATATTGACCACCTTTCTAATCGTCGTGTTCGTACAGTAGGTGAACAACTTCATAACCAATTTGGTGTTGGTCTAGCACGTATGGCTAGAACTATCCGTGAGCGTATGAACGTTAGAGATAACGAGGTATTTACACCAACAGATTTGATCAACGCGAAGACCCTTTCTTCGGTTATCAACTCTTTCTTTGGTACCAACCAACTTTCTCAGTTCATGGACCAAACAAACCCGCTTTCTGAGGTGACCCACAAACGACGTGTTTCGGCACTCGGGCCTGGTGGTCTCTCTCGTGAACGTGCTGGTTTCGAGGTGCGTGACGTTCACTACACGCACTACGGTCGTTTATGTACTATTGAAACTCCTGAAGGACCAAACATTGGTTTGATTTCTTCACTCTGTGTATTTGCAAAAGTGAACCGTCTTGGATTCATCGAAACGCCATACCGTAAAGTAACCAAGGGTCAAGCTCAATTGGGCGAAGATGCGGTTACATTCATGAGCGCGGAAGAAGAAGATGCAAGCATGATTGCACAAGCAAATGCGAAAATTGATGATAAAGGAAACTTCCTTACTGAAACAGTAAAAGCTCGTCTTGAAGGTGACTTCCCTGTTGTTGGTCCAGACCAAGTTTCTTACATGGACGTTGCGCCAAACCAAATTGCATCGATTGCGGCATCTTCAATTCCTTTCTTGGAGCATGATGATGCGAACCGTGCATTGATGGGATCTAACATGATGCGTCAGGCAGTTCCTTTGATGGTGCCTAACTCTCCGATTGTTGGAACTGGTTTGGAAGGACGAATTGCTAAAGATTCTCGTGTACTTCTAACGGCTGAAGCCGATGGAGTGATCGAGTATGTTGATGCACGTGAAATCCATATCAAATACAACCGCGATGAAAACGATGAATTGGTTAGTTTCGATTCAGACGTTAAAGTATATAACATTACCAAATTCGCCAGAACAAACCAAGGTACATGCATCAACCTGAAGCCAATTGTGGAAGCAGGAATGCGCGTAACGAAAGGAGATGTTCTCGTTGAAGGTTACGGTACTCAAAAAGGTGAGCTTGCGCTTGGACAAAACCTTAAAGTGGCTTTCATGCCATGGAAAGGTTACAACTTCGAGGATGCAATCGTGATTTCTGAGCGTGTTGTACGTGAAGATATCTTTACATCAATTCACGTAAATGAGTATGTTCTTGAAGTGAGAGATACGAAACGTGGACAAGAAGAGTTGACGGCTGATATTCCTAACGTAAGTGAAGAAGCAACCAAAGACTTGGATGAAAACGGATTAATCCGCGTTGGTGCCGAAGTTACTGAAGGTGATATCTTGATTGGTAAAATTACTCCGAAAGGAGAAACAGACCCAAGTCCAGAAGAAAAACTCCTTCGTGCCATCTTCGGTGATAAGGCTGGTGATGTGAAAGATGCTTCATTAAAAGTATCTCCTTCTTCAAGAGGAACGGTAATCGATAAAAAATTGTTCTCAAGAGCAATTAAAGATCGTAAGTCTAAAGCATCAGACAAAGCACTTATCGAAGCTATCGATAAGGAGTTTGAAAAAGAAGCTGGAGAATTGAAGAAAATCTTGATTGACAAGTTGATGAAACTCGTTGGTGGTAAAACATCACAAGGAGTATTCAACTACTACAAAGAAGTACAGATCAAGAAAGGAGTTAAATTCACTCAGAAGGCATTGCAATCTTTGGATTACAGCATCATTAATTCTGAAAACTGGACAAGAGACGAAGATCAGAACTTATTGGTGAAGCGTGTAGTTCATAATTACAACTTGAAGTACAACGACATTCTTGGTATTTATAAGCGTAAGAAGTTCCAAATCACTGTTGGTGATGAACTTCCTGCAGGAATTATCAAGTTGGCTAAAGTCTATATCGCTCAGAAACGTAAGTTGAAAGTGGGAGATAAGATGGCGGGTCGTCACGGAAATAAAGGTATCGTAGCGAAAATTGTTCGCGACGAAGACATGCCGTATTTGGAAGATGGAACTACTGTAGACATCGTGTTGAACCCACTTGGGGTACCTTCACGTATGAACCTCGGTCAGATCTATGAAACTGTACTCGGATGGGCAGGGGTAAATCTTGGGAAGAAATTTGCAACACCAATTTTTGATGGTGCAAGCATCGACCAGATTAATCAATACACCACCGAGGCCAATGTTCCGGAATATGGTGTAACTTACTTGTATGATGGTGGAACAGGTGAGCGTTTCGATCAACCAGCAACTGTTGGTGTGATTTACATGCTGAAGTTGAGCCACATGGTTGATGACAAAATGCACGCTCGTTCAATCGGACCATACTCACTCATTACGCAACAACCACTTGGTGGTAAGGCCCAGTTTGGTGGTCAGCGTTTTGGAGAGATGGAGGTTTGGGCACTCGAAGCATTTGGTGCAGCAAACATCCTTCAAGAAATCCTTACCGTTAAGTCGGATGACGTTATTGGTAGAGCGAAAGCTTACGAGGCAATCGTTAAAGGTGAAAACATGCCTACTCCAGGTATTCCTGAATCCTTTAATGTATTGATGCATGAGTTGAAAGGACTCGGATTGAGCATCTCTCTTGATTAAGTAGTTCTACAGTTAATAAAAAAAAATATTGCGAAATATGGCTCAGAAACGCAATCAGAAATATAGAAGTGATTTTAATAAAATCACGATCTCCTTGGCTTCTCCAGAATCAATTCTGGAAAGCTCACACGGAGAGGTCTTGAAACCAGAGACGATTAACTACAGAACATACAAGCCCGAACGCGACGGTTTGTTCTGCGAGAGAATCTTCGGACCGGTGAAAGATTACGAATGTCATTGCGGTAAGTACAAGCGTATCCGATACAAAGGAATCGTTTGCGACCGTTGTGGTGTTGAAGTAACAGAAAAGAAAGTACGTCGTGAGCGTATGGGTCACATCCAATTGGTTGTGCCTGTTGCGCACATCTGGTACTTTAAATCATTGCCAAACAAAATCGGTTACTTACTTGGTTTGCCAACTAAGAAACTAGATCAAATCATCTATTACGAGCGTTACGTGGTTATTCAGCCAGGTGGAGCAGTAAATAAAGAAGGTGAAGCTTTGGAGGTGATGGACTTCTTGACTGAAGAAGAATACTTAGACATTCTCGACACCCTTCCAAAGGAGAACCAATATTTGGACGATAAAGACCCAAATAAATTCTCTGCGAAAATGGGAGCCGATGCTTTGCACGATTTGTTGCAAAACCTCGATCTAGCCGGTTTGTCATACAGCCTTCGTCACCAAGCAAACACAGAAACTTCTCAGCAACGTAAAAACGAAGCTTTGAAGCGTTTGCAAGTGGTTGAAGCTTTGCGTGATGCTAACGAAAGAATTTCGAACAATCCAGAATGGATGATCATCAAAGTTGTTCCGGTTATTCCACCAGAACTTCGCCCATTGGTGCCATTGGATGGTGGACGTTTCGCTACTTCTGATTTGAACGACCTTTACCGTCGTGTCATCATTCGTAACAACCGTTTGAAGCGTTTGATCGAAATCAAAGCCCCTGAAGTAATCTTACGTAATGAAAAACGTATGCTTCAAGAGGCAGTAGATTCATTGTTCGATAACTCGAGAAAATCGAGCGCTGTTAAAACAGAGTCTAACCGTCCTTTGAAATCACTTTCTGATTCTTTGAAAGGGAAGCAAGGTCGTTTCCGTCAAAACCTTCTCGGAAAGCGTGTTGATTATTCTGCACGTTCTGTGATTGTTGTTGGTCCGGATTTGAAATTACACGAATGTGGTTTGCCTAAAAATATGGCAGCTGAGCTATACAAACCGTTTATCATCCGCAAGATGATTGAGCGTGGTATTGTGAAGACTGTAAAATCGGCAAAGAAAATTGTTGACCGCAAAGAACCAGTAGTTTGGGATATTTTGGAAAATGTGTTGAAAGGACACCCTGTTCTCCTCAACCGTGCACCAACACTTCACCGTCTTGGTATCCAAGCGTTCCAACCTAAGTTGATTGAAGGAAAAGCGATTCAACTTCACCCATTGGTTTGTACGGCATTCAACGCCGATTTCGATGGGGATCAAATGGCGGTTCACTTACCACTAGGTAGTGCCGCAATTTTGGAAGCACAGTTGTTGATGCTTGCCTCACACAACATCCTTAACCCAGCTAACGGAGCACCTATTACCGTACCTTCTCAGGATATGGTACTTGGACTCTATTACATTACTAAGGGTAAAGTAGGTACAAAAGAAGAACCAGTTCTTGGAGAAGGTAAAACTTACTACTCTCCAGAAGAGGTTAAAATTGCATACAACGAAGGACGTCTAGCGCTTCACGCTCACCTTAAAGTGAGATGGGAAGATGTTGCTGGTAACAGTTCAATCATTGAAACCACTACAGGGCGAGTACTCTTTAATGAGCTTGTACCTAAAGAAGCTGGTTACATCGATAAATTGTTGACCAAAAAAGCGCTTCGTGATATTATTGGTGATATTCTTAAGGTTGTTGGTGTTCCTAGAACTGTTCAGTTCTTGGATGATATCAAAACACTTGGATACACAATGGCATTTAAAGGTGGTCTTTCATTCAATTTGAATGACGTTATCATCCCGCCAGAAAAAGAGAAATTGGTTGGTGAAGCTGTGAACAAAGTGGCTGAAGTAATGGGGAACTACAACATGGGTCTCATTACCAACAACGAGCGTTACAATCAGATTATCGATATCTGGACGCACACCAATTCTCGTTTGACGAATATCTTGATGGACCGTCTAGAAACAGATCGTCAAGGATTTAACTCGATTTACATGATGTACCACTCAGGTGCACGTGGATCGAAAGAACAAATTCGTCAGCTCTCTGGTATGCGTGGATTGATGGCAAAACCACAAAAGTCATCGGCTACAGGTGGTCAAGACATTATCGAAAACCCAATCCTTTCGAACTTTAAGGAAGGACTTTCGATTCTTGAGTACTTTATCTCTACTCACGGTGCCCGTAAGGGTCTTGCAGATACGGCCTTGAAAACAGCGGATGCGGGTTACCTTACTCGTCGTCTCGTAGATGTTGCTCAAGACGTTATTATTCAAGAAGTAGACTGTGGTACACTAAGAGGTATTGTGGCTTCAGCTTTGAAAAAGAGCGATGAAGTTGTTGAAAGCTTATATGATCGTATCCTCGGTCGTGTTAGTGTTCACGATGTTATCAACCCCGAAACGGGTGAAGTCATTGTTGAGTCAGGAGAGGAAATCAGAGAAGATCAAGCTACTGAAATCGAGGCCCTAGGAATCGAAGAAGTGGAAATCAGATCTGTATTGACTTGTGAGTCGAAGCAAGGGGTTTGTGCGAAGTGTTATGGACGTTCTTTACCGAGCGGACGTATGGTTCAAGCTGGTGAAGCTGTTGGTGTAATTGCCGCACAGTCTATCGGTGAGCCGGGTACACAGTTGACACTCCGTACCTTCCACGTAGGGGGTACTGCTGCGAACATCGCTGACGAAAACAACATGGTTGCCAAGCAAGATGGTATTCTTGAAATCGAAGATTTGAGAGTTGTAGACCGTGTTCTTGAAGACGGAACACTCCAAGCTATTGTTGTTTCACGTTCTGCTGAAATGAAAGTGGTTGAACCGAAATCGGGAATTGTCCTTAACACCAACATTTTACCTTATGGTTCATTGTTGATGGTGAAGAACGGCAAGAAGATCAAGAAGGGTGATGTCATCTGTTCTTGGGATCCTTATAACTCAGTAATCATTAACGAGCTTGAAGGTATTGTTCAGTTCGAGCACGTAGAGGAAGGTATTACCTACCGTGAAGAGCTCGATGAGCAAACTGGATTCCGTGAAATGGTGATTACTGAGACCAAAGACAAGAAGAAAAACCCTGCTATCAATATCGTAGATGGTAAAGGCGAAGTTATCCGTACTTATTCTGTTCCTGTAGGTTCACACATTTCTGTGAAGCAAGGCGACAAACTAGGATCAGGTGCAATTATCGCTAAGATACCACGTATTGCTGGTAAGTCTGGGGATATCACAGGGGGTCTTCCTCGAGTTACTGAGCTTTTCGAAGCGCGTAACCCGTCGAATCCTGCGGTAGTTTCTGAAATCGATGGTATCGTGAGCTATGGGAAAATCAAACGCGGTAACAGAGAGATCGTTGTTGAGTCTAAAACCGGAGAAACGAAGAAATACCTTATTCCATTGTCTAAGCACATCCTTGTGCAGGAAAATGACTTTGTGAAAGCCGGTATGTCGCTTTCTGATGGTGCTGTAACTCCAGCTGATATCTTAGCTATTCAAGGACCAACTGCGGTTCAAGAATACTTGGTAAACGAAATCCAAGAGGTATACCGTTTGCAAGGGGTAAAAATCAACGATAAGCACTTTGAAGTAATCGTTCGTCAGATGATGAAGAAAGTGATTATCGAAGATCCAGGCGATACACGTTTCCTTGAGAAGCAAAGCGTTGAGAAAATCGATTTCATGGAAGAAAACGATAACACCTTCGGCAAAGTGGTAATCACTGCTCAAGGAGACTCAGAAAACTTGAAAGAGGGGATGATTATCTCGGCCCGTAAGCTGAGAGATGAAAACTCTATGCTTCGTCGTAAAGACATGGCCTTGGTTGAAGCTCGTGAAGCAATTCCAGCAACATCTCGTCCATTGCTTCAAGGGATCACAAGAGCATCATTGCAGACAAAATCATTCATCTCTGCTGCTTCCTTCCAGGAAACAACTAAAGTATTGAATGAAGCTGCTGTAAGTGGTAAAGAAGATCACTTGTTAGGCTTGAAAGAAAACGTAATCGTTGGTCACCTTATCCCTGCCGGTTCTGGTATGAGAAGGTTCCAAAACGTAGTCGTTGGCTCACAAGCTGAATATGATAAGCTCACAGGAAAAGCACAAAAAGAAGCAGCTGAAGAAGCGTAATTCTTTTAAAGTATACACATTAAAAGCCTCAAGCATCTCGCTTGGGGCTTTTTTATACCCTCTTAAGTTGGCAGTTGTCGCGCACGGAATTATCGAACAGCTTCTAAGTACCGCAGTTATTCGGCACAAAAAAACGCCCAACATTGAATGTGGACGTTTCTAAATACATGCGCGAAGTACTTACTTTATCGCTTGCTCTTTATTGTCTTCTTTATACCCGAAGAGTTGATTGTCTTTGATGATGGTATCGACATAGGTAGGCACCATATCTTCCCAGCCTTCTTCGCCGTCTTTAATCATTCTAAGACACTCTCTTGATAGAATGCTCAAGATTTCCTCGTTACAGTTCTCAATATCTACAATACGCTTGTTGAACGTGAGGTAATTGAATAGGGGCTTCAATCTTGGGTGAATAGGGGCGTTAATGCTCGTAAGCATTTCTCCTTCTTCTTTCCAAGGATAGAGATAAATCTTCAAATCTCGAGAGAAGAGGATACCAAAGGCCTCAAGGATACCTCCATTAAGATCTCGGTAGTACTTCTCGTTGAAGACATCCAGCAGGTTGTTTACCCCCATGATAATCCCCATGCGTCGCTTGGTATAACGAGAGAAGTATTCAACAAGCTTATAGTATTTTTGATAGTTCGAAATCAATACGGTTTGCCCCAAAGAGCAAAGGATATCAGCTCGATCTAAGAAATCTTTTTCATCAATATCTCCGTCAGACTTGAGGTTGTTCAAGGTGATTTCAAACAGTACCTGAATGTTTTCTGGGTCGACCTTACGTTCAGCTTCAAACATTTGGAAGCCTTTCATGATCATGTCGATGTTCACCTTGGTTACTGGTCTAAAACTTCCCCTAATGGCCAGAATGTTCTTTTTATAAAGTACATCCGCAGCTTGAAGGTTTCGTCCGTCTGGCGAGAAAATTACGGCGTCAGTCATGCCGTTTTTCACCAATTGTAATGACATCAAACGGTTGTCAACTTCTTCGAAATCCGGACCATTCATCTGGATCATGTCGATTTCCAATTGGTCTCTAGTGAGGTTGTCGTAGAGAGAAAGAAGGAAATCGGTTGGTGTTTTGTAGAAGAAGAAACAAGCGTAGATCAAGTTCACCCCAAGAACCCCTACAGAGGCTTGTTGCAATAGCGCATCATTTTCATGAAAACGAACGTGGATGATGACGGTGTTCGCCTCTTTTTCCGGTTCAGATTGAAACTTTACACCAAACCAGCCGTGACCTTGAATGGTTTTATGGAAGTTGATGGTGGCTATAGTATTGGCAAAGGCGAAGAACTTTTTTGTTGGGTGTACTTCTCGTTTTAAACGCTCTTCTATTAATTGGTACTCGTATTGAAGCATGTTGTCCAAACGAGATTTGCATACATAACGTCCCTTCGATTCTTGACCATATATCGCATCTGAAAAATCTTTGTCGTAAGCAGAAAGCGATTTTGCAATGGTACCACTAGCACCACCTGCGCGGAAAAAGTGCCTCACCACTTCCTGGCCAGCACCAATTTCAGCAAAGGTCCCATAAAGGTCTTGATTCAAGTTAACCCGCAGGGCTTTCTGGGTTGCGCTAAGTACTACTCTGTTTAATTCCAATGTGCCGAATTTTCGGGGTCTTCTACAAAGTTAAACCCTCTGATGGAGTTCAACAACCTTTTATGCCCGTTTCGCAGACATTAATGGTGTTTTTTTGCAATTAATTTCTTTTTGTTTTGCTTCGCGATGGGTTTTGTAACTTGCGCTCCATGATGAATGTTCGGTTCTTAGGCACAGGTACCTCACAAGGAGTCCCTGTAATTGCTTGTGATTGTGAGGTTTGCACTTCAGCTGACCAAAGAGATGTTCGATTGCGTTCGTCTATTTTCATCAACAACGAAGACACCCACTTCGTTATAGATACTGGTCCGGATTTTAGAGCACAAATGCTCAATAATCAGATTCAGCAACTCGACGCCATCGTTTACACCCATGAGCATAAAGATCACATTGCTGGGATGGACGACATCAGGGCATTCAATTTCAAGCAGCGGAAAGACATGGAAGTCTATGCTAGTCCTCAAGTTCAGGTGGCGCTGCAAAGGGAGTTCCACTATGTTTTTGCCGATTACAAGTACCCAGGAATTCCTGAGGTGAATCTGAATACCATCGGAAGTGATCCATTTATGGTGGGTAGTTTTGAAGTGGTACCGATTGAGGTAATGCACTACAAAATGCCCGTTAATGCTTATCGTGTGCATGACTTTACCTACATCACCGATGCGAAAACCATCGCCCCAGAAGAAATTGAAAAAATTCGCGGTTCGAAAACGATTGTCGTGAATGCTCTTCGAAAAGAGGAACACATCTCTCACTTCAATTTGGCGCAAGCCATAGAATTTCTCAAAGCCATGAACCCAGAACGAGGATTATTAACACACATAAGCCACCTCATGGGCAAACACCAAGTGGTGAGTAACGACTTACCTGCGGGTATTGAAATTGCTTATGACGGACTTTTACTCGAACTGAATTAATCAACTATGGGATCTCGATTGCTTTATTCACTGGTGCTGTATCCAATTAGTTTGCTGCCTTATCCATTGTTATACCTTTTATCTGATTTTATTCGAGTTGTTCTTTTTGGGGTGATCGGGTATCGGCTTAAGGTAATTGAGGGAAACATCGCCCGTTCATTTCCAGACAAAACGGCTTCGGAACAAAAACAAATTTCGAAGGATTTTCAAAAGCACTTTTGTGACATCATCGTGGAGAGTTTGAAAAATTTCAGCATCTCAAAAGTAGCTGCGAACAAAAGAATGCTGGCAATTAACGCAGAAATTTTCGACAAGTATAAAGACCGAAACATCGCTATAGTTGGGGGCCACCATAACAACTGGGAACTTTATGCCGTTGCTGCGGCCTTACATATTCCAGTGCCACTCATGGCGATTTACAAACGTTTGAGCAACAGGTACTTCGACGAAAAAATGCGCAGCTCTCGTGGTAAATATGGATTGAAACTCATCCCTACCAAGGAGTCGTCGGAATGGATGCGCGTTCATGCGAAGGAACCAAAGGCGGTGGTTTACGGTATCGACCAAAGTCCGGCCAATCCCAAAAAGGCTTATTGGATGAATTGGTTAAATCAAGAAACAGCTATGTATTTTGGTGCTGAGAAACACGCCAAAGACTTCAACATGGTGGTGATTTTTGGATCATGCAGGAAAATTAAAAGGGGATACTATCAAATCGCATATGAGCTGATTACTGAAGACCCAAATTCCTTTGCTCAAGGAATGATCATCCAAAGCATCAACAAGCGTTTAGAAGAAGACATCAAGAAAGAACCTCAGCATTACTTGTGGACTCACAAACGCTGGAAGCACAAGCGTCCGGAAGGAGTTGAGTTACATTCTTGAGCTGAAGTAATCTTCACTCAAACCAATCTCGCTTAGGGTAGTAGCTCCTTGAACTGGACTCAAATTGGTAGTGATGATGCCCATATCGTGAATCGTGCTTACCTGAGCTCCTGAATTTAAGGTTACCCAACCATCCCAAGTGGCTTCCAATCCGCCTATGGGTAATATTTGTACCCACATTTTATAGCTCGTTGGTCGGTAATTATCATCAAGCTTCCACAAGTAGCTATCTCCAGGAGTTGTTCCTCCAGATTTGTAAGTCACCATCAAACCAAGTGAACCATCTTCAAAAAGGTGCGCAGAACGGTCGGTACCTGGGTCCATTACCTTATAATGAGCGATGAGCCAAAAACTATCATTACAGAAGTAAGTCCACGCAGTTTCGAGCAGGTCTTTATCGTCAGAAGGTTCTCCGTCAACCCATGCTTTTCCACTCATGTGGTTTTGGCTTGGAATGATCACCGTTTTGTTTTCCCATTTTACTTCAACTTGATTTGAAGCCTTATCCCAAACATAATGGTGTCCGCCAGGAAATTGCCAAGAGATGTAATTTGTAGCGTTCCAAGCATCGATGTCTAAAGCTTGGAGCATGTTCTCAGCCAGGAGTTCAGCTTCTTGCCCTGAGAGCGTTTTCGGTTTCTCTTCGTTCATCGCAATGCCAAAAATCACCAAGGCTACAACTAAGTTGAGAAAGAGTAGTCCGAATATTTTGAGAAATTTTTTCATGGTGATCTTGGGTTTAGTCTTCAATTTTAACCCACGAAGGTAGGAGTTTGTTTTCTCATCTCATCAAAGTGTATCTTCGTACTATGAACAGCAAACAACCTCTCGCTGAGCGAATGCGGCCCAAGACCTTTGACGATTATGTTGGTCAAGAACACCTCACTGGTAAGGAAGCTATTTTGCGTAAAGTTATTGAGCGAGGGAACATTCCGTCGATGATTTTATGGGGACCGCCTGGCGTAGGAAAAACCACCTTGGCCACCATCATTTCAAATACTTTAAACCGACCCTTTCATACCTTATCTGCCATAAATAGCGGGGTGAAGGATGTGCGTGAAGTTATCTCAAGAGTGGGCAAAGCCGGAATGTTTGGTGGAAATGCTGTTTTGTTTATTGATGAGATCCACCGTTTTTCGAAGAGTCAGCAAGACAGTTTGTTGGGCGCTGTTGAAAAGGGTGTCATTACTTTGATTGGTGCTACTACTGAGAATCCGTCATTTGAGGTGATTCCTGCATTGCTTTCTAGAAGTCAGGTTTATGTGCTCAATGCCTTCACCAAAGAACACATGCGCCGCTTGATTGCGCAAGTGATGGAGCGTGATGAGTATTTTAAGTTGAAGAAAATTGAAGTGCTCGAGGAGGAGGCGCTTTTTCGTTTAAGTGGGGGCGATGGTAGGAAGTTATTGAACGTTTTTGAGTTGGTGGTTGAAAGTGCTGAAGCAGAACACGTGCAAATCACCAATGACATGGTGAATGAGGCCGTTCAGTCGAATTTAACGGCTTATGATAAAGGCGGAGAGTTGCATTATGATATTATTTCAGCCTACATCAAAAGCATTCGAGGGAGTGATCCCAATGCTGCTTTGTATTATTTGGCGAGAATGATTGAAGGGGGAGAAGACCCTAAGTTTATTGCTCGAAGATTACTGATTAGTGCTAGTGAGGATATTGGTAATGCCAACCCAACGGCACTCGTGATGGCGAACAATGCCTTTACTGCTGTAGAGCGCATTGGTTGGCCAGAAGGCAGGATTGTCTTGGCACAAGCTACCGTTTATCTCGCCAGTTCAGCCAAGTCGAATGCCAGTTATGCCGCAATAGGAATGGCTCAGTCTGTTGTTAAGGAAACCGGTAATTTATCTGTTCCTCTGCATCTCAGGAATGCCCCAACGAAGTTGATGAAAGATTTGGGCTACGGGAAAGAATACAATTATAGTCATGCAAATGCTGGGAATTTTGCGGCACAGGAGTATTTACCAGAAGAATTGAAGGGCACTAAGTTTTACGAACCCGGCGATAATGCGAGGGAAAAGAATTTACGCCAGTTTTTGAAAGAAAAGTGGGGCGGGAAATATGGATACTAATTGCTAGAGATCATTCGGCCCAGCCGCTACCGATGTATTTCCATTCTACATCAACTCCTGTAATCATGCCGTTTTGAAAGTTCAAATCGCTAAATACTTTGTGCACTAGGCCAATGTTTCTAGCGTATACTTCAAAGGCAAATTCTTGATCAACCAAATTGATGTTATTGCGTTGGTTCACACGCACGGTTTCGTTCCAAGCAAGGTCGTCAAGTTCGTAGCGTTGGTCTTTACCGCTGTATCTATAGTTCCATGCAGGATTGGTGTTGTAGGAGTTCCCATCCCACGTTTTTCCGTCTTCTACAGGAAATACCATTCTCACAAAACGGATATTTTCTTCATCGCGCTCAGCGGCTGTTGTAGTTCTACGCTGACTCCAAACGTCAGTGAGTACCCAGTCATCTGAAAGGTCGAACTTTTTGTAGCGTTCTATGCGTGTTGCGGGCTGACCTTCAGCATCAACAAAATCTTCAGCCACCAATTCTCTCAAAAAGAAACGCACCGTGTCTACCGTAATTCCATAGTTTATGCTGTCTACCGTGTAATCAATGTATTTGCCTGATTCATTTGGAAAGTAGCTATAACCCAAATCGATTTCTTCAAAATTGGGATCTTGCTTGCAAGAGATGAGTGCCAGGCTTAAACTAAAAAAGTAGAGTAGGTAGTGTTTTTTCATTTTTCCGTGCTTGATATTAATTCTCCCGCCTCGTAAACTTCAACTTTAATAATACGTCCTTCTTCGTTGTAATAAGTAATTTCTCCTTCGAGTTTTCCGTCCATGTAATCACCTTCTCTAGAAATCTGTGTTCCTTCAAGTTTTTGCTTGAACTGAATTCCACCTCCAGGCTGTGGTGTGTCTAAAGGTACTTTGATCCACTCTCCTTGGTCGTACCACTCGGTGAACGGACCATCTTTTTTGCCGTCAGCATAGTTGTGGTTGGCCATTGGAATGCCCGAGTCGTAGTAGTCCATAAACTCACCATTCTCTCTACGCTCTGCAGTTTTGTTACCTAATTTGTATGAAGTTACTAATTCAATCTCTCCCGCAGAAGTAAATTTAATCCAAGTGCCATCTTTCATTCCTCTGACGTAATTTCCTTGAATGAGTTTTACACCATTTGGATGATAATATACGATGTCGCCTTCAAAATCGCCATTGGAATAGGTTCCTTCTACTTTGGGTTTTCCGTTGTCGAAGTATTGCTTCCAAGGTCCGTCTTTTCGTCCCTGAACGTAACGAGCAGATTCGGCTACTTTTCCATCAGCGTAGTAAGAGATGGCAGTTCCATGTTGAACGCCCAATTGAAATTCTTCTTCTGATATAACATTGCCATTCGCGTAGAATTTCCATGCACCATCTTTGAGACGTTCTGTTTCACCATCTACCTCTTGAGCTCTGTAGTGTCCTTCGCTCATGATGGCGCCATTTTTCTCGTAGCTTTTTACAAAAGTGTATGCTGCACCTTCGATATGATCTACGATCGACATCAATTCTCCCGTATCGTAGTAGAAATTGAACAGACCGGTGGGAGTTCCGTGTTCGAACTGACCAGTATAATAGATGATACCGTCGCTGTATGTTCTTGCCCAAGGACCGTGTTTTTCGCCGTTTTGATCAAGAAGGTTATAGTCTGTACCCGCTGTACCTTCGGGAAGAACGGGAGGTTGAGCGAATATCCTTAGACTCAAAAGAAACAAAGTAAGCAGAAGTGCTGTTTTAATACTATTCATACGGCTTTAAAATTAACCATTTTCATTTCAATGGTTTAGGGTCAAACGTTGAGTTCTAAACAAAAATTGTTTTGTAATTTTGGGCCGAGCTAGGGGAACGACCTTTAGTTGATTTGATTGAAATCTATTCTATAAAATCCATATTCCATGAAAGTAACCGTCGTAGGAGCCGGTAATGTTGGAGCAACATGTGCTAATGTTTTAGCCACCCGCGAAGTAGTAAATGAAGTTGTTTTGTTGGATATCAAAGAGGGCTATGCCGAAGGTAAAGCACTCGATATCTGGGAAACCTCTCCCATCAATTTGTATGACACCCGCACTGTGGGTTCTACCAATGATTATTCCAAAACTGCAGATTCAGAAGTTGTAGTGATTACTTCAGGACTTCCTCGTAAGCCTGGTATGAGCCGTGACGACTTGATCGCTACCAATGCGAACATCGTAAAAAGCGTTACAGAGAACGTTATTAAGTACTCACCGAATGCTAAAATCATCGTTGTTTCAAATCCATTGGACGTGATGACTTACTGCGCTTTTTTGACTGCGAAGGTTGATTCTAGCAAAGTTTTTGGAATGGCTGGTGTTCTTGATACTGCTCGTTATCGTTCTTTCCTTGCTGAAGAATTGAATGTTTCTCCTAAAGATATCCAAGCGGTATTGATGGGTGGACACGGAGATACAATGGTTCCACTTCCACGTTATACAACTGTTGGAGGTATTCCTGTAACTGAAATGATTTCTGAAGAGAAATTGAATGCTATTGTTGAGCGTACGAAAAAAGGTGGTGGTGAAATCGTTAACCTTTTGGGTACTTCAGCTTGGTATGCACCTGGTGCAGCTGCAGCGCAAATGGTTGAAGCCATTGTTAAAGATCAAAAACGCATCTTCCCAGTTTGTACTTGGTTAACTGGCCAATACGGGTTGAAAGATATCTACCTTGGAGTTCCTGTTAAATTAGGAAAAGGTGGTATTGAAGAAATCATCGAGCTACAGTTGAACGATGCTGAAAAGGCATTGTTGGCAGAATCTGCAACAGCTGTTCGCGACGTGATGGACGTTTTGGACAACATGAATGTAATGGAGGCTTAAGCTTCTAAACGCCAATATTAGAAAAGCCCTAAGCCAATCGGTTTAGGGCTTTTTTTATGCCTTTGTAGCGAATGTATTTGCTTCTGTATTTGCTTCGCGAAGCAAAAAAATACCCTATGAATTAGAAGATCACAACTTGAAGTATGGCGCTTAAGGTTGAATGAGTACTTTCCCAATATGCTGAATCAAGCTTGATGAGCTGAAGGTGACAAAGTAGATACCGGGCTTCAACTGTTCGTTGATTTCAATTTGTCTTTGTGAAAGCACTGATTTTTCTAAGCACTTTCTTCCTTGAGCATCATAGACGCTAATCAGCCCTTTAAGTGGTTTTTCAAAAGTGATATTAAAGTTCCCTTGATTAGGGTTAGGGAAAATTGTTACACTTTTCTCATCCACAAAAACTTCATTCACGCTATCATCAAAATCGCCCATATATAAGTACAGGCCACCTGCGTTGTTCCCTTGGATAAGATCTCGGTATCCGTCGTTATTGATGTCTTCGTAAACAACGGCAGCACGCTTGTTGTGTTGAATGCCGAAAAAGACATCTTCAACTAGTGTAAATTCTCCGTCGAGGTTTCCGCTGATGTTGGTATAATATTGACTTTCGCCAAGCTCATTGGCCATGAGTAATTCAAATTCCCCTTCATCATTTAAAAAGAGAAAAGGAATGCTATAGCCGTTAATGCCAAGGAGGTTATTTGCAAGTACGTTACCCCAAGCATTATTGAATTCATTTTCAAATAGGGTGAAAGCAAATTCCGTTTCGCTACCGGTATTGATGAAGAGGTTAAGAATGCCATTTTTCTCACCAACAAGCATGTCGAGTTTACCGTCTTGATTGACATCAATAAGCTGCGGAGTGGCATATTGACCAATGTCGATGGTAGTGCCATTAGCGTCTTGAATCGCAGGTTCTACGAGTTGAAGGTCCATGAAATTACCTGGCCCTGCAATGTTTTCGAAATAGTGTATAAAGCCTTGTTCTTCGCCCAGCATCATGTCTTCATCTCCATCTCCATCTAGGTCGCCAAAAGCGGGGTGTACATTTTCAAGTTGATAGAGGTCGATGGTTTCGAAGTTGTGATCGATAAGCGCATAGGCGGGATTTGAAGCATCGCCTACATTTCTGAAATAAGCCAAAAGTGAAGGTTTAAGACCAAGTCCTTGGAAATATTCATCATTGCTCACCAGAAGATCTTTTAGTCCGTCTCCATCAATGTCCACTAAAACCGGGTGAGCACCTCGTCCAAGATCAATCATTTCTTCTTGCAGCCACTTAGTACCTTGAAAGCTTAGAATGGGCAAATCCGTTTCGCCTTCATTCAAATAAAGCCATACACCTTCATCGTCATTCACCTCGATGGACGCATTGGGAGCAACGATCAGGTCTTTAACTCCATCGTTGTTCACATCTTCATAGTAGCCTGCAGGAAATTTTTGAAGGTCTACAGGAGTATCGCTGCCGAGGTTTGCAGGGAAGTCGCTTAGAACGGCTGTTGCGCTGTCTTGCATGTCCACAGCATTCAGCATAGGAAGGGCTAGGAGTCCGTTAAAACTGATGTCGCCCACAACCAAATCCTTTAATCCGTCTTGATCAAAATCAATGTTCAGAAGCGAGCCACCAACGTGCAATCCATCTCTTTGCATGGCTTCAAGCACTCTAGGATTGGCCACGTTAAAACCGCATTTATCGGGGTTTCCATCAAAAGGACTGGTGTCTTCAGCATAGGCATCACCAATGAAGAGCGTATTGTCTTCACTTCCTTCAGCCACCATTCCATAGCAGCGGTTAATCATTTCATAATCGAGCGAATTACAATCGCCGTTATCTACTCCCTGACCTTCGAAGAAGTAGATGGTTGAGGCAGTTTCGGTCCAGGTAATGATGTCCATATCGCCATCGCCATCAAAATCCATAATGGAGGGCATATCGATGGAGAGGCATACCACAGGGAAGGTGCTAAAACCACCACCGAAGTCGACTTGACACTGGATTTGTTGTACAGCTAGTTCGAAGGAGAGGTCTGATCCTGTTGAGGTATTGGTGTAAACACTGATGCTATTTTGGAAATTCGTGAAGATGTCTTTTCGTCCGTCACAGTTATAATCTCTTAGTAGCACCCAATTTTTTAGGGGAGGGAAAGCTTCGGAATATTCTTTTGAGTAGGTGTATTCCATTTCACCTTCTGCATTTGCTGTATTGAGAAAAACCATGAGGTTATTTCCATCTCTATCGAACACAAAAAGATCTTCCCAGCCGTCGTCATTAGCGTTGAAAGTGGAGAATTGTGGCGAGTTTAAACCACCTACCCAAGCGTTGTTTATTTGAATGTCTTCAATAGAGACAGGAACATCAAAAGAGCGAATCAGTAGGTTCTGAGCTTTTGTGAATGAAACTGTAGCGAGCAATACAAAGGCCAAAAGGCAGGTGTTTAAACAATTTTTAAGCATGGGCTTTTTTAATGATCTACGGAATGAATGTATATTCACCCCAAATTACAACAAATGGAGATTATTCTTGACTTTCTGATGCCCGTGATTCCTGCCTTTCTTGTTTTCGCAACGGCTTGGATATTTTTCGACCGAATGCGTAAGGATCATCGACAAGAGATGCAGCACTTTCAGAGCATCATGTTAAAGAAAGAGAGTTTACCTCTTCGGCTAAAGGCATTGGAACGCTTAACCATCATGCTGGAGCGTATTAAGCCCTCGTCTATTGTTCTTCGCGCAGGAACAGGAAATAAGCGAGCAAGTACTTTGCAGTTTGAGCTTTTGACCCTGGCCAGAGAGGAGTTTGAACACAACGTAAGTTTGCAACTCTACGTTAGTCCTAACACCTGGACAAAAATCCAAATCGCCAAAAAGGAAACAGATGACTTGATTAAAGTGGCTGCAACGAAAGCCGGACCAGAGGCAGACGCTATGGCTTTGTCTAGAATCATCTTTGACCTCGAGGAACGAACGTCAAACACCTTAATTAAAGAAGCTTTGCATGCCTTAAAGCAAGAAAGCGATCGATTAATGTAAGGTTTTACTAAAGCGTTCCATTTAGATAGTAGACGTAGCCTTTGCTTGTGCTCACCACTTCACCATCTGTCTTAACCCCGTTTACGGAGATAACTCCTTCGTTGTTGAATTTCAATGAAGCACCGTTGATGCTTTCAGCAGTTTTGATTTCAGCAAAATCTTTAAAGCTCAGTGCTTGAAGAACGATGTATTTCCCAACAATAGCATCTATTTCTGCAGTATTCCCAGTTTTTATTAGTTGCTCGAAATCAATTTTGCCTTTGATTGCTTTATTGGTAGGAGCGAAAACGGTACAATCTGTATTGTGGATTGTTTTGGCAAAAGTTGAAGCTTTCAGAAGTTGAGAAAAGCCGCTGAGTTCTTCTCTAGAGATGATGAATCTGTAGGTAGATAATTTTGCGTCTTTGATGAGTTTTTCTTTGCTAGGTTGATTTGATTGACTTGAACTATTTTTCGATGGTTGCGGAGTGCCCTTTGATTTATCAACGGACTTGCTCGTTGGAGTTTTTGTTTCTTGATGATTTGTGCTTTCTGTTTCTTGACATGCAAACAAAGTGAATGCTGCTAAACAGAGGGTTAAAAGTTTTCTTCGTGAGATGCTCATAGTTTCGGTGTAAATTTGAACGAATATACTAAAGCTTGTGAGATGAAGAAACAAGAAAAAGCGATGTTATTATGGAGCACAGGAGCCGTACTTAGCGCTGTAGTTTTTGGTGCAATGGGCGCTCATGCTCTTAAAGCAGTGTTGAGTGAGACCTCTTTGTTGAGTTTTGAAACCGCAGTGAAATATCAGATGTACATGGGCTTGGCTTTAGGAGTGATGGTTTTGATTGATAGAATTATTTTAGAATCAAGCTTGAGTTCGTGGGTGTACCGCATGCATGTTGCGGGAATGTTGGCCTTCAGTGGAAGCATCTATGTTCTTGTGTTTGTTCAAAGTCCGCTGATAAAGTCTATTGTGGGACCAATAACTCCAATAGGAGGTACTTTGTTAATTTTCGCTTGGGCTTGGATTTTTATTCACATCGCTAGAAGTAAAGTGTCTATTTAACACTTAGTTTGATTTTCTTGAATTGGCATTCATTTGCTGAAAAAAGGAGCCATTTTAACCAACAATTTTGGCTTCATCTGAGTTGTGAGAATAGTGTTTAGTGCTTAGAAAGGCTTAATTTTGCACTAGAATCATAGTTAAATGAAAACTATTCTCATGAATCAATACGGAAGACGATCTGAGACAGCTTCCTTGGATGCTATCGGCTTAGGTCACATCGGAACCGCTTATTGGAACCTTACACCAGCCGAGTTGGTGGAAGAAACCATTATTCAAGGACAAGGGATCTTGTCTAACACTGGGGCACTTGCTGTAGACACAGGAAAATTTACGGGGCGATCACCAAAAGATCGCTTTGTTGTTTGCGATGAAAACACGGAGAAAACTGTGTTTTGGGGTGATGTCAACATCAAGTTTACACCTGAAAAATTTGACGCTCTTTATCAACGCATGCGAGCTTATTTAACGAACAAGGATCTTTATGTTCGGGATGCTAAGGCTTGTGCTGATCCTACTTACAACATGAACATTCGTGTTGTTACAGAATTCCCATGGTCGAACATGTTTGCTAGCAACATGTTTCTTCGTCCGAGCGATGAAGAAATTCAAAGCTTTGAACCAGACTGGCATATTGTATGCGCTCCGGATTTCATGGCTGACCCAGAAGTTGATGGAACTCGTAAGTCTAATTTTGCGATTATCAACTTTAGCAAAAAAATGATCATCATTGGAGGCACAGGTTATACTGGTGAGATTAAGAAAGGTATTTTTTCAGTGTTGAATTATGTGCTTCCTCATGAGCATGGAGTTTTATCGATGCACTGTTCGGCGAATGTTGGGAAAGATGGCGATACAGCCGTTTTCTTTGGTCTTTCTGGTACAGGAAAAACAACCTTATCAAGTGATCCTGACCGACGTTTGATTGGCGATGATGAGCACGGTTGGAGTAAAGATGCTGTTTTCAATTTTGAAGGTGGTTGTTACGCAAAGTGCATTGATTTGAGTCAGGAAAAAGAGCCACAAATTTGGGATGCCATTAAGTTCGGGGCTATTCTCGAGAACATTGGTTTTGAAGACGATGGTTGCACTCCGAACTATGCAGATAGCAGCAAGACAGAGAATACTCGTGTTTCGTATCCTATCGACCATATCGACAACATCATGAAGCCATCAAAAGGTGGTGTTCCAAAGAATATCTTCTTTCTTACATGTGATGCATTTGGGGTTTTGCCTCCAATTTCAAAGTTGAGTAAGGGGCAAGCCATGTATCACTTCATTTCTGGATATACAGCGAAAGTTGCTGGAACAGAAGCGGGAATTACTGAACCTCAGACGGCATTTTCGGCATGTTTTGGTTCTCCATTTTTACCGCTTCACCCTACAAAGTATGCTGAAATGCTTGGTGAGAAGATGGATGAAAACGATGTAAACGTTTGGTTAATCAATACCGGATGGAGCGGGGGTGCTTATGGTGAAGGAAAGAGAATGAAGCTTTCATACACCAGAGCAATGATCACAGCGGCTTTGAATGGTGAGTTGGATAATGTTACTTACACCCAGCATGAGGTGTTTGGTTTATCAATGCCAAATGAGTGTCCGAATGTTCCTTCTGATCTCCTTCACCCAAGAAATACCTGGAAAGACACATCGGCCTACGATACTAAGGCGAATGAATTAGCACAAAAGTTTAATGCTAACTTCAAGAAATACGAAGCCTTTGCTAATGAAGAAATAATTAATGCGGCTCCTACATCATCAGTGAGTGCATAAGTTCAAGAAATACTAAATTTAAAGCCGGATAGAAACATCCGGCTTTTTTTATGAATTTATTTTACCACCCCAACATACAAGCAGGACGCCACGAGTTGTCTGAGGAAGAATCGAAACACGCCATACGTGTGCTTCGGAAAAAACAGGGCGATGTTATTTTCACTACGAATGGAAACGGTCAGGCTTTTAAAGGAACCATTAGTGATGCCAACCCTAAGTGCACCGTTTTAGAAGTGGAACTTTTTGAAGAGCAAGTAGCTCCTTCTCCAAGTCTAAGCATTGCCTTCGCCCCAACAAAAAATACCGAACGTGTGGAGTGGTTTTTAGAGAAGGCAGTGGAGTTAGGAGTCAATAAAATAATTCCAATCGAGAGTCAGCACAGCGAGCGCAAGAAAAGCAGGATAGACCGTTGGGAGCGCATTATGGTTTCTGCGATGAAGCAAAGCTTACGGTATCACCTACCTGTGCTTGAAGAAATGAGCAGTTTTGAGGAAGTGGTGGAGCGATCTGCTTCTGTTCGATTAATTGCACATTGCTACGATCAAGAGCGACTAGCATTGAAGGACGGTTTAAAGTTTGGGGAAGATACCTTGATATTAATCGGACCTGAAGGCGATTTTTCCATTGAAGAAGTACAAAATGCAGAGGAAAGAGGGTGGAGGTCGATCAGCTTAGGAGACCGGCGTTTAAGAACAGAAACGGCTGCGTTGAGTGTTGTTGATGCTTTTTATTGGTTTCAGAATTGGAAAGTTTGAAAACTGATAGTTTTAAGTGTTGATCTTTTTTTTGATTGATGAGTCTTAAGGATATCGCCTAGTTTTTTCTGGGTGATGGGCGTCAACCCTTGTTTTGAGACTTAAGTATATAGCCTAGTTTTTTTCTGGGTGATGTGCGTCTACCGTTATTTTGAGACCTAAGTATATAGCCCAGTTTTTTTGGGGTGAGGTGCGTCAACCGTTATTTTGAGACCTAAGTATATAGCCCAGTTTTTTTCTTGGTGAGGTGCGTCAACCGCTGTTTTGAGACTTAAGTATATAGCCTCGTTTTTTGCTGGGTGATGGGCGTTAGCCGTTGTTTTGAGACCTAAGCATATAACCCAGTTTTTTTCTGGGTGATGGGCGTCAGCACTTGTTTTGAGACTTAAGTATATAGCCTCCGTTATTCTCAGGTTTTGAATGTCATTTGGGTTGATGAGACTTAAGTATATAGCCTCTGTTTTTTCTTGGGTTTTGATCGTCATTCAGGTTAATGAGACCTAAGTATATAAGCTGCCTGATATATGCTTAATACCCACTGCCGATCTGAGGTGTTTTCCTTTAATACCAAAGTCCATGAAAGTACATTTTAAGCAAAATCTTACTTAAGATAAGCTTACCTTCACCCAATAAAATAGGAGTCTTAAAAAAAAAGA
>Ga0209652_1000850_pt1 | contig 25817 bp, 30 predicted proteins | sample SaaInl74LU_5_DNA_FD_184641 | JGI IMG/M metagenome (GOLD analysis project Ga0209652, IMG submission 184641) | Marine microbial communities from expanding oxygen minimum zones in the Saanich Inlet - ESP_74LU_5_DNA (SPAdes) (version 2) | ecosystem: Environmental > Aquatic > Marine > Intertidal zone... | reverse complement strand
CGACCAAAGCCTCTTCCAGCGCGGTCCGCGTCGTCTTGTGGGTCACGATCAGAACCGGGGCGGCCACGTCCTCGTGACTGTACTGCCGCATCCTGTCGATCGAGATGCCGGATTCCCCCAGAACCCCGGCGACCTTGGCCAGTGCACCTGGTTTATCGAGAAGTTGCATCCGCAGGTAATAGGGTGCCGCAACGGCAGCCCGAGCGGCCCGCGCCTGACACAGCTTCGCAGCAGGCTGACCAAATGTCGGGACGCGAAATCCGCGCGCAATATCCATGATGTCCGCCATCACAGCGCTGGCCGTCGGGCCAGAGCCTGCACCAGCCCCGCGCAAGACGATCTGCCCCACGGCGTCGCCTTCCAGAACCACCATGTTTGTGCCGCCCTGTAACTGTCCAAGCGGAGAGGTTTCGGGAACAAGGCAGGGCGACATACGCTGTTCGAGCCCGCGCCCAGTCATCTGGGCGACGCCCAAGAGCTTGATCTTGTAGCCCATATCTGCAGCTTGGCGGATGTCCTCGATCGTGATCGAGCCGATCCCTTCCAGTTCCACGGCGTCAAAGTCGACCTGGGTTCCAAAGGCGATGGCCGCCAGAAGGGCGAGCTTGTGCCCCGCATCAATGCCACCGACGTCCAGATTTGGATCAGCCTCAAGGTAGCCAAGGTCGGAGGCCTCCTGGAAGACGGTTTCATAGGGCAGGCCTGCACTTTCCATCCGTGTCAGGATGTAGTTGCAGGTTCCGTTCATGACTCCCATCACCCGGCTGATCTCGTTCCCCGCCAGACCTTCGGTCAGGGCCTTGACCACTGGAATGCCGCCCGCCACTGCCGCCTCGAACCGGATCACCTTGCCCGCCGCTTCCGCCGCAGTGGCAAGGGCCTGGCCATGCAGCGCCAGAAGGGCCTTGTTCGCGGTCACCACGTCTTTGCCAGCCGCGATCGCGGTTTCTGTTGCGCTTCGCGCTGGCCCATCCGATCCGCCCATCAACTCGACAAAGACGTCGATATCGGCCCGTCCGGCCAGAGCAACCGGATCATCCTCCCAGGCGTAGGCAGACAGGTCGACGCCCCGATCCTTACCCTTGGCGCGGGCCGAGACGGCGACGATTTCGATGGGCCGACCGGCCCGCGAGGCCAGCAAGGGGGCATGCTCTTGCACGATCTTGACCAGGCCAGTGCCGACGGTCCCAAGACCCGCGATGCCAAGCCGCAAGGGGCGGAGAGAAATGTCTGGTGTCATGGCGCTGGTCCGTCATTGAAGGGGTCGGATCGCTGTTATCCTGTCCCGGCGGTCAGTTCAACGCATCGTCATACAGCCCCGACAAATCGACGCCAACTTCCATATCGTTCCGGGTCTGGGGGTCGATGACTGGACGACGAATGGCCCCGGCACGGGCTTCGAGGCTGGCGATGCGAGCGGCAGAGGGGCCCTCATCCGGAACGGTCGCGTCGGCCCGCGTCGGGATGGGTGCAAGCGATAGCAGGCGTGGCCAGGATGCCGCCTGACTTTGGACGGAACCGGGCACCTCGATCTCTGGCCAGTCGTTGCAGGCCGCCAGTCCAAGCGTCAGGCCTACAAGTACGAGGAGGGGGCGAAGGGTCACGATTTCACGCTCATTTTCTGGTTCCGGCACCGTAGTGGCCCGGCAGTTGCGGGGCAAGGGCCGCGACCTGGCCACTCGAGCGATAAACTTTCTGCCGTAAGAGACCTTGGTGCGTCGCATTGAGGCCAGAGCGCAGGGTGCAGGCTGGACATTCTGCCGCCAACATAAAGGTGAGAGGATCACACTCATGAAAATCGGATTTATCGGGCTGGGCAACGTTGGGGCCAAACTCGCGGGAAGTTTTCTGCGCAACGGTATGGACCTTTCGGTCCATGACCTCGACCCCGCCGCCGTGGCGGGCTTTGTCGAAAGGGGCGCACAGGACGGTGGTTCGCCCGTTGACATGATGCGGGACTGTGATGTGGTCATCACCTGCCTGCCGTCGCCCGCAGCCTGCGCAGCGGTGGTCGAATCGATGCTTCCCGCGGTCGGGCCGGGCAAGATCTGGATCGAGATGTCGACGACCGACGCCGAAGAGGTCAAGCGGCTGGCCGGTGAGGTCACCGCCCGCGGCGGACAGGCCGCCGAAGCCCCCGTGTCAGGGGGTTGCCACCGGGCGGCGACGGGCAACATCTCGATCTTCATGGGCGGCGACCGCGAGACGTTTGATGCGGTTCTGCCGCTCTTGACCGTTCTGGGGCGGCGGGTGCTGCACACCGGACCCGTCGGCTCGGCCTCGATCCTCAAGGTGATGACCAACTATCTGGCCACCGCCAACTTGCTAACCGTTTGCGAGGCGATGGTGACGATGAAGGCGGCGGGGCTGGATCTGGCAACGACATATGAGGCCATCAAGATCTCATCGGGGACGTCGTTCGTCCACGAGACCGAAAGCCAGATGATCCTGAACGGCTGCCGCGACATCAACTTTACGATGGACCTGGTGAAAAAGGACATCGGCCTGTTCCAGTCCATTGCAGAGGCAGCGGACGTTCCGCTTGAAATCAGCCCTCTGATGGTCTCGATCTTTGACGACGGGATCCGGCGCTACGGCCCTCGCGCCCAGTCTGATCGGATCATCGAACGGCTCGAAGAGGCGACAGGTTTGTCGATCCTGGCCCCTGGCTTCCCCTCTGAAATGGTGGATGACGAACCCGAAGAGCCGGGATACGAAGTGGTGCCTGCGCGATAACTCTGGCCCTGATCGCCGTCGCAGGCTAGGCAAGCGACGGATTTGGGAAAAGAGAGTACAGATGACCGATCGCAACGATGACGAGATCCTCATGCGGCTTTATCCGTCGGCGGGGCGGCGTATCTTTGCGATCGGCGTGCTCTATGCCCTTGGGGTGCTGTTGATCTGGATGGCCTTCACCAGCGCTGCCGGGGCCTTGTTCTCGGTCTTGTCCATTGCTGTGGGTGTTGTTGTGCTCTGGGGCGGAGAACAGCTTCGCAGGGCGACTTCGCTGGTGCTGGAGCTGACCGACGAGGGCCTGCGCGACACAAGCGGTCGCTGGCTGGCCCGCTGGGACGAGATCGCAGCGGTCGAGCGGGGGGCCTTTGCCCTCAAGCCGTCGAACGGTTTTGTCCTCAAGCTGAAGGAACCGGGTCAGCGGACCTGGGTGCCGGGGCTTTGGTGGCGGGTTGGCAACCGGGTCGGCGTCGGTGGCGTCACCCCGATGCGAGCGACCAAGTTCATGGGCGAACAGATGTCCCTGAGGCTGGCCGGTGTGCCCGACCAACTGTCATCTGACGACTAGGCCGCCCGTCAGGGATTAGCAGGTCGCCGTCTCCTGGGACGTGCTGGTGTTGCTGCTGTTCCAGCAAAGCTGGCCTGCAAAACGGGGTCGCGTCACGACGAAGTCGTCAAACGTCATGTCCGACAGGCCGTTGCGGTAGATCGGGATGTATTCCATTGACGTCTGCACGATGATCGCGCTGCTCCCGTCCGCCATGATCGGGATCATGTCGCGCATCCCCTCCACGTCAGTATCCGTGATTGTGCCACCGCCGCCACGGTTTCGCGACCACCGGACCTCATAGCTGTCATTGGCTTCGTCATAGGTAATGACTGACAGGCGCAGCCGGATCGGATCGGTCCGATCGACAAGGAACTTTTGCAGGTCAAACAGGCTGTCCATGTATTCGGGGGTGACGAAACCGGTTTCCCGGCTGAGAATATCACCAATGGTGTAGCCTGCCTTGGCATTGACGAACTGCGCCTTGTACGCGTCAAAGAACACCCATGTGCCAAGGAAGGCCCAGATCAGCAGGGGCAACATCAAGATCGCTTCGACCGAAACGCTGCCTTCTTCATCGCGACAAAGACGACGGGCCGGTCCTGCAATCTTCGACGGACCTCTCCTGAGCAGGTTAATGGCCACTTGGCGGGCTTTGGTCATATCAATCAGGCTCCACCACAAAGGCTGCGGACGATGTCAGGGCGTATTTGTCACCACTTTGACGCGTCAGTCGGGCACCAAGCGCGGCGGTTGGCGCTATGGGATCAAAAAGTGAACAGGCCCGGATGATCATCAGCTGGTTTGGCTGACCGGCTACAAACTGACGCACCGGGGTGCTGGGTTCTTCGACGTCGACGCAATCGGCGCCAACGGGGATGTTGTCCCAGTTCCGGGGGTTTAGAGGACGCATCTCGAGCTGGAGAGAGTTCAGGCAATCGGGGATGATGACAGCGGCATCACAGACGGCAGCCTTCATGTTGTCATGGTTGACGGGGTCCATCTGGCCCAGCCGGACTTGACGAACTGCGATGTCGAGGCCCCGGTCCAGCATCACGTTTCGGGCCAGGAGCATTCCGAGTTCGAAGCTCGACAGGAAGAGTGCCAGAAAGAAAGGGACAAAAAGGACGAATTCAATCGTCCCGTTGCCCTCTTCCGACCGGCGGAACCGGCGCAGGAATGGAACCTTGGTGCCATCGCTTGATTTGGTTGTGGTCATTGGACAAGCCTTAGGGCTGTGATCTGGCTGGCGATCGAGGCAAATGCGGTTGCGATCTCAAGGCCTTGGACGCGATAAAAGTGACTGGGCGAGGACGCACAGCTGGACATGACATCGGCTGCGCGGTTCGTTACCTCGAAACCGATGGCAAAGATGACGATGCCCTGGGCCTTGGCTGCGCTACAGATCGCGTCAAGCCGGGCATCCTTGGCATCGGTGTAGGTGGTAGTGAAGATGTCACCGTACCAGTCGTTGTAGACACTGTTTGAGTTGCGCTGGTTGGCACGGAAATACCACGCATGGGCATCCAGATTGACTTGCGCCCAAAGCTCGGGCCAGGTCAGCCGGTCGCCCCGCCGTGTGTTGGTCCACCGGTCGTTGTCCGGCGTGTAGTAGTCTTCGCGGCTCCGACCATCACGGTCGGTGTCGGAATACTCTTCATCTTCGACATAGTAGTTGTCCGACCCGTCGTACCAAACGTCGGACCATCCTGACCTGTAGGCGGGGTCCAATTCGTAGTGGCGGGTGTTCTCACCATCCGTCATCAGCACCATGACCTTGAGAGATCCATCGGTCCCATAAGCCAGAGGACGACCTTCGAACTGGGCGTCGACGATGCCGTCCGCAATCAGGCCTGACACCGCCGGCTGTGTTGACGGGTCGAGCATGGTAACGCCCCATTTCGCGCCCATCTCGATGGATGTCCAGGCGTCGGATCTTAGGTTGGAGATCATTGAGTCTACGGCGCTTTCATTTCGCGACACCGGCACGACACGGGAGCGGGAATCCGGGTTGCACACGAAATCAGAGGCTCCACGACGGCTCCAGCTGCTCGCATAGCTTTCCACGTCCACATGCGCGGCCTGGTCGTAGCCAGCGCCTGGCGGAAGGGCTGTGGAGTTATAGGCAGAGGCCGGCAAATCGATGCAATGGCTGTAATCATGCGCGTAATTCAGGTCGTACTGGCTGGCCAGTTCGGGCCCAAGGTTGACGTGGGTCGAATAGGGCACGACCGAGATCGACAGAGCGTCATCGTCAAACCCGTTGAACATGGTCGCCACGAATTCTCGGGCGGCGTTGCGCATGTTCATCAGTCGGTTGTTCGATCCCATTGAGCCGGACACATCGAGGACGAGGCTGATCTCGATCTCGTTCAGGGCCTCGATGGCTGCGCTGGCGGCAGGCGTCGAAAGCTGATCGACACCTACCATTTGCATGAAAATCGTGTTCACCTCGATCGAGGCGACGGCGGAAACGCTGCAAGAGTTGAAGCCTTCGACGACCGTGACTGTATCCAGTTGATTTTGGAATCCGTTCTTGAGGACGTAGTCCCGAACGACGTCTTCGGCGTTTTGTGCGTTGTCGAGGCAGACATCCAGATCAGCTGCGGCCAGCACGGCTCGGTCCAGTGTCGATTGCAAGCGAGCCCGGTAGGTTTCGAACCGCATGATATCCACGGCCATACCACCGACGATCAGCATCATCGCGAAAATGAACAGCGAGAAGACGATCATCGAGCCATCTTGATCCCGGCGAAACGCTCGAACCTTTGATGGAATCCAGTTTCGGGTATGCTTCATAAGACTTTCGGTCCTAGATGGTCTCTGCCATGGGTTGCACAACATCGCACTGGTTAATCAAGAGGCGTCGGAATCAAATCCAACCGGTCTTTTGCAAATTGCAGTAATGGCTGCGTATTATGGCTCAAGTTAGGCGGTTTAGGGCCACGAACGGGTCGGTTGGCGACGATCGAGGGACAGACGGGGAAAGGCAGTCCCACTGCAGTCGGCCGGGCGCCAATAGCCGGCAGGACAGGCTGGCCACTTTATCTCGGGATGCCCCTGAAAAGACCGAATTGACGAGCTGCCGATAATTCTGGAGGTTGACCCAAGCGAATCGGAGTTAGGCTTGAGTATTTCGAGCAACTCGCCGCACCAAATCATTTCCCCATTCACCTGCGGCCCTATCCGGGCACACGAAAAGGACATCTAGATGGCACTTGCCCAAACACATCCTGTTGAACCGAGTTTTCGCGACTCCGTCGACATCATGTTCAACCGGGCCGTCGCATTGATGGATCTTTCACCGGGTCTGGAAGAAAAGATCCGGGTCTGCAATGCCACCTATACGGTCCGCTTCGGCGTGAGGCTGCGCGGCGGCTTGCATACCTTTACCGGCTACCGGTCTGTCCACTCAGAGCATATGGAACCGGTCAAGGGCGGTATCCGATTTGCGCCCAGCGTGCACCAGGACGAGGTTGAGGCTCTTGCCGCGCTGATGACGTTCAAATGCGCTCTTGTCGAAGTGCCTTACGGCGGCTCAAAGGGCGGGCTGCGCATAGATCCGCGCGACTGGGACGAGCACGAGATGGAACTGATCACCCGCCGCTTTGCCTATGAGCTGATCAAGCGGGATATGATCAACCCCGCCCAGAACGTCCCCGCCCCCGATATGGGCACCGGCGAGCGTGAGATGGCGTGGATCGCCGACCAGTACAAACGCATGAACACCACCGACATCAACAGCAACGCCTGTGTCACAGGCAAACCGATCAACGCAGGCGGTATACAGGGCCGGACCGAGGCGACGGGTCGTGGTGTGCAATACGCCCTGCGCGAGTTCTTTCGCTATCCCCATGACGTAGCAGCGGCGAAATTGTCGGGCAGCCTTGATGGCAAAAGGGTTATTGTGCAGGGGCTTGGAAACGTGGGCTACCATGCCGCAAAATTCCTGTCCGAAGAGGATGGTTGCCGCATCACCGGCATCATCGAACGCGACGGGGCCTTGTACAACGAAGCCGGCCTTAACGTGGAAGACGTCCGCCAGTGGATCGTAAAGCACGGCGGCATAAAGGGATTTCCCGATGCCACCATGTCGGACGACGGTGCCGCCCTTCTTGAGGCCGACTGTGACATCCTGATCCCCGCCGCGCTTGAAGGGGTCATCAACATGACGAACGCCCATTCCATTCAGGCCCCCCTGATCATCGAGGCCGCTAACGGCCCCGTGACGGCTGGCGCGGACGAAGTACTGCGCGCCAAGGGCACTGTCATCATCCCCGACATGTACGCCAACGCTGGCGGCGTCACGGTGTCCTATTTCGAATGGGTCAAGAACCTTAGCCATATCCGTTTTGGCCGGATGCAGCGGCGCGCCGAGGAAAGCCGCCACCAGATGCTGGTTGACGAGTTGGAGCGCCTGTCAGCGGACAAGGGTCTTGGATGGACCCTGTCCCCGGGGTTCAAACAACAATACCTGCGCGGTGCGGGCGAGCTTGAGCTGGTGCGCTCGGGCCTCGATGACACGATGCGGGGGGCCTACCAATCCATGCGAGAGGTCTGGCATGACCGCGCCGATGTTCACGATCTGCGCACCGCGGCCTACCTCGTCTCGATCGGGCGGGTGGCGGCAAGCTACCGGGCCAAAGGCCTCTGACAGCGGCATTCGGATGTGTCGGGGCGGCTATCTGGCGTCCCGGTGCACGCTTTGACGTTCCGCCGTTGCCCTCCTGAGGACCTGAACGGCCGACGACAGGAACAGTCCGGCCATGAGTGCCGCAACAATCAGGTCGGGCCAGGCCGTGTTGGTCAGGGCGACCAGCCCGGCTGCGGCAATCACGGCGACGTTGCCGACCGCGTCGTTGCGTGAACACAGCCAGACAGAGCGGACGTTTGCATCGCCCTCGCGCCAGCGCATCAACAGGATGACGCTGGCGACATTGGCCAGCAGCGCGAGGAAACCGACAGCGCCCATCATCTCGGCCTGCGGCACACCCAGGACAAAGATCTGCCAGATGGTCGTGCCAAGGACCCAGACCCCCATGGCCGCCAGGGACAGCCCCTTGAGCAGGGCGACCAGCGCCCGGCGGCCCAGCGGCATGCCCAGAACCGCAAGGCTCAGGCCATAGGTCAAACTATCGCCCAGAAAATCGAGAGCGTCCGCCTTTAGCGCCTGACTGCCCGCCAGGCTACCGGCCGCAATTTCTATCACAAACATGGCCGCGTTGATGGCTATGACGATCCAGAGGACCCGCCGATAGTCCCGTTCCATTCCGTCAAAGGCTGTCTCGTGATCGTGGTGGTGATGTCCTGCGCCCATAGGTTTTCCTTGCGATTCTGCTGTGTGAGGCCAAGGATGCCATCTACAGTCACTGTAGAAGCAAGAGGCGATATGGCCGATCAGACAATTGGGGGGGCCGCCCGAACCTCGGGCGTAAAGGTCACGACTATCCGGTACTACGAGGCGCGGGGCCTGTTGCCTGCTCCGCCCCGCACCGATGGCAATCGACGACTTTATGGCAAGTCCGACATTAGTCGACTGCGGTTCATTCGCCACGCCCGCGACCTTGGCTTTCCGCTTGAGGCGATATCGGACCTACTGGATCTCTCTGCCGACCCCGGTCAGGACTGCGCCGCTGTAGACGCCATTGCAAAGGCGCAGCGGACCGAGGTGACCCGCAGGATCGCACGGTTGCAGGCACTGGGGGCCGAGCTTGACCGCATGATCGCCGCCTGTGCCGGGGGATGCGTGTCGGACTGCCAGGTCATCGAAAGCCTTGCGGACCACGATCTGTGCGGGTCCGATCATGGGGCCAACGGCGAGGCCGCGCGTTTGCAGGAGGCTTAGGGGTGTGTCCGGCACCCTTGCTGCCATCCTGCCAAGCGTGCTTGCCTGCGGCATATCTGCGCGACGTCGCGGATACGACGGTCGATGTCGAAAAGCGGACATGCCTTTCGTGCCACCCGTTGCTATCGTCGCAACAGCATGATCCCTTCGCGATCGCGAGACGGATTCTAACGCGAGGACGGGCGCATGGGATATTCAGGGCTGCGGGTGATCTGGGAAGGCTTGCGGGGCCAGACTGGCTGGAAGCCGATGTGGCGCGACCCCACCCCCAAGTCAGAGTATGACGTCATCATTATTGGCGGCGGCGGGCATGGGCTGTCGACGGCCTACTACCTGGCCAAGATGCACGGCATCACCAATGTGGCGGTCCTGGAAAAGGGCTATCTGGGTGGCGGCAATGTCGGGCGAAACACGACGATCGTCCGGGCCAACTACTTTCTGCCGGGCAATTCCGAGTTCTATTCCCACTCTCTGAAACTTTGGGAGGGCCTTGAGGCAGACCTCAACTACAACGTCATGCATTCGCAGCGGGGGCTGATCAATCTGTTCCATTCGGACGGGCAGCGCGACGCTTTTGTCCGGCGGGGCAATGCGATGATCAACCAGGGCGACGATGCGGTGCTTCTGGACCGGGAGGGTGTGCGCAAGCATTTGCCCTACCTCGACTTCGACAATGTCCGCTTTCCGATTTATGGCGGGCTTCTGCATCCGCGTGGCGGCACGGCGCGGCACGATGCGGTGGCCTGGGGCTATGCCCGGGGCGCTGACAGCCGGGGTGTGGACCTGATCCAGAATTGCGAAGTGACCGGCATCGACATCGAGAACGGCGTGGTGAAGGGCGTGCAGACCACCCGCGGCGCGATCCGGGCCAAGAAAGTGGCGATGGTCACAGCGGGCCGCTCTGGCCAGGTGGCCGCGCTTGCCGGCATGCGCCTGCCCGTCGAGAGCCATGTTTTGCAGGCCTTTGTCACCGAAGGCCTGAAACCCGTGATCGACCATGTCGTCAGCTTTGGCATGGGCCATTTCTACATCAGCCAGTCCGACAAGGGCGGGTTGGTCTTTGGCGGCGATATCGACTTTTACCCGAGCTATGCGGCGCGCGGGAACCTGCCCATGAAGGAACACGTCATGGACGCGGCGATGACGCTGATGCCGATGATCGGCAAGGCCAAGGTCCTGCGCAGCTGGGGCGGGATCATGGATATGTCCCCCGACGGGTCGCCCATCATCGACCGGACCCATGTGGATGGGCTGTTCGTGAACTGCGGCTGGAACTATGGGGGGTTCAAGGCGGTCCCGGCCTCGGGCTATGCCTATGCCCATCTGATCGCGACCGGAGCCCCCCATGAAACCGCCGCCGGGTTTCGGCTTGATCGGTTTCGGACCGGCCAGGGGATCATCGACGAAGAAGGCACAGGGTCCCAGCACAACCTGCACTAAGGGCGGCTTGGTTGGATTATTTGAGTATTTGGAACGAAGCGAAGCAGGGAATACCTTGAGATGCGCATCACTTGTCCACATTGCGGCACACGCGACCGACGGGAATTCACCTGGTCTGGCGCGGGCGTGGCCCTGAACCGCCCCGCCCCCGATGCGGGTGAGGCGGCTTGGGACGACTATCTGCATCTGCGCGAGAACCCTGCCGGGGCCAGCCGCGAGTTGTGGTACCACGATCCCTGCGGCACCTTTGCGCTGGTGGAGCGGGACACGGTGACCCATCTGGTGGGGGACGCGGTACTGGCTGAAAAGGTGGCCCGATGAGGATCGAGGGACATGGTTTGATCGGGCCGGGGACGGTCGATTTCAGCTTTGACGGCAAGCGTTTGCAGGGGCGCGAGGGGGATACGCTGGCCTCGGCTTTGCTGGCCAATGATGTTCGCCTGGTGGGCCGGTCGTTCAAATATCACCGCCCGCGCGGCATTCTGACCGCGGGGCCCGAAGAGCCCAATGCGCTTGTTTCTGTCGGGCAGGGGGCGGGCCTTGTGCCCAACGTTCGCGCGACCCAGCAGGAGCTCTATGAGGGGTTGACTGCCCGCAGCCAGAACCGCTGGCCGTCGCTTGAGCGCGACGTGATGAGTGTGAATGACCTGATCTCGCCGTTTCTTGGGGCGGGGTTTTACTACAAGACCTTCATGTGGCCCCGTGCCTTCTGGGAACGCCTGTATGAGCCGATCATCCGGCGGGCGGCGGGTCTTGGTGCCTTGTCCGGCCAGACCAATGACGAGCCCTACGAGAAGGCCTTTGCCTTTTGCGATGTCCTGGTGATCGGGTCTGGGCCCGCTGGCCTGATGGCGGCCCTGACGGCGGCGCGTGCCGGGGCTGACGTGATCCTGGCCGATGAGGATGCCCGGATGGGTGGCCGCCTGCTGGCCGAGGTTGAGGATGTGGATGGTGTTCCGTCGCACGAATGGGTGGGCGAAGTGCTGGCCGAACTTGCCGCCTTGCCCAACGTCCGCCTGATGACCCGGACCACCGTGACTGGCGCCTATGACCAGGGCACCTTTGGCGCGTTGGAGCGGGTGGCCCTTCACGCCGCCCCGGGTGCTGCCCCCCGCGAATGTTTCTGGCGCATTGTGGCCAAGGCCTCGGTCCTTGCGGCAGGCGCCCTGGAGCGTCCGATTGCCTTTCCCAACAACGACCGTCCGGGCATCATGATGGCCGGGGCGGTGCGCGCCTATCTGAACCGTTGGGGTGTGGCACCGGGCAACGAGGTCACCGTTTTTGGTAATAACGACGATGCCCATCGCACCGCCCGTGATCTGGCCGCTGCAGGGGTAAAGGTCGTGGGCCTGATCGACAGCCGAGACGGGGTGACTTCGGGGGGCGACTACCCGGTCTTTGCCGGGGCGCAGGTGATCGAGACGGCCGGCCGTCTTGGCCTTGATCATGTCACCATCCGCTACAACGGCGGCATTCGCCGTATCCGAACAGATTGCCTGGCGATGTCGGGAGGCTGGAACCCGACGGTTCATCTGACCTGCCACATGAACGGCCGCCCGGTCTGGGAGCCGAAGATCCTGTCCTTTGTGCCTCGCCCCGGATCGATCCCGGGCATGGCGGTGGCGGGCTCTGCCAATGGTGTTTTTGCGACCCACGGCTGTCTTGCGGACGGTATTCGTGCCGCGACCGAGGCACTTGCCGCGCTTGGCAGATCCGCGCCGGAGGTCGAGGTGCCAGAGGCCGAAGATCGCCCCTATGCGATCAGCGCCCTTTGGGCGGTTGAGGGCAAGGGCCGCAAATGGCTGGATTTCCAGAATGATGTCCATGTGAAGGACATCCGTCTGGCCGCGCAGGAGAACTTTGCCTCGGTCGAGCATATGAAGCGATATACCACACAGGGCATGGCGACCGATCAGGGCAAATCCTCGAACGTGGCGGCGCTGGCCGTGCTGGCCGATGCCACGGGCCGTGGCATCCCGGAGACCGGAACCACCACTTTCCGCCCGCCCTATGTGCCGGTGTCCATCGCCGCAATGGGCGCGGGCAGCCAGGGCAAGGGCTTTGCGCCTGAGCGGTTCACGACCTCGCACGGTGCATCGGTCGCGCTGGGCACGCCGATGATCGAGGCGGGGTTGTGGTATCGCCCCTCCTACTTTCCCAAACCGGGTGAAACCACCTGGCGCGAGGCCTGCGACCGCGAGGTTGCCATGGTACGCTCGGCGGTCGGGGTTTGCGATGTCTCGACGCTGGGGAAAATTGATATTCAGGGCCCCGATGCGGCGGCTTTTCTCGACTTTGTCTATGCCAACACCTTCTCGAGCCTGAAGGTCGGAAAGGTCCGCTATGGCCTGATGCTGCGCGAAGACGGCTATGTCATGGACGACGGCACCACGGCCCGGTTGGGCGACACCCATTACATCATGACCACGACCACTGCCGCGGCGGGCCTTGTCATGCGCCATCTGGATTTCGTGTCGCAGGTTCTGCGCCCGGATCTGGATGTGCAGATCGTCTCCGTCACTGAGAGTTGGGCCCAGTTTTCCGTCGCCGGTCCCAAGGCGCGAGAGCTGTTGAACGCCATTCTCGACACACCAACCGATGACGCGGCGATGCCCTATATGGGGTGTGGTCCGGTCATGGTGTCGGGCGTCGCGGGCCGGTTGTTCCGCATCTCGTTCTCGGGGGAAATGGCCTATGAGGTGGCGGTGCCTGCGGACTATGGTGAAAGCCTTTATCGGCTTTTGGTGGCGCAGGCAGAGGTGCTGGGCGGCGGTCCCTACGGGATGGAGGCGCTGAACGTCCTGCGGATCGAAAAGGGATTTATCACCCATGCCGAGATCCATGGGCGCACCACTGCCTTTGACATCGGCATGGACCGGATGATGAGCCTCAAGAAGGACTGCATCGGTCAGGCCATGTCCCGCAGGCCGGGGCTTCTGGCCGACAATCTCGAGCAACTCGTGGGTCTGCGCCCTGTTTCGGCGGATGGCCAGCTGACCGCCGGGGCCCATCTGTTCGAGGAAAGGGCCGAGGCCGTGCGGGTGAACGACCAGGGCTATGTGACCTCGGTCTGCCATTCGCCGACCTTGGGCCGGATGATCGGGCTTGGCTTTTTGAAGGATGGCCGCACCCGTCATGGCGAGACCGTTCGTCTGGTCGATCACCTGCGCAAGATCGACACGCTGTGTGAGGTTTGCGACCCGGTGTTCTTTGATCCTGAAGGAGGACGGCTGCGTGGCTAGGCTGATTGCAAAGAGCCCGCTGGCTGGGCTGGTCCCTGTCGCGGTTGGCGGCCTTACCCTGTCAGAGGTGGAAACCGGACCCGTAACCTCAGTGGCCCCCTTCAAGGGCAAGCAGACCGCTGTGTCCAAGGCGCTAAGGGCCGCCGTCGGGCTGGACATGCCCAAGGCGGGCCGGATGGACAGCAAAGGCGAGGTCCGCGTCCTGTGGGCCGGGCGGGGCAGGGCGCTTGTCATGGGCGTGGCCTTGCCGGACCTTGAGGGGGCGGCCCTGACCGATCAGACTGGCGCCAATGCCGTCTTGCGCATTGAGGGGCCTGCGGTCGAGGCGGTTCTGGCCCGCCTCGTGCCGGTGGACCTGCGCGCAACTGCCTTTCCCGTCGGGCAGACCGCCCGCTCCATGGTGGGCCATATGATGGCAAGCGTCACCCGGGTGGGCGACGCGGCCTTTGAGGTCATGGCCATGCGGTCGATGGCCAAGACCTTGGTACACGACATTGAAGGGGCGGCCAAAGCGGTGGCCGCGCGGGATCTGGTCTAAAGCGCGACCGTCTCCATCACCTCGGGCATCAGCACCTTGACGCCGGGCAGGGCGTCGGCAAGGGGCTGTGCGGATTGGGCCAGTAGGGGGAACGTCTTGTAATGGCAGGGAATGACGGTCTGAAAGTTGAAATACCGCTTGGCGGCATAGGCGGCCCGGTCGATGTCCATCGTGTAATGCCCGCCGCAGCACAGGATGCCGATATCGGGTTTGTGGTAATCCCCCATCCAGTCCATGTCTGCCATGATGTCGGTGTCGCCGCTCACATAGAGCACATGGCCTTCCCCCGCGATCATAAAGCCCGCCTCGCTGCCTGCCGCCGCCGGAACGCCGGTAAAGTCGACAGAGGCCGAGTGCGAGGCATTGACCATCGTCACCGCAACCTCGCCCAACATCTGTGTCCCGCCTTTGCCCATCCCACGGGCCTTGAGGCCCTCGGTGCCCCAGATCTCGGCCAGCTCGTGGCAACAGATCACAGGGATACCCAGCGCCTTGGCGATGCTGGGGGTGTCGGCGGCATGGTCCCCGTGGCCATGGGTGACAAGAATATGGGTGGCACCTGCGATCGCCTCATCCTTGCGATCCGCAGGAAAGACGGGGTTGCCGGTGAACCAGGGGTCGATCAGCAGGACCTGCCCGCCGATCTCGAGCCGAAAACTGGAATGTCCAAGCCAGGTCAGTTTCATGGGATGCTCCATTCATGATGATGTGGCAAGCATAGGTCATAGAGGAAGGGGCGCGCCATGGACTGGATGCAGAAGATCGACGCCTATTGTGAGCGCACCGATTTTACCTTTTGGGCAGAGCCGCTGAATGCGGTGACCAATCTGGGCTACCTTTTGGTTGCCCTGATCTACTGGCAGCGCATGCAGGGCAGCCCGATGGGCCGGGTCCTGAGCTTTATCCTGGCCCTGATCGCCATCGGCAGCTTTTTGTTTCACACCACGGCCACCGCCTGGGCCGGGGCGGCCGACAGCGCACCCATCGGGGTGTTCATCCTTGTCTACCTATTCGCCCTAAACCGCGATGTGCTGGGCTGGCCGCTTTGGGCGGCGCTTCTGGGGACGGTCCTGTATCTGCCCTATGCTGCCCTTGTCGTACCAATCCTTGACAGTGTGCCGTTCCTGACAATCTCGGACTTTTACTGGACCGTGCCACTTGCCCTGATCGCCTATGCCCTTGGGCTGCGCCGCAGGGCGCCGGGGGTCGCACGGGGATTGGCTGCGGGGGCGGCCCTCTTGGCGGTGTCCATATCGGTGCGCTCCCTCGATCTGGCCCTTTGCGAAACCTTGCCCGTTGGCACCCATTTCCTGTGGCATTTGCTGAATGCCGTGATGTTCGTGGTCGTCCTTGAGACTTATCGACGTCCGGTGCTTGCCCAAGGCCCAAGGGGGCGGTAAACGCCAAGGCTGAACGAGAACCGGAGACGCCCCATGTCGATCGACGAAGGCACCGCCCGCCGGGTGGCCAAACTTGCCCGCATCAAGGTCGAGGACGCGGCTCTGCCCGCGCTGGCCAAGGAATTCAGCACCATTCTGGGCTTTATCGAACAGCTCAACGAAGTGGATGTAGAAGGGGTCGAGCCGATGACCTCTGTCACCCCGATGCGCCTCAAGCGACGTGAGGATGTGGTGACCGACGGGAACCAGCAGGCTGCGGTTCTCAAGAATGCCCCCGATGCCCGCGAGGGCTTCTTTGCCGTGCCGAAGGTGGTGGAATGACCGATCTGTCCAAACTCACGATTTCCGCCGCCCGGGACGCCCTGCGCAAGGGGGAGGTGACGGCGGTCGAACTGACCGAGGCCTGCCTGACCGAGATTGACGGGGCAGGGGCCTTGAACGCCTTTGTCCATCACACCCCTGACATTGCCCGCGCCCAGGCGACGGCTGCGGATGCACGGATCAAGGCGGGCGATGCCCCCGACCTGTGTGGCATTCCTTTGGGGATCAAGGACCTGTTCTGCACCAAGGGTGTCCCTTCGCAGGCGGCCAGCCGCATCCTTGAAGGGTTCCGGCCCGAGTACGAATCGAGCGTGACCACCCAGTTGTTCGATGCCGGCGCTGTCATGCTGGGCAAGTTGAACATGGACGAATTCGCCATGGGCTCGTCCAACGAAACCTCAGTCTATGGCAACGCGGTCAACCCTTGGAAGATTGACGACCGGCAACTGACACCCGGCGGGTCGTCCGGCGGCTCTGCCGCTGCCGTCGCCGCAGACCTATGCCTTGCCGCGACAGGGACGGACACCGGCGGTTCCATCCGCCAGCCTGCCGCCTTTGTCGGCATCACCGGTATCAAGCCGACCTATGGGCGCGTGTCGCGCTGGGGGATCGTGGCGTTTGCCTCCTCGCTCGATCAGGCGGGACCGATGACCAAGGATGTGCGCGACGCCGCCATCATGATGACGGCCATGTCCGGGCACGACCCCAAGGATTCGACGTCCGCCGATCTGGCCGTCCCCGATTTCGAGGCCATGCTGACCGGCGACATCCGGGGCAAAAAGATCGGTATCCCCAAGGAATACCGCATGGACGGGATGCCCGACGAGATCGAGGCACTCTGGACCAAGGGGCAGGACATGTTGCGGGATGCAGGCGCCGAGATTGTCGATATCACGCTGCCCCACACCAAATACGCCTTGCCCGCCTACTACGTCATTGCCCCCGCCGAGGCGTCGTCGAACCTGGCCCGCTACGACGGGGTGCGCTTTGGTCACCGGGCCAAGCTGGCGCAGGGCGACGGCATCACCGAGATGTACGAAAAGACCCGTGCCGAAGGCTTTGGCCCCGAAGTGCAGCGCCGGGTCATGGTCGGCACCTATGTTCTGTCGGCAGGATTTTACGACGCCTACTACAACCGCGCCCGCAAGGTCCGCGCCCTGATCAAGCGGGATTTTGACCAGGTCTTTGACCAGGGCATCGACGCGATCCTGACCCCCGCGACGCCTTCGGCGGCATTCGGTCTGGGCGAAATGACCGACGCCGATCCGGTGCAGATGTACCTTAACGACGTGTTTACCGTGACGGTGAACCTCGCTGGTCTGCCCGGCATCAGCGTGCCTGCCGGACTGGATGCCAACGGGCTGCCCCTGGGTCTGCAACTGATCGGGCGGCCGTGGGAAGAGGGCGATCTGCTCAACACCGCCTACGCACTGGAACGTGCATCGCAATTTGTGGCAAAGCCTGCAAAGTGGTGGTAAGGACCTCGAAACTCAGGATTAGACCGGTCTACGGGGTAAGGCGACTTTGATGCATCGCATAGTACTGGCAGGATTGACCTCCTTGACCCTCGTGGGCTGCGCCCAGCAGGTGCCCGACAGCGGTGCGGGTGTCGGTTATTCCCCCTACAGCCAGTACGAGGTTGAAAGGGTGCGCCGCGAGGCGCTCCTGAACGGCTCGGCCAGGCCCTTGCCCGGCAGCCAACCAATCGTTCCGACAGGCGGTTTGACTTCCGGCTTGACTGAGCCGACCCAGACCACTCCGCTAGGTGGCATCCCCACTTCTGATCTTGCCGCTGCAGGGATCGGCTCTGGCACGCCTATCGCGGCGGGCACCATAGGGTCGACCTTTGATCCCAACCGAATAACCGGTGTGCAGGCAAGTCCCAGCAACGCCGTGCCGGTCCAGATTGCCTCTACTGGTATCTCCGATGAACAAAGCTTTGAGGCCGTGGCAAGCGAGCGCGGCATCGAGGACGACGCTGCCCTGCGCGAGCAGCAGCAGGCGGCCTATCAGGTCATCCAGCCAACCGCCCTGCCGCAACGTGACGGCAATGTCGGTCCCAATATCGTCGAATATGCCCTGAACGCCCCGAACCGCAAAGGTCAGGAGTGGTACAGCCGGTCGCTCTTGGTGATCGATCCCCAGGGCAAGTTTCAGCGCAACTGCGCCTCTTACCGCTCGCCCGACGAGGCGCAGCGCGATTTTCTGTCCCGGGGCGGACCGGAACGGGATCCCCGCGGGCTTGACCCCGATGGTGACGGCTTTGCCTGTGGCTGGGACCCGGCGCCCTTCCTGATCGCCGTTGGCCGGGGCTGACGAAACCCGTCTGCCGCTGACCGACCGGCCCTCTCCCAATTGCGGGGATCGGCGGGGCGGGGCGCTCCCTGACATGGTCGTCCTGCACTACACCGCCATGGTCAGCGTCACGGCGGCAGCCGAGCGGCTCTGTGATCCGGCCTACGAAGTCTCTGCCCACTACCTGATCGGCCCCGACGGCGCCATCCTGCGACTGGTGCCCGAGGTGTTGCGGGCTTGGCATGCGGGTGCGGGTCAATGGGGAGGTGTCACCGACGTCAACTCCCGGTCCATCGGGATCGAACTGGCCAACACTGGCGGGACGCCCTTTGCGGCAGCCCAGATGACCGCGCTCGAAATGTTGCTGGCCGACATTCTGGCGCGTCGGGGCATTCGGCCAGAGCGAGTCATCGCGCATTCCGACATGGCACCGTCGCGCAAAGGGGATCCCGGTCCCCGGTTCGACTGGCGGCGGTTGGCCCTGCAAGGGCTGTCCATCTGGCCGGATGCGGTGACGGCGGCGGCCTCGGATCTGCCGCTCGACCTGGCCCTGACAACCATCGGCTATGCTCCCGGGCTCGACCCCAGCCTGGCACTCACCGCCTTTCGTCTCCGGTTCCGACCTTGGGCCCAAGGCCTGGCCGGACCCGGCGACCTGGCCGCAGCCCGGAACCTCGCCCACCGTTTCCCCGTTGACCAGGGGGGCAGACAGGCCTAAGCCCGGCGTCGCGCGGATGGCTGGATGGCCGCGGGCGGCAACGTTCGAGGAAAGTCCGGACTCCACAAAGCACGGTGCCGGGTAATGCCCGGCGGGGGCAACCCCAGGGAAAGCGCCACAGAGAACAGACTACCCTGCATGCAGGGAAAAGGTGAAACGGTGGGGTAAGAGCCCACCGCGCGATGGGTAACCAAAGCGGCACGGCAAGCCCCACCGGGAGCAATGCCAAATAGGGGCCTCGGGCGGGTGTGATCGGAAACGATATCCTCGCAGGGACGCTTGACCCGATGAGGCCCGGGTTGGCAGCTAGAGGCGCACTGGTAACAGGGCGTTCAGAGGAATGGTCATCCAACCGGTGGCAACACCGGGGGACAAAATCCGGCTTACAGGCCATCCGCGCATTTCCCGCCCTTTGCAGTTGACATGGGGGGCGGGGAAGGTAAAAGGCAGCTTCACAGAGATTTCACGCGATGTGCCGCTGTCAGGCCCGCGAGCAGGAGACGACGACCATGGCGAAGCCTACCACCATCAAAATCCGCCTGAACTCCACCGCAGGCACTGGCCACTTCTACGTGACCAAGAAGAATGCACGCACGATGACCGAAAAGATGTCGGTACGTAAGTACGACCCCGTGGTGCGCAAGCATGTGGAATACAAGGAAGGCAAGATCAAGTAAGGTCAGCCGCCCAAGTTACAGCCACAAAGGCCGCGCCCCGCACACCGGAGCGCGGCCTTTGTCATTGGCGCGCTCTGTCCCTCCCCATCAGGAGCCTTAGCAATGCCGCTCACCCATTTCACGCTGAGCCGCCCGGACGACGGGCATGTCTATCACTTCACCGCCCAAGGCAGCCGCCATGGCAAACTGGCCTACCGGCGGGACGACGCGGATCTGTGGATCCACTGGCATCCGGCCTGGGGCTGGATCGCCGCCGACGCAGCGGGAAAGCCAGCGGGAATGTCCTTCAGCACGCCGCGCAGCTTGCAAAACGGTCGCCCGCCTCAGGGTCCTTGGGTCAGCCGCAAGGGAGACCGGTCCCACGTCTATGACCTGCGCTGGGGGGCAGGGGCATGCTGATCCGGGTCGCCACCCGCGCTGACATCACTGCAATAGACGCGCTGCTGTCGCGGGCTTATCCCCGGCTTCTCAAACACGACTACGCGCCGTCCATCCTGGTCACTGCGATCCCTCTCATCGCCCGGGCGCAGCCGCAACTTGTGACCTGCGGGACCTACTTCGTTGTCCAGAACGGTGAAACGCTGATTGCCGCTGGCGGGTGGACGACAGCGATCCCGGGGCGGGGCGGCAGCACGCCGGGGCGGGCGAACGTCCGGCACGTTGTCACAGATGACCGGCAGACCAGACGGGGTGTCGGCACAGCCCTGCTTGGACATGTCATGGAGACCGCCCGCGCGGCCGGTATGACCTGGATGCACTGCACCTCGACGCGACCGGCCGAGCCTTTCTATGCCGCGCTCGGCTTCGCAAGGCTCCGGGACGTCACCGTGCCGCTTGGCCCCGGTATCGCCTTTCCCGCGATCGACATGCGCCGGGACCTATAACAAGGGCAAAGGCTTTTTCTTGCAATAAATATTCCCGCCGGAGGCTCCGTCCCCTCAACCTTCGTAAGGCAACAAAAAAGGGCCGGCGTTTCCACCGGCCCTTCCCATTACCCATCCTTGAAAGCTTATTCGCGATTGCCGAACAGCTGGAGGAGGAACATGAACATGTTGATAAAGTCGAGGTAGAGGTTCAGCGCGCCCATGATGGCGGCCTTGCCCAACCACTCCTGATCGCCATGTGCAGCATGGGCGATGTAGTCGGTCTTGATCTTCTGGGTGTCATAGGCGGTCAGACCGGCAAAGATCAGAACGCCCAGGATCGACACCGCGAACATGATCGCGGGCGACTGGAGAAAGATGTTGACGACCGATGCGACGATCAGGCCGATCACGCCCATGATCAGAAAGGTGCCCCAGGCCGACAGGTCCTTTTTGGTCGTGTAGCCGTAAAGCGACAGGCCCGCAAAGGCGATGGCCGTGATCAGGAACACCTGAACGATCGACATGCCGGTGAAGACGAGGAAGATCCAGCTGATCGACACACCCATGGCCAGAGCAAAGGTGTAAAAGAAAAGTTGCGCGCCGGCCGCCGAAATCCGGTTGATGATCGCACCAAAGGCAAACACCATGACCAAGGGCAGGAACATCACGACCCACTTAAGGGGCGACGCAAAAAGAGCGTAGCCAAAGTCGGTGAGGTAACGGTCAGCGCCGATCTGGTAGGCCGTCGGAGCCTCGGATACCGACAGACCAGCCATTGACCAGGCCGCAAGCGCAGTGATCAGCATGCCTACGGACATTGTGCCGTAGACTTTGTTCATGTGGGCGCGAAGCCCTTCGTCGATCGCGGCCGTGCGAATGCCGGCCGCTGGTCGGATCGTATTGATTTCAGCCATCGATGACCTCCTAGAATAACTATGCCGCCCGAGTGAGACGGACACTGGCTGTCATATTGGCGGTCGGCACAGCCATTTCAAGAAGTTCCGGGGCAGCGGGCGACGAAAAACGCATTGTTTCGGTGGCCAAAACCTTACGCTGCGTCAATCCGCCTCAGTTGCGCCAGAAAACCGGGGCGTCCCAGACGGGCCTAGCCGCTTCACGCGCCGCCTCGCGGGCGGTGACGCCGATATCCTCAAGGCGGCTGGCATCCATCTGGGCAAGACAGCGGCGCTGCCGCCAGACGGCGAGGATGGTTTCGATGCGGCCCAGAAGGCGGCTTAGAAGATGGGGCAGCCGGATTGCGGCAGTGCCCGAGTTGTGCAGGGCGGTGGAGCGGGAAAGGCTAGAGGTGTTGGACAAGGCGGGTCCCTTTCAGAAGACGGTCGGGTGCGGGCAACGATTCGTGATGGATGGCGCGCTTGGCATTTCGATGCTTGATATATGCCTGATCCTCGCAAATGATGATAATGAATGTTTAGCGGCTGACTCATCAAGGATTCTGATATGCCCCGCAATATTGATATGACGGCCCTGCGCTCCTTCGTGGCGGTGGCCGAGGCGGGCGGGGTGACGAAGGCGGCGGGTATTCTCAACCTCACCCAATCGGCGGTTTCCATGCAGCTCAAGCGGCTGGAGGCCTCTCTCGATATGGGGCTGTTTGACCGGACCGGCCGGGGCATCGCCTTGTCACCCGCAGGTGAACAACTTCTCAGCTATGCCCGGCGTATCCTCAGCCTGAACGACGAAGTCTACGCGCGGCTCACGGCCCGCCAGTTCGAGGGGGAGGTGGTTCTGGGCGTCCCACATGACGTGGTCTACCCGGCCATCCCGCAGGTGTTGCAGCAATTTGCCCGCGATTATCCCCGCGTTCGGGTTCAGCTTTTGTCGTCCTTTACCCGCCGGCTGAAGGATCAGTTCGCCAGGGGCGAGGCGGACATCATCCTGACAACCGAGGACGACGTTGCGCCAGGGGGCGAGGCCTTGGTCACCCGGCCCCTGATCTGGGTCGGTGCCCCTGGCGGACAGGCCTGGCGGGGCCGGCCCCTGCGTTTGGCCTATGAGCGCGACTGCATCTTTCGAAGCGGGGTGCAGCGTCGCCTGGACGACGCGGGAATCGCCTGGGAAATGGCCGTTGAAAGTAATTCGTCCCGCACGATCGAAGCCACGGTCAGCGCCGATCTGGCGGTCCATACGATGATCGAGGGGTCAGAGCCCCGCCATTTCGAACGGATTGCCCATGGTGGCACGCTGCCCGACCTTAAGATGGTGAATGTCAACCTCTATGCCAACGACCTTGGCGACGGTCCTGTCATCGCGGATCTGGTGGCGTTGATCCGGCGGGCCTATCAGTCCTGACTCGACTACATCTGCGGGATGCGTCGACCCGTGGCCGAGGTGTCGACCGTCTGGGAGATCCTCCTTGACCGGGTCGGCTGCGTCTTGGCCAGTTTGATCCAGCGCAGGACATTGCGACGGTAGCTGGGTGGACAGGCGTCAAAGTAGGCTTCTGCCGCAGGACGTCCGGCCAAGGCGTCGCGCAGATCGGGCGGCACGATAAGGGCATCGACATCCGCCATGACAGACCACAGGCCCGTAAGCTTGCTTTGCGCAATTGCGGCCTTACCGGATGGATGCATCCGCCCTTCCTGTTCAAGCCTTGCGACGCGATCCTTATAGCTCTGGGCCCAGGCCTGCATCTTGCGGGGGGCGATCAGCTGCATGGTGCGATCGTCGTCTAGCTTGCGCCGGATGCCGTCCACCCAACCAAAACACAGCAGTTCATCAAGCACCTGACCCGTTGACAGATACTTGTCGGCCACATGCTTCTTGTATGTGACCAGCCAGACGCTTTCTTCCGTCCCATGATGGGTCAGCAGCCAGGCGCGAAGCTCTTCCGCAGAGGCGACCTCTATCTTGTCAAAGGTTTCGGTCTTGATCATCGTGCCCTCCTTCCGAGTCCGAGATTAGGGGGTGACGACAACCTTTCCAGTCGATTTACGCGAGGCCATCAACTCAACCGCCTCTCCTGCCTTCTCAAGTGGCAGAACGTGGCTCACATGGGGACGAAGCCTACCTTCGGAATACCATTGCACAAGTTCCTTGAGTGAGGCGTCGAGAACGTCGGGGGCAAACTTCAAATAGCCTCCCCAATAGAATCCGATCACGTCGATATTTTTGACCAGCAGGATATTGGCCGGGATCGGCGGGACCGTGCCGCTGGCAAAGCCGATGGTCAGAATGCGGCCTTCCTTATTTGTCGCGCCGAATGCAGCTTTGAACAGATCGCCGCCGACCGGATCATAGATCACGTCGGCCCCACCCAGGGCCTTGAGCGCCGATTTCACGTCGTCACGCGCATCCACCAGATGGTCGGCGCCCGCAGCACGGGCGATCTCAAGCTTGTCAGCGCCCCTTGCAACAGCAATGACGCGTGCGCCTATCGTCTTGCCGATCTCGACTGCGGTCAGGCCGACGCCCCCCGCTGCGCCAAGCACGACGAGGGTCTCGCCTGGCTTGAGGTGGGCCCGACGGGTCAGCGCGAGATGTGAGGTTCCATAAGCAACCTGGAACCCGGCTGCGACATTGGACGGCATGTCGTCCGGCAGAACAAGGCATCGGTCGGCCGCAAAGACGCCTTCGTCGGCCAGCCCACCTTGACCCCCAAAGACTGCAACCCTGTCGCCAATGATCGGGAAGGTGACACCCGGACCACAGGCGATGACGGTGCCGCAAACCTCCATCCCAAGCGTGAACGGTGGGGTGGGTGTGTCCTGATATGTGCCCTTTGACATCAAGAGATCTGCGAAATTCAGGCCGCAGGCTGCAATTTTGATAAGCACTTCTCCCGCTCCGGGAGGCGTTGACCCAACGTTAACTAACGCAGGAGGCATCTCAAAACTTGTGACACGAAAGGCTCGCATCTACACATTTCCTATCGTGAATGTATCGGCGTAGATCTGTCCGAGGACTGCACTATGCGCATCCTTTTCGACGATTGGCATTCGTTATCGTGTTTTCATGAACGTTTTTGGGGGACAAGCTTAACCTGTTACCCAGAAGTCCACTCGCCTATCCAAAAGGTAATGATGACATTTGCAACCGTTGCGTGTTTTTTGGGCGTGAGTAAGCCCAGGGGTTGGACCAAGACCTGCCATAACGACGGGTCGGTGGCTGAATGGTTCAACGATCACGTGTTCTTGGACGTTTATGAGCCAGGTATTGTATGAAGGAAGAAAAAGTCATGAAGCACCCAGTCGATGTACATGTCGGTAAGCGTATCCGCCACCGCCGCTGGATCGGCGGCACTACTCAGCAACAGCTTGCAGAGCAGGTAGGAATTAAGTTCCAGCAGATCCAGAAGTACGAGACCGGTATGAACCGTGTCAGCGCGTCCAGGCTTTGGGATATCGCCCAGGTATTGGGTGTGCCGGTGTCCTTCTTTTTCGATGGCCTTGATATGGAAAGCGGTGCGTCCGAAGTTGAGACTGGCGACATGCCTGGCGATGTCCTGATGGACCGCGAAGCGCTCGAGTTGCTCCGCTCCTATTATGCCATTCCTGAACATCAGCGTCGCCGTTTGTTCGACTTGGCCCGCGTTCTGAGCGAAGCCGCCTGATCGCCGGGCCGTCCACGGCCAAACAGTCCGCTTGACCCCACCCTGCGCGCCGGGCTAGCCCGGAAATGCAGGTGCAGGGGGCGGCGATGACGGGGCTAAGCAAGGCAGATCAGACCAGCTTGATCGACGTGGCGCAGGCGCTTGCTGATCTTGCTCGGCCAGAAACCCTTAGATTTTTCCGAAACGCACTGGCAACCGACAACAAAGCCGGGCCGGGAAGCTTTGATCCGGTTACCGAGGCCGACAGGGCGGCAGAAGCGGCAATGCGCGGCCACCTTTCAAAGGTCCGACCGAATGACGGCATTCTGGGCGAAGAATACGGGGCCCTTGCCGGCACCAGCGGCTTGACCTGGGTGCTTGATCCCATTGACGGGACACGCGGCTATATCTCGGGTACACCTACATGGGGTGTTTTGATCAGTGTTGCCGACACCTCGGGTCCGCTTTTTGGCATCATCGACCAACCCTACATAGGAGAGCGGTTTTGCGGCGGCTTTGGCCGAGCGGACGTTACCGGTCCGCAGGGCGGCAGACCCCTTAAAACCCATGCCCCCCGCGCGCTGAGCGATGCGATCGTCCTGTCCACATTTCCCGAGGTGGGGACAGAGGCCGAACGGGCGGG
>Ga0209652_1000848_pt1 | contig 25856 bp, 18 predicted proteins | sample SaaInl74LU_5_DNA_FD_184641 | JGI IMG/M metagenome (GOLD analysis project Ga0209652, IMG submission 184641) | Marine microbial communities from expanding oxygen minimum zones in the Saanich Inlet - ESP_74LU_5_DNA (SPAdes) (version 2) | ecosystem: Environmental > Aquatic > Marine > Intertidal zone... | reverse complement strand
TTATCATCACATTTAACAGAGGGTGGTACATTAAGTGTATTATCGTCATCAGGGTTAAACGGGGTAGATAGAATTATTTTCAATAAAGCGATTAATGTGAGTTATGAGTTATTAACGGCATTGACTAGTCTAACCTCTGATGAATTATCACAAAAATATGGAACATTCACTTCTATTGATAATAATGAGTTTGATAGGATTAATGGTCCATTAACGGATTCTTTCTTAGAGGTTGAAAGGAGAAAGTTCTTTGAGATTAATAATATTTCTGCGAATGAAATAAACATGAAAAAATTCAAAGGGATTATAAGTGTTTATTGTCAGTGGTTAAAGAATAACCCATCGGGTGATATGGATAACTTTAAGAGTTTTATTGGTGGTATTGCTTTAGGTGGTGTTGAGAGTAAGTTAGATACTTATATCGACTCAATGTTTACAGAGTTTGGGAGTTTAGTAAAAGATGATGAAATAACTCAGAATACTGAGTCTAATACGATGTTAGGTGATAATTACGCGGTTTATGGTGCGACATATAGGTCACTAAAAAACTTAAACGATACGTGGATTGGTGGTCGTATAAGTTGGAAGAATAATAATATCGCAAAATTATTTAAGTATTTAGATTTCCATAACAACCCAATAGGTGATGAATTTATTATGGACACTTCGGTATTGAAGGATTACTATAATTCTGAAAACAAACCAAAGAGTATTGGTAGTTTTATTTCGTTATTACTTCAAAAGAACTCATTGTCTGAACCGATTAGTTTAGGTGCGAGTACAAATTACTTCGGTAATTTAGTTAGTAGTAGTGATAACATACAAGATGCCGTTGAGGTTGCAAATACCATATTTGGTGTACACACCAATGTCTTTTCAAAATCCTTACCTGGATTTGTGGTTTATTTTAGGTCACATACCTCAGAGTATTTAAACATTGTAAAGAGTGATTACGGATATAAAGACGATGGTTTATATGCCGCGGGTAACAAAAAGAATGGATTAAGTCGTTCTCTAACAGATAGTGAACAACAAAAAATTATTAGAGAAGGTAATAGAGCGGTGTCTTTTAATGTTGACTTCGGTGTCCAAAACCAAAATATGTTTAACAATTTTGCGATTACGTCTTATGAAGGAACAAAGTCTAGTGACCAGTTAAAGGTTGCGGAGGCGGTTGCTAATCAGAATAATGGAGCACCTACAACAACAATTGCCACTAACTTATTAGAGTTGATGAAGACAAGGGTTTATGGTTGTACTATACAATCAATGGGTAATGTTATGATACAACCGTTTATGTACTTTAATCTTAGATACATCCCTATTTACTCAGGTACTTATTTGATTTTATCGGTTGAACATAGTATGTCTCCTGATACTGGTATAATAACTAGTTTTACAGGGGTAAGGGTGTCTAATGCCGGTACAGGTAAGTTAGAGGTGGCGATGGTAAAGGCGAGTAAAAATCTATTGGATAATTTAATTAAAAAATTAAATGTTAGACAACGTAAGTTAAAAGAAGAAAAACTTGCACAACAATATTCAGGTAATACAGAATTTAAGGGTAATTCGTCAAAAGACGGAACTAACGGTTTTACGGTTACTAGTAGTTGTACGTTGGGTAAAAATTGGAAAGACTTACCAGCTTACGAGGGTGGTAGAATATGGACAAAAGTTACTGACGCTAAACTCGTTGGTATAATTAAGACTGCGATGAGTAACTTAGGTTATAGTTCACTTACACAAGAAAACTTAGGTAGGTTTATGTTTGCCGTTATGAAGAGAGAGCAAGGAAGAGGTAACGGGGCAGAGTTTTGGATGGATAACCCATTCGGGTATCACGTAGATGGTGGTGCAACATCAGCATTTAAGAGTAGGGTTAAAGGTTATTTCTGTATAAAAACCAGTGATGGTTATAAAAGGTCAACGGCACTATTCCACGACCCAGATACGGAAACCGTAGATGTTGGACTTGTTAGGTCTTTAGAGGCATTTGCAATTAAATTTAAGAGTAGAGGAGAGAACTACTATAACAATAGTAACTATTGGAATGAACCTGTAGTGGTTATTAATGGACCATTAAGTTCTGACGCATTAGCGTCATTATGGGCATTCAATTGGAATACTTCATATAAGGCAGTTAAAGGTGGTGAGGGTAAAGGAAAGTTAATATCTGATTATGATAATGGTAGGGTTAATTATACAAATGGTCTTATTAAAGAATACGGCTCATCGATAAAAAGTTTCCAAAACTTTATGAATACGTTTGATAAACTATATGACTAGTAACATTTTGATGTTCGGTTATATTTATATATAAACCAAATTATGGAAAATACTAAATTACAAAACGCGTTAAATCAGTTTTTAGGTAAAAACATCGTTGTTGAAGACAAAGGTGATTACCAAGAGGTTTGTGATATGCAAACAGGAGACTGTTACACAATCAGAACTAAAGATGGTTTAATTGAAAGAATTGATAAAAAATTCATTACAGAAGACGGTAGGTCTTTACTTAGAGGTTAATCTAAAAGAATATGAAAAAAACAAACGAAACACTTTTAAACGAAGAGTTAAATAGATTTATGTCTATTGGTAAGTACGTTATTAACTTAAGAGAACAGGAAGAGGAATTACCTGTTGAGGACGAGTTAGAATTAGGCGATGAAGAATTACCAGCAGAAGGTGGTGAATCAGAAGAGGTTGAAGGTCTTGAAGGTGCTTTAGGTGGTGATACCGAAGATACTGAAATGGGTGAAGAACTACCTGTGGAGGATGAGACAGAAATTGAATCAGATACTGAAGTAGAAACTGAAGATACAGAAGAGGTTGATGTTACTGATTTAGTAAATGGACAAAAAGAATTAGAAGGTAAATTCAAAGATACGGAAGATAAGATTTCACAGTCAGTAGAAAAAGTTGAAGGTGCGTTTACAAAGTTAGATGACTTAGAAGCTAAGATTGAAGACTTAAACAAACTTTATGGTGCGATTGAAAACTTAGGTAATAAGATTGACAACGCAAAACCTAAATCACCTGAAGAGAAATTAGAATTACGTTCATTAGATTCTTACCCATTCAACCAAAAATTAACAGACTTTTTCGATGAGAAAGAAACTGAAATGGAGGTAACAGGTAAAAACGAATACGTACTTACAACGGATGACGTTAGTTCAATGTCAGACAAAGAAGTAAAGGACTCATTTAAAGTTGAGGACGATATAGAAACTGAGTAGTATGAAAAAGATTAAGTTAACAGAAAAGGAATTATATAGGATTGTTGAAACAGTTCTAAAAGAAAAAGAAAATAAGTACTCAAAGTATGATACGGTTAGTGATATTGCTGATTGGTCAAATACATTGTCTAAAGTTTCGGGTGACGATTTCAAATATGTTGACGACTCTAAAAGATATAGAGTGGCGGTAGACCGTGATAATGAGTACTTAGCTCATTGGGACCATAAACTACAAAAAGGGTTTTTTGACGAGTATGGGTTAGTACCGTCAGATGTTTTAGATTCTTTAGGTGTTGTTGGTGATGATAAGGAGTATGATTATATTGACTCAAACGATATGATGGACTTATCAGAAGGTAGTAAAGCAAAAAAGAAAAAATCTAAAAACAAATTATGTGCAAGAGGTAAGTCAGCTGCGAAAGCAAAGTATGATGTATATCCATCGGCATACGCTAACGGTTATGCGGTTCAAGTGTGTAAAGGAGATATGCCTGACTTAAGTGGTAATAAGAAATGTTCAGGAACATTCTGTAAAGGAAAAAAATAAAATAATATTTTATAATATAAAAAAAAAGGTTTATCATTACGGTAAACCTTTTTTTTATGTCAAATTTTAAATATGTCTATGGACCAGTCGAGACCACAAAACCGTGGAAAAGACCTAGTTGGGAAGTATTAGAACAATGGTGGGAAGACTTTAAAAAGATTGACGGAGTTGACAAATATGAGTTTCATTTAGTCGGTGGTATGTTAATAGACATAAAAAATACGTGGGATGCTGATGTGTTGTTCACAGGTAGACCAGACTCGTTAGATGAAATTGGTAGGTTAATAACCGTAGGTCGAGATATGGCGTTGAATAAGTATCGTATGTTTATCGATATTTTTTGGTACGACGACTTATCTTTCTGTTATCCTGAAACTGATGGAGTCGATGAAATTGATAGGAAGTACTATTTTAGGGCTGAATTAAATGGTCGAGAGATAAAAATAAGAAACGGGGTTGAAGAGGTAAACAAACCAATCGGGTCTGATTGTAAGTATAAAGACAACAACGAATACCCTATTTCTATACTCCCAAAACTTGCTCCATCGAGTAACTACTGTAATGAAAAACGAGAGTTTAAAAATCGTATACACCGATTAAAATAGTTTGACTATTCAAAAAAAAGACTTACATTTGTAGTGGGTTAAATAACCAAACAAACGATAAGGTTCGGTAACCAAACAATAATTTTATTAATATAAACAATTAAAGTATGTCAAACATTTTAGACGCAGTATTACAACAGTATGAGTCAAACAAAGTAGACTCATCATCATCGTCAGGCAAGATGTCTCAGGATGAAAGATTAAAAAAGTATTTCACTACAATCTTACAGGGTGGTGAAAGAGAAGGTCAGAAACGAGTTCGTATTCTACCAACAAATGATGGTACTTCACCATTCAAAGAAGTATGGTTCCACGAAGTACAGGTAGGTGGAAGATGGATGAAAATCTATGACCCAGGTAAAAACGCAGGGGAGCGTTCACCACTTAATGAAGTGAACGAAGCACTTATGATGACAGGTACGGAGCAAGACAAAGTATTGGCTCGTCAGTATAAACCTAAGAAATTCTACATCGTAAAGGTAGTTGACCAAGACAAACCAGAAGATGGTGTTAAGTTTTGGAGATTCAAACACAACTATAAAGGTGATGGTATCTTAGATAAAATCATTCCAATTTGGAAAAACAAAGGTGATGTAACCGACGCTGAAAAAGGTCGTGACTTAATCCTTTCATTGTCTTTAGTAAAGGCGCCAAATGGAAAAGAATATACTAATGTAGGTTCAATCATGTATGATGACCCAACACCAATTTCAGAAGACAAATCAAAGATGGAAGAATTTTTGTCAGACGATATGACTTGGGAGAATGTATATTCTAAAAAACCATTAGAGTACTTAGACGCAATCGCACAGGGTCACGAACCAAGATGGGATAGTAATGTAGGTAAGTATGTATATGGTGACGGTTCACAAACAATCGAAATCTCAGGAAATACATCAACAACGGCAACGGTACAAGCTGAAAAGCCAACAACTGTTGAAATTAAAGATACACAAGCGGGAGCACAAGTAGACGAGGACTTACCGTTCTAATCTAAAAACACTAAATTTAATGGTAACGACATTCGTGTCGTTACCATTATTATTCAAAACAACATATGGCATTAAAGAAAAAAGATTTTAGTAGTATAAAATCAAAGTTCTCAAAACAGGCGAAGTTTAAGTCTGATAAGTTCTTTGATTTAGGCTCAGCGTTCTTGGACGCAACAGGACTTCCGGGACCTGCTATGGGTCATATTAATATGTTTCTTGGTCATTCAGATACAGGTAAAACTACTGCATTGGTAAAAAGTGCGGTTGATGCTCAGAGAAAGGGTATATTACCAGTGTTTATTATCACCGAACAGAAGTGGGATTTCCCACACGCTAAACTTATGGGTTTAGAAGTTGAAGAGGTGGTAGACGAAGAAACAGGAGAAATTGAATATGATGGATTCTTCCTATTCAATAATAACTTCGAGTACATCGAACAGATTACTGACTACATTAACGAACTTTTAGACGCACAGAAAAAGGGTGAGTTAGAATATGATTTACTATTTCTATGGGATTCAGTAGGTTCAGTACCGTGTAAGATGACATGGGAAGGTAAAGGAGGTAAACAACATAACGCGTCTACGTTAGCGGATAAGATTGGTATGGGTATCAATCAAAGAATTTCAGGTTCACGTAGAACGGATAATAAGTTTACAAATACATTGTTAGTAGTAAACCAACCGTGGGTTGAGTTACCTGACAATCCATTCGGACAACCAAAGATTAAGGCTAAGGGGGGTGAATCACTATGGTTAAACTCAACATTGGTATTCTTATTTGGTAATCAGAAAAACGCAGGAACCACAAAAATTTCTGCAGTGAAAGACAAAAGAAAGATTAAGTTTGCGACACGTACAAAAGTCTCTATTATGAAAAACCACGTAAATGGTTTAGGTTATGAAGACGGAAAGATTATGGTTACGGCTCACGGATTCTTAGCGGGTAAAGATTCTGCTGAGGAAAAGAAGTCAGTAGAACAGTACAAAAGTGAACATGCATCTTTTTGGAAAAATCAGTTAGGTGTTGAGAGTGATTTCGACCTTGACTTTAAATCAGAGTAGTAAAAAAAAATGTTTAACCTATATGTTATTGAGTTATGATAAATACATTAGTTGTCGATGGAGATAACTTATTTAGAATCGGATATTACGGTGTAAAAAACTTTTACACTAAAGGACGACACGTAGGTGCTATATACCATTTTTTAAATACAATTAAGAGACATCTTCAGACCCATAACTACGACAAAATTGTTGTTTTTTGGGATGGGTCTGAAAACTCTTCTTTCAGAAAAAAGATATTTTTACATTATAAGGACAATCGTAAGTCTCGTAATTTATCTGAAGAACAACAGGAGTCATACGACTACCAAAGAAATCGAGTAAAACAATATTTAGAAGAACTTTTTGTAAGACACGCAGAGTTTCAGTTATGTGAAACTGATGACGCGGCGGCATATTACTGTCAAAACTCACCAAACGAAAATAAGGTTATCTTTTCTTCGGATAAAGACTTAACACAACTCATTAAAGACGATGTTAAGGTTTATTCTCCGTTAGATGGTTATATGTATGGTGTTGGTGATAAAGTTGAGTTAAATAAGGTATACTTCCCAATTGATAATGTGGTACTAACAAAGGTTTTTGTTGGTGATAAGAGTGACAATATTGATGGGATACATTTCTTAGGTGAGAAAACTTTTGTTACTTTATTTCCTGAAGTATTAGAAAGAAAGGTTACGACTGAGGAGATAATGGAGATGGCGGAATCTAAATTCAAAGAGGATAAAGATAATCGTGTTTTAGGTAATCTTTTAACAGGTAAAACTAAGAGGGGAGTATTCGGAGAAGAATTCTTAACTATTAACAAACAAATTGTAGATTTATCCGTACCTTTGTTGACCGACGAGGCAAAAAGTGATATTATTGATTTAGTAGAACAACCAATGGACCCATCAGGTAGGGGGTGGCAAAATTTAATTAAAATGATGCATGAAGATGGATTATTTCAGTTCCTACCAAAAAGAGATGACGGATGGACGGAGTTCTTCACTCCACTACTGAAGTTAGCAAGAAACGAAAAACAAAAATTTAGTAAATTAAAAAACAAAAGAAGACGAAAATGAAACAAAAAAGAGACGAAAATTCAACAAAATTTGAATTCCTTTTAAAGTTGAACGATAACATTGTATGTCAAAGATACTTCAATGTTAAAGGTCATAATCCAAAGATGATTAATTCTATGGAATTGTATGAAGAAATTTCATCAGTTTCTAGTGACATTCAAGCTCAATTAGTGAGTAAGACACATGATTATATGGCTGCGAATATTTCACAATTTTATGCTGGTCGAGAGGATGAGGGTGAAGTAGGTAGTGAAGATTTTTTCACCATTACGATACTAAAAGATGAAAAAACTTTAATCAACCGTTATTTTGATGCGTTTATTTACCCACCAAAAGTTAGGTACACGGTAGATATTAGACCATCATTACGTAGAATTTTAAAAGGGTTTACTGAAGTATTATCTTCAAAAAATCCTACTACAAACTACTTAACATACGACCTTAAGTAGTATTTATTAAAACACGTTAAAAGGAAAACTTAGAACAATGAAGGATAAAAATTTCGGATACTTAGGACATACATTTCAGATATCGTTGCTGAATCTTTTGGTAGAAGACAAAAGATTTGCGACTACGATTATCGATGTGATTGACCCAAAGTATTTTGACAATCAGTATTTTAAACTGATTGCTCAGATGGTCAAAGAGTACCACAAAAAATACGAAACATCTCCTTCATACGAAGCTTTAGAACAAATCGCGAGATTAGAGGTAACTCAAGAAATGGCTCAAAGAAATATCATGGATATGATAGGTCAAATCAAGTCTCACGAAGTTTTAGACACTTTGTTTACTCAAGAAAAGGCTACTAAATTCTGTAAACAACAGGAGTTAGGTAAGGCAATGACTAAGGTAAAAGAAATCATGGACAAAGGTGATTTCGAAAACTATGAACGTGCGGAGCAATTCATCAGAGAAGCTTTACAGGTGGGTGAAAAAGATTTAGGGACACAAGATGTTTTTGACCACTTAAGTACTGTTTTAGAGGATGATTACAGACACCCGATTCCGATGGGTATTGAAGGTATTGATAACTTACTTAACGGTGGGTTAGCAAAAGGTGAGTTAGGGGTTATATTAGCACCTACGGGGGTTGGTAAAACAACGGTACTTACTAAGATTGCGAATACCGCGTACAATATGGGGTATAATGTGTTACAGATTTTCTTTGAGGATAACCCAAAGATTATTCAACGTAAACATTTTACATTATGGACGGGAGTGGCTCCAAAAGATTTATCTGAGAACAGAGATACTGTTTTTGATAAGGTTAATGAGATTAAGGCGAATAATAAGGGTAAGTTAATCCTTAAGAAGTTACCGTCAGATACGTTAACAATACATCAGATAAAAAATCAAATACGTAAGATTATCGCAGAAGGGACAAAAATCGATTTGATTACGTTTGACTACATTGACTGTGTCGCACCTGAAAAGAGTTTTGGTGGTGATGAGTGGAAAAGTGAAGGTTCTGTTATGAGACAGTTCGAGGCTATGTGTTATGAATTTGACATTGCTGCTTGGACGGCAACACAGGGGAATCGTTCATCAATTTCTTCAGAGGTGGTTACCACTGACCAAATGGGTGGGTCTATTAAGAAGGCTCAGATTGGTCACGTTATTATCTCTGTGGCAAAATCACTACAACAAAAAGAGTTAGGGTTGGCAACGATTGCAATCACTAAGAGTAGATTAGGTCAAGATGGTATTGTATTTGAAAATTGTAAGTTCGATAACGAACTTTTAGAAATCAGTACAGAACAGACGAATACATTCTTAGGTTTCGAAGAGAACAAAGAAGAAAAACGTAGAGACAGAGTTGTCCAAGCGTTAAAAAGAAGGGAACAAACTTTAGGGAATAATAATTCCTAAAAACAAACAAAAAACTATTATGGAACAAAGTAATGAACCCCTATTAAGGGAAAATAGTAACCGATTCGTTTTATTTCCAATAGAGCACCATGACATTTGGGATTGGTATAAAAAATCGGAGTCGTCTTTTTGGACGGCAGAAGAAATTGATTTATCTGCAGACTTAAATGATTGGGATAAATTAAACGAAGGTGAACAACACTTCGTAAAAAATGTATTAGCGTTCTTCGCGGCGTCTGATGGTATTGTTAATGAAAATTTAGCAGAGAACTTCGTAAGTGAGGTTCAATACACTGAAGCGAAATTCTTCTACGGATTCCAAATCATGATGGAGAATATTCACTCAGAAACGTATTCACTATTGATTGACACATACATTAAAAATAAGGAAGAACAGAATAAACTATTCAATGCAATTGAAACGGTACCTGCAGTTAAGAAAAAGGCTGAGTGGGCGTTAAGATGGATTGATTCACCATCATTTGCAGAGAGATTAATCGCATTTGCTGCGGTAGAGGGGATTTTCTTCTCAGGGTCATTCGCATCAATCTTTTGGTTAAAGAAAAGAGGTTTAATGCCGGGTCTAAGTTTCTCAAACGAGTTAATCTCTCGTGATGAAGCACTACACTGTGACTTCGCAGTACACCTACACAACAACCACTTAATTGAAAAGGTACCAACAGACAGAATTAAGGAGATTATCCTTTCAGCATTAGAAATTGAAAAAGAATTTATCACTGAGTCACTACCTGTGTCTCTAATTGGTATGAATTCAGATTTAATGAAACAATACTTAGAGTATGTTACTGACCGTTTATTAACGTCATTAAACTGTGGTAAAGAATTTGATTCATCAAATCCTTTTGACTTTATGCAAAACATCGCATTACAGAATAAAACAAATTTCTTCGAGAAGAGAGTTGCGGAATATTCTAAAAGTGGTGTTGGTGATAAGGAGAGTGATAGTTCTGACCCATTTGCGTTTGACGGAGAATTTTAAAAATTATTTGGTATATGAGTAATATGAAGGTATTAAAAAGAGATGGTTCAACAGACGTAGTACGTTTGGATAAAATCACTCTTAGAATTAAAAAACAGACTTATGGTCTAAACATGGATTATGTTGACTATAATGCGGTAGCGATTAAAGTAATTACAGGTCTTTATGACGGTGTAACTACTGAGGAGTTAGATAATTTGGCAGCGGAAACGGCAGCGTCTATGACGACAACCCACCCTGACTACTCTATCTTGGCGGCTCGTTTATCTATCACGGCATTATATAAAAACATTGATAAGAATTTCACATCTGTAGCTAAGAGACTTTACAACTATGTGGAACCTAAAACAGGGTTACCGGCAGGTATGATTTCTGATGAAACATATTCAGTAATTGAAAAGTACGGTAATGAGTTGGACAAAATGATTGTACACGACCGTGACTTTAATTTTGACTACTTTGGGTTTAAAACGTTAGAGAAGTCTTACTTACTTAAAGTGAATGGTAAGATTGCAGAAACACCTCAACAATTATATATGAGAGTCTCTGTCGGTATTTGGGGTGATAATCTTGAGATGGTTGAAAAAACCTATGAGATGTTATCAACGGGTGTTATGACTCACGCAACACCAACACTATTCAATGCGGGAACAAAAAGACCACAATTATCGTCTTGTTTCCTATTAGATATTGATGATGATTCAATCAAAGGTATTTACAAAACATTAGCGGATTGTGCGGCAATTTCACAATCAGCGGGTGGTATTGGTATTAATATTCATAAGATTCGTGCAAAAGGTGCGTATATTAAGGGTACTAATGGAACATCAAATGGTATCGTACCGATGTTAAAGGTCTTTAATGAGACTGCTCGTTACGTGGACCAAGGTGGTGGTAAAAGAAAAGGGTCAATCGCCGTTTACTTGGAGCCATGGCACGCTGACATCTACGACTTCTTAGATTTAAGAAAGAATCACGGTAAGGAAGAAATGAGAGCAAGAGATTTGTTCTTAGCTCTATGGACCGCTGATTTATTTATGAAAAGAGTTAAAGAGAACGGTAAGTGGACATTATTCTCACCTGATGAGGTACCTGGTCTTATTGATGCGTATGATGACGGAGAGAACAAAGCGTTCACCAACTTATACGAACAATACGAGAATGAAGGTAAAGGTAAAACAATCCAAGCGAGAGAATTATGGAGTAGAATCTTAGAGTCTCAGATTGAGACGGGAACACCTTATATGTTGTATAAAGACGCGGCTAACGCTAAGTCTAATCAAAAGAATTTAGGGACAATTAAGTCATCGAACTTATGTACTGAAATCTTAGAGTATACAGATAAAGATGAGACTGCGGTTTGTAACCTAGCGTCTATTGCATTACCTAAAATGGTTGAAATACCAACAGGTAAGGTACGTTCACAGGATAAGAAGTTGAGAAACTTTGATTTCCAAAAGTTATATGATATTTCTTATCAGACAACGGTGAACTTAAATCAGGTAATTGATATTAACTTTTACCCGACACCTGAAACTAGAAACTCAAACTTTAGACACAGACCAATCGGTATTGGTATTCAGGGGTTAGCGGATGTATTTGCGTTATTAGGACTACCTTTTGATTCAGACGAAGCGAAACAACTAAACCAAGATATCTTTGAGACAATATATTTTGCGGGTGTTAAGGCATCTAATGATATTGCTAAGAGAGATGGTCACTACCAAACATTTAAAGGTTCACCAATGTCAGAAGGTAAATTCCAATTTGACATGTGGGGAGTTTCTTCAAATGAACTATCAGGAAGATGGGATTGGGATTCACTAAGAACTGAGGTTATGGAGCACGGTGTTAGAAATTCACTATTATTGGCACCAATGCCAACGGCATCTACGGCACAGATTTTAGGTAACAACGAGTGTTTTGAACCATTCACGGCTAATATCTATAAGAGAAACACTTTATCGGGTGAGTATGTTATGATTAACAAACACTTGGTTAGAGATTTGGTAAACTTAGGTATTTGGAATGAGACGGTGAGACTAAAAATGTTTGCGGGTAATGGTTCGGTACAACACATTGAGGAAATACCTCAAGAAGTTAAAGACCGTTACAAAACAGTTTGGGAAATTTCACAAAAGAGATTAATTGATATGGCGGCCGATAGAGGTATGTTCATTGACCAATCTCAATCTATGAACTTATTTATGGAGGATGTAAACGCCGCTAAACTAACGGCAGCTCATATCCATAGTTGGGAAAAAGGATTAAAAACGGGAATGTATTATTTAAGAACTAGACCGAAATCTGCAGCACTAAAAGGATTAGGTGTTGATATGTCTAAGTTAGAAGATATCCCTAAAGAAGAAGTGAAGGTAGAGGTTAAAGAGGTTGAACCAACACCTCAACCAATATCAACGGCAACTGACGAACAGGTTTTAAAAGATATGGTTTGTTCATTGGACAATCCAGATGATTGTGAGGCTTGTGGGTCATAAAATTGATTATGAAAATAGAAAAGGGGGTATGTAAATATCCCCTTTTTTTATTAATATCATTTAATAAATTAAAAAAAGAGTTAGTTTAATATTTATATAGAAAGAATAAATAATGGAAAACCCTTTCAGTTTTGGTATAAATTTCCCCTTTAGTGAATCTAAGGGTGGTAAGTATTTAGGTTTAACCGAAAGTACTTCAGATGAGATAAGAGCGATATTGATTCACTTATTACTAACTAGAAAAGGAACCCGTTATTATTTACCTTCATTTGGTACACGATTATATGAATATATTTTCGAACCAATGGATTCAACGACCTTTAATAGGATTGAAAATGAGGTTACAACTGCGGTTGAGGAGTTCATCCCTAATGTGACCATAAATAAAATTGAGGTGACTCCATATTTAGATACGGAAGAATCACCGGGTGAGTACGTTACCGGATTAGACGAAAGACTTTATAGGACTGCGGCTGATGGTACTGAAGAGTATACGGTAAAGTTAAGAATAGACTACTCAAATAATAATGGTCAATTCTCACAAAGAGATTACATAATTATAAATTTATAAAATGGCTGATAGAATATCGTACACAGAAAGAGACTTTTTAGGGTTAAGAAATGAGTTAGTTAACTTAACTAAAGAGTATTACCCTGATTTAATTCAGAATTATAACGATGCGTCTTTATACTCTGTATTTTTGGATATGAACGCAGCGATTGGTGATAACTTACATTATCACTTAGATAGAACAATGCAGGAGACTGTATTAGATTTTGCACAACAAAAACAATCAATATATAACATTGCAAGGACTTACGGTCTGAAGTTGCCAGGGAAGAGACCTTCAGTTTCTTTAGTGGACTTTACCATTACGGTTCCTGTTTCGGGGGATAAGGAAGATGCTCGTTACTTAGGGTTACTTACGAGAGGTGCTCAGTTAACGGGGAACGGTCAAATATTTGAGACGGTGTATGACATTGATTTCTCATCTCCTTATGATATCAAAGGAAATCCTAATAGAACTAAAATTCCAATAACTGATGCTAGTGGAAACATTGTATCGTACAACATCACAAAAAGAGAGGTTGTGGTTAATGGTATTACAAAGGTATTTAAAAAGGTTATCAGACCAACAGACGTAAAACCATTTGCTAAGATATACTTACCTGATAATGATGTGTTAGGTATTATTGGTGTTATTGAAAAGCAAGGGACTACATTCACAACGATTCCTTCAGATTCTGAATTTATAAGTTCAAGAACAAAATGGGAGGAAGTAAAAAGTTTATCACAGGACAGAGTATTCGTTCCCGATATGACATCACCTTCAGACCAACCAGGGTTGGTTAGAGGTAAGTATAAGACGGTTGATAGAAGATTCATTAATGAGTTTACACCTGAAGGGTTCTCATTTTTGACTTTTGGTGGTGGTAATACTAGTGCTCAGGACCAATTCGATACCTTTGTTGACTTAGGTGGTGATTACGATATGTTAGATTTAACTAACAATTTATCATTGGGTAGGTCACTTAAACCAAATACTACATTATTCATTAAGTATAGAATCGGTGGTGGTGTAAGTTCGAATGTTGGTGTTGGAGTGTTATCGTCTTTAGGTGATTACAACTTAGTAATGACAGGGCCTTCACAGACTATTAATACAAATGTGATTAATTCACTTAGAGGTGAGAATGTAACTGCTGCTATTGGTGGTGCTGACAAACCTTCATTAGAGGAAGTAAGAAATATGGTGGCGTTTAATTTCGCGGCTCAAGAGAGAGCGGTGACATTAAATGATTATAGAATATTAATTAAAACAATGCCAGCAAAATACGGAGCACCTTCAAAGGTCAACGTATTCGAGGAAGATAATAAGATACGTATTAATCTACTATCTTATGATTCTAATGGTAACCTTACATCTAAAGTGTCTAATGTCCTTAGACAGAACATTGCGGAGTACTTATCAGAATTCAGAATGATTAATGATTACATCGAAACTGAAGTTGCAGAGATTGTCGACTTAGGTTTAGAGATTGATGTTATCTTAGATAAGAAAGTTAATCAAACTGAGGTGATATCTAATATCATTACAGAGGTTAGTGAATATATGGGTATTGACGGAAGAGATTTAGGGGACCACTTATTTGTTGGTGAATTAAAACAAGTTATCAACTCACAGTCGGGTGTTGTCAACATTACAGACTTAAGGGTTATTAATAAAACGGGTGAGGGATATTCAGACACTAAGACTCCTCAGTCGTACAGTGATGAAGCCACACAACAGGTTTTACTTGGTGACGAAACCCTTTATATGAGGACTAATCAGATATATCAGGTTAGGTATCCAAAAAAGGATATTGTTGTTAGAGTAAAAACCATATCATCCCCATTAGTTGGGTAACCTTTACTAAACGTATTGATTTACTATTTTTCTATAGAGAAAATACGCAATAAAGTATTTATTTAAAAGAATTAATATGTCTAAATCAATAAGAATACGTACAGAACCTGGTGTCGATACGAATATTAAAATTAATATTGAGCAGGATTTCGATACGTTAGATATCCTATCCCTTAAAATGACTCAAACAGAGGCGTATACTAGTTTATGTGCTGACTTTGGGGTTGTAGTGGGTAGAGTATTTACCAACGGAGGTTATGGTATTCCAAATGCGAGGGTATCTATTTTTGTACCCATTAGTGATTTAGATGAGGATGACCAGTTCATTAAAGAAATATACCCATTTAGGACTATTTCGTCACGAAATGAAGATGGTTATAGATATAACTTACTACCGAAAGTAAAACAACACTCAGGTCATACACCTACGGGTACCTTCCCATCTAAGTTAGAGGTGGTAACGAATGATACTGTTTTAGAAGTTTACGAAAAATATTATAGATATACTGCAAAGACAAACGACTCTGGTGACTTTATGTTATTTGGGGTTCCGTTAGGTAATCATATGATTCATTATGATTTGGACTTATCGGATATCGGTTGTCAATCTATGGTTCCATTTGACTTCATATATGAAGGTGTTTCAGAAGAGAAGTTTGAAAACAATTATACCTTTATGTCGTCAGATAATTTAGATACATTACCACAAATAGTTTCCACACAAAAAACAGTTAGTGTTGAACCATTTTGGGGTAACTCAGAATTATGTCAGGTGGGTATAACTCGTTCTGATTTTGATTTAAAAGAAAGAGGTGTGAGGATTGAACCTTACTCTTTATTCATGGGTGGTAGTTATACCGATAGTGAGAGAGACGGAGTTAGAGTTAGATGTAACGTGGATAATGATATGGGTGAAAAATGTTCCTTAGTTACGGGTAAGGGAGATATAGAGTCTATCAGATTTTCAGGTGAATACGAAAAAAACCTTGACGGTACAATTAACGTTAGACGACCATTATTAGAGTCTATTCAACTTGATAGTGAAATTGATGAGAACGGTAGTTTCTTTGTGAAGGTACCAATGAATCTAAACTACGTGGTTACTGATGAGTTTGGTTATATTGTTGAGTCTAAAGACCCTGATGTAGGTATACCAACATTAGGTAAATATAGATTTAGGTTATCATTAAGAGATGACAGTGGAGGTAAAAAAACATATAGAGGTAAGTACTTAGTACCTCAGATTAAAGAACACCATACAAATGGATTTGGTAGTATTGACGATAAGTCGTATGCGTTCTCAATAAATATTGATGATTATCCGGATGATGCGATTGATGATATTATTGGTATAAACAATCCTGATTCACACCCTAACGATTATTTTTATTCATTAAGGTATCATAGAATATATACCGTTTCGGGGTTTGTAAATCAGTATTATAATAAAAGTGCCTTAGAGAGTGCATTTGGGTTCTTCACTAAAAATAGATATGAGTCCTTTTTAGGTATAAAAGAGATACAACCAGAATCCACAGAAGATTGTGAGAACAATAATCAGTATTTCCCGATAACTGATGCGGTTAAGAATAACAAGTTTAAGTTTTTAATTGTAATAATAATAAGTTTTTTAGAATTATTATATCTGAGAATAACTCAATATGTTATAGATAAGGTAGTAGAATTTATTTTTGATATTTCAGATGCGTTATATGGTGTTAAGATTTTCAGAAAAAGAGTTTTAAAAGGGGTTGCGAATAGAGTTGGTAAATTTGGTAAAACGGTGCAAGAAGCGACTGTGAGAAAACTGGGACTTATTAATTATCCGGATTGTTACGATTGTGGAAATGAAGACGGTAGTAGTGATTCGGGTCAAAGTTCACAGACAAACTATTTTACGATTTCAACTCCCACTGATGAAGACTTATCAATTACTATTGGTAATGGGGAGTATGAACAAGCATTAGGAGGACCATATGACTTTACTGAGTTATATGAGGATTCTAGTTTCGTTGATACGGATGGTGATGGTATTGCAGATTTATTTACTGCGGGGGTATTTGATGAAAGTTTGTATATCCCTTCAACAATAACAATGCAGAGTGATGCGAACTATATTATTGAAATTGACTTAGGACCGTACTCAGGGTTTTACTTGGTTGGTGCTGATAGTGAATATGCTTTTGACACGGCAACTGGGGCACCAACAAAGATTAATGATATATTTACTGTGATTAAAGATGATATATTAACGGCCAATAATTTATATGGAGTGTCTCCAAATACATTAGTGTCAGGGTCTTCGCATTCAACTAACGGGATTATTAAAGTTATTAATGTATATCGATACGCGACCGCAACACAGACTAGTAGTCAAATTAATACAAATGCTGAAGGTGGTTGTGAAAAATATGACGTATTATATGACCATACTGGTGGGGGTATGAGATTATGGGCGTTTAGGGACCCAAACACTTATGAATCGTATATACAAAATCATGACGGTTTTACGCCTTACCCTGATGTTTTTTTAGATGGTAGTGAGGACCCATGTAATTATGAAACACCGGAGTTTGGTATTGTTGCTTCAGTATCTAAGGCGAATATCGAAAACGCTAATATCGATGACCTTAATAGGGGTAGAAGATTGGGTAGAGTACATTATAGTGGAGGTACTGCGTCGGGGTATTCTGAATTTAGAAATGGGATATATACTTTAATACCGGTTGCCGGTGAAAATCAGAAATTGATTGGTGACTATTATAGAAAAAAGAGGTTAGGTAAGTTACTTTGTTCCGGGTATATATCATACGGGTTTTTTAATTCATGGTTAAATGGTTCACTATATTTTTTTCAGTTTAGAAGAAGAAAAGGTGGTGATAAGGCTAAATTCTGTAAGGATTTAATATATAGAAAAAAGGATGATACGGGTACTCACTATTATTATCGTTCAACACCGTATTGGAATGGGCAGTTTGTCGGTTTAAGTAAATCATATGTGGGGGCTAATGAAGTTGGAGTTGATGGATATGCTGAAAGAGGGAATAGAGAAATACTTAGTCCAACAACGATAGTGGATTTAGGTCCAAGAAATACGTTCATTAATGAAATATGTACGGACTCAAGTTTAGATGTGAATTGTTCTACAGTTAGAAGCTTAGGTTCTACATCGTATCAAGATATAAATGACTTAATGGAGTATATCTTACAGTCTAAGGAGGTAAAAGAAAAGGGGAAGTTAGACGCTAGTGACTTATTTGATAGAAGGGGTCTAGGGTTAATAGATGGGGATATTGCTCAACTACTTAATTTCAATTCACAAGTGGGGATATACGGTTATGAAGATGAATCCGCAGATAGTCCATATTACCCTGATGGAGGTGCTTTTATGTATGACGGCATTGGACCGGTAGGTGTTGACTTCGTTTTTTCAGAAGATGATGAGGATACTCCAGATACTATTGAAATGAACGGAGCGTTAATAAGGTTATGTATTAACGGTGTTGGTAACTTAACAGAGACCACTCAAGAAGTCCCTTATTATCATTGGGATAAGAAAGGTTCGGGTTTCGGACCTAACAATAGTAACAGTGAAAAGCAGACATGGGATAAAGGTAGTATCGAAAGTACTAACATGCAAGGAGGTTGGGTTACTGAAGGGTTACTTAAACCAGACCCGGATAGTAGTGATGAGGTAAGTGCGTATTATTATGATAATGACACTACCTCCGAAATTGCGTATGAGGCGTATACGTTACCTCCGATTAGAGATTGTAACGATGAAAATTACAATCAAAATAAGATACCATTAGGTGGTCCATTCTTTTTCTACTTTGGATTAAGAACGGGGAAAACTTCGTGGAATAAATTCATAGATAATTACGGACCTAAATAATGGATAATAAGAAGATAGTATTACCAAAGTTAAGATTTAAAGGTTCTGAAGAGTCTGACATCAACCTTAAAGTAAATATGGGTCAGGAGACCCGTCATATTATAGAGGGTGATAGAACGGTTTTATTGGACCAGTCCCAACAATACGATAAAGAAAGACAGGATTCTAATAAGTACCGACTAACTGCGGTTATGAGACCTATATTTAAGAACCTTACTGATGTGTTAACGAGTAATATTGATATACTTTCAGAGATGTTCTTTAATAGTGAGAAGGTAGATTACGTTATTAACAATACTTCAGCAAATACGCCTGACGATTTAAACTTAAATCAGTTGGCTGGTAAGTTATCTTATGATGAGTTTGACTTATTTAGGAAAGACTATAATGGTAGTAGTGACCCAAATAGTTTTGGGTTATATAATAACGGTAATGGTTTTGGTGTGGTAAACGCTGATAGGATTAATTGGAATATGTATTTAACTTATCCCTCAAAAAAGGTTAACGCGTTTAGAAAAAGTTTTAAAGTGGATACTTTCGATGGTGAAAGTGGGATTGATTTTGACTTAGTTAATGGTTTACCTTTTAGAGCTTATGATAGGGGTAGTTATTATGAGATATATTCACCATTCCCTCACGGATTAACGGAAGATGGTTTTGTAAAGATAGGAAATCACACTTATAATGTTGATGAGGTGGGTAATGAGAAATACCGTTCAGAAGAAAATTGGTTTATAATTAATAAGGGTCAATTACCAAATGGAATAACATTGGGTGATGGTGAATTTAAAAGAGTTGCTGAGAAAAATAATGTTAATGAAACAACATCTGAATATTTTGTATTGGAACATACGGTATTAAAAACACCAAAGGATTTTACAATTAATAAGAACGCATTTGAGAGTTCTATATTTGAAGATGAGAAAAAACTACCAAAATACTTTGTAAGTAACGACCCAAATAGTACTAACTATGGAGTTGCGTCATTTAATAGTGATGGTAAAGTCGTTACACAGGAATTAGGAGATACCTATTTAGTTATCTTAGAAGATGAGGTTGATGTTGAAGGATTAAAAGACCACTTAGACCGTCCTATATTATCGTTATACTTCACAAACCTATTTAAAAATACAATGGGTATGTTCAGTAGACAACAATTTTGTTATAAAGAACAGTTGGGTTTAGGTAATGAAGATATAAATACTGATGTAGATATTTCATTGTATGACACTACGACTGATAAGGTGGTTAGAGACTACCAAGTTGGGGATACCATTTATGGGGGTATTTATGAATACAATCCATATGACTTAGAAGAGAGATTGGTATCTGAAAGAAAAAACAGATTAAAGTATAGTGATGACTTATTCTTTATAGATGAAGGTCCTAATTATACTTACGATATACATCACGAATTTAAGATAAATCAGTTATCTGATTATGTTGAGGAAAGTGAGACGAGTAATATTTTTAACCTACCGACTTACTCCAATTATGTGGAGAAAGAAAAGAAATGGATTTGGAGAGATATATGGACTAAAGGGTATGTTAACCCCGATGGTTTAGGAGTGGATTATCCATTTATAAATGGGTGTCACTATATTAATAAACATTTAAATTTATACATAAAACCTGACACTATTGATGGTGTTACTAACGACAGAAATAAGGTTACGGGTATTAATTCATTTATAATCGATAATTGTGGGTAAAATTAGAATACAGAGAGGTGATACGTTAAACGTCCCAATAGAGTTAAACCAAAAGTTTGACATAACGGGACAAGAGAACTTGGTTAAAAAGTACGAGGACGATGTCATGCAACAAATCATTAATCCCGTAAAGGATTATGAGGTTGGTAAGTTTATCCATAAACCCAATGAAAATGGAGATAATAACCTTTATATGGTTATGGCGTTTAGATATTTTAATGCTTGGATTGATGAATATACGCCACAGGGGTTTGATGAGTTGGAATTGTTTAAATTCACTAAAAATGTTAAAAATAGTTTCTTTAAGTTAGATTTTTACGATTCACCTCAAAGGGAGAGACAGAAATTACAGTTCACTAAGATAGTGCCAATGTTTTTATCTAATTTAGTTACATACGACAAAGATAAAGACGATATTCCCGATTATATGGATTCAGATGTTTTTGGTGAAAACGAGATTGGTGCGGTATTAAATGATAGTCAGAATAGTAGTAATGAATTAACTGATAGATTAAATACAAATATAATACAAAATACTGCTGGTTCTTATATTATACCTAATTTTTTCTCTAATTTGATAAAGAATTCTGAAATAGGAAATGTTTATGTTTTTAAAGACACAGACACTAAAGATATTGATGAATTTTATTTTACCTGTCGATTCTTTAATGCTAAGACGGGTGGTGTGGTTAGATTATTAAACGGAGTGGTAGATGACCCTAATGGTAAAGTAGTTCCAAATAAAGATTATTACTTTAAGTTAGTTATAGATAGGTCAGAAAAAACCTATCAAATATTCAAAGAAGACGAAACAAACCAAACAAAATATGGGAACAGAGTTGGTAACACCATAAGTAATGCATTGATATTTTTCGAGGAATAATGAAACGAGTAGTTAAGAAAATCACAAACGGCAATCACATAGTTCCAATTCATTTAGAACAGGATACGGAAAATATTGGACTATATAGTCCAACGGATGGTAATATTGGACAAATAGATGTGATATGTAATTTTGTTATTAAAACACAAAGTGGGACTAAAACAATAACCATTAAAGATGGTGTGGATTTGAATAGGTATTCATTTGTTAAAGGTCTTTCATATACGATTGAATGGGGAGATGGAACTGAAGATAACTACCAAATTAACGGTGATTTACAAACACATACATATGCGTATAATGGTGAGTATGTTATAACTATGTTAATCAACAGTCCGTGGGGTAATCATAAAAACGAAAAAACAATCAACCTACCATCTGTAGAATCTACAGATATTACTTTCGATACTACGATTAGTACTCCTGAGTTATTGGGTTACGACTCACAAATAGTGGCGTATGTAAACACTTCAGGTGTTATCATATGTGAAGGTGTCCAAAGTAGGTTAACAGAGTTTAGACCTTATGGTGGTGGTTCGTATGTTGCAACGATTAATGATACTGAAGGGATGTCAGGGATTAACGGTATATCACAAATCACTGGTAATGTGTTTACCTATTATATTGATAGGATTAAGTATATGGATGATAATGGAAATACGACAATAAGTTTATATCCTGATTTATTTACGAGTGGTGATGTTATTGATGGTATTGAGTATATAAATGAGATGTTATCGGTTGAAGATACGGCAATGGTCCACCAAGAAGTTTTTCACGGAATAACTAATGACATTGAGATACAATCGAATATCTTTATTGAAAGAGGTAAGCAGGCACCCTTCGAGTTTTACTATAAATTAAGTGAGGTGTCTAATATGGTGGAGTTAGAAAGGAACGGAAATAAGTTTTTTAAGATAAACAATGATGATGATTTTAAACTATAAAATCATAGAAAACACTATTTATTAATATAATTAAAACAAATGGCTACAGGTAATTACGGAATTAAAAGACCGGCGGATGTTTCACCGTCAGATGTGGAGGTATTTTTACACTACACAGAAAATAGGGATGCGTCGAGTGCACCTGTATTTAAAAAATTAAATTCCAGTGATGTATTGACACCTATAGTACATAATAATGTTACGGGTGGTAACGATGGGTCAGAATTAATAGGTGGTCTATATAACTTAACTTTACAGAGTAACGAGTTTTCAGAGTTAGGGGTTTACAATGTTTACATAAGACCAAAACAGATTAGGACGAGTATAGTTGATTGTGGGGTGTTACTTACACTACCAAACGTTAAAGGGTTAGTTTTTGACATTTCAAACGTGAGTAGTGAAGATAGAAGTAAGTTTGTTAACGGAGGATTAGTTGGTCACAGAATCGAATACTTAGATGATTCAGGTAGAAAAGTGAGTAACTTCTTTAGGGTGATAACTAGCTCTTTTTACTGTGAACCAATAGTTGCCAATTTAACAAATACGAATCAGAAGTCATTAAGATATAGATATACGTCAAACCCGACTAGTTTAATTTACTGTACTGTTACTCCGAGTTCGGCACCTACTAATAATATAACGGCAATGCCATTCATTGGTGAACCTAATCAGAATGTAATTTTAACAAATACATACTTTAATCCATTACATATGGAGATTGAGATGGTAGAACACGATGAGCAAACATTAGCTTACGCACTTTACGGGAATCAAACCAAGTCAATGGAGGACGGTATTTACACTGTATATGATAACGATAATAATATATACAGACAGTATAACTTATTTGAGATTCGTGATGAGATTAATAATAAACTTTATGAGGTGCGTGAAGATAGAAATGACAATATTGACACAACCAAAGGGTTTGATGATATTGTAGAATAATGGCAAAAAAGTATAGATTTCCAGGTAATGGTGAAGGGACTTTTTCTGATAGTTTAGTTGGTAGACAGTTAACATCAGGTCAGGAGATTACACAAAGTAATTTCTCAACTGATGGTACCCCAATAGTTAGAGATAGTAGAAAATTCACAACATCGGACTTTTCTAAACCGATTAGTTTAGATGACCTTACTTCTGAAGAAAATCTTACAAAGGTAAAAGAATTATTCGACCAGTCACTTAAGATTAAATTTAATACTGAAAAGGGTGGTAAAGATTTATTTGGTTCTGCATTATTAAGGGCTAAAGTATCGGTTGGTAATATAATAGAAAAGTTTCCTGCATCCCTTAGGGTATATAGTAAGACTACTGAGGCAAAAACAGTGGAGACGGCATATTCGATTGTTTATGACGGTCAGTACGATGAGACGACATTTATGGTCTCTAATAGTGCTATTAGGAATCCTTTAAGTATTGAGTATTCAAAAACGGGGGAAAAGGTATTTGATGAGAAATTTGATTCAGATAGAAACTTCGCATTAAATTATAGAAAATATGTTGTATTATATGGTGGTATTGAATACCCAATTATTTCAGCAACATTACCAGATACATTATATTCAGGACCACTAAAGTTAAAGGTGAAGGGTAAACCATTCAGTACGTCTCAAACGACTGATGAGTTTTACATTTCATTAAATAATTTACTTTCTGAGCAGAAATTCTCAGAAATGGAGGACTTTGAACAGTTCCTACTTAATAGAGAGTCGGTACCATTATATAAGTCATCGTTTACGGTACCAAAAGAAACTTCGGGTGGTGAGATATACTTTGGTAAAGAAAGTATTACATGGCCTACGTCAGACGATTTAAACATCGACATACTTTCATCTAAATTCGAGTTTTATTTAGACAAACTATTCTCAACGTGTGAGGTAATAGATAATTACAAAGCAAACTTAATATCAAGATTTTTAACGACTGCGTCACTTACGGAATTCGATACAGAGGACCAAAGAGTAAAAAAAGTATTTCAGTTATATGGAAGATTTTTTGATGACGTAAAGAAATTCGTTGATAATGTTGCGTATATGAATAACGTAACATACGATAAGATTAATAACGTTCCTGATTTACTTCTAAAAAACTTAGCGGGTTTATTGGGTATGGATGTGGTAACTTCAATTAATGAGAAAAACATTGAAGAATACCTTTATAGAAAAAAAGACAGTCAGTATGAAGGGGTAACCAAAGGGTTAACACCATTTGAAACTGACATTGAAATATATAGAAGAATTGTATTAAATGCGTCTTACTTATTTAAGAGTAAGGGTACACGTAAACCATTACGTTTTTTATTAAAATTCATTGGGGCTCCTGAGTCTTTCATTGAGATAAACGAATATGTTTATGAGATTAAGAATAAAATTGATAATGATGTTTTTGAGAAAAAACTAAGTAGAGTTATTGATGGAGAATGGTTTGACGAAAGAATTTACGCGTGTTTAGGACGTACAGTAAAGAATCTTAGTGGTGATAATATAAAGGTGGTATACAAAGATTGTAACGGAGATGATACTGAGACAATCATACCAACGGAAAATATAGATAATACGAACCATATAGTTGATATAGATTCAATTAGTGATTTAACCATTACCCTTCCAGATAATGAAGAGGCCGAACTTGGTAAAGAATATGAGTATGTACCTGTTAATAGACAGTACGATTGTTTACCTGAGTATTCGACATTTAAAGACTTTGTGGTTATTGAGACTGCGATGGAAGGTGGTATCTTTAATTTAGATGACTACCCGATTGAACAAATAGGTGATACCAATGCGACAAAACCTAAAAGACCTACAATAAGTAATGATTATTACTTTCAAAAAGGTGCTGGTTGGTTTGAAAGAACAGATGAGCATACATCGATATCAGTTTTAGATGAAGAAAATTCAAACCTTAACTCATCACCAAAAGTTATAAAAACTAAATTCGAAGATTTCACTTATGGTGAGAAGTACTTCGATAGATATAGACAATTTCCTAACTTTGAAGATGGATGGGAAATTAAAGCTAAAATAGATAATAAAAAATCAACACCAGAAACAAACGATTTTGTTTTAAACAGAAAGAATGTCGATGTATTTTTAAATGCGGGACAGGCGGTGTTATATGATTTTGTAAG
>Ga0209652_1000847_pt1 | contig 25874 bp, 24 predicted proteins | sample SaaInl74LU_5_DNA_FD_184641 | JGI IMG/M metagenome (GOLD analysis project Ga0209652, IMG submission 184641) | Marine microbial communities from expanding oxygen minimum zones in the Saanich Inlet - ESP_74LU_5_DNA (SPAdes) (version 2) | ecosystem: Environmental > Aquatic > Marine > Intertidal zone... | reverse complement strand
ACGTTATGAGGCTTTTCGGCATGGCGTATACTTGGTGGACCGGGAGCAGGAAATGGAGAAGTTGGAGCTCGATTTTCAGAATGAAGCTAAGATGGGCACCATTGAACTCCGGCACACCAGAATTTGGGACAAGGCTGCAGCCGAGATTGACCGAATGACTGTGGAATGGAATCTAAATAGATCTACCTAACCATAGTTATTACAGCTAAAATGTTGCCTTAGAACAGATGCAGACCGCTTGCTCCCCAAGCATTTTTTTGTTCGGGACTCAACCATGATGATACAATTGTTGTTACGTCAAGAGTTATTAATACCACTAATCGATGCAGTTTCAAGAGACGATTCCAACGGTGTTCATGTTTTGATTTGATCAAGTATTGTAGTTTTGACCTACTGTTGTGAAATTCCTCAGAGTTCCAACAACACCCAGAGATAATCTTGCTTCTTCACTCGATTTCTCCCAAGTTTGTCCCACTCCTAATACGGTACGGATATAAGCTTTAAACCGCCAGTCAACGGGACTTGTCTCCTCTTCAGAATTCTTTTGGCTATAGTGGATCTTGTCCATGAGTGGAGACTTGCTTCCACCGATGAAATGAGAAGGGCCATCTACTTCGACACCTACTTGCTTTCCATTCACCTCCACAAGTGCATCTATGCGATAGCCGCTGTCCACGAGCACCGCTTCTTTTGGCTCGAGACCCATGTGCGATAGTTGCGCCACCACATCACCCTATCAACATAATCGGCTACATAGATGCCTCCAAGACGGATGTATTGATGAAGTAGATGATGTATAGGCAATGATGATCTTCTTCTTCCATGCTGTCATCCCTTCTTTCTGCTTGGTCGTCGCTTGGTCTGACTGCATCGCTTCTCTATGAGTATGAGGTAACCTTACTTCTAGACTCACAACGACCATTTGCCTGCTGCTGCTGCTCATCTCTGTCTACACCTACACATTTGTGTACACACATATTGAATGGAAGTCCTTACTTCAACGATGCACGCTGGCAGCGCTGCCTTCTGCAATGAATCTCCTCTCTTTGTTGGCTTGAGATACGAAGGTTACATTGCTTCTTGTTCTGCTGCAACGCAAGCCTCAGAAGGACACAGCGGAGAAAGGGAAAGGGGCAATTTGTGAGAGAGTGTGCAAATATTCATTGTCGTATCGTGTATTAAATTCAAAATCCACAAAAAAGATAAAGATCCAGATGATGATGATGGGTTGCTACAATACTTTAGCTTGCAAACAAAGCACGCTCGTCTAAGTAATATTAATTAGCGGAGGGGTTGTACATATCTAATATGTGGCAGAGCTCCTCTCCAATCAAATTAAATCATCACTATCCTCGGTTGTATAAATAAGCAGCAGCATTCAACCCCTTCAATAACAAAATTAGTCGACATCATGTCATCCAAACTGGACTATCTCTCCAAATACGGGGGAGGTGCCTCCACCAATGATTATTACGATGATGACGACGATAACAAAAAAAAGAAGAAGCATAAGAAAGAGAAAGAAAAGAAGAAAAAGAAGCACAAACATCGTAGCCATGATGGTAGCAATAGTTATGACGGAAATAATGATAACAATGATGGCGGCAACAATAAGAGGGGGAGGTATCAAACCTCCATCCAAGATATGGACGACATTAATGAATTAATACCCGGCTCTAATGATAATTTTGGTATGGAGGAGGAGGATGGACCAACGGTTGTAGAGGGAGTGAATGATAATAATGGTGATGGTGTAGTGTTAGTGAAGGATGATGGAGGGCATCAGCAGCGGGTGGTCAATAATAGGGGGGGATTTGTGCCTGTGAATAATCAATCCAATGGTGGTGATGATGAAGGTAATAATGGGGGCAGACGACGTAATAATCGTAGAGTCCGTCATGATTCTGAATCGGAGGAAAGTGGAAGTGCAAACATCAAATCTCAGCAACGAAGTAGTAGGAGGAGGCATGATAGCGATGATGATTCGTCAGATGCAATTAGTAAGCGAAGGAATATTAAATCATCACGTAGACGTCATGATAGTGATTCTGAAGGAGAGAACAAAAATCCACCAACGTCACGTAAGCGACACGATTCTGATAGTGACGATGATCAAGATAGGCGGCGTAGGAGACGCCATGATAGTGACTCTGATGGGGAGAGAGGAAAGAAACACACTAATTCACGTCGTACAAGAAATGATTCTGATGACGACGATGATGATGATGGTCGCAACAAAAAGAGTAGTAGACGCCATGATAGTGATTCTGAAGGAGGAAACAAAGAGCGAACAACAGCGGCGCGTAGGCGACACGATTCTGACTCTGAGAGGAGTAATGGTGACGAACGAAGGAGGCACAATGGACGTCGTGACAAGCGCACTAGCTCTCGCAGCAGACGTCATGATTCCGACTCTGAAAGTGATGGTGACAAACGACGAAGCAGTCGTCGTCATGATAGTGATTCCGAAGGAGATAAGAGGAAGCATAAAAAAGCGTCTCGTAGGCGACATGATTCTAGCTCCGACGATGATGATGATGATGACATCAAAAACGCAACAGAGAAGAAAATGTCATCAGGTCACAAGGCAGGTCTAGTAGCTTCCACTGATTTTGCAAAAGCTGAAAAGAAAATTAGGAAGCGACAACGTGAGGAATTGGAACGTAATAATTTGGGCGCTGAGAAGGGAGAGACGGTTTATAGAGATGTTAGTGGCAAAAAACGTATGGTGGCTCCAGTCCAAGATGAGTTGCAACGTAAACGTGAAGAGGAAGAGAAGGAATTGCAGCAACAAGAGGCGAATAAGGGAGCGTATCAAAAGAAATTGGAAGAGCAACGTCGGAGAGAGTTGGAAGCTGCTGCAGGTATGACGTTGGCGAGAGGTATTGAAGATGAGCAAATGGAGCAAAGACGAATGGCGGTAATTCGGGAAGGAGATCCTATGGCAATGGTTGCTTGGAAGAAGCAGCAAGAAGAACAACATACGTCTCAGAATTTATCCTCAAATGCATCTCATGTGCCGAGGAAGCCAGTATACAAAGGACCGCCTCCCAAACCAAATCGATATGGGATACGCCCTGGCTATCGTTGGGATGGAACTGATCGTGGGAATGGATTTGAGGACCAAGTCTTGGAAGCCCTGCACAGTAAGGGCAGAAAGAAGGAGGAGGCTTACAAGTGGAGTTCTGCTGACATGTAATTATTTGGTGCCTACTACTACTTCAACCTCTGAAATAACATTGGTTGCACAGAGTTATGAGAGAATCGCTGTGGATACAACAGGAGTCTGCTTCTAGATTGGGATCACCGACAGTTGAATTGAACCTACTCGTTTCCACCTTCTAATTGCTCCAACTTCTTGACAACTTTCATTTCCCTTCCAAGTAAGTCTAATTCCCACTCTTGAAGTCTAATTCCTCGCTCTTGCTTGCCCTTGATGCTTTGTATCTGAGCTAGCACCTTCTTCAGACTGACAATCTGCTGATCGCTCTTTCTTGCACAATGAATTCCTTTAGACTGATCGCTTGGTTCAACAGTTGGTTTATCTTCGTGGGCGTCAAAATAGGCATGGAATACTTCCATGGAAATCCCAACGACGTCGAGATCATTCGGGACGTCAACTGAGAACCAAGCAACTTCATCAAGCATTGGCTTGAACACTACGTTGCTCTTGATACGGATACGGTCGGGCGAGAAGCTGTCACTGTTCAAGTTCGGTTGAGCTCCCATTATCTGAGCAGCGTACACAGGAAGCTTGTTTCCACGTTGATAGGCAGGAGATCGTGTGGCAAAGAGCAAAAACATTTTGCTATCCCGATGATTTGTCTCATCCATGAGGGATCGAAGCTGCTGGAAGTGAGCGTACGATCCTCTGAAGTGTGATTTGTTCTTGAAGACTTTACGGACCTTCTCGCTCCCGGCGATACAACACAAAGAATAAACGCTGTTGCAATCATCACAGATAATGTTGCAAAAGTCGGATCTTAGTGCGGAGTTCCAGCGAAGGCAACCGATCTTTCCACATGAGAGACACGGGCGACTACCATTTACAGCTTCATGAAGCGCAAGGGCCCGAACAAGATGGCTAGGATATTCTTCATTTGGTGCTTGATTGAACTGATCAAGCATATATTCCTTGACAGATCTTTCCGTGTAGGTGAACCTTAACAACGGGTCAAGTTCCTCGTCACTCAATCTGAGCTCCTTGTAGGGACGACTGAGTACAAGATTCCCGCCTCTCACAAAATTGAATGGAGGAAAAGGCAAAAAGGCATCATACTTGTCCTTTATCATGTCTTTCGTCTCCAGCTTTGTGTACTCAATACCGCCTTTTGTGACCTGCCTCAGGTTATGATCCAACAATATTTTCAATGAATCGATCGTGTCCACAGGGAGGACAACAGTGGTATCAAACGGCTTCCAGTTTCGAACAATTGTTGCGTTAAAGCAGTTGGCTGCAACTTCCTTCACACGGCCTTCAAATGATGCATTCGTCTCCGTATTGGAAGTCACGCCCCATTTCGCCAAGAGGACCCCGATTTGGTCAATCACTTCTGCTTCATTACGTGGAATGGTTGGCCGTTGGTGCCTCCTCTCGGCTGGACGAGAGCGGCCTGTATTAAATCCACCCGACATGCTTGAATTTAATGAACAAACTGAATGTGATCGTAGAAAGCTGTGAAATTTTGACACAATCAATCTAACGCACGCACATACGAGTTCCTATAGTAGGGACATTGTGTGAAATTTTCACATGAAAGAAAGAGCACATCATCGCCGTTTCGATGTGCTCATTGAATACACAATTGTAATTGGCAATCTTGTTGTGTTATCATCATAGTGGAAACCAACCATGTCACGGAGAAAGAATGCTCAGGCAACCAGCCGGAAGAATGGCGGACAACATGCATGGCAACGTAAAATGTTGACCAAACTTGTTAGGGACGAGAAGGCAATCTTTCGCTCTCGTGACACGCATGCCTTTTTGCAGGGGATGGACTTGTTTGATTCGAAACCGGAGCTTCTCCTTTTACTCACTGATAGCCGCAACTGTGGCGAAGCGAGATTGCGAGAGTGCCTCTCGATGATTACCGGTCCTGAGTCGGCCGACTCGATAGTCGCTCCTATTCTCTCGAATATAATTAACCCTGGTACATTGCGCCCTCTTCACAAGGCTCGCAGGAAGATGGCCGTTGTTATGATTTACAATGTACCGGGGTTGATCCAGTTTTTGGCAGAAGATTGGGCAAAGTGCATCAATTTATCTTCAAATGAAACTGTGTGCATTATCTGTCAGTTTCTCATCGAGGCGTCTCTTTCTCTTGTCGAAGCTCGGTGCTCACAGGACGTAGGGACTATCGCCAAGAGCATGAAGAAGTCCACTCAGATTGACACAGAACTATCCCATAAGCTATGTGCCATACTTCAGTTAGTCGACACACCTGATTTGAAGATGTCATCGAAGCCAAAGACTAGTGCTAACACTGCAACTGCAGTTTGTTGGGGGGCAGACCTGGAGCCTCCGGGTCTTCGCCATAATAATGACCATCCTAACTACAGAGACATCTCTCTTATTCCTACAAAGGATGAGCTCGCATACACAGGACGCTCATGGCTGCCATTGGCAAGCGGTGAAAATAGGTGTGTCCAAGATCTTGACCAATGTCTGTTGGATAAGAACTTCCGCCTTCTTCGAGAGGACGCGGTAGGTGCGATGAGGGAAAACATTACTGATCCAAGACCATCCAAAGTTTGGAAGAATGCGAGGATAATCGGGGCGTCGTGTAAGGATGTCCGCAATCCGAGGGGAACTGCACCTCTTCATTTCTTAGTCCAAGTTGATCCTCATGAAGGTAAATCGATGAATTGGCAGAGACAAAGAGCATTCCCTCCTGATGGATTGGTGGCATTCTACGATGACGTTGGCAAGCAACACATAATGGCTACGATATATGTAAGGATGCTTGATCAACCGGGCGAATGGCTGCTTCATTCAGGCGGTCCCATCATTGGCGTCGTCTTTCATCATGATAATGATGTGAGGACTGCATTAAGTGACATCTCTGCGAACAAGGATATCAATGAGAGATTCCAAGAGATCTTCAATGTCACTAAAGAGAACAGAGACATAGAGGAGATTACTCAATTGAAGTCTAGCTTCAAGACTTACAGTTTAATTGAAGTTTCTGATTCGTTCTTCTCTTATCGACCTGTGCTGGAATCTCTCCAGACCATGGTATCGGTACCTTTGTCTCAAGAAATTGTGCACATAGAACGTCATCACGACAGGCCGCTTTATTTGCCAAGGACCTTAAAGCTCCCCTCTGATTTCAATAGTGTTGAAGTTGATCTCGATGATTGGTCCAATCAGTCTGTGATGCAATCGACTACATTAGACGAATCCCAGTCGAGAGCACTGGGTATGGCATTGACTTCAAGAGTTGCGCTAATACAAGGACCACCAGGGTAAGTAAGAACAAATTGCTTCAAATACTGATATATTTCATCGAATGTATACTCACATTACCTTCGACCATGACTCTCAACAGCACCGGTAAGACGTTCATCGGTAGTCTCATTGCGCAGATCATTCGGGATAACTCTGATGAGTCTATACTTTGTGTGTGCTACACGAATCACGCCCTTGATCAATTTTTGGAGCATATGTTGAAACGAGGGGAGAAAAGGCTTGTGCGTATTGGCGGTCGAACCAAATCAGAGGCTCTCAAGAAATACGAACTGAAAGCTTTATCAAAGAAGGAGAGATCACTTTCTGTAAGTGATGCTGACAAGCGAATGAGGTCTGTTGTCGCACAGATGCATCAGTGCAAGGACGAAATCACCGAGCTCTTACAGACGCTACAGTTGCCCCTTGAATGGGAACATGCGAGGGATGTCCTGGAAGATTCCAATCTTGCGGTAAACTTCGAAATAATCCACCATGATGGCTTTGCGGTGGTAGGACGAAACAATACAAAGATCGACGAAGATTATTTGTTCAGTTCATGGAAGCGAGGTGAAGAATGCCCTGAGTGGTTGCAAGAGAGCCTGGAGGTTGAAGGGACCGACAATCTATGGCTGCTTCTCCCAGCACAACGATTGGAACGCATAAATGAGTGGAAGCAATTGCAGTCAGAAGAGATGAATGAAATGATACAAAGTGCTAGACAGAGGTACGAAGATTTGTCTGCTGAAAAAGTTGACATCGGACTAGAGATTGATTCATACATTCTCGAAAAGGCACGCATCATAGGTGCGACTACAACTGGAGCTGCAAAGTATCGGGATCTCTTGTCACTTAAGAGTGCATCCGTTGTCATTGTTGAAGAAGCAGGGGAGGTTCTCGAGCCTCATGTATTAACATCGTTGACTGAGAATAAAGAAAACTCAGAAGAGACGAAGCACTTGATCCTCATCGGAGATCATTTGCAGCTTAGACCAAAGCTTGAAAGCTACAGCCTCACCAAGGTATCAGGAAATGGATTTGATTTTGATATCTCACTATTCGAACGACTTATTCATTCAGGGTTTGATTCAGCCATGCTCGGTGTTCAGCATCGTATGAAACCTTGTATTGCTGATCTTATTAGACGTCAGACTTATCCATCCCTTCAGGACCATCCCTCAGTAGCGTCTTATCCGGATGTACGGGGAGTCCCAGATAACTTGCTGTTCATTGACCACGCAAACTTCGAAAATGGAGCCGATGATCTGGCAACAACAAAGTCGAACTCATTTGAGGCTCAATTATGCGTCGAAATAGTTCGGTACTTGCTTTTGCAAGGTAAGGACGCATCAGTGTTACTTCTACTTGCAGCTTGTGTGCACACACTCACAATCTTGTGTCTTGTTTTCCGTAGGCTATGCACATAGTCAAGTGACGATACTGACTCCATACGTTGGGCAAATATTGACGATTGTGAAGGAGATGAGAAGAAGTATGAACGATGTAAACACATTCGTTTCGGAGTTGGATCAAGCAGAGCTATTGAGGGACGACGCTGACCTTGAAGACATCGAATCACATGCGGAGAAAATGGGAAACAAGCAAATTAGATGTTCCAGTGTTGATAATTATCAAGGGGAGGAATGTGATATCATCGTCATAAGCCTCGTCCGATCAAACAAGTATGGAGGCATTGGATTTCTCAAAGAAGAGCAGCGTGTAAATGTTCTTCTCTCGAGAGCCAAGCATGGGATGTTTATCGTTGGCAATGCCGCAACTCTTCGTTCGTCGTCAAAAGGGAATCATGTCTGGAAGCCCTTGCTTGGTATGTTTCAATCTCAAGGACGCATTGTGAAATCATTTCCGACTGTCTGCCAGTTGCACCCCACGGATGGAACTACTTATTGCAGAACAGTCCAAGAGTTCCGCACGCATCGGCCTAATGGAGGTTGTAACAGACCATGCAGTGCTCGTCTTGAATGCGGTCATGCATGTCCACTTGTGAGTCTCTTGATGTTTTAATCCTGCATTGCATTAACCGCACCTTTATATCTAATCACGTTGTTTTGTTCAGATGTGTCACCCGACGGATCAAGGCCATTTGATCACGCACAAGCAATGTACTGAGCCTTGCAGACGATTCCCACCTCGTTGTCCAAGAAATCATCCGTGCAATAAACTTTGCCGTGAGGATTGCGGAGAGTGTCTTGTAAGAGTTGAAGACACACGCCTTCCCTGCGGGCATTTGGCTTTCTCTCCAACCTGCGACTCAGTGAGAGACGATTCCTCCAGAAAGAAGCTATCTCAGAGATGCCAAGAGAAAGTAATGCACACCTTCACTGTATGCGGTCATGAATGCGAGACTGCTTGTGCGAACGCAAATTCACAACTTCCTATTTGCCCAAAACTCTGCGATGCAATGCTTGAATGTGGACACCCGTGTCAAAATAAATGCAAGTCTTGCAAGGCCGGTGATCACTCATGCAAACAGAAATGCGAGAGGACGCTGTTTTGTGGCCATATTTGTGGAAGAGAGTGCCATGGAGGTGATCCCTGCCCACCCTGCCATAAGAAATGTTCGGTATCATGTGTGCATTCAAAATGTGTTGGTAAATGCAGCAATATCGTAAGTTGTCGATTGCATCACCTTTACTTGTTCATATAGCCTACCATCTCTCACGCATCGTGTTTTGTTTAAGTGTTCATCATGTGTTGAGGACTGTGACTGGCAGTGCATTCACGAGGGAAAGTGTAGTCTTGTGTGTGGAGCCCCATGTAACAGGCTGCCTTGTAATCTCCGATGCGACAAATTGCTTGCCTGCGGTCATCGCTGTCCTAGTATCTGCGGCGAAGATTGCCCAGATGTTTCGTTTTGCATCGAATGCTGCTCCACCGAGACTAAGGCGAACATTGTCGACATGCTTGAGTTCAATTCATACGAAGAACAAGACCTGGATAATGATCCGGTCATCTTCCTACAGTGTGGGCACTTTTATTCAACCACCACTCTGGACGGAATTATGGAAATCGGTGAGTCTCTGAACAAATCGTCGAGCTTCTACACAATCTACAATTTTCTCATTGTCTAATGTCCCCTGCATTGTTATCGAACAGACAAAAGCTATGAAATCGACGAAGAGGGGAATTTCGTTGGGCTGCAAGAATTATCCTCGTCACTAGGCACATCGAAACCAAAGTCATGCCCTGACTGTAGAAGCGCAATCAATCATGTTAAGAGATACGGACGTCTCATTTCGTTTATGCGACTTCGCTTCCTTGAAAGGAAGCACATGACTAGCGTTGAAATGAGGCTACGAAGGTACTCCTTGATACTAAGGGGCGAGCCGAATGACGCAAAGGTAAAGAGGTTGATTGAAACTCTTGAACAGCTCGAAAGTGACGTAAAAAATGGGCCCATGAGGAAAGTCTTTGAAGCATGTCGTGGGAGAGAAGTTGTCGTCACACCTCCTCCTTCTCGCCCGTACCTCGAATTAATGAGGCTACGAGCCCAGTGCTTCACAAGGCTTGTTCTAGAAACTAATGATGTGAACTTCAATGTTGCAATCAATGTATATCAACAATCGATAGACTATGCAGACGCGGATAGAAGCCGATACATGAGCTCAGTGCTTCGTCTCGATCTATGCAAGCTGCTAATGAACTGGACGGCTCTCCACCAAGTGAAAGCGAGAGTTGATCAAATTTGCAACAGAGTTATTGAGGATGATATCAACGCTGCATTAGTCCAAGAAGCGATTGATTTGAAAGAGAAATGCAACGATAAAGAATTGAAGGAAGTGTTGAAGGCCATGAATCAAGTAATGGGGTATAACTATGGTGGAGGGTGGAGCTCACATTGGTACGAATGCCCAAATGGCCATCCTTACTTTATTGGCGAATGTGGAGGAGCTATGGAATTAGGAAGGTGTAATGAGTGTGGCGAGCAAATTGGCGGAGGAAGTCATCGTTTGCTTGCATCAAATCGCTCAAGTGCAACGGTTGCAGAAGCCTTGCAGGATTGAGTTGTGATGTGATCTGTAGTGTTTTTAGGTCGGTAGGTGTAACAATAACAAGTTTAGTTAGTTATTATTTAGAATAGGGATGCAATAAAGCCAAAGCCTCCTTCGGTTGCAATAGTTGAATAAACATGCTTTGAGATATTGAACGGGAGATTTTTCTATAATCTAGTTTACGAGAAGAGAATGGGCCCAAGCTTGATAAGTAAGACCGACGTCCCGCAAGTGGGTGAAGAGATCGAGAGTCGAGACCTGCATTGCTCGAGACACCTGGCGGTGTGGTATTCACGATAAGATCGGTATCTTTTATCTTTTTTTGATTCGAGTCTCACGCCAGCAAGCCACGTCATCTTTTTGATTGCAACAAGCGAAGCCACAAGCCTGAATCATGCCCATGTTGCAATGACTATCTACATCTAAGCCATAAGTATTGACCATTCATCATGAACCGTCGACCTGTCTCATCCTATGAACGATTGTTCGCTTCATCCTCACCTGCGTTGGGGACAATTTGTCAATGGATGCAGCTTCGCAGCAATGGCATGCCATGCACTCAAGATGAACTGGTAAAAGCACTACATACCGTGCACAATGAGATCATCCCACTTCGGTGTGTCCTCGAGAAGGATGGAGATACAAACGAAACGTTCCTATCCTTTCATCCCGATATCAAACCGAACATAGACATCCAAAATTTACCATCTGATTATGATGGAGATGTAGACTCGCCCGAATGTTTGGAACAGTTGGCAGCCGCAGAAGTAACGAGGGGCATGGGACCCACGCCAGATGATGCATATGGCAAAACATTGTGGCGGGCAGTCGTATTGGAAGACGGATGGATCATCCTCATCTTTCATCATACAATATGTGATGGTTATAGTCGTAAGATATTTGTTAAACGCCTGGTTGAGGCAATTTCTAATCCAAATGCAAAGGCTCCAGTAATTGAGTTACAACCCGATGCCTATCAGTTACTTGGCACACTAATCCATGAGGACGAGAAGGATGAAGTCGATATAAAAGAGGCACCTCCATTGTCACCACTTAAACCATCGTGGCCGCTACCAGACGAGAAAGCTCCTATTGTTGAGAGATATAATCAGGTCCCATCAGCAGTCATTCCGAATGTATTGAGCTTACGTGACAAGTGTCGATCTCATGGTGTGACTGTCTCATCAGCAATAATTTCTGCATTAACATTGGCAGTGAGACGGCAAATGAATATCTCACCATGTCAGGGAGTTGATATGGAGAAGATCACATGGGGAGTTGATATTCGTCGCCATGTAGACAATTCGAAGAATATGTTTGGGTGCTATGTATTTAGTGATGGGATTGAAGAACCTATCTCATTGAAAGAAAATGATTCAATTTGGTCTGTTGCATCAAACATCGCCAGTACCATGATAAAGTCTACTGCATTGAAACGTGCACACCAGAAAGTCAGTGAATGTAAAGAACAAATGGAAGAACCGATGACACCTGACAAACTCATGCCCCTCCTAGCTCTTATTGACGGCGAAAATCAGGGTAGGAACGCCACCCTCAACGTGTCGAATATTGGTTTGATTGATGGAAAATCTACATCCGGATCTGTGCGTGTTGATAAACTCTTTTCTATCTCTTCTCAGACTGCATTAGGAAGCTATGTTTGGATGAACGCTGCTTCTATTGAGGACGATCTATTTGTCACTTTGGGTTCAGTTCATCCTACTGTGTCGAAAGAAAGAGGTCGAGCCATGCTTGCTGAGTTTGTTCGAATCTTGACGGATTGTGAAAGAAAAGGCATCGTCAGCAACAAGTAGGTTTTACGTTTGCAGCTATATAGGAGTTTGTTCTCCATCAAACACAACAAGTAGTACAAAGAGGAGTTGAGTGGAAGACTAGCATAATGTATTAGGTAGTAGTCAAGTCACCCTTCTTGCCAACATATACATACTTACACCCGCAGAGTCAAAACGCAAGCTACGATTGGTATCCTGGAACGCGAGCGAGACTCAAGTCACCGTCCGAACGCTGAGATGGATACATCTTGATTGTGCATGTGACCCATTGTCTCATAAAACACATACATACTTTATTATTCTGTGTCTAAACCATTCTGACACCGTTGCTCGTACATTGTCATTCATTGCACACTTTGATTCGTACGTGGTAGCCAAGTTATGTTACTCATTCTTCTTTGCCTGTTCAATTTGCGGAGCTACACTGTCGTAAAAACTTTGACAGACTGACTCTGCCCACAGCTTGTACATCCTTTTGTTTGGATGCACTCCGTCCGAAGATAAAAGCGCACTGTTTTTGATACCACTGAAGTTACTACCAAAGAATGAATCCTCCTCTTCGTTGTTCGTCTTGTACCAATTTGCTATCTCCGCTGCAGTCAAGTCTAAATGCATGCAGTTGACTCTCTTGTTAGCCAGCTCCTTCTTTTGTCTCAGAAAAAACCCAAGAAAGGCGTCCCAAACCATACCCAACGGAAAGATGTTCACAACACTGTTCTTATGGTAAGATTGGACAGGCATCGCTGGAAACAAAACGATAGCGTTTGGTGCATGCGTGTGAATCTCATTGAGGAGCGAGTCGATCCCATGACGGAACTTGCCTATAATCCCGCCGTCACCGCCTTTGTCATTTGATCTATGAAATGGGTGCAAGACGGAATCTGCAAGTAAATGCTTAAGATCATTGATACCAAACAGTACGACCACCAAGTCTGGTGTCCCTGACATATATTTACAAGAGTGATTGCTTTTACGATTGCTAGACTCGGAGGCAACTTCTTCCTTTAGCACATCCATACAGAACCTCCTAATATCATTAATATCTGTCACAAGTTAAGAGCCCAGAAGTCAGATGATTCTGAGGAAACAAAGTAAAAGTTGACCACATCGTGTGTCTTACCTCCACCATCAACACCGGCAGATCTATAATGCACTGGCCGTCTAAAATGACTAGAAAGAGAACGTGCAAAGGCCTGCGGAAATACAGGCCCTTGAAGCTTGTTTGTATTATGCTGCCCTGCCAACGTTGTCTTTTGAACCAACTCCATGGGTATTGAATTATCCTTGTTGGTATCGAAGTGTTCTATGCATCCTATTCCAATAGAGAGACTGTCGCCAATTACGAGGACACGTAGAGGATCGTTTGTGTTTAAGCTGACATCGTTCACTTTTTGAAAAAGTGTAGGTGAATTATATTCATCTAAATCACCCTTATCATTCCTCACCATGTCCTCAAGAAAGCTTGCGAGCGTAATAATGAATCCTACATGGAAAAGATGTGCATTTCTGGTCAACAGCATGTGTACATTTTGTGTGATCCAAGGCAACAGTAAGATGAGAGCTTTGTTCATCTTCTTCATAAGTTGAGGCATTGTTTTGGAAGGCTCCTCGTTAATCTCTGATAGAATATCATCGAACTCAATTGCTGTCTCATTGTTGTTGCTGTATTTATATGCTTGCTCACTAGTACTAATAATGTCGTTTTCGTCGTCGTGATATTGCTCTACGCCGAGAGTCAATCCATCAGGATACGGCAGCTGGCCTCGTGAGTCGTATCTGTATTGATAGAGAGCGATTGATGCTTGAATAATCGATAAGAGCACACATGCCGTCAGTAGCGTCTCTCCCAGCCTTTGAATTTGTGTAGCTATTGGCAGTACTATATTTGTCAGTGAAGTGACAAGATAGGACAATGCACTGAAGAAAACCGGGAACATACGAGATAATAGATCAATGAGATGATGTTGTGACGGTAATGCATGAGCTTGCGATGATAGTTCCGGAATGCTCGGCTGCAAGTGAGCCAACTCCTCCGCTCCGACTCCGATAACAGTGCCCACCGCCCATCGTTTCATCTTGATGGTATCGTTGCCATTAGTCGTCCAACTACTTCTTGGAGGGACGAAGCAATTCAAATTATCTGTAGCACTGAAAGCCAATCTTGCCGAGATTCTTTTCGCCATGATTATTATGCGGATGAAGAGAAAGTTGGAAGACGGATGAGAACTCTACTGCTCTGGCATCGATGGCGATGAAGTGACATCTTCTACGTAAAAAAGTCCCAGTTGTAATCGCCGAGTTCTCATCGATTCTTTCACACCGACAAAACGAAGCCCGAGAAGAAAAAACAAAGCATCTCTGCTGCACGGCTGATCTCTGCTTGTAAGCATGGGATGGGAACACAAGCAAAGCAAGAACCCCAAGAGAACAAACAACAACAACAATGAAAGTCAATCCACATGAAATCGCAGGAGGAGATCCGGCAGGTCCATCAGCCGCCACTTGCCGCAAGCTGGTTGTTCTGTATGGAATCGGAGGCTTATCAGATGTCGGTCGTCATGCCATCATGGCCGGTCTGGAGAAGAATGTAGAGCACATCACTGTCATTACCGAATACCCGGATATGCTTGATGACAAGAACTGGGAGTGTGGCTGCATTGACGGCACTAACCCTTTCAATGATGAAGCACATGCATCAAAACTTACCATGGTCAAGATCGATTCTTGGAAGAACGAGCAGGCCAATCTTGTTGAGCACTTTCACGGCGCCGACGCTGTTATTAGCTGTCTCGGCCATCGTCAGCCGGGATGGAAGAACACAGAACTTGTCACAAAAGGATTGATTGCCCGTGATGGAAACAAACAGGTAATCAAAGCAATGGAAGAGGCAAATGTATCTCGTGTAGTTACAATCTCTTCGTTTGGACTCAACCGTGGTGACAAGACGTGGCCCCACTGGGCATCCAAGTTGATGAGATTGTTTTTCTTGACATTCATGCGCAAGGCGAGGAAAGATTTACAAGCGATGGAAAAGTTATTCAATGAGAGTTCATTGGACTATCTCATCGTAAAACCAGTGGGTATAGGAGAAGACGTTGTGCCGGCTGGGAAATACTTCCAACAAGAGCCGGGTAAAGAAGCAGTTGGTGGAAACATGGCGAAGATGGATGTAGCTCGGTTTATGGTCGATGAAGCAATCCAGCCGACCACGGTAAGAGGAAGTAAGGTTGTCGGATCAGCTCCTGGCACACCAATGTCGGGTTAATTGAGAAAGATTGTGTGATGTAAACATGTGTTAATTATCATTGTGGATAGGAGCTGAATTAAGTATTAGCTCTAACGAGTCCTTGCTATGTCTGACTCTATGTTGAAACAACTCCACTCCTCTCCTTGTCAAGTGGGTGGACACAAAGACATATCGTTTAGTTCAATGAGCAATATGCTACTTATAGCAGTAACATTTAAGCTACGAGGTTAGACATAATAGACGATATCGTTACCGTGACATACAATGACTGGATAGATCACGCCCTTGGAAAAGCTCGCCATGTCAGTACTCGCTTGTGGAAAGGATCTCTTAAACTTGGCATTAGGTTTACATTTACAACAGAAAACACATAGTTAACGCGAATGCATTACTTCAAGCACAACGTGCCACAAGACTGCTTCGTTTGTTATCCTCGCTCTGTTGCTTTCTTTCCATACCCTTCCTTTTGATCGCAGGGAGCTTGATATGCTTATTATCATCATTATCATCGTGCTCTGGTTTGAGCATAAATTCATTTGCCGAGGATGATCTGACATTATTATGCTCGGACAATGATGGTAGACGTGGCAATGAGGAGGTACACGCCATTCTATGATGTGTAGGTGGTGCAGGCGATGGCTCTGAGTAAGGAAGTTTGATTTGGTCTAGCTGGTCAAGCTGAAGTTTCATATTCATCTTTGCAGATGATGACTTGGGATGCAAGGTAAACGACGGCAGGGGACGTCGTGCCATTTGTTCCACTTGTTTAGCCTCATGCTCCGCCTCTTCTTCCTCTGACAGTGTCACTTCCAGTTCCACCAGAAGATGGTCTACTGAGAGAAGAGATCCATTCGACGAAAAGAACTCCGGCATTGGACTAAGTTGATCGGGATAGTACAATCGCTTGCGTCCTGGTGTGCATGGCGGAGAAAGAGATTCTATGGAGTGGAAGGAGGATGAGAGGACGAGCGAGTCAGCTGGAGAGTGGACAGAGTTCATGATTGTGATAGACGTGTGTGGTACAGGGATCGTAGATGTAATTGCTTCTTCTGCTTGCTTTTGATATATGAACTCCGTTGGCCTACGTTGGCATAGAGCAGTAGCCTGCTTTCTTTTTTGGAGTTCTTGTTTGCGACTCCATCTGATAAATGTTCCCAGTTAGTTCCCATCATTTTGTGACTCAAATTTTTGGGTACCGTTACGACGCGAGCTGTCTGTCTTCAAGGAGATGCCCATCCGATCTATGAACTGTATCTAAAAGAGTATGTATGGTATCTCTCATAGAGGTAAGACTGCCTCAGCTTTGGGTTGATTGCAACTCCTATTACCTCATATAAGTACAGGAGGGTTGTGCGTGTGTTCAATCAGAGTTGTACCACAATACTACCAGAGAGGACAAGCAAAATAGCACTGGCTGACTCCCTCTTCCTCTTGGACAAGCAACATATGGGTACGGCACTAGCCAAGGAAGATTGGCACATGGGATACCATTTGCGATCTGTCATGGAGTACGTATATCAACAGGAATTTCAGTGGCAGGTGAATGCTTACTGCTAGCATGATTGTCTTTAGATAACAGATGAAATTTTATTATAGGACAAGAACTGAGATATTAATCCCATTCAACAAATATCAAATATGCACTTTGACTTTGTTACTCTGAATAATAGCTGAAGAAGGAATCTTTTGATAATCGCTCTGAAACCCACACCGACACATATGATGCCATCAGTGCCCCAGGCAAGAGCACACTTAAAGGAGTGATTCCAGATGCAGTGAAAGCAAGAATCAAAACCGATGCCGCCGGTGTACGAGTGATAGAAGTGAGCATAGCGGCCATGAAACTCATTATCATCATTGGAGGAACCAGTGATGAGGATGCTGTCGGCAAAACCGGTCCAAGTGCTGAGACAAGAGCATGGCCCAATGAAGCTCCATTGGAAAGTAAGGGGAATATCACTCCACCCGGAAATTTAGCAGCTGAAGCCAATGCAATTGCAGAGAACTTGGCCAAGCCCACTTGAAGTGCCGCTGATCCAGAAGCAAAAGGTTGATTTGGATTGACTCTTGCAGCTTGCATCATTGCAGCAGGTATACCATGCGGAGTGGCTGAAAACGGAGTACACTGACCATCTACCATGCACTGCATCGATGGTTCACCCCAAAACATCGTTTGGGGAAACAAGGTGCTGATGTATCCAATCAACATAGCAAGAAGCACTTTCTTTCCAATCACTACAGCTTTGGACGATTCATTTTTTCGCCAAATTGCACTCTTCAAAAAGGATACAGTCTTATGAAAGCAAGTGCCAGCCACAGCGCCACAAACACCCATTCCCAAGCCTGCCAACACCATTTCACGTCCATGTAATACCCCAATTGCTGCTTTTGCGCTATATGTAAAGTGCCCACCAACATGTGCCGTTGGTACAAGTAATCCCCGAATAACTGCCATCCCTGCCAACGATGCCATCATAACAGCATTCCAATTCTTACCAGCAGCTCCAGCCAGCCCTGCACGACGAGAGGTAAACTCCAAAGCAAAGATTGGACCCGCTAGTGGAAAATTCAATGCTCCTGTTAATGCCCCAGCCGCCCCCGCATAGGCTAGCGTTTCCTCAAGTTTAGATACATCAATTCCACTGCTGTCACCACTTTTCTCCTTGGACTTGATATATCTCCGACCCAAATTCACACCAACCAATGAACCAGCACCCACCATGGGAGCTTCAGGTCCCAGAGAAAATCCAGAAATGGAAGTAATCAATGATAATCCCAACAATGGGAACATGTACTTGACACCCGGAAACTTGTCCATCTTGTTTTTCTCATCACTGCTACCATCACTCTCTTTTGATAATACATGAACATAATCATGTGCAGAAAACAAAGTTGGAAAGAATAACGTCGACAATGTTGCCACAATGGCACCTCCAAGTGTCATCATGCACAAGATGTGTTTACTTGATGGAATTGCTTTGCTTAAATTTGAGTTGGGAAATTGTCTCCATAGTAAATTGAAACCAATTTTTAGACATTTGCAGTAGAAGTAGCCGACTAGGGCGGATGCAATCCCTACAATCATGGTGATGGATATTGGGGCTTCTGTTTCTTGGGTGGCGGAGGTAGCATCTGATGCCGATGTTGCAGATGAGCGAAGTGCGAAATTGTTTCTTCTGACACAAGTCGAATGACAGACACGGCTCGGTGATTGATGTTGCCCTATCCAATTATTATGAGGGACCACACCGCTGTTTACGTTGAAAGGCAACGTCGGTCTGATGACATCACTTCCAGAGGACCGATGATGTTGCAATCTCGTCGACGATGGAGGAGCAACGAGGGCATGACCTCCTTCAAGAGCAGATAATACCAACAGAAGCCCACCTAGCAAAGGCATCGTATTCTTATTTGTTGAGAGAACCATGATCGAATAACTGTGAGATCTCTCTTCGGCATCATGACATTGACTTCAATGTTGATTGATTTGAGGATGAGGGGAGGGACTTCGTCAACGTAGGAATTAGTACAAAGAAAACACGCGTTACACACCTTTGCAAAAAATGATCCCAAAGAAGTCCCGAAGATTAAGAATCTTTGCTCAATCATCTGCCAGGAGTTGGCTACGCAATGATGCAAGTGATCCCCATGTTATTAATAGCCATCGTCCAGGCAGTTAGCGCCTTCCAGTACCCATGCAGTAACTACGTCGGGCATCATCATCATGATGTTGCAGGCAGGAGACACACTATACTGCAATCAATCGAAGATCCCACACTAATTGAAGAACTATCGATATCCGGAACCATCGGCCTACTAGCCAATTCAATCGTCGAACGAACGGGAATGGCCAACGATTTAGTCAAGGATGAACCAACAATGGATGATAGTAGTGAGTCAACCAGATCATTACTCCTCTACGGAATTGCGGACAGTATCGATGATACGGCTTGGGTATACTTCTTTCTAACATTAGTTGCTGCGATTGATACATATATTGATATACACTATGTTGACTCAGATATACTCAAAGAAGCCATTCCGACAATCGCAGTAACAGTTGGGATAGCACGAACATTATCAAGTATCAAGCGTACACTGCTCTTGCAACGAATTTCAGGAAAGAAATTGGGAAGAACACGTATTTATGACCAATTTATTGATTTCATACTGACATTTTCTACGTGTGGTGTTATTCTTTCTGAGTTGCAGCTCGATGATAATGTTGGAATGGGATTTCAGAGCCTATTTGCTATTTCTGGTGCCAGTGCAGTGTTTTTCAGCCTAGTAAGCAAAGACTTGGCAGAGCATATTGTTGGAGGACTAGCTGTACAAGTGTGGGATGCTTTCAGTGTTGGAGAAACAATCACACTAGGAAATGGACTGAGTGGGAAAGTTGTTAGCATCGGTTTAGTAGAGACAGAGATTGAGAGTAGCAACAATGTCATTACAAAGATTCCAAACTCCAAAATTGTCAATGAAAGAGTTAGCAACATCTCTCGGGCGACCAAGAGTCAGGTGGTTCAGACGTTACGGTTTTCATATGGTGACATTAAGCTTGTACCAAAGGTACTGGCTGATATTCAAGGTGAGTGTTTTTTTTTATTATCTCTCATGTTTTTCATCAACGAGGTGATCACATCTTATAAATGATTGTAACAATCTTTTCAGAGGAAATTGAAGCAAGCTGCCCAAAACTGGACCGTGGCTCTGCAATGCTGAAAAGTTACGAAGCAGATCACATTCAAACGGAGGTCAATTATCATTTTGATATTCCACCGGGAAACGTTGTTGAGTATGGATCAAACAGAGAGCAAGTACTCTTGGCTATTGGACGTGCCATTGAAAAGAATAACGTCACATTTGCGATCCCAGCAATCAACTATGTGAATACTGAGTAAGCCAGGTAGGGCTGGGACAAGTGCCATGGAAACAGAGAATAAAAACAAGGCTTTAAGGCGGTTCTTGGTCTTGGTGGAGCAGGACATTGCTGATTAATCCAAGATAAATAATAATAATATTAACAATAATAATCCTACGAAGAGAATCTACCTGCTTAGATAATTTCATTCTCCTCTTCCTCACTTCTGTTGTCCTCCGAAATCCAACCAGGACGCTCTGGTTTCGCATCGTTAGAATTACTTCCCATCAGCATGCCATCACCTTCACCCTGGAAGACCTTCTCCGAATCGTTGTTCTTTCTTCCTTTGCAGCAGAGTCCATAGGGCTCATCTTGTGGCACCTTGCATACGAGAAGAAGGGTGAAGAAATAAAGCAGCAAGGCCACGATGGACATGATCCCACCCTGTCCCAATACGCATGGTTCTTGATTGAGAATTTCATGGAGAATATCCCCATCACAGTATCGTTGGCTGTTGAAGAATGCAAACGTAGCACCCTGACTCACACACGCTACCAAGGCCAAGAGACCAATGAACCACTTTTCCAAGCACATTTTCCACCCAAGCAAAAACTCAATTGTTAAAATCGTCGCCATGAAAGCTCCCACGATGGTGGCAATAAGGACAGCATTACGAGCAATCTCCTCCGATTTGTTATTGTCACTTTCACTGGCAATTTCAGCCTCAAATGCCTTGATACTACCGCCATTCCACAAGGAAGTGTAAGTGAATGATGGGTCGGTATCACAGTAAAGACCTGCGTCACCCGTGACAATTGCCGAAGCACCAGAAGCACTTGCCGTACTTCCACTTCCATAAGCGGAACTTCCGTAAGTGTCACCGCCTCCACTGATTTGGGGAGTGCTGGATTCCCCAGAATACTCGCCAGCCATTGAATCACCTTTACTTCCTGGACCAAAGTCGACATCTCCGGTATCTTCATCCTGCCCAGCAGCAACAGCTCCAGCCATTGGATCACCTCCCACACCATTTGGTCCATTGGTAGGAGCCGTCTCAGCAGTGTCCGCTGGATCAACCACAGATCCAGCCATCGGATCTCCTCCCACACTGTCAGGACCATTGGTAGGAAATGTCTCAGTAGTATCCGCTGGATCAACCACTGTTCCAGCCATTGTATCTCCTCCCACACCATTTGGTCCATTGGTAGGAGCCGTCTCACTAGTATCCGCCGGATCAACCACAGTTCCAGCCATTGCATCACCACCCACACCATTTGGTCCATTGGTAGGAACCGTCCAAGCAGGAGCAGTACTATCCGGTGGAGCAGTGATTGTTTCAGCAGCAGTTTCAGTTGTTGGATCAAGATCCTCTGGATCATTTACAATGGGAAAACCATTCGCATCAAAATCAGCAGTAGGTTCACCACCATTCAAAGCTGCAATATTAGCCGCATTGGTTTGATCTTGTTCTTCATCTGTCGTGGGAATATCCCCATTCATGAGTTCCCCACTTGGCAAGATTTCATCTGTGGGTGCTGTCGTTGTTGTAGTAGATTCTTCCGTCAATTGAATTCCTGGCATTAGATCAAAATCAAGATCTATTGGATCACCATTTTCATCGACATTATCCCCTCCATTACCACCAAATGGATCTTGTACCCTCCTACCTCTCAAACTCACCATCACATGTTCCTTCAATTGATTCAAAATTCGTCTCCCCCCCTCAGCAGTTGCAGATGACTTGTACTGATGATCAAACGTCACAAAGGCACAGGATGTTGCGGATATAATGGACAGTACTACCGCGGAGACGGAGGTTGTCATGAGGATGAATCGGTAGAATGTTGCGAATTTGCGGCCCATCTTTTTATTGTTTTGTTGTTGTAATGTTGTTGTTTCTTTGTTGAATGTATCGGAGCTTTGGTATTGCGTTGTAGGTTGTAGAGGAATGAAGAATAATGAGACAAGCAATTACAAGTACAAAGTGAGAAAACTCATATTCACTTTGCAGAAAAGAGTATCTAATAATCTGCCCATCCATCATTTCAACGCAGTCTCTGAACTCATATATCCTTCCTGCAGAGAAGAACATTTATATGCGTCATTTTCCACAACAATCCTATCGAATTGCTCAATTCCATCTCTTGCGTTTCAACCACACCAGCCCCCTCTAGCGGCAACTCGCAAGATATTGCAAGCCAAGCCGCCTCTCAGTTTCAGTTATTGCAAGTCTCTCACCTCTGCTGAATATAAGCAAGCTGCCACCAATCAAATATATAATGCAGCAGCAATCTTCTAAAATGACACTGCAATTCAAGTAGAACAACTTCAATCACAGCAACGCAAGAATAAGCTAAGATGATTCTTGAACGGCAGGATCTTTGAAAAATTTATGCTCTGTAGAAAATTGTACGTTGGAATCGTCCAAACCTTCTCAGGGACAAACTGTGAAAATGGCGAGCATTACATTTCTTTCGTCACGGTGCAACGCACTATTCTACACAGTAGACGTGCCATCACAGGAGACGGTGCTATATACTTGTTGGCTTGGTAGTGGCGGTGCAGTGTTGCCTTATCAGAAGAAGAGTAGCGATCATTTGAAGGCACCGCCGGCGTTATAACAAAAAAGAGGTGACAGTTTCGTTTGGAGTTTCATGAGAACACACTCAATTATATATTCATGATCGTTACAATCAACAACATTAGAGAATAACAACAATAACATCCAACAATGGTGCCCTTCAAGAAGAAATCCGACAACATTACCACCAAAAACAGCAATGCCAAATCACCCACCAGAAATGCTACCACCAACAACACTACACCAACAAGTAACACCTCACCACTACCATCCGATGATTTTTCCGCCCGTCGCTCTGCCCGAGTAGCCGTTGGTGAATATGCCGCTGATAATGATACGTGGGTGGAAGCTTTGGCTGTTTGTGAGTTACCTCGCAAGGCGGGTGGTGGTGGTGCTAGTTCTTCAGGGAATAATAAAGGTGGACTGTTGTCAAAGTTCAAATCATCCAAAAAGAAAAATGAGATTGATGACTCCTCCAACTCCTCCAACAACAACACGAACATTCCAGAAGAAGATCTAGCCTCAGCATCCCAACGTCTAACCCTCCGACCCTACTTCCAATCCCAAAACACCGGCCAACGAGTATGGGATGAACCACCCTCGGGAGCCTCCACAATCCTCTATGCAACGTTGGAGGCACGGAAAATGGCACAGGCGCAATTGGAAGAAATGAGGAATACGTATGCCAATGCTGCGGTGAGGAGACGGTTGGAACGGGAGGAGGTGAGTAAGGTGAAGGAGGAGAAGAAGTTGTTACGGCAAAGTAATAATGGTGGTTTGAGTGGGAAGAGTGGTGGTGGTGCGTTGAGATTGTCGAGATTGTTCAAAAAGACTGGTTTGGTGTCGGAAGAAAGAAAGAGTTCGAATGCCATTATCAGTGAGAATGATGATGATGAGAATGATCAACATGGTGATGATGATGCATTGCTACTGAATTACTCACAAGGCATCACCAACCAGAACAACGGCAACAACAACGGCAACACCACCAACAACAGCAATCGAAAACCCAAAGCAGCAAACAACAACAACGGCATGATACCCAAATCCATCCTCCAAGAATCCAAACAAATGGCACGGTCCGACCTTCGATCCAAATATGAAGAGGAATTACAAATGGCAATGATGTTGAGTATGAATATGGGTGGTGGGTCGGTTATGGGTGTGGGTGATTGTACTGTTGGTAATAATGCAAGTAGTGGTAGTGGTGGTGAGGCGTGTCATCATGCTGCTACTACCAAGCCACCACCACCACCGGTATCAGCATTGACATCACCATACAACAATGATGCAACATCAATGTCATTAGAAGAACAAGAGCAATTGGCCATGGCACTAAGTCTATCCGAACAACAACAGCAACAACACGACAACAAGAAGGCAAGCAGTAGTCGAGGATATATGCGACGAAAAAGTTCCAAAAAGAACGAGTATACTTCCATTTCAGATAGTTTAGATGATGAGTATGGTGATGATGGAGGGGGAAAGATGCCTGCGATCGAATGAGTCGATTGCTCTTGTCGTCGTGATTTCTTATATAGACTAGAGAGAGAGGTTGTTTGTTTCAATTATAGAGAGGGTTGGAATACAATGACCAAAGGCAAGCTAGATACTTGCAATTTTTGCACATACTATTGTTTCAAATAGACATTGTTGCTATTATTAATGAAAATGAGTTGAATTAGATGTTTCTTCAGTATAGCAATAGGCTAGAATGATGTCATCATCAATGCATTCTTTATGATGTTACAATTGCAAAAGTAACGCAGTTGTACCCTTGACCAACATGATAATCCAATGCAATGTGAATAATCTCATTGTAACTGTCTTTGTATCAACCGCCATAGCGACAGTAGTAGCAGCACTACTATCTTCACCAATGACATCACCAAACAAACCATCAATCCACCATGGCATCCACTGCTCACTAACAACCTTCCACATTCCATTGTTACTCTTCAAATCGAGTGACAATGCCCAAGTCAAGAGTGCACTAACCCCCAAGTACAAACTCAAACAATCCCTCGGAAAAGACGTAAATATATTCAATGACGACATTACCCTCACCAACACATCCACAAGTACACTCTTCGATTCCTCCCTCGCCCTATCAAACTTGTCGACATTGTAACTCATATTCCCATCTTCATCTAATGGGGGTAATCTGACATCCATCAAATCACTCAATCGATTAATCACCACTTGTGATCCCAATAGGGAGGATAGTCCCCCTAGTAAGACGTGTGTGCACCCGATGAGTCCACCGAGGGTTGGATTGACTAGGTGGGAATATATCCATAGTGTTGCTAGAAATGTTGGATTTTTGATGGAGGAGGAATGGTTGTTGTGTAGGATGTGTGTGATGGTGGCTAGAATGGTCCATTTCCATTTCCCCAACATATTATTATTGTTGTTGTTAGCAATATTAGTTGATAGTTTGCACTGTTGCAACTGTTGGATGATGAGAGAAGCAATAAAACATCCGACATATCCGGATCCGACAAAGGCTGCAGTGGCGACATTGAGTGATTGTGCTATAATGGTTGTTATTGTCGATAGGATTGGAGATGATGAAAGAATGCTGCCTCCTCGAACGAGTTTCAATCTACTGATGTAAGATGATGTTCTTGTTTTGAAGTTGAAGTTTATTGATGATCCATCATCATCCTCGCCCAACGCAGACGATGATGTATTTATTTGCTGCAGCTGTGGAACAATAATTGCCCTCCTAGTAGCAAATGGTGTTGTTGCGGCATTACATTGGCGTTGTACACAGAACAACGATGTTAGAAGTATACCAATAATCTGTAGTTGCCTCTTCATCATTGCCACTCCTGAAAATGTAGCGGTCAGAAGTCAGAAGCCACAATCCACAATCCAAAGATGTCAGTTGCAAAAGGAGCTGCCTCGAGAACATTGTACATTGTTAGCTCTCAT
>Ga0209652_1000845_pt1 | contig 25894 bp, 18 predicted proteins | sample SaaInl74LU_5_DNA_FD_184641 | JGI IMG/M metagenome (GOLD analysis project Ga0209652, IMG submission 184641) | Marine microbial communities from expanding oxygen minimum zones in the Saanich Inlet - ESP_74LU_5_DNA (SPAdes) (version 2) | ecosystem: Environmental > Aquatic > Marine > Intertidal zone... | reverse complement strand
TACGGTCGATTTGAATATCGAACGTGCTGAGAAGAAAGTGAAGGTAAATACAGCAGTGGTAACCTTGAATCCTAAGTCGATTGAAACCTTCTCCGCAGGAGGAGATCCGGATTTGATGAAAGCGATTTCAGTATTACCTGGTGTGGTTACTACGGGAGATCAAGGTGGCCAATTGTACATTCGTGGAGGAGCCCCCATCCAGAACCTCGTCCTACTGGACGGTATGATCGTTTACAATCCCTTTCATAGTATCGGTTTTTTCTCTGTTTTTGATACGGATATCTTGCAGAGCGCAAAAGTATATACTGCCGGTTTCGGGGCAGAATACGGTTCTCGGAACTCTTCTGTCATGGATATTAAAACGAAGGACGGAAATAGAAAAGACCTTAGTGGAAAGCTGTACTCTTCAACGTACATGAGTAAGCTGTTGGTGGAGGCGCCGATTGGACCAAAAGGTAAAAACGGCTTATCAAATAACAGTATTTTCCTCTCGGGTAAAACGAGCTATTTACGCCAAGCAGCTCCTATTTTCTATCCATACGTAGAAACGCGTTTCGGCGGTTTACCCTTTACCTTCAACGATTTGTATGGTAAGTTCACCACGCAAACGGATAACGGATCAAAGCTTAGTGCGAAGGCTTTTAATTTTTCGGATGCAGTGCTCCTCGATTCGGCGAAGGGAATACAATGGAACAGTTGGGGTTATGGGGCAAATTTCACAGTGATACCTCCAGCCTCTGCGACCCTAATTCAAGGGGATTTTGCGCAAAGCCAATATTACATAGAGAGTACGGAGAATCCAGATCAACCGCGGAATTCTACCATCAATGGCTTCAATGGCGGGTTGGACTTTACTTACTTTATCGGCAAGGCGGATGAAGCGAAATATGGTATTGATTTAATCGGGTACACCACAGATTTTAATTTCACAAACAGCTTAGGTCTCAACCTAAATCAGCAGGAAAGTACTACAGAATTGGGCGGTTACTTTAACTACCGTCACGTAGGGACACTGCTCATTGTAGAGCCGGGACTGCGCTTGCATTACTACGGTTCATTGTCTGAATTAAGTATCGAGCCTAGGCTTGGTGTGAAATACAGCATCACAGAGGACTTTAGATTTAAAGCATCGGGTGGTTTGTACAGTCAAAATCTTGTGGCAGCTAATTCCGATCGTGATGTCGTGAATCTCTTTTATGGATTCCTATCCGGTGCCACGGATCTTCCAGAAAATTTCAGGGAAAACCCCATTACCTCGAAGTTACAGAAAGCGATGCATGTGGTCGGTGGATTTGAATACGACTTAGGCGATCATTGGGACATTAATTTAGAATCCTACCTCAAGGATTTTTCTCAAATCACGAATGTCAATCGCAACAAGCTCTATGACGATGTTCCTGCGTACAGCGATCGCCCGGAGATTTTAAGAAAGGATTTTATCGTAGAGCACGGCTGGGCTTATGGTTATGATGCCGTCTTGAAATATGAAAAGGGACGCTATTATTTCTGGGGTGTTTATGCTTGGAGCAAGGTGCGACGCGATGATGGTATTCAGGTATATGCGCCAAATTTTGACCGCCGACATAATTTGAACCTCGTTGGAAATGCGAAATTGGGCCAAAAAGAACAGTGGTACGTCAGTGTGCGCTGGAATTTAGGAACCGGTTTCCCATTTACGCCAACTCAAGGGTATTATCCAGGTATAGATTTCTTAGATCCATTGGGGAATCCGGACATAAACTTTGATTATACCACGGCTAACGGAGACCCTTCTGTCCTCTATGGCACGCTGAACAGTAATCGATTGCCGACCTATCACAGATTAGACGCGAGTTTGAAATATACCGGCGAGTGGAAATACGGTCCTATGGAGGCTGCTATTGGCGCTACGAACATGTACAATAGAGAAAACATCTTCTATTATGACCGGGTCGAGGCGGAGCGTGTGAATCAATTGCCAATAATGCCTACGATTAGCTGCAGTTTCTCCTTTTAATTAGGCGAGAAAAGAGGTACTTTTGCCCTGTTTCAAATGAACTATGGCAAGTACTAAATACATCTTTGTTACCGGTGGCGTAACATCTTCTCTAGGTAAAGGGATCATTTCCGCTTCTTTGGCGAAACTATTGCAAGCGCGAGGTTACCGGGTGACCATTCAGAAATTGGACCCGTATATCAACGTAGATCCAGGTACCCTTAACCCTTACGAGCATGGAGAATGTTACGTTACAGAGGACGGTGCAGAGACAGATTTGGATTTAGGTCATTACGAACGTTTTTTAGGAACCCCGACTTCACAGGGGAACAATGTTACCACCGGTCGTATTTATCAAAGCGTGATTGAAAAAGAGCGTCGTGGGGATTATCTGGGAAAGACGGTTCAAGTCATTCCGCACATTACCGATGAAATTAAGAACAGAGTAAAAATTCTAGGTGAAACTGGAAATTACGATATCGTAATCACAGAAATTGGTGGCACGGTGGGTGATATTGAGGCCGTGCCCTATATCGAGAGTGTTCGCCAGCTGAAATGGGAGATGGAGCGCGATTGTATGGTGGTGCACCTGACACTGCTTCCGTTTTTGGCCGTAACGGGTGAGTTAAAAACGAAGCCTACTCAACATAGCGTTAAAACCTTACTTGAGAGTGGTGTACAGCCGGATGTGCTGGTTTGTAGATCAGAGCATGCTATCGATGAGGATATCAGAAGGAAATTGGCACTTTTTACCAATGTTCGTCCAAAGAATGTAATAGAATCGCGTGATGCCAGCACCATTTACGAGGTGCCGGTTATGATGTATAAGGAAAAACTGGATGAGGTAGTTTTAGATTACTTCGGTCTAGAGTCAAAAGAGCAGCCGGATTTAGATAAGTGGCGCGATTTCTTAAGCCGCTTGAAGTATCCTAAGCGTACGGTGGAAATCGGATTAATTGGAAAATACGTTGAGCTTAAAGAAAGCTACAAATCCATTACCGAAGCCTTTATTCATGCTGGTGCAGCGAATGAAGTTGAAGTGAAGATTCGCTGGATACATTCCGAGCATTTGACCGAAAAGAATGCGGCTTCTACCTGCAAAGGATTGGATGGTGTGCTGGTTGCACCTGGTTTTGGAGAGCGCGGTTTTGAAGGTAAGGTGGCAACCGTTCAGTACGCAAGAGAAAATAAAATTCCGTATTTCGGTATCTGTTATGGAATGCAGGCTGCAGTCATCGAATACGCGAGAAACGTATTGGGCTTCGCGAATGCGAATACAACGGAGGTGGATCCTAAAACGGAAAAGCCGGTAATTGCCTTGATGGATGAGCAAATGCATGTCACGGATATGGGGGGAACCATGAGATTGGGGGCGCAGAAATGTGACCTTGCAGAGGGTTCCATCGCGAGGGCAGCCTACGGTGAAGCGCACATCACAGAGCGTCACCGTCACCGTTATGAATTTAATAATGATTATAAAGACGCCTTGACTGGCGCTGGGCTAAAAGCGACAGGTATCAATCCAGAGAGCGGTCTGGTTGAAATTGTAGAGGTGGAAGACCATCCCTTCTTTGTCGGTGTGCAATACCACCCAGAATATAAAAGTACTGTAGTAAAACCGCATCCACTTTTCGTTGCTTTCGTTAAGGCATGTGACGAATTCCATCAAAACAAATAGGAAATGGAGAACCAAAATAAAGGGCTAGATAAAAACCAAATTATTGGGTTTGTGCTGATTGCTACCATCATGGGAGTTTTTGGCTGGTGGCAAAGTAAATATGCACCAGAAGAGGCCGTAGTACCTGCAGTAGAAGAGTCGCAGGTGATGCCAACTGAATCGGAACTCATCGTTTTAGATGGGGCTACAGAAAATGCTACAGCCGTAGTTGATAGCAGCGCGTTTGTAGCGGAAGAATTCGTTATTGAGAATAATGATCTAAAATTGACCTTTAGTACGCTAGGGGCAAAAATGGTTTCAGCTCAATTAAAAGACTACCAGACCTATGACAGTTTACCGCTTTATGTAGTGAATGAGAATCAGACGATGGATTTGATTTTACCAGGTGCGGAAAGCCTTGGTCAAAAAGGATTTACTGTGGATTCGCGTACTTCATCCGGCGTGGTTCTAAGTGATGGTGAGACAAAGGTTCGTATCACGCTACCTGAGAGCGGCTTCGATTTTTCATGGGTTGTGAGTGGAACTGCAGCAGCTGCTGGTAAACCCCAACTCTTTTGGGAGCGTACCGCCAAGCGTACTGAAAAAGGTATTAGTAATGAGCGCGTGTATTCGACCTATTCGTACAAAGTCACTGAAGATGGTGATATTGAGAACATGAGTGGTCGAGGCGGTGATGATAGTGAAGCGCTCGGGGCTGTGGATTGGCTCGCACAAAAGCAGCATTTCTTTTCTTTTATAGCACACCCTGAAGCTGGTTTTTCTGAAGTGCAGGCTGCCACAGTGAATGGTGGTGATGAAGACGAGAGTATCGTTAAGAAGTTCTCGAGCACAGCTACGTTGAATACAACAGTTGACGGTTCCTACACCTTGCCGTTTACGTTTTACATAGGTCCTAACCATTACCAGACGCTTAAAGACTACGATCAAGGCTACGAAAAGGTGATTAATTTCGGCTGGGGAATCTTTGGCTGGATTGGTCGAGGCGTTGTCGTGCCCATCTTTAATTGGCTTGAAGGTTACGGCTTAGGTTACGGTTTAATCATCCTCATTATGGTCCTTATTATTAAAGGAGCCATGTCGCCATTGACTTTCGCGTCTTACCGTTCTATGGCTAAAATGCGTGTGCTTAAGCCGCAATTGGACGAGATGAATAAGAAATTCGGCGAGAAAGATGCTGTTGCTAAACAACAGGCACAAATGGCTTTGTATAAAGAGGCAGGTGTAAATCCTTTAGGGGGTTGTATCCCAGTGATTGTTCAGATGCCAATTTTGATTGCCATGTTCCGATTCTTCCCCGCGTCAATAGAACTACGCGGTGAAAGTTTCCTTTGGGCCACAGATTTAAGTACCTATGACGCACTTATTTCATGGGATCAACACATCCCTTTGATCAGTACCTTCTACGGAAATCATATTTCGATCTTTACGTTGCTCATGACTGCATCGACCATTCTTTATACTAGAATGAATCAGCAAATGACTGCAGGTACCGGTTCAAGCGAGCAGATGAAGCAAATGCAAATCATCATGTACGTGATGCCGTTAATGTTCATGTTTGTTCTGAATAGTTACCCTGCGGGACTTACGTACTATTACTTCTTGAGTAATATCGTAACCTTCGGTATGCAGTGGGGAATTCGTAAAAGCGTCAATGATGAAGCGATTCTAGCTAAAATTGAAGCTAAAAAGGCCCAGCCGAAAGGGGAAAAGAAAAAGAGTAAGTTTCAGGCACGCTTAGAAGAAATGCAGCGCCAGCAGAATCTTAACAGATCACAGCGAAGAAAATAATAAGGGAGTCCGCCCTAGCAAAAAAAGCCCCGCCAATAGCGGGGCTTTTTTTGTTAGCACATTTCGACGGTCCGGTTCTCGAAGCTTATAATGGTTGGTCCTCCTGTGTATCCACCGATCTCTTTGAGATTAACGTCCTTCTCATCATTGCTGATGATCCATTTTCCAGCTTCCAAAGCTGCAGCCTCGGCGTTTTTCGCCCAGGTACCCTCTTCAATGACACCACCAGGGTTGGCACCCATCCAAAAGCTAATCGTCAGGAATATGGAGAGAAGAAATGGCATCTTGTTGAAAGAAAAAAAAAGCCCCGCAGTTTCCTGCGAGGCTTTACTATGTTTTTTTTGTGGGCTTAGTTAACGTGGGTCACAACACCATTGATATAATCATAGTCTCCTGAACCGTCTTGACGCAGTTCCCAAATGATTGTTGCTACACTGAAATCACCTTCCATGCCGGCAGGTAGTGTTGGCTTTTCGATATGGAACTGGAATGGCGTATAACGTGTTCCGTAGATGTCTCCAGCTGCATAGGCATTACCTAAAGGATTGATATCACCTAAGTTCATACCCCATGGACCCAATGTAGTCATGGTAGTATCACTAGTCGCCGCATCAGAACTTTCTAGCCAGCCTACAACGGCAGTGGTCGCGTGACGGTATAGTACCTCATCGTGTGTGTAAGTCGTACCTGAAGTGATCAATGGAACTCCCGCAACTACAGCGGCATCTTGTGCCCAAGTTGTTGGTGTTGCTCCAGATCCTGTACTTACTTTAGGAAGTGAACTCACTTGATTCAAATCTACACCGTTGCCATAATCTTTCGCGACAACACCGTTTAATAATAGGTAGGATTGAACCATGTAGATGTTCTCAGTTTTTGTCTCTAGAACTTTTACGCGAGGGTACACCGTAAAGCTCGTACCTGCGTCGTTGAGCATAACATCTGCTTCGAGGCTAAAAGCAACTTCCGCCATAGTAGCAGCAGCAGCGGCAGTAGCCGGACTTTGACCTACGTCGGTGTTGTTTACATAAAAGTTAGGTACGCCAGAGGTTGGGAAATTATCGTCAAATTTAGACGAAGCTGCGTTATCAGTTGAGAACCAGTCACCAACGTGATTCGCTATAAGCACAACGCTATCACCCAATACTCCGTCGAGCATGGTCATGATTTCTGCACCATTTGGGCAGTATTGACACCAAGCACCCGTAGTTTCAATCACCAACGGACGAACAACGCCTGTAACCGTTAGTGAGTCTCCAGGGTACGTCGCGGGTGCAGGTTCAGGACCTCCAGTCTCACATGAAGTGAGGAATAATGCGCCGAAAACAGCGCTTAATGCGATTAATTTTTTCATAGGTCGAAATAAGTCTTTATCAAGACACTAATTTATCGAAAAATAATCAATCAATTACATTGAATATGTAAACGGGTAGATGGTCTGAGAATCCGTAAGTGTAGAAGGTGCCTAAAAAGGCTCTCTTGGGTTTATAGCCGCCCCATCTAGTGTCCGATTCTAGTAAAAGTGGTGGTGCGAGAATTTCTCCGGAATATCGAATTTTGCCCCGGTAAAGTACAAGATCAATGTGCTGCCAGCGGCCTTGAAACTTATAGGTGCCGCTTATGTTTTTTGGATATAAAAAAGCGGGGGTATTCCAACCGCGATGTATTTCGTCTTGAAAGAAATCCGCAGAAGCTATATCGTTAAAATCGCCAATTATTAATTGGTTTTGAGCGCTATCCCGATCCAGTTCATTCATCACTGCTTGAAGCGCCATTTTTCGAAAAGGTGCACTTTGTGAGGCACCACCTCTTTTTGATGGCAGATGAACGATAACGCTCGTTACATCCACACTATCTCGCACGGAGGTACTCCTGGTCATTAGTAGCAGCGCATCTCTGGACTTATAGTGCGATGAACTGTAGGAAATGGTTCTACTATCAACCATGCGAGTGGTCGAGGTGTTGATCAAGGCAGCACAGTCAATCCCCCTATGGTCAGGGCTGTCGTAATGAACAACCTGCCAGGGACCTTGGTCCTTGATGGCTTTGTGTTTAGCTAAATCGAGCAATACCGTTCTATTTTCTACTTCAGCGACCGCAATGATGTCAATGGTTTGTTCAGTAAGGTTGATTGCTGCGCGAAGCGCTCGGGCGGTTTGCCGAATTTTAAGGAAATAGGTGGCACTTCCATACCCATAGGTTCCTGTTGGCGTGAAATCCAAATCGTTTTTACCGCGATCGTGCAAGGTGTCGAAGAGGTTCTCGACATTGTAAAAGAGGATGTGTTGTGCGTAGCCCGAATGGGAACACAGCGAGAGCACTAAGCAATACGTCGAAAGAATACACCGCATTTGCTCATAACGGCGGTTTTATGCTCAGTGATATCCGATGTTGAAAAATGTAGGGTATTAACATTTAATCAAAATGCAACAATGAAGAGTCGCCGTAACTTAAAAAGCGGTACTCATTCTCAAGGGCATGCTGGTAAACCTCTTTCCAGTGATTTCCAATTCCAGCGCTGACTAGAAGAAGTAGGGTTGAGCCCGGTTGATGGAAATTAGTAAGGATTCCTTGAACCGATTTAATGCGATAACCCGGCTTTATCATCAACTGCGTTCTTAATGCAACCGAATGTATATGGTGGGTTTCCAAATACTCCAAAAGCGCAGAATAGGCTTCCTCAGTACTGTAGTTAGCCGCTAAAGAGTATGCTTCGAATTGGCCCAAATCCTCTAAAGGCTGACCTTGTAATAGTTTCACTCCTATCCAATGGCAGCTTTCTAACGTTCGTAAACTCGTCGTTCCAACAGCGAATCTAGTGCCTTTGTGAGCGAGGTAGCCTTTCAACCAATCGCGACTTAAAAGCAATTCCTCTGAATGCATTTCGTGTTTTTCAACTTCACCATCGTCTAAAGGCTTGAAGGTACCGGCGCCTACGTGAAGCGTAACTTCAAACCACTGGTGATGGTTCGCCGTTAACCGATCGAATACCCTTGGGGTAAAATGCAATCCAGCCGTTGGCGCAGCCACGGATCCGTTGCTTGCGGCATACACGGTTTGGTACCGTTCAACATCTGCATTTTCTGCATCCCTGTTCATGTAAGGCGGTAGCGGGATTTTACCCGCGATTTCCAATACCTTACTAAATGCGGTGTCGCTGTTCCAGCTGAAATGGATGACGAAAGCGTGACCTATTCGGATTCCTTTTTCTGCAGTAAGGACCAGTCCATTGCCGAGATTTAGGTGTAGCGCATGATCTTTCCAGCGTTTGAGATTCCCAACGAGACATTCGAATTGTATCTGGCGCGTGGCGTTCATACTATCTTCAACACTCATTTGATACGGCCCCAGACAAAACACTTCGATGGGTTTGGCACCTTCGGTTTTTGTAAAATGAAGCCGCGCTTTAACGACTCTCGTATTGTTGAAAATGAGTTGGGAATTTTCAGGAAGAAGGTCAGGAAGTTCCGAGAACTGTTGGTCTTCAATCTTACCATCACGATACACAAGAAGTTTGCTCGCATCACGTTGTTCCAATGGGTGTGTTGCGATGCGGTGTTCGGGAAGTAGGTAATCGAAATCGGACTTTTGCATGGTAAATTCGCTCGTTGCAAATGTAGGTATCGCTACCTTTACCTGAAGAACGAATTCTCGCATGTCTAAAAAGATCATTCTTTCCACTACCAACGATATCAGTACGGACAACCGCGTACATAAGGTGGCTATGCTCTTGTTGGAATTGGGGTACGATGTGCATTGGGTGGGGCGGTTATTGCCGAATAGCGTGCCGCTTGATCGAACGTACACGACAACACGAATGCGATTGTTTTTTAAAAAAGGCGGTCTGTTTTACGCAGAATTTCAGGTGCGTTTATTTTTCTTTCTCTTGCGGAACAGGGCATCGGTAGTGCTGTCGAATGATCTCGATACATTGCTTCCTTCTTATCTCATATCCCGCATCTTCAACACTCCGCTTGTATACGACAGTCATGAATATTTCTGTGGAGTACCTGAGATTCAGGGAAGGTGGGTGAAAAAAGTTTGGCTTGCCGTAGAGCGCAGCATTTTTCCTAAGCTGTTGAACGTGTGGACCGTTAATGAAAGCATTGCAGACCTCTATGAAAAGGATTACGGTATTCGGCCTCAGGTGTTTCGAAACATAAGTCCCAAACCGCGCGCTTTTGAGCCTAAAACCAGACGTGAATTAGGACTGCCAGAGCATTTGCGGATCGCAATAAATCAAGGATCTGGGATGAACGTTGACCGGGGACTCGAGGAAGCGGTAGCTGCAGTAGTTGGGATGGAAGGATGGCTTTTGCTTTTGGTGGGCAGTGGTGATGCTATTCCAGGTTTAAAAGAAAAAGTAGCTCAAGAAGGTTGGCAGGAGAAAGTGAAATTTATTGACCGCATGCCTTATGATCAATTATTGCATTATACGGCAACTGCTGACGTGGGTTTAAGCTTAGATAAAGATTCAAATATTAATTACCGCTTTTCGCTCCCAAACAAACTTTTTGACTACATCCACTGCAACACGCCAGTGGTGACTTCTCGCGTGGTTGAGGTAAAGCGGATTGTTGAAGATTACAATGTTGGACTCACGGTACATGTAGACAATATTTTGGCTTTACGAAGATCAATAGCTGCTGTTGCTGAACATCGAGAAGCTTACGAACCAGGGTTAAAGCATGCCCAAGAAGCTTTGAGTTGGGAAAAAGAGCGCATTCCGCTTAGAAATTTCTACGCCCAATTTTTATAGTGTGTCCCGACAAACGGAGCAGCTTGTAAAAATCGAAAAGCAAGACACTTCGTACGCCGCCGATCAGCAATGCCCGTATGCTGCTCGCAAACAGAATGCGAAGAAGTTGGATCAAATATAAAACTCCGGTCCGTTGAAGTTTTCGGTAGACGGCAAATAGTCGGACCTCTTCGTCAATTTTGCCGCTGCGTATAAGGTCAGCAAGATTATCTATCGCAACCTCTGTTTTTTCAACAAATTCCGCGTCGCTATCACCGTCTAAATGGTAGGCTGGATTGTCAATGTGTACCACGGTTTTGCAAGCGTACCGCAAATCTTGCCCGAATAAGGTGTCTTCGTGCCCATATTGTTTTAGACGCTCATCAAAAGAATGTTGTAAGAAAGTAGCGCGTGCAATAGCGAAATTAAATGCGCTAAAGTTCGCATGAGGGCTTCGTGCACGCTTGATTGCAGGTACGGCTTCTTTTCGCTGACCGATCGCATGGCGAAGACTCGTGCGGCCGAGCTGGTAGGCTGTTCCCCCGACGACGACTTCCGCATTATCAAGGGCTAGGCAATAGGACTTTAAAAATTGTTCTGGTCGAACCGGTAGTGCATCGGCATCCAAGAACAATAAATAATTTCCAGTCGAGGCTTTAGCAATGGTGTTTCTGTTATTGCTGCGCCCTAGACCATTAGGGTGATGGAGGTAATGCAACCCGTAGTGGGTTTCCCATTGCTCTGCTTGAACGGAGGGTTCGGGGTGTTGGTCGCCGGCAATGATTTCTGCGGTCCAGCCTTCGGGCAGGGCTTGCTTTCCTATGTGGAGGGCTTGCAGGAGTGCGCTGAGGTCATCGCCGTAACAGGCGATGCAGATGCTGAGCGTATTTTTAATAGGCGCTTCCAAAGGATTTTAGAAAGCTTGTACTTGTGTGCTACTTACGCCGCCATTTTCGACTTTTAACGTACGATTCGCGTATTTATGGATCAATTGGAAATCATGTGTGGCCATTAAAACGGCCTTGCCTTGTTCCGTTAGGCTCAGCAATAAACTCATGATTTCTTCTGAGGTGCGGGGGTCTAAATTACCTGTTGGTTCATCCGCAAGTATAATTTTTGGGTCGTTCAAAAGGGCGCGTGCTATGGCAACCCTTTGCTGTTCTCCACCCGATATTTCAAAAGTACTTTTGTGCTTTTTGTGCTGCATACCTACTAAGGATAAGACTTCTACAATTCTCTTCGAACGTGCTTCCTTGTCTTTCCAACCTGTAGCGCGCAAAACAAAATCTAAGTTGCCTTCAACGCTTCGGTCGCTGAGCAACTGAAAGTCTTGAAAGACGATACCTAAATCGCGGCGTAAAGCAGGGATATGTTTATCCTTTAGTCCATTGAGCGCATGGTCGGCTACGTGGCCTTCTCCTTGCGTTAAAGGCAAGTCACCGTAAAGCGTTTTCAAAACGGAGCTTTTCCCAGACCCTGTCTGTCCTATAAGGTATACAAATTCGCCTGCAGCAATTTCGAAGTTTACTGCGCTAAGCACCAGGTGTTTGCCTTGAAAAATCGAGGCGTTTTTTAATGCGACTAAAGCCATTGAGTAGGTGGTGAGTTATAGGGCTACAAGCTATTAAATCCTTGCTAGATAACATACCAAAGTGCCTAGGTTCTGCGTTTTTTCATGTGAATAACTCCCCTTAATAAACCTGATTTACCGCACGGCGTGCGCAGGGCTACGTTTATTTTTAAGGATAAACCTGATAATGATGAGAAGATTTCTCTACAGTGCGTTGTTGCTGGCCTTTACTAATTTAGGTGTAGCTCAAGAGACGCCGTTAGAGGCGGGGCTTGAAGCAACCTACAGTGAAAGTGTTGATTTATTTGAAGATGGACTCTATGCGGCGGCAAGAGTCGGTTTTGATGAATTGCTCGAATCTAATTTGCCTACTCAAAGCTTCTTGAAAGAGGAGAGCAGCTTCTACCGCGCCCTTTGTGCACTTTACTTAATGAATGAAAACAGCGAATACTTTTTGACGTATTTCGCCCAAACGTACCCATTGAGTCCGCGCTGGCAGGAAGCACATATTACGGCGGCGAACTATTATTTTAATAACCGCAGATATAAGAAAGTCGTGCAATGGCTCGGTGCGATTGATCAGCAGGACGTTGCTTCAAGTTTTAGGAGCGAATACTATTTTAAATTGGCCTACAGCCATTTGATGGCGAAAGATGTAGATAAAGCCCGTAGCCTTTTCTTCCAAGGAAAAGATTATACCGGAGAATACCGCAGTCACCACCGCTATTACTACGGACACATTGCCTACGAAGCGGAACAGTACAGTACTGCCGTAGAGCAGTTTAAATTGCTCGTAGGTGATGACCAATTTGGAGGCGTTGTGCCGTACTACCTTAGTCAGATTTACTACAAAACCGGTGAAATAGATGAGTTACTGCGCGTCGGTGAGGCGTTGTTGGAGCAGGCCGTAGCCTCGCGAGCTGCGGAGGTTGCAAAGCTCATAGGAGAGGGATATTACCAAAAGAAAGATTGGAAATCCGCTGCACGCTATTTAGAAAAACACCAAGCTTTGGGTGGTAAACTGGACCAACAAGATCATTATAAGTTGGGTTTTGTACTGTACAAAACGAATCGCTACGAAGAAGCCATTGGCGCCTTTAATAAAATTCACAACCGAGGAGACGATTTAGGACAGAGCGCCTATTACCACTTGGCGGATTGTTATTTGAAAACGGGGAAGAAAACAGAGGCTCAATCTGCCTTTTTTCGCGCCAGCGAAAGCGGGAAGGATCAGTCGCTACGGGAAGATGCCTATTTTAATTATGCAAAATTAGCCTACGATTCTAGTACGCCATTTGAACAGCCCTTAGATATCTTTAAGGCCTTTTTAAGCACCTATCCCAACAGTCGTCACCGTCAGGAGGCGAATGAATACCTCGCAAATCTGTACCTGAATTCTAAAGATTACGAGAGTGCGATGAAGGCAATTTCGGCTGCAGGTCTGGATCAGCCGACCATGCAAGGAGCTTATCAAAAGGTAGCTTATTTTAGAGGTGTACAGCATTTTAATGCCATTCAGTACGATGCGGCGAGACGTCTATTTAATAAATCATTGGATTACCCATTGAATAACGTTTATGCAGCTTTAGCGCATTATTGGTTGGCGGAGATTGCTTACCGTGAAGATGATTTTGACGGGGCACTTATCGAAATAGGAAAGTTCGAAGCCACGCCAGGCTCTGCTACGCTCAGTGAATACAAGCGTAGTTTATACAACAAGGGATACGCCTATTTTTCTAAAGAGGATTACCGCAATGCAGCGACCACTTTCAGGCTGTTTTTGAACAGTGCTAAGCTCGGAACGAAATTGGCCAATGATGCGGAACTTCGATTGGCGGATTCTTATTTTATGACGGCGCAATATGCGAATGCCATTACGTATTACACGACTTATTTAGGTCGACAGGTGCCGGATGCGGATTATGCAGCATTCCAACGTTCCCTCTGTTACGGTTTGGTGGATGAGCCGCAGAAAAAAGGAGATGCCTTAGAAGCACTGGTGGGCCAATTCCCGAATTCTGTTTACGCTACCGATGCGTATTTTGAATTGGGCGAAACCTACATGAAGCTCGGGAAAAATAAGCGAGCAGAGGAGATTTTCAATGCATTCATCTCCGATTATCCAAAGAGTCGATTTGTAAAAAATGCCCACATCGCCCTGGGTTTAATTTACCGTACTCAAGGAAATGGGAAAGCAGCTTTGGCCGCATTCAAGCGTGTTGTCGAAACCTACCCAAATACGCCTGAAAGTAAGGAGGCTTTAGGGCTTGCTAAGATTCAATATTCAGAATTGGACCAGTTAGGCGACTACGTTGATTGGATTCAAACCCTTACCGGTGCAGATATCGGTCAGGGTGCCCTGGACTCTACCCTTTACAATGGTGCGTTTGACAGATACAGCTTGGGCGATTGTGCTGGCGCGAAAAAAGGCATGCAAGAATACCTCGCAAAATTCCCAGACGGCATTTTCCGAACTCCTGCAAACTATTACATGGCTGAATGCGCTTTCTCTGAAGGAGATGATGCCCTGGCAATAAAAGGTTATGAGGCCGTGGAGCGCTCTGGAGAATTGAGTTTCCGCAAGAGAACGGTGGAGCGTTTGGCAAGTTTGTATTATGCGGATGAAGCGTATGAAAGTGCCTTTACTTACTTCCAGCAGGTGGTTAGTCTTGTGGGGAATGCGGATGAAGGTCGTCGTGCACGTCTTGGATTAATGCGTTGTGCAAAGGCCTTATCGGATGTTCCTGTAGTTATGCAATATGCTGAAAGTTTATTACAGGATGAAGGCCTCCCGGCTGAATGGCGTTCAGAAGCGCTTCTAAATGCAGCACGAAGTGCCTTGAGTTTGAACGACAGTGCAAATGCGAAACGTTACTACACGCAAGTCTCTAAAGAGATTAAGGGTGAGGCGCAGGCGGAATCCAATTATTATTTGGCCCAGTTCGAATTTATTCAAGCCCAATTCGAAGCATCGAACGAACGCATCTTCTGGATGATCGACAATTTACCAACCTACCCACAGTGGCGTTGGAAATCGTTACTCCTGATGGCGAAAAACTATGCAGGACTTCAAGATGATTTCCAGGCGAACTATACGCTAGATTTCATTATTGAAAATGCAGACTTTGGCACTTTAGCGCAGGAAGCACAGCAATTCAAAGCAGATCTGGCGCTCCTTCGCGAACGTGAGGCTCAATCCACATTTGGCGTAGATAGCCTGAATGTAGAGGGGGCAGATTTGGAAGAATTAGAAGAAATTGAAGAGTAACGACGTATGAAAAAGATAGCATTAGTAGGACTCTTTTTGTTGCCAGTATTGGCTTGGAGTCAAGAAGAACCGGGCGATGAGGTTAAAAGCGTCGAAATTAGAGTGGTTGAAGACTACAAGGCACAGGTACGCTCTGCACATAAAATTTCAGAGCAGCCTTCATTTGCAGATACGACCTCAGAGAAATTAGCGGTCACCGTACGCATTCAACCCAAAGGCATGGTGATCGATTTTGATCCAGATCCTATTCCTAGCATTCAGCTCGGTCGTGTCAAGTTGCCAAAATTGCCTACTCAAAAAGTGAGTTTGGGTGCGGGCAATTATACCGGAACGTACGCGAGTTTCGTGCTTTCTTCGCCAAGGAGTAAAAAGAATGTTTGGGGCATAAAAGCACTACATGACGGAACCTTAGGTGGTGTAATCAGTCCCTTCTATACGCAGCCGACCTACGAGAATACAGTATTGGCAGATTTTCAACGTGCTACGAAGAATTGGAATTTTAAAACTCAGGTACTGCTTGGAGCGAACTACCACAGTTTCTTTGGCGCGCTGGATACGAACCAGTTGGACACGGTGAGCGGGGCTTGGCAGCAGACTTACGGCATTAACCAGCAATGGTTGCGAACTTCTAACCCTACAAGTAAGGTGCTGGCGACGTATCGCAGTGGCGGACTTTCTTATCTCTACACTCATGCGGGTTTTGCCACCAGTGAACACCTTGCTCGAACGGCACATACTGTGGAATTAGCGGCGGGTGATCAGGATATCATTTTAGATTTGGGTTACCAGTTTTCGCAATACAACGGATGGTCTGCAATGGGCGGGCAGTACCACAATTTTACTGTAGCGCCCATCACAAGAGGTAAAAACGGCATACTTACCTATGAGTTTGGTTTAGATTTCACGGGGACGCAAACCGCGGGGCTTTCTCAAGATCGCTTCGAATTCTATGTGTTTCCCAAAGTCAATCTCCAGGCAGAAGTTTTACGCCGTACGCTTGCCATTTATGGGGGATGGGACGGTTCTTCAAAGCAGCAAACGCTGCAAGGTTTGTTGAAAGAGGTGCCACAGATTTCTTTAGATCAAGAATTACGCTTATCGGGTCAAAACCGCGGTTATGTAGGTATGCAAGGTGCGCTCATCGGTAAAGTACAGTACCGATTAGAAGGTGCCATGACCTTTATGAACGACGCGGTCCAATTCATGAGGGACACTTTACTAGCCCCTGTAGATGTAAACGGTTCCTTTCTGCCAGCGCTCTCCGTCGGTTATGCTCAGCAAGTATTAAAAACCTCTTTTCGTGGCGAATTAAATGTGCCCTTAAAACAATTTACGGCCAATACATACGCACAGTTCAACGCGTATTCTGGCGATGACTACTTTGGCCGTGAAGGCGTGGTAATTGGAGGTCTATTGTCCTATGAAATCAACGACCTTCGCGTTTCGGCCGCCGCAAAGCACGTAAGTGGTAGATATGCTGGTGCTGCAACGGAACTGAGTCTAGAGGCCTACACGGATGTTAACCTGCAATTGGGTTACGAAATCAATGAGAATCTAAGCATCAGTTTACGTGCCTTCAACTTGCTCAATCAGGACTACCAAACCTATTTAGGTTACCGTGTCCGGGGCACTAGAGGCTTGTTTGTTTTGAACTACCAATTTTAAGGGGGGTTGAAGCGAGCGAAAACCGCGTAAATGTTAATAAAAATGTTGGTAAATGAAGAGGGGCTTAGTGCCCCTTTTCTCGCTTTTTGGGTACCTAAAAGGTATCTTTGTTAGGATAGCATTAAACATAACTTCATCTTAAGTTTATGAGCGAAGAGCAAAAGAATTATGACGGTGGATCCATCCAGATCCTTGAAGGGCTAGAGGCCGTTCGTAAGCGTCCAGCGATGTACATCGGAGACATCGGTGTGAAGGGACTCCACCACCTTGTTTACGAAGTAGTAGATAACTCTATTGATGAGGCCTTAGCGGGTCATGCATCAGATATATATGTAACCATTAATGAGGACGATAGCATCACCGTAAAGGATGATGGTCGAGGCATTCCTATTGATCCACACCCGAAAGATGGGCGTTCTACCTTAGAGGTAGTTATGACCGTGCTGCACGCGGGTGGTAAGTTCGATAAGGATTCGTACAAAGTATCCGGTGGGCTTCACGGGGTAGGTGTGAGTTGTGTGAATGCACTTTCGATCATGTTACATGCTGAAGTGCACAAGGACGGTAAAAAATATGAGGTTGAGTTTTCACGTGGTGCGGCGAAATACCCTACACGCGAAATCGGTACCACGGATTACCGAGGTACCATTGTTACCTTCAAGCCCGATGGTGAAATCTTTGAAGAATTAGAGTACCAGTATGAGATTTTAGCGAAGCGCATGCGCGAACTCGCTTTCTTGAATAAGGGCATCTCCATTACACTTACGGATCTTCGTGAGAAGGACGAAAAAGGAGAATACATAGGACAGCGCTTCCACAGTCAAGACGGTCTTGCCGGATTCGTGAAATATATTGATGCCAACCGCGAGGTTATCATGCCTGAGGTGATGGCAATGGAGGGTGAACGCGACGGTATTCCTGTTGAGGTTGCAATGCACTACAACACGAGCTACAACGAGAATATTCATTCCTACGTCAACAATATCAATACACATGAAGGTGGAACCCACCTCGCTGGTTTCCGTAGAGCCTTGACCCGTACTTTAAAAAAGTATGCTGACGATAGTGGTCTTCTCGCAAAGGAGAAAGTAGAGGTTAGTGGTGATGACTTTAGAGAGGGCTTGACGGCAGTAATTTCTGTAAAAGTCATGGAGCCTCAGTTTGAGGGCCAGACAAAAACAAAGTTGGGTAATAGAGAAGTCAGTGGTGCTGTAGATAAGCTCGTTGGCGAAATGCTGACGGCTTTTCTTGAAGAGCACCCGTTAGAGGCAAAGATCATTGTCCAAAAGGTATTGCTTGCTGCGAAAGCTCGTGTTGCTGCAAAAAAGGCACGCGAAATGGTACAGCGCAAGGGTACCATGTCGTCTATGGGATTGCCAGGTAAATTGAGCGACTGTTCTGAGACGGATCCTAAAGTTTGTGAGATATTCCTAGTTGAGGGAGATTCTGCAGGCGGTACAGCGAAACAAGGTCGTGATCGTAATTTCCAGGCCATTCTTCCCTTACGTGGTAAGATCTTGAACGTTGAAAAAGCGATTTCTCATAAAGTATTTGAGAACGAGGAAATTAAAAATATGTATACCGCATTGGGTGTAAGTGTGGGAACTGAAGAGGACCATAGAGCACTCAATATTGCTAAATTGCGCTACCACAAGATTGTGATCATGACAGATGCCGATGTGGATGGTAGCCACATCTCAACGTTGATCTTGACGTTCTTCTTCCGCTACATGCGTGAGTTAGTAGAAATGGGATACGTATACATCGCAACCCCTCCACTTTACTTAGTGAAGAAAGGATCGAAATCAGCCTATGCTTGGGACGATAAGCAGCGCGACCAACTCCAGTTTGAGTACGGTGGTGACGGAGGACAAGGCGTTGGAATCCAGCGCTACAAAGGTCTCGGTGAGATGAACGCAGAACAGCTTTGGGAAACTACTATGAATCCTGAGGAGCGCATCTTAAAGCAGGTGACTATTGACGATAGTGCTGAGGCCGATCGTGTATTCTCCATGCTCATGGGTGATGAAGTTCCTCCACGTAAAGAGTTTATTGAGCGCAATGCGAAATATGCTAACATTGATGCGTAATTCATCAAATCGACTCAAAAAAGCCTCCTTTTTAGGGGGCTTTTTTGTAGTTGTTTTTTTTGCGTTGACGGCTTGTGACGCATCCAGTGCCGAGGGTAAAATGGTCTTTCGCTACAATGAATCGGCTGGAATTCCTTCTTTAGATCCTGCCTTTGCAAAGGAAAAAAGCTCGATTTGGGTGGTACAGCAGTTGTATGAAGGATTGGTTGCATTAGACAGCGGTAATGATATTGTGCCTGCGCTAGCAATGAATTGGCAGGTCGATAGTTCGGCTACTATTTATACGTTCGAGTTGCGCGAGACATCCTTTCACAACGGTAAAACGTTGGAGGCAGAAGATGTTGTATACAGTTTGAATCGATTAAAAGATCCGAAGGTGGCTTCCCCGGGCAGTTGGGTCGTTGGAGACATTGCGAAAATTCAGACACTAAATGCGTCTTCAGTTAAAATCATTTTACGACAACCCAACGCAAGCTTTCTGTCCTTGTTGGCTATGCCGTTTTGCAGTATAATTCCAAAGGACGCAGAGACCCTGAATACAACACCACTGGGTACGGGACCTTTTAAGTTTCATGTTTGGCATTATGGAGAGAAGATGGTCCTTCACAAGAACGAGCGCTATTGGCGTTTTGATAGCGCTGGCATCCAATTACCCTATCTAGACGGAATTAGTATCTCGTTCTTAACCGATCAACAAAGCGCTTTTCTAGAGTATTTGCGTGGGAATTTCGACGTGCTGCCCAATCTTGACCCCAGCTTTAAAGACGATCTTTTGACCAAACAGGGTAGGCTACAAGATAGGTACCGTACAGAGCATACGCTGGTGCGCAGTCCTTTTCTCAATACAGAGTATTTGGTGTTTAATGCTAAGCGATCCTTACCTCGGGATTTGCGCTGGGCCATTAACGCTTCAATAGATCGATCGGAAATGATTACATCCCTACGCAATGGGGTGGGTGTGCCTGCCACAGGAGGGATTATTCCCGCAGGTCTACCGGGACACAGATCGGATATAGGTATAGGTTATGCGCCGGATAGCGCAAAAAGTATCATAGCTAGTTATGAGGAATTACCAGCGTTGACTTTGACTACCGTTGCGAATTATAGAGATCTCTGTGAATTCGTTCAAGGGGCTTTGGCAAAATTAGGCTGGGATATTGCTGTGAATGTAGTGCCGTCGGCTGCGCTTAGGAGCGAAAAGTCTGCGGGTACATTGGATTTTTTTAGAGCGAGTTGGATTGCAGATTATCCAGACGCCGCGAATTATTTGATGCTCTTCTCCTCTGATATGAAAGCGCCAAATGGACCCAATTATAGTCGCTACAGTTCCTCAACGTTTGATTCCTTATACCACAGCATTCAATACGCACCATTTGGTCCAGAGCGGACGGCGCTGTTGTCTCAAGCAGATGCCTTTTTAACGGAAGAGGCAGTTTGTGTGCCTTTGTATTATGATGAAGTATTGCGCGTATTTCCTTCGCGGACCGTTGGGGTTCAAACTAATGCTTTAAATGCCCTTAATCTTCTTCAGGCGCGAGTGGTTCCGGACTAAATCTTGTAACGAGAGGCCGGTGGTCGCTTAGGGTGATGTTGTCAATGAATTGGCCCTTTGAGTGTAATTCAGGGCTGTGCATCGTCCAATCAATTTTAAAAAACAGCCCTCTTCTCGCGAGCGGTTCGAAGGAACCCATAGTTCCATATCCGTCTAAAATGTATGGATCCTGTAGGTATCGCAGCAATCGCCAGTACAAATTACCGCCAGGTGCTCCGTTAAAATCACCGGTTAGGATGACGGGATGCGGACTCTTCTGGACCCATTCAACGATATGATTGGCTTGCAGTCCTCTGTTTCTATCCGTAGAAGCAAGTTTGCTCAGAACGAATTGGCCCGTTTCTAAAAGTTCATCTCTTGAATGAACCGCTTCCATGTCTTGATCTTGAAGACCCGTAGAGCTGAGGTGAACGTTGAGTATTCGAACGGTGTCGTAAGGCAGCACGACATCTGCATATTGAGCGCTTGTTCGCGCATAACCTTGGGCGGTTAGGCTGGTATATACGAGCGGGGAATGTTTTATGATAGGGTACTTTGAGTAAATGGCTACCGAATAATTTCTGCGTTCCGGTGCGTAAACGCGGTAGGGATATTCTTTCGCTAATGAGCCGGCTGCACTGCGACGAATCTCTTGCATACACAGAATATCAATAGATGCTTTTTGGGCCCAATTCCCAATTTCTTGTGCCGCATTGGTCGTTTGATAAAATGCCCGCACGTTGTAAGAAGCCACTTTGACCTCATCGCCCGAGGATTCGCTGGCACGGGCAAAGGGCCATTGAGCCATTAAAGGAAAGGCTATGAGGGCGAGTCCGAAAAGATTGGTGCTGGATTTTCGCGGTTTAAATCGAATCCAAAAGAGGAATGCAATCAAGTGGGGAACGACCAGGAGCGGAAGGAGTAAAGAGAGGATACTCACGCCCGGGATAAACTGCGAAGGAATGAGACTCCCGATTGCCGTAGCTAGAGTCACTCCGGTTAAAACGAGGTTCAACCAATGGAGCAAAATAAGCCGCTTTTTCACTTAATCTTTCGAGATTTTGAAGAGGAATGCTTTTTCTTCTTTCGACAGACTATCATAGCCTGTTGCTTTGATCTTTTCGAGAATTTCATTCATACGAGCGGTATCATCAGCGCTACCGGCTTTTGGGGATGTGGCTTTCTGTCTGCTGTTTTTATAATTTCTTTCACCGAAACTGAATCCTTTTTTCCCTTTGCGCTGCTGGGGTTGAAGACCGCCACGAACGAAGTCAATGACCTGGAATAAGTATACATTCCATTCGTTACCCGCGCGCATGCTTCGAATAAAGAAAAAAGCAACAATCGCACCACCGAGATGGGCAATGTGGCCGCCTGCATTTTCACTGGTTAAATTGAGTACATCAAGAAGCACTAGTCCGGCAGCAAGCATCCAATACTTTACCTCAAAAATTCCCCAAAGTCGGACGGGCATATTAGGCATATATAGGGCGCCAGCAACAAGAATGGCAATGACCCCTGCGCTTGCGCCAACCATTGATCCTGAGGTGAGGATAGGACTGATGTTGTACAGAATAATATAGAGTACACCACCACCAATTCCCCCGTAGATATATAACGAGAGCATGCGTCGTTCTCCGAGGTACTCCATCAGCATCTTCCCTGAAAAATAGAGGATGATCATGTTAAAAAGTATGTGACGGAAACCGAAATGTGTAAACATGTAGGTCAAAATGGTCCAGGGACGTAAGGCAAATTTTAATGGGTTAGAAGGCAGTGCCAAAAGATCGTCCCCAATGCGCGGTATCAGTCCAAAGTTACCGGTGAACAGGCTCGTAAAAGCATTGGTCAAGCTAAATGCAAGAAAGACAGCGATGTTTAAATAGAGCAAACGGGTGAGATAATCGCCCTTAAACGCATCGTGTTTTACTCTAGTAAAGAAGTCGCTCATGTTCTATTGGTAAGGTTTAAAGATACATATCTCTGCGCCATTTTCTGATGAGAATAAAGCCAAAGAGCATACCCCCTAAGTGCGCGAAATGTGCAATACCGCTATTACTGACACTGAATCCGTTGTAAAGTTCTAATAACCCATATCCGATCACAAAATACTTCGCTTTTATAGGGAACAGGAAGTTCAGATAGATGACTTGATTTGGGAAGGTCATACCGAAAGCAAGCAGCACACCAAATACGGCTCCTGAAGCACCGACCATGGGTGCATTGAGTAATCGGTTCAAACTGCCCCAGGTAGCATTGGTATAGTTGAATCCACGATCAATCAGTTCTTTACCGTCACGCGTTATGGTCTCAACGGCACTGGCATCAAGCGCAGCACTAAGTTGAAAGTATTCAATTGCGTTAACGCCGATCTGAAGCGCGCTGGCACCCAGTCCGGTCAGCAAATAATAGGTGAGAAAGCGTTTGGGCCCCCAATGATTTTCCATCGCAGAGCCAAGGAACCAAAGCATCAGCATATTCGAAAATATGTGCCCAAAGTTGCCATGCATGAACATGTGTGTCACCAGCTGTACCGGAAGGAATTCTGATGACGCTGGAAAGTAAAGCCCCAGCCAATCGGTAATGTCGATACCGAAAGTCGTTCTAATAGAGATCATGCCTAAAAAGAACAATCCGTTGACAATGAGAAGATTCTTTACTACAGTAGGCATTAAATTGAAACTGCGCTGTACGATCATAAGAGAGTGTCTAAATCCTCAGGAGCCAATTCTAGAATGACTTTTTTCCCCGAAGGTGAGTATTGTGGGTTGCTGCTGCTCAGCAGTTGTTCCTTTAACGCTTGCAGTGCCTCCTTAGTTTTAACGAATTCACTATTGGCTGCTTTTTTCGCCAAGGTTTGTGCAAACGATTTAAGCAACGCCGATTCAATAGATTCCGTGTCTAAATGTTTTAACTGCTCGAGAAGTTCCTCCAATGCGGGAACCGCCTCTTCTGGTGCGAGCAACATGGGTGCGCCCACCAAAGAAAATTCGCCGGGGTTTTTCGCAGCCCTTAAGTCAAAACCTGCGGTAGCAAACCAACCCTCGTATTCTTGCAGCAGGGCTTGGTCAGAAAGGCCGACTTGAATTTCCTCAGGAAAAAGAAGTTGCTGAGAAGGCAGTGTTGCGCTGCGTAATTTTTCTAAGAATTGGTCGTAGAAAATGCGGTATCTCGCCGCAGAAATATTGATGATTAGTAATTTTCTTCCCAAGAGTGTGACCATGTGCTTGCCCCAAACCATCGCTTCGTTGGTATGCTCGTTCGTACCGGTAGTTGTGGAGTTATCATTCCAAAAATCCTTGATTTCATCTTCTGAGGAATATTCAAAGGTTTGCGCAGTGTTCAGGTATTTCTCTTGCTGAATACGCTGGTATTTCTCGTCGTCCGAACGGAAGCGCGGTTGCGGCGATTGGGTCGTCTCGAAAGGGTTGAAGTTAGGGTTGACTTTAATTTGAGGCGCCCTAGGCAGCTGTCCCTCGGGTAAAGGAGGTACTGAGAAACTCTGCTCAGCATCAAAATCAATAGTCGGGGCGACGTTGAATTGGCCAATAGCGTGTCGCGCAGCACTTCTTATGACGGCGTAAATGGCGCGTTCATCTTCAAATTTAATCTCCGTTTTCGTCGGATGTATGTTGACATCAATTTCGGCGGGATCTACGCTCAGGTATAAGAAATACCCGGGATGATGGTCACCCGTGAGTACATCCTCAAACGCTTCGCGAAGTGCATTGTGTAAATAGGGTGATTTAATGTAGCGCCCATTGACAAAAAAGAACTGTTCTCCACGTTTCTTTTTGGCAAATTCGGGTTTTAAAATAAAACCTTCCAATTGCACCACCTCCGTAGCTTCTTGAATGGGGACAAGGCGCTCGTCGAACTTTCTCCCGAAAATTCCTGTGATGCGTTGACGTAAGGGCGCTGGTTTTAGATGGAAAAGTAAGTTTTCATCACTTTTCATAATCCACTCAATATGGCTGTGAACGAGGGCGACACGATGAAATTCATCAATACAATGCCGCAGTTCTATTCGATCGTTTTTAAGGAATTTACGTCGCGCAGGGATGTTGTAAAACAGATTTTTAACGACGACTTGGGTTCCTTTGTTCCATGGGTAAGGCACGACGGATTGTAGCGTGCTGTCTTCTAACTTTAATTCTAACCCCAGGCCTTCTTCGTTCTGATTTGTTCTTAAGAGTACGTGAGCAACGGCACCAATGGAAGCCATCGCCTCACCTCTGAACCCGCGCGTGGTAAGTTGAAACAGGTCGTCAGCGGATTTGATTTTAGAGGTGGCGTGCCTTAAAAAACAGTTTTCCGCATCCTCGGCATCCATGCCTGTGCCGTTATCTGTAACACTAATGCTCGTCTTGCCTGAACCTATCAAGGCTAAGGTAATCTTCGTGGCACCCGCATCTATACTGTTTTCCAGCAGTTCTTTTACCACTGAGGCGGGGCGTTGAACCACTTCTCCTGCTGCGATTTGGTTTGCAACGTGATCAGGAAGTATACTAATGGTAGGCACTAGGCTAGGAATTTAACGGCAACAATGACCAGAACAACAAGGAATAGAAAGCTAAACAATAAACGCTTTCCGTAGCCTTCACTGGCGCCAGCGCTTCTTTTTCTTCGCAAGTCCCAATTTTCTCTTAATCGATCGCGGTATTTATCCTTATTCTGAAAGGGAATTTCATCTACGCCTTCATTGCGTTCCAAGATTCTCAAACGATCTTTACGCTCGTCGTGAAATCTAGGTTGGTGTTGAAAACCGCGAGGTTGGCGTCGTTCAAATAGTCCCATATCTTTCTATATTCTCATCTCAAAGGTAAGAACCCCTTGGCACTTTATCGACCTATGGAAGTACGCTTTCTCAAAACCCTCTTTATAACCTTTACGCTGGTGATTTTGCCCGGTGAAGGACTTTATGCTCAATCGTTTAATGTGGATTCGGCGCTCAGTGCGATGACCCTTGAAGAAAAGATTGGCCAATTATTTATGGTCGCTGCCTACAGTAATAAAGGTGAAGAACACCAAGCAGAATTAGAAGCGCTGGTCCGTGACTACCACATCGGAGGCGTTATCGTCATGCAAGGTGGACCTGAGCGTCAAAAGAAATTACTTCATCGACTACAGGGGGCTGCGACATTCCCGCTACTCGTGGGTCAAGATGCGGAATGGGGACAGGCCATGCGCCTTGATAGTACCTATAAATTTCCAACATCGCTGACTGTAGGGGCAGCTGGTGGGACAACTGATGCCTATGATTTAGGAGTTTCCCTTGCCGATGAGTGCAGTGCTGTAGGTGTGCATATGAGTTTCTCTCCAGTGCTCGATGTGAATACTAATCCCAGTAACCCCATTATTGGAGCCCGTTCATTCGGTTCGGATCCTGGGCGTGTGAATGCCTTGGGGAAAGCGGTGATAGGCGGAATTCAAGACCGCGGAGTTCTAGCATGTGGGAAGCATTTTCCAGGCCATGGAGATACGCACCAGGACAGCCATAAAACACTACCGAAGGTAGAACGTACCCTTAAAGAACTTATGGAAGTAGAGTGGGTGCCGTTCAAGGGTGCGATTGACGCGGGTGTTGCGGC
>Ga0209652_1000839_pt1 | contig 25988 bp, 23 predicted proteins | sample SaaInl74LU_5_DNA_FD_184641 | JGI IMG/M metagenome (GOLD analysis project Ga0209652, IMG submission 184641) | Marine microbial communities from expanding oxygen minimum zones in the Saanich Inlet - ESP_74LU_5_DNA (SPAdes) (version 2) | ecosystem: Environmental > Aquatic > Marine > Intertidal zone... | reverse complement strand
GTCGAAGCGTGTCATGCGCCCCCGTCCTTGGCAAGCGTGACCCGGCGGCGGTATGGGGCCGTGACAGGCGGCGGTGAAGCCGTTAACAGGGCGGCCAAGACCGCAAAGGGACAGCACATGACATTCGACCGCGCCATCAAGATCGCCCCTTCGATCCTTTCTGCCGATTTCGCCAATTTCGGGGCCGAGATCAGGGCCATCGAGGACCAAGGCGCCGATTGGGTCCATGTCGATGTGATGGACGGGCATTTCGTGCCGAACCTGACCTTTGGCCCGATGGCGGTGAAAGCGTTCCGCCCCCATGTGAAAACGGTGATGGATGTGCATCTGATGATCGCGCCTGTCGACCCTTACATCGCGGCTTATGCCGATGCGGGTGCCGATGTGCTGACCGCCCATGTCGAGGCGGGGCCGCATATCCACCGCACGCTGCAGGCGATCCGGGGCGCGGGGATGAAGGCGGGCGTTGCACTCAACCCCGGCACCCCGGCCGACGCGGTCGCGCATCTTTTGGACTTGGTCGATCTGGTCTGTGTCATGACCGTCAATCCCGGCTTTGGCGGGCAGAAATTCATCGATATGACCGCCAAGATCACCGCACTTCGCGCCATGATCGGTGATCGGCCAATTCATATCGAGATCGACGGCGGTGTGGATGTGACGACTGCGCCGCTGGTCGCGGCAGCAGGGGCCGATGTGTTGGTTGCGGGATCTGCTGTGTTCAAGGGCGGATCAGTGCGCAACCCAGAGATTTATGGCGCGAATATTGCCGCGATCCGCACAGCAACGACGCGCTGAACGCGGCTTAGCGCTTGTGCGACCCGCGAGCTGCGATCAGCCCTTGCAAGGCGAGCAGATCTGACTGCCCACGTGGGCGGGCATCTTCGATATGGCGGTCGATCGCACTGTCGGGGATGTTCAAGAGCCGGGCGCGATGGCGCTGCGCCGCGATGCTCATGGCTTGATCATGCTTGACCGGCGCATATTGCGCGGCAAGGGCGGTTGTCTTGGCTTTTGGCTTGTTTGCACGCCGCAGGCCCGTTGAAACGCTCGCAGCGGCAAGCAATGTGCATGCAATCGGATCGATAGCCATCACGAAAATCTCCTTTCAACGCCCCCCGCATAAAGGCCGATTGCGTTGAAATTTTGACATCCATGCGACCGATGACCGTGATTTTTCGCGATCTCGCAGGAGGGTAGGCTGTGTGGTCTGCTCAGGTCTTGCGCGGACCCGCTTCCAACACATCCTCTAAGGTCCGAAGCCCGGTGCGCGGTGCTTGCACCAGCACGGCCATATTGCCCGGCTTGTGCTCGTTGCGCATCATTTTCATATGCGCCAGCGGCAGGTCATCCCAAGGGAAAACCTCGGACATGCAGGGGTCGAGGCGGCGGTCGAGCATCAGCTTATTAGCGGCGGCGGCTTGCTTGAGGTGCGCGAAATGGCTGCCCTGAAGGCGCTTTTGGTGGCTCCACATATGGCGCACGTCGAAGGTGCAGTTGTAGCCCGATGTGCCGGCGCAGATCACGACCATGCCGCCGCGCTTAACGACGAAGGTCGAGACGGGAAAGGTCGCCTCGCCGGGATGCTCGAAGACCATGTCGACATTCACCCCTTTGCCGGTGATGTCCCAGATCGCCTTGCCGAAGCGGCGCACCTCGTTGAACCAGTCGGTGTATTCATCTGTACCGACCTCGGGCAGGCGGCCCCAGCAGTTGAAATCGCGGCGGTTGATCACGCCCTTGGCGCCCAGATCCATGACGAATTGGCGCTTGTCCTCGTCCGAGATGACGCCGATGGCGTTGGCGCCCGCGGTGTTGATGAGCTGGATCGCGAAAGAACCAAGGCCGCCCGAGGCGCCCCAGACAAGTACATTCTGGCCGGGTTTGAGGTCATGGGGTTCATGGCCAAAAAGCATCCGGTAAGCGGTGGCCAGCGTCAGCGTGTAACAGGCCGATTGCTCCCATGTCAGATGCTTGGGGCGCGGCATGAGTTGTTGGGATTGCACGCGGGTGAATTGGGCAAAGCTGCCATCGGCAGTCTCATAGCCCCAGATGCGCTGGCTGGGCGAAAGCATCGGGTCGCCGCCGTTGCATTCCTCGTCGTCGCCATCATCTTGGTTGCAATGGATCACGACCTCGTCGCCGACTTTCCAGCGGGTGACGCGATCACCCACCGCCCAGACGATGCCCGCCGCATCCGAGCCGATGATCGCATAAGGCGCCTTGTGCTGACGGAAAACCGAGGCGGGTTTGCCCAAGCAAGCCCAGACGCCGTTGTAGTTCACGCCCGCCGCCATCACGAGAACCAGCACATCGTTGCTGTCGAGTTTGGGGGTGTCGACCACTTCGACCTTCAGCGCATCGACCGGGTCGCCATGACGTTCCTGACGCAAGATCCAACCATACATCTGCGCGGGGACATGGCCCAAGGGCGGGATTTCGCCCATTTCATAGAGATCTTTCTTGGGCGCGTCATAGCTGGCGATCGCTGGGGTCGCGTCGAGGGCCATCGTCATATCTCCGATCCTTTGCCGATGCCGCAGTGCGGAATCAATCATGCTGCTGATGCGAGGGATACAGATCGACGCGCAACAAAGCAAACCAGAAATTTAAATTTGTGAAATATTATGTCGCAGAGAAATGAATTTTCTCGTCTTGCGTGTGCGAATTGTCAGGCTGATCGCTCATGAGGTGCAAAATCGAGGCTGCATAGAAGTTCAGAAACTCCGCCCCTTCGGCCGAGACTGATAAGCGGTCGCCGACGCGGGTGACGTGATCGCGTTCCATCAGCGCGCGCAGACCCACCTCCATCGCGTAAGAAATGTCGCCACGGGGGATGTGCAGCACGATCCCGCGCGCCTCTGCCTCCGCGATCTTGCGGCGCAGTACGGCTTCAAGGGCCACCACGCTACGCACCCCTTGGCTCAGCGCATGGGCGACCAATGGCACAGGCGTCACCGGCATGACCCGCGCGATGCGTGCCATCAGCACATGGCCGAGGTCAGTGGCGGGGTCTTGATGGCCATCTTGCATGAAACCTGTCAGGCTGAGCGGATCGCCAAAGCTGACCGCCGCATAGCCGTAGCGGTGAAAGCGCCCCGTTATCCGGTGCCAAATCTGGCGGCGCAGGTAACGCCAGATCGGCCAAAGTGTGAAGCGAAAGGCGCGTGTGCCGCTATCTTGGGCCTCGATCAGGCTACGATCTTCCATCACGCGGTCGTAATTGATCGCAACGGGAACAAAGACCACATCGCGCGACACGCCCGGCTTGAACCCGTCGATGATATAGGAAAACAGGCCCAGCTTGGGCCGACCCATCGCGCCTGTGCGGCTCAGGCCACCTTCGGGAAAGACGGCTTGGGTAACACCGGCCTCGGTCGCCATCTGGACGTAGCGGGCCAGAACCTTGCGGTAGAGCGCATTGTTATGGCGACGGCGAATGAAATAGCCGCCCATCGCGCGCACAAGCTGGCGCAAGGGCCAGACGCGCGCCCATTCGCCCACCGCATAGGCCAAGGCCGAGCGTTCGGCGGCAAGCCATGTCACCAGCACGTAATCCATGTTGGAGCGGTGGTTCATCACGAAGATCACGGTGGAGGCTGCCGGGATATCTTCCAATGCGCGATCATTGGCATGCACCAGCCGCACCCGGTAAAGCGACTGGCTGAGAATGCGCGCCGCGCGAATGGCAAAGCCGAAATAGGTGAAGGCCGAAAAGCCCGGCACGATCTCGCGGGCATAGCGCTCGGCCTTTTGGAAGGCGACGTCTTCGCGGATCTTGTTGCTGCGCGCGTGATCGGCGATGGCTTGCGCAACTTCGGGGTCATAGATCAGGCGGCGGATTGTATCGGTGCGCGAGGCCAGCTTGAAGGGCTGGATCGGGGTTTTGAGGCGAGTGTTGAGTTGTTCCACCGCCCGCTCCAGCCTGCGGCGCAAGAACCAGCGCACCGAGGGGAACAAGAAATGCGACGCGAATGTCACGCCCGCAAACAGCAGGATCAGAACAAAGAGCCAAATCGGTAATGTGACATCGGCGGACATGATGCGCCTAAACTGTCAGCTTTGCCGCATTGGGGCAATCGGGCGCTGCTTGCGCATGCTAGAGCGTCATGTGCCGTGCGCGCGCGCCGCGTTCGATCGCAGCCGCATGGAGGCGGTCAATTTCGAGTTCGTGGCGCAACTCTTCAAGGAACCGCAGCTCGCTTTGCGCCAAAGCACCATCCGCCGCCGCGACATCGCAGCAGATCGCATAGGCGGTTTCATAGAGTTTTTCGGGCAAGGCGTCGGTGATGAGGCCGAAGAACGCGTCAAGCCCGTCTTCCTCTTCGAAAAGCTCAAAGACGATGTTGCCCACGCTGCGCATGCGGTCGGCATCGTAATTGGCGAAAACCGGAAGGTGATTCACGATCTGCTCGATATTCACCAGCTCGGCCGTGCGGATCGCTGCATCCGAGACGGATACCGCCACCATCAGCGCGACAAGGGCATCTTCGGGGCTAAGTTCGGCCATCGGGCTCTCCTTTCGTCACTGGGTATTTATTGACGTCGCCGCGTCTGCACAATAGGGGCATGGGCGCGCGGGCGATGGGGCCCGCTGTCAATTCAGGACCGAAAACGATGACCACCCTCCGCGATGCCGCGATGACCTCCAAGGCTTGGCCCTTTGAAGAGGCGCGGGCGGTGCTCAAACGTTACGAGAAAGCCCCACCCGAAAAGGGCTATGTGCTGTTCGAGACGGGCTATGGCCCCTCGGGGCTGCCGCATATCGGCACCTTCGGCGAGGTGCTGCGCACGACGATGATCCGCCGTGCGTTCCAGATCATTTCCGACATCCCGACGCGGCTGATTTGTTTTTCCGACGATATGGACGGGATGCGCAAAGTTCCCGGGAACGTTCCAAACCAAGATATGCTGCGCGAACACCTGCAAAAGCCGCTGACGCGCGTGCCCGATCCCTTTGGGGAGTTCGAAAGCTTTGGCCATCATAACAACGCGATGCTGCGCCGTTTCCTCGATACCTTTGGGTTTGATTACGAGTTCTATTCGGCGACTGACTATTACGCCTCCGGCCAGTTCGACGAAATCCTGCTGCGCGCGGCCGAGCGTTACGACGCGCTGATGAAGGTGATGCTGGCGTCGCTGCGCGATGAGCGGCGCGAAACCTATTCCATCTTCTTGCCGATCCATCCCGAAACGGGCCGCGTGCTCTATGTGCCGATCAAGCATGTCGATGCGCAAGCCGGCACCGTGACCTTTGACGATGAGACGGGCCGCGAATGGACGCTGCCGGTCACGGGCGGTCAGTGCAAATTGCAGTGGAAGCCCGATTTCGGCGCGCGCTGGGCGGCACTTGGTGTCGATTTCGAGATGTATGGCAAAGATCACTCGACCAATACGCCGATCTATGACGCGATCTGCGAGATCTTGGGCATGCCCGCACCGCATCATTTCACATATGAGCTGTTCTTGGACGAGACCGGGCAGAAGATCTCCAAATCATCTGGCAATGGCATCTCGATCGATGAATGGCTGAGCTATGCATCAACCGAAAGCTTGAGCTATTTCATGTATCTCAAGCCCAAGACGGCCAAGCGGCTTTACTTCGACGTGATCCCAAAGGCGGTGGATGAATACCATCAGCAATTGCGCGCCTATCCCGATCAGACACCCGAGCAGCAATTGGCCAACCCGGTTTGGCATATTCACGGCGGCGAAGTGCCTGTCAGCACGATGGTGGTGCCGTTCGCGATGCTGCTCAACCTCGTCAGCGTATCGGCGGCCGAGGATAAGGACAGGCTGTGGGGCTTTATCAACCGCTACGCGCCTGATGCCTCGCCCGAGGGGAACCCCGATCTGGATCAGGCGGCCGGTTTCGCGATCCGCTATTTCAACGATTTCGTTAAACCGACACGGGCGTTCCGCCTGCCCGATGCGCGCGAAGCGGCCGCGATGGCGGAGCTGTCGGCCTGTCTGGGCGATGCAGCCCGCGCGCGTGATATTCTGGCGCGTAAGGCCGCGCTGGAAGGGGCCGAGATCGGCGATGTCACCATCGATTGGCAAAGCGACGATTTCTTGCAATCCCTCGTCTTTGCGGTGGGCAAGTTGCACGGGTTCGAGCCGCTGCGCGATTGGTTCTCGGCCCTTTACGAGGTCTTGCTGGGTGCCAGCCAAGGGCCGCGTTTCGGTGGGTTCATCGCGCTTTATGGCATCGACGAGACGCGCGCCTTGATCGCGCGCGGGCTGAAGGGCGAATTGGGCGCGTGAAATCACGCGCCCTTGCGCTATCATCCCTGAATGCCTTGTTCAAAAGGGGGATACGGGGATGTTGCGCAGCGTTTTCGCCGGGATTTTCGTCAGCTTTTTCGCCTTGATGGCAAGTGCGCAAGAGGTGCTTGCCCCCAATCCCGAGATCGAGGCCACGATTGCGGGCCAGTTCGATGCATTTCTGGCCGAAGATGTCGGCGCGGCTTGGCAATTCGCCAGCCCCAATATCCAGCGCATCTTTCGCGACGCGCAGAATTTCGGTCGCATGGTCGAGCAGGGCTATCCGATGGTCTGGGCACCCGCCCAGGTCGATTTCATCGATTTGCAGAGTTTCGGCGGCATTTTGGTACAGCGGGTGCAGGTCATCGATCAGGCTGGCAATGCCCATTACCTTGGCTACCAGATGATCCAGACCGAGGGTGGTTGGAAGATCAACGGCGTGCAGATCCTGCCGCCGCCGCAGGTCGCGGCCTGATCTTAACCGACGCTTAATCATTTCGCTCTAGAAACTGTGCCAACTCGGCTTGCTGTGCCGGGCCGTTTCACTGACATCGCTTCACAACCGAGGTGGCCGTTCAAGGGCGCCTCGGTTGCCCCTTTTCGGTCCAAGGACATGCGCGCGCCTGACGGTGACCGGGCGCGGAAAGGGGTAGAATATGAACCAGGTGATTACCGACGGGTTGGTCTTGATGCCGCCCGCTTTCGCAAACGGGCTGGGGGTCTGGTCGCGCCAAGATGGACGGCCGGGCAGCGATACATGGGCCACCTCACCCAATGCGGCGCTGGTGGCCGCTGATGCGGATTTCGGCAATTGCTTTGAGATCATTAAGACCGAGGCCACGACGCGGCTGCGCTATATGGGGCAAACCCCGATCTTGCCGGGCCTCTATCTGCGGGTGTCTGCGCGCATAAAGGTGCTTTCGGGGAATTTCCCCAGTGTCCGGATCGCCGCTTGGGCGGGCAATGCGAACAACCAGAATCTGACAAGCGTGACGCAGGCAGGGCCGACCACGACCCTTAGCGCCTATGGGGCGGTGGTGACGGTTTCGGCCATTATCGGCACAGGTGCGCGCGGTGGCGTGGATATGGCTTGGGGGCCGCAGGCGGCTTTCGGGCATATGGGGATCGACCTGACCGGGCCCAATGGCGGGCAGGTGCGGATCGAGAGCATCACGATCGAAGATGTCACCTCGGTCTTTTTCCGCAAGATGATGGATTGGGTCGATGTGCGCGATTTCGGCGCGCGCGGTGATGGTATCAGCGATGACCGCGATGCCTTTGTCGCCGCCGATGCCGCCGCCGCGGGCCGCGAAATCATGGTGCCCGCCGGCAATTACTTCATCGCCTCCAGCCTGACGATCAATACGCCGATCCGCTTCGAGGGGCGCTTGATCATGCCCGATGGCGCGCGTCTGGCGCTGAACCGCAACTTTGACCTCAAGGGCTATGCCGAGGCGCTGGGCGATGATGTGCTGGGGCTGCGCAAGGGGCTGCAACAGCTTTTCAACCAATCCGACTATGAAAGCTTCGATCTGTGCGGGCGGCGGGTGTTGCTGGATGGGCCGCTCGACGTGCAGGCGATCGTGGGCAACCGCAACACCTATGCCAATCGCCGCGTTTTGCGAAACGGGCAGTTGGCGGCGCAAAGCGCACCTGCTTGGGCCGATGAGGTGCATACGCGCAACGGCACATGGTCTGCCTCGGACGCGCGGCGGATCACGGGCCTGTCGAATGTCGCCGATATCCCGGTGGGGGCGCTGGTCACCGCGGGCCAAGGTGTGGGCCGCGAGATCTATGTCACCTCGCGCGATGTGGCGGGTGGGCGGGTGACCTTGTCGGGTGCGCTGCGTGCAGCCCCGGTGACCCAGACCTATACCTTTCGTCGCTTCAAATACCTTCTCGATTTCTTTGGCTGGCTGAACCTGCAGCGCTTCATCGTCTCGGATATCGAGTTTCTTTGTGCGGGTCTCTGTTCGGGCTTGAACCTGCCGCGCGACGGTTTGGCGTTTCAGATCCAAGACAGCTACTTCACCGGACCAAAGGATCGCGCCATCACCTCGGCGGGTGAGGGGTGTCAGGGCCTTCAGATCGACCGCTGCCAGTTCCTGTCCCACGAGCAAGATGTGGCCGCGCCCCTGCGCACGACCATCGCCTTCAACGCCAATGTCTCGGACATCAAGGTGCGCGACAACCGCGCGGTACGTTTTCGCCATTTCGGGGTGATCGCAGGCACCGGCAACATCTTGTCGGGCAACCACTTCTTTCAGGGCGATGGTGTCACCGACGGGCCGCGCACCGCGGGGCTGGTGCTGGCCGACAACAACATCAAGACCACCTTCGAGGGTAATTACGTCGATAATTGCTATATCGAATGGGGCAATGAGCGTGATCCATCACCGCAATTCTCGGGTGGTCTCAGCTTTCATGGCCTTTCGCTTGACGGAAACATCTTCTTTTCGACAGGCAGCGCGCCTTGGATGAATTTCATCCTGATCAAGCCTTATGGCGCGGGCCATTTCATCAACGGGCTGACGGTGACCGACAACCTGTTCAAGAAAACCACCGGCCCCCAGCTTTTGGCGGTGGAGGGTATCGACACGAGTTTCGCCACCCTCGATCTGGGCCGCACGGCGGACATGCTGTTTTCCGGCAATACCTACCACGGAATCGTCAAGCGGACCGAGAACCCGGTCACGGTGCGCCATGTGCAAGGCACGGCCAGCAGCGTGTGGAATGTTGATCTGAGCGATGTCTCGCCCTTCGGGTCCGAGGTGCGCGGCGGGATTTCCTTCTTGGCCGAGGGGCCGCTGCGTTCGGCGTCGAACGTGATCATCTATGTCACGCCCTATGCCGAGCCGGGGCAGGGGGCGGGTGGGCGCACCCTGCGCATGCGTTGGCAGCAAGATGTCCGTGGCACCGCCCAGATCACCGCACGCTTCGACGTTTGAACCTGTCGGCATTGGATGGCCCGCCCCAATCTTGGGGCGGGCTTTTCTTTTGCGCCGCACCGGGCTAGCTCGCACCGAAGTCAGGAGTGCAGCAGCATGACGGTTCTGCCGGTCGAGAATGTGCAAGACTACCCCCGCCCTCCAAGGTTGGAGCGTGTGGCACAACCGCTGCGCGTGGTCTTTGCTGGGGTCGAGATTGCCCATGCCGATGCGGGCAGCGCGTGGCGCGTTCTCGAAACCCATCATGCGCCGACCTATTACCTACCACCTGCCGCCGTGCTTGGTGCGGCGCTCATGCCCTCATCGCGCGAAACATGGTGCGAATGGAAAGGCAGGGCCACCTATGTGGATCTTGTGCTCAATGGGCGGCGGTCGCGCAATGCGGGTTGGCTTTACCCCGCGCCCACCGCGCGCTTTGATCCGATCCGCGATCACATCGCCTTTTACGCCACATCGGTCGATGCCGCTTTCGTGGGCGACATCCGCGTCGTGCCGCAGCCGGGCGATTTCTATGGCGGTTGGGTGACGCCCAATTTGACCGGCAAGATCAAGGGTGCCGTCGGCACAACGCATTGGTAGCCGCGCGGGCCTAGCCCATCAGATCGCCGGGCGTGAGGCGATAGGCCTTGCCGAACCCGCCATTCAAAAGCCCGGCAAGCGGGGCAAAGCGGAAAAGCCCGAAGTCGCTGAAATCATAGTAAAGCTGCGCCTTGGGATAATGCGTCAGGTAATGGGTCTTGAGCATTGCTTTGTCGGCCTGTTCGGCATGGGCCTGCAATGTCAGGCGCGGGTGGGTCAGCGGATCGCCCTTTTCCCCCGGCTCACCGATCAACAGCGAACAGGCGGGATTGGCCGCCAAGGCCCCGGTATGGGCCGAGAGGCTGGAAATAAGCGTCAGCGGTACACCATCCGGCCCCGGCACCAGTGCGATGCGGGTGACCATGGGCGCCCCGGTCTCGGGGTCGATCACGCCGAGGGCGGCAAAGCGCGCATCGGAGATCAGATTGCGTGCAAGGCTGCGGGCCTCGTCATCGGTGGGGCGGATCGGGTCTGTCTTGCGCTCGGTCATGGCTGCAAGGTAACGCCAAAAGAGCAGCCCCGCCAAGCGCCGCCTGAGGTGGCGGCGCGCGAAGGGATCGGGCATAGAAGGGGCGGTTGCGCAGAACACGCGCATCGCCCACAGCCGAAGGGAGAAATGTCATGGCCTTGGTTCCCCCCCGCGAAGAGGACGCGATGGACCCCGATTTGCGCGATCATGTGCAGTTCTTCAAAGGGCCCTTGGGCGTGATCCCCAATTCGGTCCGCACCATGGCCCATCGCGCGCCTATCGCGCGGGCCTTCACCGACCTTAACGTCGCGGTGATGACCGACTACGGCGCGGGTGTGACACCGGAATTCAAGCGGTTGATCGGCTATGTCTCAAGCTACGCCTCTGGGTGCCTTTATTGTCAGGCGCATATGATCCTTGCCTCCGAACGCTTCAACGCGAGTGAGGAACGGCTGGCCGATGTTTTCGATTTCGAGGTAAGCGCGCATTTCACCGATGCCGAGAAGGCGGCGCTTGCATTCGCACAAGCCGCGACCGCCGTGCCAAATGCCGTAACGCCCGAGATCGGTGCGCGGCTGCGCGCGCATTGGGATGATGGCCAGATCGTCGAGATCATGGGGGTGGTGGCGCTGTTTGGCTACCTCAACCGCTGGAACGATTCGATGGGTTCGGCGCTCGAGGATTTGCCGCTCTCCAAGGGCGAGGGGCGGCTGGCCGACGCGACAGGTTGGACCGTAGGCAAGCATAAATGAGCGATCTGGCCCAAGATGTGCGCGCGGCGCTTGCCGCGCGTGGCGAGCCTGTCAGCCGGCTTGGCTATTTCTGCCTGCCTTTCCGGCCCGAGGGTGGCCCTTTGGCCGACAGGGTGATCAAGACCTATCGCGGTGGGCGCGACCGCGATCTTTTACAAGAACTGGGCGCGCGCCACGCGGCCTATGTCGATATGCTGCAATGGGCCGGTGTGCGCCTGCCCGAAACCAAATTCCTGATCTTGGAGGCGGCGGGATATCTCCAACCCGTCATCGTGCAGGAAGCCTTGGATGAACGCATCTTGATGCGTCCAAAGCTGGAGGCGGCAAGCCTATCCGAGATGCAAGATATCCTTGGGGCAGCCACGCTCAGCATCGCCGATTTCTGGGCGCGTGTCGCCGACCGGCCCGAGCGGATCGGCTATCACCCCTCGATCCGCAATTGCGCCATCGACGATCAGGGGCCGATCTTCTTCGACACCTTCCCGCCGCTGATCGGCTACAGCCATGCTGAAATGGGCAAGCTTTTGCTGCGCTTTTCCGAAAGCGGGCTGGTGCGCGCGATGGGGCGCGTCATGCCGGGGCGTATTCGGGGCATTCAAGATGAATGGTATTCGCCCGCGGGCACGATCGTCGGGCTGATCGGCTCGGCGGTGCGCCTGCGCCCTGCTGATGGGCCTGCGACGCTGGCTTGGGCGCAGGGCTTTGTCGCGGGTCAGCTCCGCGGTGCGCTGCGCGATGAGGTGCTGGCCGAGTTGGACCGCCCCCCGCGCCTGCCCGCCTATTGGACAGGAATGCGCCGCCTGTTGGGGCTGGAAGGCAAGCCCAATGTCTGAGCCTGCGCGGGGCGCGATGAAGATCGTTTTGGTCACCCCCGAAATCCCCGGCAATACCGGCACCATCGGGCGGACCTGCGTGGCGCTTGATCTGGAATTGATCCTGATCCGGCCTTATGGCTTCGACATCACCGACAAATCCGTGCGTCGGGCGGGCCTGGATTACTGGAAACATGTCCGGCTCAGTGAATATGACGATTGGGCGGCGTTTCTTGCCGACCGGAGCCCGCGCCGTGACCAGCTGTTCTTTTTCGAGGAATTCGGCACCGGCGGCACGGTCTATGATCCCGAATATCCACCCGATGCCTATTTGGTCTTTGGCCGCGAGACCAAGGGACTTCAGCCAGACATCTTGTCTGGCATGGAAGATCGCTGTTTCCGCCTGCCGATGCGCTCGCCCCATATTCGCTCGCTCAACCTCGCCAATGCGGCGACGGCGGTGATCTATCAGGCGATGCGCGCTTACTTGCGCTGAAGGTTGCGCGAAAATTCCCCCTGATTGGCGCGCCCGCGCCTTTGTTTGGCCGCAAGCACTGGGCATTTTGTTGGGCAAGGTAAAACCAAATCAGCAAAAGCGAGTAGCGCCATGAATATCAAATCCTTCCTGCACAATGAGGCAGGCCATGTGACCGTCGATTGGGTTGTGCTTGCCGCCGGTCTGGTTGCGGTCGGTTTCGCCACCGTGATCTTCGTGTCGAGCGGATATGAGAACAAATCGCAAGATATCAGCCATTCCTTGGCCAATATGGACCCCGTCGCGCATCACGAAGGGTTCGGCGAAGACCCCGACGCATAAGCGCGCGCGCACAACCCCGCGCGCGTCGTCATGCTGTGCGGCTATTCAGCGCCTCCCAGATGCGGGCAGCGCTGAAGGGCATTTGCGGTGCCGTTTTGCCCAATGGGCGGAAGGCATCGCTGATCGCATTCATGAAAGCCGCCGGCGCCCCCGTGGTTGACGCTTCGCCCACGCCCTTTGCACCCAGCGGGTTCATCGGGCTGGGCGTTTCGCTATGCGATAGCCCCAAAGGTGGCAGATCATCGGCGCGCGGCATGGCGTAATCCATGAAGCTGCCGGTCAAAAGCTGCCCATCCTCGTCGAGCGCGATCGCCTCGAGCATGGTTTCGCCCAAGGCTTGCGCAAAGCCACCCCTGATCTGCCCCTCGACCTGAAGGGGGTTCACGATCACGCCTGCATCATCATGACCATGCGCCGCCAAAAGCCGGGGCTGCCCGGTATCGGCATCGATCGCGACCAGCACGGCATAGGCCCCAAAGGCCCAAGCTTGGCCTGCGACCTCGTATTTGCTTTCGGCGGTGATGGGCAGGGTTGCACCCTCGGCCAGCGCTTGCTTGATCTTTGCGCAAGCATCCAGCAGGGCACTGCCGCCGATGGCGGTGGCCCGGCTGCCGACCGCGCCGATCCCTTCGGTGACGCTGGCAGTATCGCCTGCCTCCAGCGTGATCGCCTCGGGCGGGATGCCCAAGGCGTCGCTGGCGATCTGCGAAAACGCGGTCAGGCGGCCGTGGCCCTGTTGTGTGGCACCTGTTGCGATATGGGCGGTGCCGTCTGGCTGGAGCGTGACGCGCGCATATTCCCAGCCCGCTGCCGATGGATCGACATAAAAGGCGATCCCCAAGCCCGCGATCCCGCCTTTGCTGCGGATCGCGTCGCGCCTTGCGCGCAGGCCATCCAGATCGGCGGCTGCGGCGAAAGCGTCGAGTGCGGCGGCATAATCGCCGCTGTCCAGCCGATTGCCCGTAGCCGTGTCATGCGGCATGGCGGAGGCAGGCAAAAGATTGGCCTTGCGCAGCGCAATCGGGTCGATCCCTATTGCGGCGGCGGCCGCGTCGATCAGGCGCTCGATGATCACATTGGCCTCGGGGCGTCCCGCGCCGCGATAAATCCCCACAGGCGGCAGCGGATGTGAATAGGCCTCGGTCTCGATATCGAGGGCGGGGATGATGTAGCCCGATGGGAGAACGCGCGCGGCGTTGAAGGCGGGCATCAATCCCGTGCCCGAGACCCAGCCGCCCAGCGGTGCCGCAATCCGCGCCTCGAGCGCCAAAAAGCGCCCTTCGGCATCAAGGGCCAAGCGCCCGCGTGAGGTCAGCCCACGCCCATGAGCGGCGGACAAAAATTCTTCCGAGCGGGAGGCGATCCAGCGCACATCACGCCGCAGGTGCAGCGCGGCCCAGACGGCGAAAACCTCTTCGGGATAGGTGAACCCCTTCATCCCGAACCCGCCGCCAACATCGGGGGCCACGACCCGCACAATGTTTGGGTCAAGTTGCAGGATGCGGGTGACATCGTTCTTGGTGCGATGCGGGGTCTGGGTCGATTGAAAGATCGTCACCCCTTCGGTCGCGGCATCATAGCGGATCGCCACGCCGCGCGGTTCCATCGGTGAGGGGGCGACGCGGGGGTGATGTGTCTCGACCGTGACGACATGCGCGGCCTTGGCAAAGGCAGCGGCGGGATTGCCCACATGCCAAGCACGATGGGCCACGCGCACAGGGGCGGGCATGTCGCTATCGGTGATGTCGAGGGTGATCAGATCGACGGCATCGGCCGCTTGGGCCGGGCTATCGGCCAACACGGCCACGAGCGGCTCACCCACACTGGCGATGCGGTCACGCGCCAGCATGGGAAAGGGCAAGGGGGCGTCGATCTCAAGCACGGGGGCCAGATCGGGTGACGGGTTGGGCGGAAGATCGGCACCGGTGAACACCGCCACCACGCCGGGTGCAGCCAGCGCATCGGTGATGTCGATGCCCGCGATCCGCCCGGTGGCCACGGGGCTGCGCAAAAAGGCCAGATGCAAGGGCCGCGCAAGCGCGATATCGGCGGTATAGCGGCCCTGACCCTTCAGAAGTGCGGGGTCTTCGCGGCGGGGCAGCGCCAAGCCGATGGTGTTTTTCGCAAGCATGCTGATGCGGTTCCCTGTCGTCTTTCCGGTCTGGGGTGATACTGTGGCTTTCGGTGGAAATGGCAAGGAGCCCATGATGCGTATCGCGGTGATCGGGGCAGGGGCCATCGGACGATGGGTCATCGCGGCTTTGCAGCGCGAGGGCACAGGGCCCGAGGCGGTGATCTTGCGCGACAAGACCAAGGCCATGCCCGGGCTGCTTGCCGTGGAGCATATCGGCGATCTGCCACCCGGTATCACCCATCTGGTCGATTGTGCGGGCCATCCCGGCCTCAAGGCGCATGGGGTTGCTGCACTTGGCGCAGGTATCGATGTGGTCACCATCTCGCTTGGTGCTTTGGCCGATGACGGGCTTGCCGCTGATCTGCAGGCCGCCGCGATCGCGGGCAAGAGCCGCCTGCATCTGGCCAGCGGTTCGGTCGGCGCGCTGGATCTGTTGCGCGCAGGCGCGGCCGGCGGGCTGACCCATGTGCGCTACACCGGGCGCAAACCACCTGCCGCATGGCGCGGCTCGGCTGCTGAGGATCTGCTCGATCTCGACGCCCTGACCGCCCCCGCCACCCATTTCGAGGGGACCGCGCGGCAAGCCGCCCTTGCCTATCCGAAGAATGCCAATGTCGCCGCTGCCGTGGCGCTGGCAGGGCGCGGCTTCGATTTGACCGAGGTGGCGCTGATTGCCGATCCGGCCGCACCCGGCAATCTGCACGAGGTCGAAGCGCAAGGTGCCTTTGGCCATTTCCGGCTTCAGGTCCAAGGTGCGCCGCTGCCTGACAATCCCAAAAGCTCGGGCCTTGCGGCGATGAGCATGCTGGCCGAGCTGCGCCGCTTGCGGGCTGCGATCACGACCTGAACGGAATGGCGCGCTGCATCTGGACACCGGGGCCGCGCCTGCTAGGGTCGCGCGCTGTGCGAGAACAGGCAATCGAGGGACACGAAAATGGCGAAACTGGCATTTCTTGGGCTTGGGGTGATGGGCTATCCGATGGCGGGCCATCTCAGGGCGGCAGGTCATGACGTCACCGTCTATAACCGCACCACGGCCAAGGCCGAGGCTTGGGCTGCCCAGCATGGCGGCGCCTTTGCCGCCACACCGCGCGCAGCGGCCGAGGGCTGTGATTTCGTGCTTGCCTGTGTTGGCAATGATGATGATCTGCGCGCCGTTGTTACCGGCCCCGATGGTGCGCTTGCAGGCATGAAGCCCGGCGCGATCTTTGTCGATCACACGACAGTTTCGGCGACCGTGACGCGCGAAATGGCCACGCAGGCGGCGGCGCAGGGTGTTGGCTATGTCGATGCGCCTGTCTCAGGTGGGCAGGCGGGGGCCGAAAACGGCAAGCTTGCCATCATGTGCGGTGGCGATGCGGCGCATTTTGCCGCTGCCGAGGCAATCGTTGCCGCCTATGCCAAAGCAACCGTACATTTCGGCGATGTCGGCGCAGGGCAGTTGACCAAGATGGTCAACCAGATCTGCATCGCGGGCCTTGTGCAGGCGATGTCCGAGGGGCTGTTCTTTGCGATGCAAGCGGGTCTCGACCCTAAGAAAGTCGCCGATCTAGTCAGCCAAGGCGCAGGCGGATCATGGCAATTGGCTAATCGTGCAGGCACGATGGTGGATAATGAATTCAACCATGGTTTCGCTGTCGATTGGATGCGCAAGGATCTGGGCATCGCGCTGGGCCAAGCCAAGGAATTGGGTGTCTCGCTGCCCGTCACCGCCGTGGTTGATCAATTCTATGCCGAGGTGCAGCAGATGGGCGGTGGGCGTTGGGATACCTCCAGCCTGATCCAGCGCTTCCGCAAGATGACGGGCGGGTCGGTGTAAACCAATTGGGCTTTGCCTTTTCCGATCTGACCGCACTGCGTGCCACAGGCTTTGACGCCATCATCGATGTGCGCAGCCCTGCGGAATATGCCGAGGATCATATCCCCGGTGCCATCTCCATGCCGGTGTTGTCGGATGCGGAGCGCGCCATCGTTGGCACGATCTACAAGCAAGAAAGCCCCTTCAAGGCGCGCAAGGTCGGTGCGGCCTTGGTCGCGCGTAACGCCGCCCACCATATCGAGACCCAGCTGATGGGCCATGATGGCGGCTGGCGGCCCTTGGTCTATTGCTGGCGCGGCGGTCAGCGTTCGGGGTCATTTGCCGCGATCTTGCAGCAGATCGGCTGGCGGGCCGAGGTGCTTGCAGGTGGCTATCGCACATGGCGGCGGCATGTGGTGGCCAGCCTTTATGACACGACGCTGCCGTTTCGGGTGATCCGCCTTGATGGTTACACGGGCACTGCCAAAACCGAGGTGTTGCAGCGTGTCGCGGCGCTGGGTGGTCAGGTTCTCGATCTGGAAGGCTTGGCCTGCCATCGCGGCTCGATCCTTGGTGATGTCGTCGGCGCGCAGCCCGCCCAAAAAGGCTTTGAGACATCGCTTGTCGCGGCCTTTGCGGGGTTTGATCCGCAGCGGCCCTTGTTGGTCGAGGCGGAATCGGCCCGGATCGGCACCTTGCGCCTTCCGCCTGCTTTATGGGTGGCGATGCGGCAAGCGCCCCGGATCGTGCTTGCCGCCGAACAGGTGGCGCGCGCGCGCTTTTTGGCCGGGATCTATGCTGATCTTATGGCTGACCCTGCGGGGCTGTCGCGGCGGTTGAACGGGCTGCGCGCCTTGGCCGGGCATGCGGTGGTGGATGACTGGCTTGCGATGCTGGAGGCTGGACAGGCCGAGGCGCTGGCCGCCTCGCTCATCACGCTGCATTACGACCCGGCCTATGCCCGGCTTAGGCAAGGCGATACCACAGCGATCATTGCGCAGATCGATGGTGGCGATCTGGGCGATGCGGCCCTTGATCGCGCCGCACAGGCCGTTTTGGCCGCGCTCGTCTGACCCTTGCCCCCTTTCCCTTGCTGCGCCCATTGGGTAACTGACAGCCGAAACCCGCTACGAGAGGCATGGACCCATGGACAAGAGCTTTGACGCGCAGACAGCCGAGGCACGCATCTCCGCGCAGTGGGAGGCCAAGGGCTGTTTCAAAGCGGGCGCCAATGCCAAGCCGGGGGCCGAACCCTATTCCATCATGATCCCGCCGCCCAATGTCACGGGCGTTTTGCATGTGGGCCATGCCTTCAACAACACGCTGCAAGATGTGCTGATCCGCTGGCACCGCATGCGCGGCTTTGACACGCTCTGGCAGCCCGGCACCGATCATGCGGGCATCGCGACCCAAATGGTGGTTGAGCGTGAACTCGCCAAAGAGGGCAAATCCCGCCGCGACATGAGCCGCGAGGAATTCCTGTCTCATGTCTGGTCGTGGAAAAAGCAATCGGGCGGCACCATCGTCAACCAGCTCAAGCGGCTGGGCGCGTCTTGCGATTGGTCGCGCGAGGCCTTCACCATGTCGGGCGCACCCGGCGCGCCCGCGGGTGAGGAAGGGAATTTCCACGATGCCGTGATCAAGGTCTTCGTCGATATGTATGACAAGGGGTACATTTATCGCGGCAAGCGGTTGGTGAATTGGGACCCGCATTTCGAAACCGCGATCTCCGATCTCGAGGTCGAGAATATCGAGACCGCGGGCCATATGTGGCACTTCAAATATCCGCTCGCCGGTGGGGCCACCTATGAATATGTCGAGAAAGATGCCGACGGAAACGTGACGCTGCGCGAGACGCGCGATTACATCTCCATCGCCACGACGCGGCCCGAAACCATGCTGGGCGATGGCGCGGTAGCGGTGCATCCGGGTGATGAACGCTATGCGCCCATCGTGGGCATGCTGTGCGAAATCCCCGTTGGCCCCAAGGAACACCGCCGCCTGATCCCGATCATTACCGATGAATACCCCGATCCGACTTTCGGCTCGGGCGCGGTCAAGATCACGGGCGCGCATGATTTCAACGATTACGGCGTGGCCAAGCGTAACGGCATCCCCTGCTACCGCTTGATGGACACGCGCGCGCATCTGCGCGCCGATGGTGCGCCCTATGCCGAGGCCGCCGAGATCGCCCAAGAGGTCGCCAATGGTGCGCGCGTTCTGACCGAGGCCGAGGCCGACGCGCTGAACCTTGTGCCCGACCATCTGCGCGGGCTTGACCGCTACGCGGCACGCGACCTTGTGGTAGCCGAGATCACCGCCGAAGGCTTGGCCGTGATGACGCGGGCCGATGATCCGCGCTTGGGCAAGGATGCCCTCAAACCCGACGCCGAAGGGGCCGAGGAACTCGTGCCGCTGGTCGAGGCCAAACCGATCACCCAGCCCTATGGCGACCGTTCCAAGGTGGTGATCGAGCCGATGCTGACCGACCAATGGTTCGTGGATACGGCGAAAATCGTCGAGCCCGCGCTGGAGGCTGTCCGCTCGGGCCGCACCCGGATCATGCCCGAACAGCACCGCAAGGTCTATTTCCACTGGCTGGAGAATATCGAGCCTTGGACGATCTCGCGCCAGCTGTGGTGGGGGCATCAGATCCCGGTGTGGTATGACGCCGAGGGGGCGATGTATTGCGCGCCGACCGAGGCCGAGGCTATCGCCAAATCCGGCGGCAAGGCGCTGACGCGCGACCCCGATGTGCTCGACACCTGGTTCTCCTCGGGCCTCTGGCCGATCGGCACGCTGGGCTGGCCGGAACAGACGCCCGAACTGAAACGCTATTTCCCGACCTCGACCCTCGTCTCGGGCTTTGACATCATCTTTTTCTGGGTCGCCCGGATGATGATGATGCAGCTTGCCGTCGTGGGCGATGTGCCGTTCCGCGATGTTTATGTCCACGCCCTCGTCCGCGACGAGAAGGGGCGCAAGATGTCGAAATCCATCGGCAATGTCCTTGATCCGCTGGAATTGATCGACGAATTCGGCGCCGATGCGGTGCGCTTTACGCTCACCTCGATGGCGGCGATGGGGCGCGATCTGAAACTGTCGAAGGACCGTATCGCGGGCTATCGCAATTTCGGCACGAAACTTTGGAATGCTGCGCGCTTTGCCGAGATGAATGATTGCAAACCCGTGCCGGGCTTCGACCCTGCGGGGGTGACGCAAACGGTCAACCGCTGGATCGTGGCCGAGACCGCGCGGGCGCGCATCGCCCATGACGAGGCGCTCTCGGGCTATCGCGTCAACGATGCGGCAAACGGGCTTTACGCCTTTGTCTGGGGCCGGGTCTGCGATTGGTATGTGGAATTTGCCAAGCCGCTTTTGGCCGAAGCCGACGCCGCCGTGATCGCGGAAACGCGGGCCACCATGGCTTGGGTCATCGATCAATGCTTGATCTTGCTGCACCCCACCATGCCCTTCATCACCGAAGAGCTATGGGGCGCCATCGCCCCGCGCGACACCATGCTGGTGCATGCCGATTGGCCCGCCTACGGCGCGGAACTGATCGATGCCGAGGCTGACCGCGAGATGGGCTGGGTCATCGGCTTGATCGAGGAAATCCGCTCGATCCGCGCGCAGATGCATGTGCCCGCTGGCCTCAAGGTGCAGCTGTTGCAGGTTGAGATGGACGCGCGGGGCCAAGCGGCCTTTGACCGCAACGCCACCATGATCGCGCGGCTGGCCCGCCTGTCCGAAGTGACGCCCGTTGACGCCATGCCCAAGGGCGCGGTCACCATCGCCGCCGAAGGGGCTGTCTTCGGCCTGCCTATCGCGGATCTGATCGATGTGGCCGAGGAAAAAGCGCGTCTACAAAAGACGCTCGACAAGTTGGGCAAGGAAATCGGCGGGCTGAAAGGGCGCTTGGGCAACCCCAAGTTCATCGAAAGCGCGCCCGAAGAGATCGTGGATGAAGCCCGCGAGAACCTTGCCGCCCGCAAGGAAGAAGCAGGCAAGCTGAGCGAGGCCTTGGCCCGCTTGGCGGCGATCGGCTGATCAACGCAAGGGCGCGCGCCACGCGCGCCTTTGCCTGCGGCCTGTGCTATGCTGACGACTATGTCACGCTGGCTTGATCGTCTCGCCGAACGGCGCATGCTCAAGGCCCGGGCCGAAGGAAAGCTTTCGGGTCTGGCCGGTGAAGGCAAACCCTTGCCCGAACATCCCGAGGCGGCCTTTGTCGATCCGGGGCTGGCGGTGGGCTATCGCATCATGGCCGAACATGGTGCCCTGCCCGAGGAGGTTGGGCTGCGCAAAGCCCTTGAGGCCGCCAAGGCGGATTATGCCCGCGCCAAGACCGAGGCCGAAAAGCGCGCGGCCATGGCCAAGATCGCCGAACTTGACATGAAGCTGGCGATCGCGGTCGAGGCGCGGCAGAAGTTCATGCGGTGAGCGCGCCCCGCTTGTTGCGGGTTTTCCGGCCTCAGGCGCGATGCGCCCCGTCGGCCAGCCCCTTCACAAAAGCCGCGATCTCGGCCACGGGTTTGCCCGCCCCGATCTGAGACACGATGGCCGAGCCCACGACACAACCATCCGCAATCGCGGCGATGGATTGCGCGGCCTCGGGCGTCTTGATGCCGAAACCCACGATCACCGGCAGATCGGTCTGCGACTTGATCCGGGCAACCTCGGGGGCGACATCGGCGGCCTGTGCTTCGGCCGCACCCGTGATGCCGGTGATCGAGACATAATAGACAAAGCCGCTGGTGTTTTGCAGCACCTTGGGCAGGCGCTTGACATCGGTGGTGGGGGTGGCCAGCCGGATGAAATTCAAACCTGCGGCCTGCGCGGGGATGCACAACTCATCATCTTCTTCGGGCGGCAGATCGACGATGATCAACCCGTCGATGCCCGCCTCTTTCGCTTGCGCCAAAAAGGTATCGACGCCGCGCGAATAGATCGGGTTGTAATAGCCCATCATCACGATCGGGGTCTTGTCGTCCTCTTTCCGCAATTCACGCGCGATCTGCAGCGTCTTGTCGAGCGTCTGGCCCCCTTCCAGCGCGCGTTGGCCCGCCAGCTGGATCGTTTCGCCATCGGCCATCGGATCGGTGAAGGGCATGCCAAGTTCGATGATGTCGACGCCCGCGCGCGGCAGTGCCTTCACGATCTCAAGCGAGGTCGCATAATCAGGGTCGCCTGCCATGACATAGGCCACGAAAGCCTTTTTGCCCTCGGCCTTGAGCCGTGCGAAGGTATCGTCGATCCGTGTCATATCCGCCCCGTTCAGTGATTTCCGGGCAGGGTTTGGGCCATAGGCGCGCGGAAATCAATGGGGCGGTGTCTTGCGCGTGGTTGCCCCTTTGCCCGGCGCGCCGTAAAGGGGGGCGATTTCATGCATAGGGGCGCGGATCATGGGCTTTAAGATGGGGATTGTCGGGCTGCCGAATGTCGGCAAATCGACACTGTTCAACGCGCTGACCCGCACGGCGGCGGCGCAGGCCGCAAATTTTCCATTCTGCACCATTGAACCCAATGTGGGCGATGTGGCCGTGCCCGATGCCCGGCTCGACAAGCTGGCGGCGATCGCGGCGTCAAAGCAGATCATCCCGACGCGCATGACCTTTGTCGATATCGCGGGCCTTGTGAAAGGCGCCTCCAAGGGGGAGGGGTTGGGCAACCAGTTTCTGGCCAATATCCGTGAGACCGACGCCATCGCCCATGTGCTGCGCTGTTTCGAGGATGGCGATGTCACCCATGTTGAGGGGCGCGTCGATCCCATCGCCGATGCCGAGACCATCGAGACCGAATTGATGCTGGCCGATCTGGAAAGCATCGAAAAGCGGCTACAAAATATCACCCGCAAGATCCGCGGTGGTGACAAGGAAGCCGTCCAGCAAGAGCGCCTGATGCAAGCGGCCAAGACCTTGCTGGAAGAGGGCAAGCCCGCGCGGATGGTTGAGGTGTCAGAAGAGGATCAAAAGGCGTGGCGGATGCTACAACTGCTGACCTCAAAGCCGATCCTTTATGTCTGCAATGTCGAGGAGGCCTCGGCCGCGCGCGGCAATGCGCAATCAGCCCGCGTGGCCGAGATGGCCGCCGCCCAAGGGGCCGCCCATGTCGTGATCTCGGCCCAGATCGAGGAAGAAATCGCCCAGCTCGACCCGGAAGAGGCGGCGCTGTTCTTGTCCGAGATGGGGCTGGAAGAGCCGGGGCTCGATCGCCTGATCCGTGCGGGCTATGCGCTGTTGGGGCTTCAGACCTATTTCACCGTCGGCCCGAAAGAGGCCCGCGCTTGGACCATCCGCAAAGGCACGCTTGCCCCGCAAGCCGCAGGTGTCATCCATGGCGATTTCGAGCGCGGCTTTATCCGTGCCGAAACCATCGCCTATGCCGATTATATCGCCCTGAACGGCGAGAGCGGTGCCAAGGATGCAGGCAAGATGCGTGTCGAAGGCAAGACCTACGAGGTCAAGGACGGCGACGTTCTGCATTTCCTTTTCAACGCCTGAATCGCGGTTTTTACGCTTGTCCCCGCCGGATCGGATGATTAGACGGGTCGACGGAGATGTGGCCGAGTGGTCGAAGGCGCTCCCCTGCTAAGGGAGTAGGCGGGAAACCGTCTCGAGGGTTCGAATCCCTTCGTCTCCGCCACTTGCACATCGCAAACTCGTGATGAGGCCCCAGCGCGGGCCTTTTTTCTTTTTGGTTCAAAGGGCTTTAGCAAGGCCATCCGACTTTCAGAGACTGGCGTTTCGGCCACATTCGGTCTCTGAACGGCCAGCGTCTCTTTTCACCCGCCCTTCATCCCAATCGAGACGCATTCAAAAATACACGTCTTTTCAGATGCTTGTCAAAATTGGGTTGCGCCGCAGTTGAAGCAGGCTCGACCGCTATCAATGCGAACAGAGACACCCGAAGGCGGCGTGGTTGTGCGGGGTGGTGCGAATGCTCGAGTGGGTTAGGAGTACCCTGGGCGGACGGCGACGTCGCTGGGACAGCGGTCACCGGATCCGAGACCTGTCATTCGCTGCAGTCTGCAGCAACGACCGAGAGGCGGACGAAGCAGCCGTCCTCCAAATCGGATCGAACGACCGTGTTCGGTTCATCGCGATGAGAATGTTCCAAGAAGGAGGCATGCAATTATTCTCTGAATTTGGATCCAAGACATTGCTTACTAAGGAACGTCTGATCAACGCCTTCGGCTGCGCCGATGTTGCCGCTTGAGGCCACTTTGGGGCCGGAAAAGCGCGGTTTCCAGCGATTTTCGCGCTGCTAGGGCCGCCTGAACAGCGGTTTGGCAGATTTTGGGCGGACTCCGCCTCATGCCGCGAGCTTCCGACGCATCAGGAACAGGTTGCCGAGCGCGAAGAGCGTGAAGAGATGCGCCCGGTTCTTCGCCAATCCCCGGTAGCGGGTTTTAACGTGGCCGAACTGGCGCTTGAGGATCCGGAAGGGATGCTCAACCTTGGCCCGTACCTTCGCAATGATCCGATTGATCTGCTCGTCGAGCTCATCCAGCTCACCGCCCTTGGGAGCCTTGCGCATCACGCCCCAGAAGGTATCGCCGTCTTTCGTGAAGGCTGCTTCCCGGCCCGCATGGACGTAGCCTTTGTCGGCCCAGACTGATGTTTCCTTACCGTGCAGCAGCTCGTCCCAGATCTGGCTGTCATGGGTCTTGGCGGTGGTCGTCTCCAAGCTGTGGACGATGCCGCTATCGGCATCCACGCCCACATGGGCTTTCATCCCGAAATACCAGTCATTGCCCTTCTTTGTTGACGACATCTCTGGGTCACGGGCTTTGGCCTTGTTCTTCGTCGAGGACGGAGCATCGATGATGGTTGCATCCACCAATGTGCCCGAGCGCAGCGTGACCCCTTTGTCGGCAAGGAAGGCATTCACCTCGGCAAACAGCTTCTCGGTCAGCTGATGCTTCTCCAGCAGATGGCGGAAATTGAGGATGGTGGTTTCATCAGGGATGCGGTCGTCGCCGAGTTCGATCCCTGCGAACCGGCGCATGACCTCGCTGTCATAAAGGCTTTCCTCCGCCATCGGGTCGCTCAGCGCGTACCAGCTTTGAAGGAAGTACACGCGCAGCATCGTCTCCACCGGCATCGGAGGGCGTCCGCCTTTGGGGCCAACCTTCGGGTAGTGCGGCGCGATCAGCGCCAGCAACCGCGTCCAAGGCACCACCGCATCCATTTCAGACAGGAACATCTCCCGCCGCGTCACCTTCTTCTTCATCGCGTCACGAAGGCCGGGAATGGCTGGCTGCTTGGGCATCGGCGGGCTCCTCTGTCATCCGCCAAAAACCTAACAGATCACGAGCATAAGGGGGAGGTTCTTCAGAAAGTCCCTAACAGTACGGGTCGTCCAGGGAAAAAATAGAAGCGGTCTCTTTGGCGATACGCAATACGCGGGTGGGAAACAATGGATGCGGGTCCATAGGGCCATAGCGTGCAAGACCTGTTCGACAGCGACACCTTGCGGAAGGTTGAATGGAAGAATAGTATGGCGTGTAATAAAACTTACACAATAAGGTGAGGTTGGCAATGCTTGAAGCTGGGACGCTATTTGATCGATTCTGCTCTGCGCAAGCGTCTTTCGAGAGCTCGCGCCATGTGTATCGACGCGAGCACGCACCCGGCCAAGTGCGTCGTTTTTTTAACACCAGTTTCACCGCATTCGAACTGCGCCGGTACATGATGAACTACTACTTCTCCAAGGGCAGTTTCACCATATCAGAGCTTGTTGAAGTCTCTGAATTCAGCCGACCAACCGTCACTTCGACAGTGCATGAAGCGTTGGAGTTAGGCTATTTGGAGGAGCTATCGGGCACGGAAGACCGCCGTCGCCGCGATTTTCGCCCGACCGAACCGATGCTGGAGGCCTGGCGTAACTACTGTAACGCGCTTCTAGCAAATCCCGAGTTTTCCCGCGCTTTGAAACTCGCTCAAACACTGATCTCTGTGCGCGAGCTTGAGGCTCAATCATCAGACGTTGATATGTAAAATATTTTAATCTTTTTTGGTGTCGCCCTCTGTGCTGCAATTGAGGAACAGCGGGTGCTGAGGCATCTTTGCCACTCCATGGCGCCCGCTGACGAAGTCATTGCTCAGGGGACGTCACGCGCATGTTGGATACGCCAAAGCTGCAGTATTTGCCGTACAAAGGCGGTCGCCTGGCATATCGGGAGGCCGGCGAGGGTTTTGCCCTCTTTTTCCTTCACGGCATGAATGGCAGCAGTCGGAGCTGGCTCCATGTGTTTGAAGCTCTCGCGTCTTCCTTCCGCGTTGTCGCATGGGATGCGCCAAGCTTTGGGGCATCAGATGTGTTCGGCGATAGGATTGAAGACTATGTTGATGCTGCCAAGGCATTGATGCAGGCGGTGGAGATCCGCGACGCAATCGTGGTTGGCCATTCA
>Ga0209652_1000835_pt1 | contig 26006 bp, 15 predicted proteins | sample SaaInl74LU_5_DNA_FD_184641 | JGI IMG/M metagenome (GOLD analysis project Ga0209652, IMG submission 184641) | Marine microbial communities from expanding oxygen minimum zones in the Saanich Inlet - ESP_74LU_5_DNA (SPAdes) (version 2) | ecosystem: Environmental > Aquatic > Marine > Intertidal zone... | reverse complement strand
AGAAGCATCTTCTTCACGGCTCAAGCATTGTTTGCTCGTATGGGCGTCGCTACAACGTCGTAGGTGACCTGATGAGGTCAATTTGGGATGGCCGCCAGGTCACATTGAACCGCCATATCGTATCTAACGCTATCAATGTCGCAATCAACAGATTGTTGTGCCCATTATATTCGGTTATGATAGTATAGAAGTATCTTTGCCACTGCTCATGCTATATACGTACATCGACGATGCTACAGCGTCGTAGGTGACCTGATGAGTGATGAGGTCAATTTGAGATGGCCGCCAGCTCACACTGAACCTTTATATCGTATTTAACACTGTGAATGTATCAATTTGCTTTTTGTAGAGTCATAAGCCTTTCCACAGCCTCATAATACATTTCTTGTTATTATGCTTTGTAACTTCAGCCCACATCAACATAACTTAGCTTTATGGTAGAGAGGAGGTTTTCTCTCGCTCTCCTGTCCAGACTTGACCTCTTCTGACCCATGACATGTCCGTTTCCCTCGTTTATCCTGTTTCCCTTTGCTTCTTGCTGAAAATCTGTCGCTCTTGCGTTGCCGACGAGTGAATAAACCAAAAACCAACCTCTCTATTATTTCTCTTGCATACCATCGATAGAGAGAAGAAGGGCAATCATTTATTAGCGTAATAATCGGTGTATATCGGTGCTAATAATAATATATAATCATGTCTAACCAAAGTCAGCTACCGCGGCGGATTGTGAAGGTGAGGTCAAGACACAACTGGTTGGTCATTTAATATCGATATTTTTAACCAGTAACACTAATCTCTTCTCACATTTTACTGCAATGATAATCTGACCGCTACGCTTCATTAGGAAACACAACGGCTGATTGCCGAGCCAGTGGCGGGTATCTCTGCTACCCCTTATGCCGATAATCTTCGATACTTTGCTGTATCAGTCGAGGGCCCCTCCGATTCTCCTTACGAGCGCGGTGTCTTCCAATTAGAACTATTTTTACCCTCTGATTATCCGATGTCAGCTCCCAAAGTCCGTTTCCTTACAAAAATTTATCATCCAAATGTTGATAAACTTGGCCGCATATGCCTTGATATCCTCAAAGATAAATGGTCCCCCGCACTTCAAATTAGAACAGTCCTGTTAAGTATTCAAGCTTTACTATCGGCACCAAATCCAGATGATCCTCTCGACAATACTGTTGCAGAACTTTGGAAGACTAACGAAAAGGAGGCACTGAGGAGAGCTAAGGAATTTACAGAAAGCTTTGCAAAGAAGGGAGGTAGCTCCAACTGAAATGCAATTAAGTGAAAGAGCGAAAATCAAGTCTATGATGTAATTAGTACAATGTCACTAGAGGGCGATGAAGGATCTTTTTTCATAATACTTTAGAGAGAGTTGCTGCAGTGAAGTTGTTACATATTACTTTTTCTTAGCAATAGCTTCCATGTAGTGAGCAGAGGGTCAGGTAATTGGAAGAGCGAAGGGTTTGAAGAAGGAAGAAACAGTCATTTACGAGCACATGAACATATAACAGAACGGTTAAAATTATACAGAGAGAAGATTTTGTGCGTAACACCGGTCAAGACAGATAGTTCGTTGCTTTATCCTTAAATTCTACTGATATACGCGGTGGCTCAGGGAGTTAGTTGCTTTCTTGAGCAACTTTGTACATAATCACCCTTTCTCTAAATGTTCCTGAAGATGTTGTCGCTATTATTTTCTCTTTCACGACCAAAACCGTAAAGCAAATGATACAAAAGATTTTACTAAGCGGAATTTTCTACCCGAGAAATAGCTTACTCAAGGGCAATAGCTCCAGATACAATCTCCAAAATCTCTTGGGTGACAGCTGCTTGACGAGCACGATTGTACTCTTGACTGAGCTGCTTAGACAAGGCACCAGCGTTATCGGACGCACTCTGCATAGACTGCATACGGGCAGCAAGCTCGGACGCAACAGACTCTTGCAATGTACGGAGGATCTGTCCGTTAAGGTATAGTGGAAGGATGGAGTTGACAATTTGAAGTGGGTCTTGTTCGAAAATCATATCGTTGGGGAAGTCCTGGGGTTCAGCAACTTCCAATTCCTTACGCTCGACACCGAAGTCTCCGTTTTCGGAGGTGAGCTGGAAAACTTCATCTCCTTGTTGGGAGATTTCGGAGGCGGAGAAGGGAACAAGGGTGCGGACGGAAGGAGTGGAAGAGATAAGGGAGAGGAACTTGGTGTAGAGAAGTTCGACGGCATCGGTTTCACCGGAGAGGAAAGAGTTGATAATTTCTTCGGAGATGGAAAGAGCCTGCTTGGAGTCGGGGTTCTGAGTACACTCATAGGTGGCTCTGATGGGGTATTCACGACGTTGGAAGTAAGTAATTCCCTTCTTTCCGATGAGGATAAGGTCACATTCAATACCTTGAGCAGTGAGCTCCTTGTATCTGGCCTCAGTCTTCTTGATCATGAAAGAGTTGTAACCTCCGCAAAGACCACGGTCACCGGTAATGGAAACAAGGGTGACCTTGTTTACCTCACGCTGGGTCAACAAAGGAAGATCGGCGGCCTCTCCTCCAAGACGGTTGATAAGTCCTCCGAAAACAGATTGAAGAGTCTCCGAGAAGGGACGGGTGGCAAGGACAGCATCCTGGGCACGACGCACCTTAGCGGCGGCAACAAGCTTCATGGCCGAGGTAATCTTTTTGGTGTTGTTGACGGTAGAGATACGGTCACGGATAGCTGTTGGGATGGATGCAAAATTAGCATATCATATCATGTGCAGAAAATTTAAATAATCAAAGTCGGCGACAACGTAGCGGATCCGTAACGAGACGGAACCGCCTCATTAAATTATCGTGGTCTCCAGTCATTATAGATGGGAATAGTAACAAACTACTCACCATTGGCCTTTCCGTCCATAACAATGGTGCTTCGTCTGTTTCTGTGAGCATTTCCCTCGTTGGAAAAAACATTGCTGACTCCACCAACCTGGGGAACACTGGTAGTGAACGTCGCAGGGCTGGTGGTGAAAGCACTAGCGGTGGCAATAGCTGTGGCGGCGATGAAAAGGAACTTCATGGTCACTAACAATAGGAGGAGAGAGTGAGAGCGAGGGGGTTCGTAGTTGAAGGTGCTGTGGAACACGGCGCATCCAACGAGCGATCTTTATTGGAGGAGCTAGTTAGTGGAGGACAGGCCACTGGCGCACGCACATACGTCATTTAGGCTGTGAGCTCTCCAACTAAATAACAATGTAACGTGTTCGGGTCAACACGCACGCTGGTAGTCGAGTCAAGAGGCCGGAGGACCTGTTCGGATGGTATCTCAATCCGATACGGATAAATCCGATTTTCGATGTTGATTTTCGTTTTTTGGGGATTCAAACCGTCCGACAGCTTACCAGTTGCAATGCAATTTATGCAATGACACAACTAACAAGAATGGTCAACTAATCTCCCCAAGGACGCAGTAGCCATAAAAATAATAATGCCGCGGAGCGATAATCCTGACGCGCTGGGCCTTGGTCCACATCTTGTCGGTAGGCACTTGGATGTTAATGGGAGAAATGTGTCCATACTCAAACAGTTGGGAGAGGGAGGATTTTCATTTGTTTACTTGGTTGGTGACAAGGATAACTCACACAATGTTGGCGACAGAGATGGAGACGCAGACGATGCTGCTCCCAATAATCCTCAACATACGCAACAGACACGAAGAGGAACTCCAAATCCTCCGTATGGCACACCTATGGTTCTCAAAATAACGTCCGTTCATAACATTAACCAGAGACGAATTGCCGAGAAGGAGGCCAGCTTGTTGCGAAAATTGTCGCACCCAAGCATTGTGCAAGTATTTGACGACGGCTTTCGCGATCCTAGCCAGCAAAATAATAACGTGGATGACAATGGCGCTGCTTCATCACAACACTCCTCCAATGTCAGCCTTAGTGGCAGTGCCAACAATCAACATCCCGACGAATTCAAATCCATTCAGCATCTCATACTGTTGGAATATTGTGAAGGGGGGAATGCATTTGAAGCAATTAAGCGGATGAAGGATTCCCCTGGACATCGATTTGACTTGCCATCGCTAGTTATCTCCTTTGGACAAATATGTAATGCAGTTTCCTATCTACATGCGCAACGCCCATCTCTCATACACAGAGATCTGAAACCTGTCAACTTTCTCATCAAGAATGGGGCTTACAAACTATGTGACTTTGGATCTGCGGTTGTAGGACATACTGATTTGAGGACTCCTGAAAATAGACGGCGTGCAGAGGAAGTTGTCAACAAAACAACTACACAAATGTTTCGGGCGCCAGAGATGGTGGATTTATACATGGCTAAACGGTTGACCCAAAGCACAGATGTGTGGGCACTAGGAGTCTCTTTATATTCACTTGCCTTTCTCAGAGATTGCTTTGAGGAAGGGTCCAATTTGGCCATCCTGTCACGTAAATACAAGATACCAGACGACAATCCTTATGGAGACGGCATCGTCGAGCTCATTGATAGAATGCTTACAGTTGACTACAAAGAGCGAGCAGATATGTCAGAAGTGATCATGTGCTTGAGTGCCTTGTATTCTGGAAGACCCCTACCAAAGAGAAAAAAGCGTTCCACGAAGTCCAAAGAAGACGAGAGAAATGATGGCATTAAGGAGTCAAAAATTGGTGCATACCGGACTGATGGGCAGGGAATACGCAAAGAAAAACCTGTAGTCGAGAAGAAGAAGAAGATAGTGGAAGCAAAGAAACTTAACCCAAAATCTGCGGCAGCCAAGCGAAAGAAAGCGAGTGAGGGACAAAAATTGAAAGAACTTCCATCGACGCGAAGCGAAAGTGCATCATCTCAAATGAGTGGGAATAGCTCAATTGGTCGTTTATCGGTTGATAGCCGAATGTCGTCACCTCCGAATTCTATAAGCGGAGATTTTGAAAACTTTGCTGCGTTTGATCAAGTGTTTTCAGGAAATGATAATGGTTTTGATCCTTTTCAAGGCAGTGGCGATGCATTTGATGGGGGTAATAATGCAGACTTTTCTTCCAATTTCAACGAGCAGTGTCAAATATCAGTAAATTCTTCGCACAACTCGGCACTTCACCCAGAGAGTTTTGGTGCATTCGACAATGCCTACAAGGGGTTTGACACTGCTTCTCCATCATTTTCGTCTACAAGAACTGAGGATAAGGCACCGCTAACAGGTACAAAGTCGAAGCGAAATTTCTTTGGGAGAATGGGAAAGAAGATTCCAAAAAGTGATCGTGGCACATAGAGGGCAGTGGGACATAAATGTAACTTCTTAAACTGTGTTGTCTACTTAATCGATGCGGCGGATGCACTAGAAATGTCAGTGCAGGTTCTTCATGATATATCTCAAAAGCTGTTATTGTTGTTTCTCAGTCGTAGATGACTTCCTTTCGTTGACAATTAGTATCCAATTCCCAAACCACGAACACACACTAGCTTTCCTCCAACTCTTGTCGCACAAGCTTCACCCTTCGCCTTCTTGAAAGCTTTCTTTGCATCGTTAGCATTGTCGCGTGCTGCCTTAGCTGCTTTTTCTGCCGCCCTTGCTTCTGCATCAGCCTGTTTGTATGCTTCATTCTTTGCTGCCGCACGTTCATCGCGGACTTCTTGAGGCTCCGTGAATTCATCAGAAACTGCTGCTGGCGAAGAGGATTTCGATGGGACGCTGAATGAAGGCGCAGATGGTACATCTACCTTAGGCATGTCGAATTTGGGAGCATCCACCTTGGGCATGTCAAACTTCGGCATATCTACCTTTAGCGCATCAAACTTCGGCATGTCAAACTTTGGCATGTCCATCTTGGGCATTTCTACCTTTGGCATATCCACCTTTGGAGCTGCTGGAGCGGATACTGCTGGCGCCGAGGCTGCTGGGGCTTCAATCTTAGGCATTGAAGGCATTTCGATCTTAGGCATATCAAATGAAGGAGCTTTGAAATCAGGCACCTTGATATCAGGGACCTTGATATCAATTTCAGGAAGTTTCACGTCTGGAGCACTGGCAGCAGATACTGCCGCAGCTTCTTCCTGTGCAGCCTTTTGGCGTTCAATCAATAGACGTTGCTTTTCTTTTTCAGCAGCCTAAATTGAAGTACATAAGAGAAGAAAAAGAAGTAAATAAGTATCGAAATTCGAAGTAACGCACGCAGAATATATGTTCTTGTTGTTCTTCTTACCTTGCGTGCTTCCTTCGCTGCCTCTTTTTCAGCTTTGGCTTCTTCATCAGCCTTGGCTTTTGCTTCTTTTTCAGCTTTTGCTTCAGCATCAGCCTTGGCCTTAGCTTCTTTAGCGGCCCTTGCTTCTTCTGCGGCTTGCTTCTTTTCCTCTTCCGCCTGTTTCTTGGCCGCCTCTTTAGCAGCAGCATCGTCGTCACTGCTTGATTTCGAAAAATCAGATACTTCGGTCTTTGGTTTGGCAAGATCAGCACCACTAGTGGCCTGCTCATAGCTGGGCAAGGAAAAGTCTAGCGTCTCAAAAGATCCTCCACCTCCAAAATTTGGGGCACCAGCAGAGAGAAGAACATTTGAAGATGACATGGGCGAAACCATTTGCGATTCATCAATAGAAGCAATGGTATTTGGATCAGCAAATGCAACTTGTGCTAGAAATCCCATTCCAGCCATGAACGAGGCAGCACCCCCAGCAACTTTCTTCCATCCATCATCATTTTGATTTGATGCCGACACCTGAGTTTGTGTGTTTCGTCGATGAGCACTGTGGTGGGAAGGGGCGAATGCACCTACAGACGAGGCTAGGGCGAGGAACGTCGCCAGCTGAGCGGTGCGTGAGATAGCCATTGTGTTGATGTACGTAGTGAGTAGTGGAGTTAGAAGATTATGTCATGGCCATGGTTCCGGTAGGTGAGGTGTCACTGTCAAGATCTCATGCTTCAACTGGGAGTCCTCGTAATTATTGACGCGTGCGAACAAAACCCCTCGCCTCCTTTTGTAGCAACGCTCTCTCTAGAGATGCAGCTACAAATCAAGAAGGTGGGCAACCCAATGAATTAGTATTGTAATACTTTTTAGTAGCTACATAGCCATTTTTTCAATACGCTCAACCAAGCTGTCGCTCATTTTCTTGCTCTGCATGAACTCCCTCATGAACACAATTGGCTCGGTTCCGAGATCAATCGCGTCTCTCCCATTAATTTTCTTGCCTCCAAGCTTGTTTGGTGGCAAATGCTTGTTCAGTTGCAACTGCAGAGTGTCACTTCCATCACTGGAAGATCTTCCAATCATATCTACGATATCTTGAACAGCGTCCAAGTCATTCATCTTCATGAAAGGGCAGGTTGCGCAACCTCCAGCGGTTGAACATCCCTCTCCACCTGCCACACCAGGTACTACTTCCAACGATGATGTTGCCGACTCTGATCCATCATTTTCCACACCCATTACTGCCTCAGAGGAGACTGGAAATATTATCTCTGCTTCTACACCCTTGGATGAGCTCGAATCCAAAATCTCTTGAACACTCCTTACGATAGAAGTCACCATGCCGGCTTCAGTGCCAAGGATGAACTTGAGTCGCTTCGTTTCGCCCTTCTCTGACGCCTCCTTCACCTTCCTTTCAATGAAGTTGAGAATGTTAGAGGTACTTCCCACTACACCATCGTCGACCAAACTCTTCTTTAGTGCAATTTGAAACATTTCGCCAGGAACTTCTAAATGAGCAGTCACGTAGGCATCACTGTAATCATTCATTACAGTATCTACCACCGACTGACCAAACATATGATGAACGACGCAATTTCCAGACGGATATACGTCGGTATTATCTCTCAGGGCCCGAATCGAGGCCTGATCATGTTCGGGATGCAAGTCACGCTTAATCCTCTCATCGCTCCACTTGGATTCTAAAACTGCTGTTAGTAGCGACACTAGATTCTCACCCATGTAGGTATCTGGTCCATAGCAAATGCGAAGCTCCTCTGGCCCCATTTGGGCACTTGCTTGCAAAATCGTTTGCAACACATTGGAGCTTGTGCATGTAATAGTAGGAATGATGCTGCTCGAAGTTGCCTTTGTTTCCAACGATGTATTGATGTATACAACATGCAAAGCCTTACTCTTTCCCGCGGCACTCTTATTCAACCAAGCCTTGTAGTTTAAACCCTCAGCTGATTCAGCAAGGGAGCAACCAATGTGTTTATGGGTCGCACGATACACTGGAGTGTTTGAGAAACCGTTCTTTCCAAGAATGGCTGATACACTTTCTGACATGAAATCAACACCAAGACAGATAATACTTTCAACCTTTGATTGAGAACACATATTCACAGCATCGTCGCCCATCTTTAAGGAGTCAGCGATGGCTACCAGAGGAAATTTGGGTATTTTGCCTGAAGTATCTGACTGGAGAAGTTCCATCTGTCTCTTCTTAATAGCGAAGAGAATACCTTGCAACTCAACATCCATGTAGTAGTGTGCAACAATACCAACTTTGAGCTCTATCAATTTATCCAGCATCTCTTCGACAAGATCCATTGGTGGCTCGAGGAACGAAGCTTGAGCTTCAGCAAATGAGCCTTGAGGAGAGATAGTATCTGGTCCAATAATGATCGAAGGGAACGCAGAAATTTGTTGTGCAGGAGGTGCGCTGGGCATGGAAGAGAAGAATCGACTTCCACTTTGATTCAATGGCTGCTGTGATGGCTCATCCTTGTTGATTGCAAGGCTTGCCGATACTACGCAACGACGCTGATGGCTCCCCCTGGCAATTGCGCCGCATTGTGGCAGTAACTTTGCTGCTGACCGTAACATAATATTTTGCAAATTATAATGAAATGTTGTTCAAGCTCTTGTCCAGGCGACTTGCTGCATCAATATAGCTATCAATATCAGTTTTATGAGGCTATTGGTAAGATTATGCCAGCTCCGTATCTTTGCTTGTGATGCCCGTGCGTTTCTACAGCTGCTTCATCAGCATCTTTTGATTGAATGTCGCAGATGAGGAGGAAGGAGGGAGGGAAAGCCTGCCCGTACGAAAACAGACCAAAAACAGGAGCTGGCTGATTGCATGCTGATTGTTTCGCTTTTCATTCGATGAAAAAAGAAGATTGAAGCGCGTTGAAGGTGGAGAAAGGTTGATTAGGTCTATCACATCAACAGTAACGCCGAAGAAGTAGGATAAGAGGGACAGCACTACCAGGGGAAAAACACAAATAGATAGAAGAAGAAGAAGTGGCGCAGTTTTCAAAAATGAAACCAACACACAATCATCAACGACAGTATGCGTGTCAACGCCGACGGCGGTATCGTCAGCTGACATCAGCACCAGGGTCTCTACCACTGATAATCATCGGTGTAATATTATCATCATTTATTGTTCGTCAAGGTGCAGAGGTTAACGCTTTTGTGCATCCATCCACAATAAGCCGTCTGAGCTTTTCACACAACAAAGACTTAATCACTGACGGGGCGAATAATTATGACATCAGCAACACGAAGAGAACTCCCTCTCTATTATCCCTGTCCATGGTAACCAAGTCAGGTGGTCGATTGATCTCCTCAATAGAGCAATTCGATCAAGAAGTATTGAAAAATAAAGATGACGGCTCTGAAAATTTGCCCGTCCTCGTTCTCTTCTCGGCTCCCTGGTGTGGCCCTTGTCGTCTTACGAACCCTGTCGTCAAAGAGATCATGAAACAATACCAAAACAAAATTGAAGTAGTCGAAATTAGTACAGACGATTTACCTGAGGTTGCATCCGATGCAGGAGTTCTGAGCATACCTACAATTCAGTTGTATTACGAAGGCAAGGTGATGGATACAATTGTTGGTTGTGTTGCCAAGAATGTCCTGGCGAGGTCAGTGGACAAGGTTCTAGAGGATTTGGGTTTGTTAGAGGAAACAGTGTAGCAGACTGGATAAGACTGGAAGGAGAAGTGTCATCTCTTCAAACACAAAGGAGTTTTGTCAATAAGTATCTAAGGGTATGTCTACCACAAGTGCAGTAGTGAAGAGGCCACAATTTCAATTACGTGTACAGTGTAAGAAAAATTAATGCACTCAGCTCTCTTCGTTATATAATACCTATTTGCTAGCTATCGTTTTCTTCTGAGTTCTCAGATACATCATGTCAGGGAATGGGTGAGATGGCGGCCAATCAAAACACCCCTAAACCACACTTAATCCTTGAAGCTTCAAAGAGTTGCAGTGTTGCTTATGCGAAACACTCATTCTCAATTCATACAAAGCCACCGACATATTTCTGGTATTGTAGTACAATAGATGAAACAGCAACAAACAAGCTCCAAGCTCCAAGGGGCATCTGCAAGTCTGTAAGGCAAGAGCAACTCGCATCTCGCAACAATCCACTTCTCTCGTTTACGCACTTCAACATGATAAAATCCATTTCAAACATTCCGCCCATGCCACTATTGTCTTGCACTCTAGAGATACGCTCGTCGACGTTGAATAGAGTTATTGCAACATAACTGGAGATGGTGGCGTTCACGAGCCGGTTGGGCATACTGCTTGTCACCTTGCCTATTTCATTATCATCATCTTTTGTGCCGACGAGAAGAACAGTTGTCATCGTTGAGCGACCTAATCCGATTTTCTCCACCAAAACCGATAATGCAATCCAAACCGATGCTGATATCTCTCAGATGACCGTAGTAGCACTGAAGGATAGACTGCGACAACTGAACCTGCCGCTTAGTGGTAGGAAAGATGATTTGGTGAAACGATTACTTGACAACTCAGATCAACAACCACCACAGCCTGACACGCAAGAGCCGAAACAAGAAGCAGCACGTTCAAGTGAGAAGAAGGAGGATGACGATAGTACAATTTACAACAATCTTACAGTACCTGCTTTAAAGGAGCGCCTAAGAGAATTAGGACTTTCTGTTGGTGGAAGAAAAGCTGATCTAATCGAGAGGCTACTTGAGTCAAATGACAACACCCATACTGAACATGAAGTAGAAAATGAAGATGAAATAGACATAGAAGCAACTGTTGATGATCTCATTCATCTGAACCTGTCATCAGACGATGCCAATGAAAACTCAAATGATACAGACAGATCTGAATCTTCTACACGAAGAGCGAAGAGGAAGAAGTTTTGGAAGACACAAGAAGTACGTGAGTTGATCAAACAGAATGATCAAAGTGCGATTGTGAAAGCAGAAGAAATGATCACCCAGCTTGAGCGTTTGGCAGCTGAGACAGGCGATGACGAATACCTCCCTGGGCCAATTCAATACACAACTTTGATAGAAGCTTACTCCCACGGGGGCACTGTTGATGCGGCACAACGTGCAGAGAAGGTAATCAATCGTTTACTCTCGTCTGTTGATAGCAAAGATGCTAATCCCACAACACAAATGCTGAATGCGAGTAAGTATCTTCCTACAAAACGATTTCTTCATTGTTGCGATCACTAACCATTACTTCTACCTCAACGTCCCAGTTATCGGAGCATACGCATCCACGGGAACTGAATCAAGCGCTGAACAAGCCACAGCTATCCTGGAAAAGATGGAGTATATTAAAGACTTGTAAGTCACTCATTGGATTCCCTGTGTTATCGCTTCGCTCAAATTCTCACAACTCTTCGATTCAGTGGTGATGGAACAGTCAAGCCTTCTGTACACTCTTTTGCTATGACTATCAATGCTTGGAGCAATGTTGGTTCTGAAACAGCAGCACACAATGCGGAAGAAATATTGAAACGATTACTTGAGGACTACGACGAAGCTTTGGAACAGAATACGGAGTACGCGAAGGAGCTTAAACCAAACAATGTTGTCTTTAACTCAGTCATTGATGCTTGGGCTCGGAGTGGTAGTAATAGCGCTGGCGAGAAAGCAGAATCTATTTTACTTCGAATGGAAGCCTTGTCAAAGATAAAAATATACGATGTGAGACCAGACACAATCACTTTCAATACCTGCAGTAAGTTGTATTGCGATGTGGTTTCAATTTTCATTAGTTGTACTGATGCTGTTAACATTTACAATGCGTGCCATCATTGATAGTTAAAGCTTGGTGCAACAGTGGTCATCCGGATGCACCACTCAAAGCAGAAGGACTATTGCGGAAGCTTGAGACAAACCCTCAATACCCCAAACAGAGAGGAGGGATGCTGATCGTAAGACCAAATCGACTGTCGTTCAACACGGTCATCAATAGCTGGGCAAAAAGCCGGAAGCCAAAATCTGCAGTTTACGCTGAAAATCTGCTCATTAGAATGATCAAATCTTACCAGTCAGACCCATTCTCCACAGTGAAACCCGACGTCATTACTTTTAGCAGCGTACTCAATGCTTTGGCCAAAAGCAAAGCAACTGGCTTCAAAGCTGAGAAATGCAAATCAGTCTTGAATTCGATGATAACATTATACGAAGACGATGGCAGCAGCGACACGAAACCCAACGTAATTTGCTACAACACAGTGCTGAATGCTTGTGCTTTCAGTGCTCGTGGAGGTCCTGACGAGAGACGCAAAGCATTGAGCGTTGCAGTTGAAACTTTCAACGAGTTACGACGTGGGCAGTTTGGTCTATCGCCTGATGCTGTGTCTTATGGCAATATGTTAAAGTGCTGTGCCAACCTTATGCCACCTGGCTCTTACCGAACAAAAATGGCATCTCAACTATTCACGTCCTGTTGCAATGATGGGCTAGTAGGAGGTATGTGTCTTGATGAAATACGACGTTGCTTACCACCAAGAGAGTTTATGCAGCTATTGGCAAAATGTGGGTGCAGCAAGCCCTTGAACCAAGGAAGAATGGCACACTCAGTACAGCTCAGTCATTTGCCTCGAGCGTTTACCAAGAATGTCAAGGCTGGCGACCTGAAAGACAGACAAAGGGATAGCTATGCACCGAAGAAAAGCAAGAACATAGTACGAGGAAGAAAGCAGAAGGAGCATCCTGTACTAAGACGCCCTGGGCTTCTTATTGAGCAAAGCTGGATGTCTGGCAAAGATGTATAATAATGATGCTATGATTAAAACTGTTACCGTTGCTGCCTACCAACTACCCTCCTTCATTACCTACCAATCCTCCCATCACCTCCGCGTGCATCAACGCACAACTCGCAACGCCATCAACCATCATCGCAATCTAACCATGAAATTTCGTCCCTGTATCGACCTCCATTCCGGCCAGGTCAAACAAATTGTTGGCTCAACCCTCTCAGATGATAAGCAAAATGCCCTGACCGCAACACAAAGCTCGGTGGAGGCTGAAAACTTCTCCACGGACAAACCTGCCAGTGACTTTGCCGTCATGTACAAAGATGATGGCCTTACAGGTGGACATGTCATCATGTTGGGACCAGGAAACCAAGATGCGGTACGTTGTTACTCTGTTATTGACAAAAATCTCTGCTAAAAGAACTTTATGGGTGATGACGATAAACTTTTTCTTGAGGCAATTTCCTCGTCATAATGCGTGAGAGCCAAATTATATGCTTAAATTTCCGAGCCCTGAAGATCTTCAACGCACCTTTTTGTTAGTTGTCATCACATTATATTCTTGACCTTACACCTTAGTTTGTTTCAAACCTTATCATAGGCAAAATCGGCGCTGGAAGCATACCCACAAGGATTACAAATAGGTGGAGGCATCACATCATCGAATGCATCTGAATGGCTCTCGTATGGTGCCTCTCACGTCATCGTTACATCTTTCGTATTCCACAATGGTCAAATTGACTTTGATCGCCTTAACGGGTTAGTGGATCAGATTGGAAAGGATAGATTAGTTTTAGATTTGAGTTGCCGGCGGAAAGTTGGTGATACAACAGGTCCTTATTTCGTAGTGACTGATCGATGGCAAACCTATACAGATGTAGAGGTCAATGAAGAAACATTGAAGATGCTTGGAGGTTACTGTGCAGAGTTTCTAGTGCATGGAGTTGAAAATGAAGGGAAGAGATGCGGCATTCTAGAAGATTTAGTTCAATTACTTGGGAAGTATTCCCCAGTACCTGTCACGTATGCTGGTGGAGTACAAGGCTTGGACGACTTGGATCGAGTGAAGACATTAGGCAATGGGAACGTAGATCTGACAATTGGCAGTGCCTTGGATTGCTTCGGAGGAGATATCAAGTACGATGATGTTGTTGCTTGGCACAAAAAGGAAAACTGAGAGAGGTCATCACATTTGCAAATCCAACTAAGTATAGAGCAAGTCTTAATTACTGCAATGCTTGAGTCTCTTGCAGTTAGGCTCTCATATTAGCAGGTTCATTCAATACCTACCCCAACTCTACTCTTGTCCAGCTTTCACTTGTGCGCGTGGTCCAAAACGTGGGATAGGAGGGGATCATCTCGAGAGAGTGATGAGCTATTTTAGCTTTTTGTTTTCTGGCGATGGGCATCACTTTGGAACTTTCAAACTCTTTCCAGTAAGTAACGGCTAAAAACCATGGCAGCCTTTCTGCACCGCATACCACTACCGGCACTGGCAACAGCTGCCGAGGACGCCTCCAGAAGTAAAGATGATGATAGACCTAGCTCCGATAACGATTGTTTGAACTCTTCTGATGAATTGATCCAAAATGATTGTTTAGCAGCGCTGGCAACCGAGCTCGACGAAACAAACGACAACTCTTTTTGTTATCATGCCATTGCAATCGGCGACACGGTAGTTGGTAACCTCTCATCACATTCAGAAGGAGACGATGCCGAAAGGAGTAGCGATGATGATGGTGATGGAGCCGATGCTAGTTCTTCAGAGTGGCAAACCAGTTTTGACGCACCCGTTCTTACAGTCACTTCCAACACAAGCGGAACTATCATCGCATCTGCCACAGCAACCCATGTCTCGCTTCTCAAGGGCCATGATGGGTCCATCATTGCCACTAGACAAATCACTCGGTCCGGTGACGATGTGACTGCCACGAGTCCTGGGCTGGTATTTGTCTCTTCCAGTCAATACGACAGTAACAATAATCAGCAAAAATCTGCAGTGAAGGATGTCCTGGTTGTAGTTTGCCCAGTACAAGGAGGAGAATGGGATAAGAATAACGTCATTGTCATTTCCAATATTGACGGCGAAGCTCTCAATTCTTCTGATCCACAACGATTTCGCGAAGGAGCTACAAACATGTCAATTGATGCCCTTTGTTTTGACAATAACAACTCAGCAAGAGACTTTATTGCCGCAACCTTGATTGAAGGAGTGTTTATAAATGATGACGCTATTCGCTTCTTTGTTGCGCACAAATCAGGGACAATCTCTGTTCATGATTACAATATCACTAGCAAACAATGTACATTTGTGACGGATGATTTGTTCAATCAGATTGGCATGGGAACTTGGAAGTATGAAGAACAGTTGGGCATGTCGATCGATACCAACAACAGCCGAGGAGGACTGTTCTTAGTCTTAGCAGCATCAAACAAAAACGCCGAGGCCACAAGCATTGGTTGGATCAATGTTTTGGACCTATCAATTGCGGCAAATTATCCCATTACTGGCGAGAAATTGCTGTCTTTGAAACCACTGCGTAGTAATCATCCTGACGAATGCGTTGCTGTGGCATTCTCTACAAAAGGTACTAGCTCAAGAAAGAAGAGAGCGCAATCACCGAAACTATTCGTCCTCCAATCATTGTTGGGAAAGGTAGGAAGTGGATGCAGTCAAATTTTATTTACAGTACAAACCGATCCGAATGTCAGTGCAGTAGAGATTTGCTCACCGCCAGCAATGTACGCAAGTGAAGCGTACTCATTTCGATTTGCAAGTAAATTCGATGGTGCTACCCCAAATGTGTACAAAGAGTTCATTCCTAGTGATCAAGGAAAAGTTGGCACTGTGCACTACCTACTTTCAGCCAAGAACGACTTCGACGATGCTCAGCATATCATTACGGAGGAACTCGCAACTTGCTCTAGTGACAACGACGTTATTTCAACTCCTATTCACAAATCACTAGTTTGGCTTTGGAGGTGTCGTCATATTCTCTCAACATGGAACAATGACAATGATGCGTCGTCATGCGAGGAGTTTCAGCAAAGCTTACGCCAACTCACCTTTGGAGCAGCAACAGGAGATGATCAATTCACAGAGAATATGATTGCTGCAGCAGAATTCATGTCAAACTGGCCGAAGAAACGCAACAATAGTGGCAATATAGAGCCTTCGTCCGTGTCACTTCATGATATCCAATCTACACTGTCCATCTTGTGTTCCGAAATGAAGAAGGTCATTGACGTGCTGCGCTCATCACCTAAACATTCATACCTAGAAGAGCTCAATAGAAAAATCAACAGCAGATTAAGAGCAATTCAAGGCTTGGAATATGTCACAACTTTAGATGGAAGTCAAGTTCATCTCAATGATTCCTACTTGGCAGTGGACTCAATCGATGGGCTGCTCAGCATCCTTGTTTCGCAGGCTGCATTTAGATCTGCTGAACGCTTACAAAAATCGGAGTACGGAACGAGTCTAACTCCAGACTCCATTTCGTCTGCCGCCCTGCGTATACCTCTTCGTTCTGATTCTACAAAATTCCTCCCCTGGCTTTGTGATTCAGTAATTCCGTCGTTACACATAGGACACCCGAAGTTGGATTACATTCGCGCGTGGGCTTGTAAGGCTGCTGATTTCTACGACGAAGAAGGCATTTTCAACGGTATCGAATCATCAATTTCTCTGTTGAAAGCAGTCAGCAATGCCACCACTAAACTGTCAGTTGCCATGAACAGTATGTCTGCACTCCCCGCTCAAGTTGTAGTAGTTGGAGACAAGAATGTGCATGTAACTGACGAATCTGTTTCGGCATCAATACACCACCGTCCTTCTGTTCTCAAGGTTGGCATTATCAGGGGAAGAAAAATCAAGCAAGGAAGAACATTTTCAGCACAAAGAGGTAGGACCGCATCTGCAAGCACATCAACACAACCGCCATCTTGTCTTGACGACCTTGAAAATATTGAGCATGATTGTGTTGAACAGAAACTGAATGAAGCTACTCGGTTGAAAAGAGCGCGTGAACTTGGTATGAGCAAGGGCTGCTTGACTCTATCACATTACGAAAGCAAAGGAGATCATTACGTCGTAAAGGAGCTCGTGAAATCTGCTCTGATCCGGACCTCATTAGATCCATCTACTTCTGCCATGGTTGTCGATGGCGTTAAGAAATTTTCCAAAGACGTGCATGTCGATTTCGATCATGCAATGCACCAATTTTCAATTGAACTCGGTAATAGCAGGAAAGATGATATCCCGCACTACTTGCATGACGCAAAACGCCTAGCTCAATGGTGTGACTCTCCATCAGTAATGTGCCTCATCGTATTGAGTATGCTACAGAAGGCTCTAGTGAGTATTCAGAGACCACCCGATCTCAGTCAAATTGCTCACTCAGCAATTGAAGCAGCTACCGATGACTGCACCAAGTCGGAATTGAAAGAAGCCGCTCGTTTACTGTCAATTGACTATTTGGTCAGAAAGTATTGCGGCAATGGTGCACAAGAATACTTTCGAGTGGTACGTGCCAACATCACCATTCCAGTGTCGTGTTTTGCTCGTGTCGTGTTTTGCTCATTCTCAAATCCCCTCAAAACTCACAAGCTTTCGTGCCTTCAGTCTAATACTACGCATGGCATTCGACTCGTCCAACATGTGTGTCGGCATGTCGACGTTGACTCTGTGTTGAGAGATGTATTGATTCTTTGCGATGCATTCAAAGATATTTCGGTAGTAAATGTCTGTGTCTCACTCCTCGAACGCGTCATGATTTCTCGTGGAACAGGTCGCGTCGGTCAGTGTGCCCTTATAATGACAGAATTATATTCGAGAGACGAGTCGTTGGCTGAAGCTGTAGGAGAAAGGTCAGCCAGCTTTTGTGCAGAGGTGTTAGAGGATTGCAAGAAGCTCATCTTACAGGATTCGTTTGCTATTGAAGCAAAGAGGAAAGCAAAGCAGATCGTGCGAGTTGCATGTTCCATCCTATCAGTTATGATAAACGAAGCAAAAATGAGGAGAAAAGCCCCGACCGAGTATGCTGAATCTTTGCTGAGGCTCAAACAGTTTGAAATCATATCCAGGCTTCAGGAGGAGAGCGATATCTTTTTGACCTTGTTGGAGTCAGGAGACCCCTCCTCATGCGCATCAGTTATTGTAGAGCTGCTCAAGCCGATCATATCTTTATCACTCGCAAATGAGTCCATAACATCCGTCGACGACTTGCGTAAGGAGTTCAAGCCATTGATAAGGAACGCTAAAAATTGGTGTGCGACGTTGTGTGAGTCTTCAGAAGTTGACAGGGCGTGGTCTTATGCTATTGGGACCATTGCTTCTCAAATTGCTACGACATCGGGAAGCAATGCAAGCGTTCTACTAGAAGTTTCGGGTGCTTATGAAAGCGGCGCAAACTTCCAATCCATTGTTGCAGTCGCACTGACACTCTGCAATGAAGCAATTTCACAAACGCATCAACTTTCAAAATCGATGCTTCGCCAGAACGATTCTTCGACAGCCGCGTTGACTGCTATGAAGAACATGGTGCGGGCATCTCAGCTCCTCCGCGAGCATGCCATACTTTCGAGTCCTACTAATGTTCTACCAGCGGCTCTATCTGTTTCGACTCTGGTCGAGCTAGTTTGCGAGGTGTCAGCTCGTTCTGATCTCGGTGTTGGAGAAAGTCTTGAAAAAGAAATTGCCCTCTTGTATCCAAGACTCCAAACGCCCGCTTCTGTTTGCCAGACAGTCTTGCCTCCCTCTCCGATCCTCCACCCGACATGGTATATTGGAGACGGTCTTATGTTACAGCCAACCGACGCATTATTTGGCTGTATTTCCTACTGTCAAATTGTCTCGCAACTCGAACCCATAGGATTTTTTTCTACTTCTGACCAAATGGTGGCAACATCGGAGATCATTCCAATGCTGGAAACCAATGGCGCTCATAGCACATCTCTCCGGTTACTTGCACACGGGAATTCAATGTCGATGTCAATTACTGGTACCCACCTATTTGATTCTGAAATTGTGGCGAATAGCAAAGCTCTTTCGGCGGGAAGAAGTCTAGGAGGAACAGATGCCGGCCTCACCTCTGGTAATATTGACTCCCTCTTGTCGGTCTCATTTCTACTGCATCTGCCGAAAGAGAGTGCATTCCAAGTTTATCAAGCATCATTACCTTCTGCTATTGGAAATAGGGACTGTTCACGTATTCTTGCACTTGCCAGCATAGGGTCATATCTTGGCATCGGCACATATTCCAGTGGCGTTCACTTTTCTTGGAGAAAGCAACGACGATTTGTTGATCAGTGCAATGATCTATTTCGCAACGCAATATGGTGGAAAATCTTTTCTTCGTATGACCTTTCGTTTGATCCAAGCGTGTTCTCTAAGTCGTCTGATCCAACCGCTAAGGAAACTATGCAGAGTTATTGTGAGCAACTAGTCCGGAAGGCTGCAAATAAATTGGGCTCCAACTCTGTATTGAGACTTGCGAGAAAATTTGCAAGTACATTTGGATTAGACAAATACTGTCCTGTATCTGCTTTAGTGAAGTTCCTGCTATCTTCCCCAGTGACTCCCGAATCAATGCCCGCGAGTAATGCTTCAAATCATGACATCCGATGCAACCTAATTATCACCGAAGACGAAGCTAGATCAGTTCTACTATGCATGCCGATGCTAAATCAAGTGAAGGTCCTAAGAAAATGTGTATTGGATCTTGAAAGAGACGAATGTTGTGCCACAGATTACGATCGTCACGCAATGGTGCTGTTGCTCTACCGTGAGTGTCTTGTCAAGTTAGGTGCGTGCATGAAAAAGAGTGATGCACGAAGAAGGGCACACATTGAAGAAATGGGACGAATTGAACGACGCCAAGATGCTCTGGTAATTTTGTCTTCAATTTTTGACAATTATTCTTCCTCAGAGAGACCTGTCTACAACAAAATGTTCGAGCCACTCCCCGAAGATCCATCATTACTATCACACAATAATTCACATCGTGCTGGTGTGCTTGGATCCTTTGCACTGAGCAGCACGTTTGATTCTCTCGCGCCTCTACATGATGTCCTCGAAAAAATGAGTTCTAGCGAAGTATTAGGGGCTCTTGACATTTCTCTGTGTCCTTTGCTGCAACTCCCAAAAGGCTATATACATTCGCGATCATTGATCCTTCGTCTGAATAAACTGATCTCTATTGGAGAAGATTTACCTCCATTCGAGGATGTTGTAGCTCCCGTTGCAAAGAAGTTAGCAAGCGCTGATGATAAAGCAGACCTTGCTTGGTGGTGCTCGCAGCAGTATTCGATGGGATCTAGCGACCAGCTCAAATGCCTTGATCTAGCTTACACAAATGCTACGCTCGCTTCTGATGAAGTTGAATCAGTGGGTCACCGATCTGACGAGGAACGCGCTGCGTTAAATAGAGTACAACAAATCGATTCTGCAAGAGCCGGCCTGTCTGACAAAATCTTAGTCGAAGAAGTGTTGAACCGCCACGATGTGAACACAAAAATGAAGTCTCTTTACAACAAAATACTTTGCGAGGTCCAAACGGCAGTCAATGCCACTGAAAATTACAGCCCAGAGCTATTAGTTCGAGAACTCCTCATCCATGGCTCACTAAGTGCTGCAGTGTCAGCTCTTGATGAATGTGATAATTTGTTTACCCCAGGCTTTCGCTCGCTTGCTTTGATTGTCCACGATGCATGCCAATCTCTTGCAGATAAGTATTCTCATGTGTCTGTTGGAAAGATTGCTCGGCATCTCATGAGACAGTGGCTCGCGCACGGTGACGAATCGAAGATCAGCGATGACATTGAATGTAGTAACAATCACAAATACTCGGAAACAAACGAAGGGGAACCTATGAACGCGAGTACGCGACTTGAAGACATTGAAGAAACATCAGAATTTGTTATTGATATGAAGATGTTCAGTTCTAGTGAACAGTCCTGGACAAATGATTCGAACAAAAACTCACTTTCAACAAGCGAAGAGCCGTCATCCATGAAGCCTTTTTCATCATCGAAGGAGCAATACGATCAGATGAATTCAAGAGTAGCTCTTCGCATTGCATTCGTCACTTGCTTTGCGAAAGACTATCATCGCCAGAACGACATCTCCTCAGACGATGATGATGAAAACACAGATAACAATATCAGTTTCAACAAGAGCATACTGAAAACGAAGAAACAGCGAGCAGGTCTTTTCGAAGGCGATCTGGCTATGCATCATGCACAAGAGCTACTTAATATTGTATTTGCGAGGGAAGGCAACACATCAACGTCTTCATGCCGACCTCTATTTGACGAGAGCGTGTCCTTTGATAGCAACAGCAGCATTTTGTCCACAATTCAGGAAGAACGTAGTTTCATCAAGGACGATTCTCGAGCGACAAACAAAGCGAAATCATTTTCATTTGCAATGCGCCACCGAGCTATGAGAGTTGCATCCATACTTTGTCCCCACGATGTACTACTCAGAGTCTTGACAGAAGAGGGTCTTGTGAGCAAAATCACTGATGATGTTATCAATAAGTACACGTTTGCCTCTTTTGTCGCAGCGGAAATTGAAGCCATGGGACTTCCTTTACCTCACTCTGATTTGGTCCAATTGAGCTCGATGAACTATTCCTCTTTCGCACGGACTATTTGGCGTCATCATGGTGGCGTCTCATCTCGCGGTTTGAGTGGAAGATTTTACTTGCTTCTCTTGAATCTGTGTATCAACAACCAACTATCAATTGACTGGGAATTATTCGTGTCGATTTTCAGTGAGTTAAAGCGGCTGGAGCTACCTCGCTCACTTCTTCTTGCTTGTGAGTGTGCGGTGCAATCCAACGCTCTAGAGCTGGCGGCTTCAGAGGAACGAGCTGACATTTTGTCTTGCGTTGGTGATGCTGTTATTACAATCTCTAGCATCGTCATCAATGAGATAACATCCAGCACGGAGGGAGGGAATGAGCAGAGTGTGCAAGATTGTCTTTCAACCTTGCATCGCATCGCTTCTCTGATCATCGCAGAGCCGGTGCAAGTCGATCGAATCTCATTCGTGAATGAATACATGGCTATGTCAAGTCATTTCGAAAGCAAAAGTCACAGAAAGTTGAGTCAAGGTTTCAGTGAGGAGACAACAAGAATTTTAGCCCACTTGACTGATCCCCATCAGTTTTCTACAGCATCATCAACAGCACCAAACAGCGACAGTGAGCACAACGCGGCTGAGCAAAATGTTGAATACTCAACCATAATGAATTCAAAGGAAGCTGTTGAAGCGTTTGAGCGACGCTTTTGAACTTGCAGCTTGAGTAGTACTTAGACATCATATTCATTATCATTACTAAGCATATGTTACCGTAACCTAGCTTAGATTCATTTAACATTTAACGCGGTGCCAGAGCAACAATCACTCCATTCATCTTGTTGTTTGCCTTCTTGTCCATCCTATTCATATTCATCCTCGATCTTAGTTGCAACCTTTGTCCCCTTGCGTCATCACGTCGTTGCTTCTTGACAACAGCACGATAATGATACAATGAAAGAGAAGTAAAACCACCCTTGCCTCCACCAGCAACAAGGATGCCTTTTCCCATTCTGCCAGTGGGCATATTTCCAGACATACGACCCATCGCTGTCAAGGCCGTTGAGGCAGAGGTCTCGCCCTCGGTACTATTATCATTCGCTTCTCTCTGATTCTTCAATTGATACATATTGTAAACCCTTCCAGCATATAATCTATCTCCAGCAGCCTCCTTGGCGGCTCTGACGGCCGCTCGTTCTGTAGGATCAGGTGCAAATCTTTGTTTGTAATACCTTGCCAGAGCACGATGCCCAACAATTCGTCCATCTGGGAACACGAGTTCCCCTAATGGAGTGATGTCAAAGCCATGTGTGGTAATCTCTTTTTCGTAAGCAGCATACAAATCATCATCGTCATCCATATCCTCGTCTCCATCCTCCATATCCTCATCATCCGAAACGTCTTCCCACTCTTCTCCACCACCATCCTCTTCCTCCATGGCATCTTCTTTACCCGCACCCAAATACTCCTTGTTTGCTTCAGTGAAATCATAAAACACACCGAACTCGTCCAAATCTTTCCCAGCCTCGTACAAAATTTTGCAATGTCTCTTATCCCTCATGTGTTTCATTACTCCTGATCCAGATTTGAACATTTTCTGGCAGTAGAGGCAGATGTTACCTATCCGAATCTTCTCAGAGCAATAACCTAGCAGACCTTCAAGATCAACGCAATATTCCGAGTCTGGCAAGTAGAGTGAATATTTGCTGGCCATGTATTCAAGACTAGCTTCGGGTGATTCGGAGATGTGACTGTCAAAGAGAGATTGACAGGGGTTTATTTCAGGTTGCTCCTCCTCCTCCACTTCCTCTACTTCCTCTTCTTCACGGTCCATATCGGTATTCTCTTCGTTGTCATCTTGCACAGTACTCAGATATTCCTCTCTTTTGGCATACATGGGCTTTCGCTTGTGTTCTTTCTTAGCCTGCTTCTTACTTTTCTTCGTTTTATTCGATTTATCTTTGCGGTGATCTGCACCACTTCGTGCTTCTCTCCCCTCTCGTTCCTTCCTAAGTGCTACTGCAGCCTCCAATCTAGTATTGAAGTCAGCCTCGTTCAGCATGGGCAGCTCCGCTTCACGTCGTTTTAGATTGTAGCGATGCCAATCAGATTTGTAATGTTCTTGAAGCTCGGAACGAGAGTTGAAGATTTTTCCAGGAGCAGTCGTCGAGGTGAGTGATGGCAGCGACGAGAAGCTGCTGGCACCTGGTGGTACAGCTGGTGAAGGTGATGGTAGCATCATGGTGTTAGGACGATGATAATGGTTACTTATGTGCACGACAACATGAATGAGACATGAATGTACCGGCGCAAAAGGAACAAAATCCCATTTTGCACTTGATGGTTTTGCGCTGTGGTCGTCTGGCATCACTTCCCTCTTCTCCTTGCTTTTCATCTTCTCCTCGAGCAGCGTAGACCATCTCCATCATCATCTGTATTGTAGACCATGAGGCTCGTAGCTCATAGTATCTACTTCATCGTGCCATCATAGAGGACATGTTGCTGCGGCAATCGCATAGAGGATCGAGGCAATGCTTCACCATTGTTAATAGAATTAGAGATGACAGCAGCACCGCATTTCTTCGATCTGCGTCTGCAGCACGTCTTGGGCGTCAAGTACAGCAACAGCGGATATACTTCTCTTCGGAATCAGCTTATTTATCCAAAGTGCCTGACTATCTAATACCACCTGCCTATCGCACACGAAGCCCAGATGATGACAGGGATGGGGGTAGAGGCAGAGGTAGAGGAGGCGGCAATACAGAACGCCATGGATCCCGATCAGGTTCAGCAAAGCGACGCTCTAGATCTGGAGGTAGACCGAATCACAGCAACAACAAACAGGCAAGAAAGCCATCCAAACATCGCAGAAAACCGAGCGGTGGCAACCGTCGGACACTCAATAGAACCAAACGTGATGCGTCTATACGAAATCTAGATGTGAAGCAATTGGAAAGAGATTTGACGACTAAAATTAATGTGTACAATGAGAGGCTTGGCGAGATCTCGTTTAAGAACTTTGGTGCATATGCAGACATGAATGCAAAAGAGGAAGAGGCTGCGCAAATAGCATCTTCGAAAGGCACGTTTTTAACATCAAATGATTCGAAGACAATTGATGATGTAAATGTTGCTGACCTTCTTGCAACAGAAGATTTGTACAAGGAAATTGCATCAGATTTACACAAGTTGATCATGGGTTTTACTGACATCGCCGAAACTGCATGTAGTGCCCAGATTGCACAAGGCAATGATAGAAATGACGACTACGAAGCCACCGAATCTGATTCATCGGCAGCTATGCTCTCTCATTATTTCGACTCCATCATGAAGGCGGAGAGGTATCTGGAGGCACTTGAGACATTGTACCGTAATCGAATAGGTGCCATTTCGAAGGCAAAAGCTACTCTAGAGAGACAGAATCAAATGAAAGAAGAGAATGATACCAAGGTGCTTGGGAAAATATCTTCGTTTTTGGGAGATGTATTTTTACTCAACGACAGCAGCAAAGAAAGCGCTTTTGACGAGTCATGGAAGCGTGCAGACGGAAAGGTGGTACCACCGTCAAGCAGCAATACGCAAAAACATGTGGAAGTTACTCTTGACAACATTGACGATGTAATAGTATCACACAAAAATGTTGAATTTACTCCAAAAACGACATTATACGTGGAGCAGTTGATACTGGCAAATCAAATGGCATACTGCTTTGGAATGGACGAAAAGTCCAAATCGGTACAACGTTCCAATCGGCTACTGACTCGTTGGATATCAATCAATTGTCTCACACAGACTCAGGAAACTTCAGGAGATGATTTGAATGCAACAAACACTGGCAAAGATAACACTGAAGAATCCTCAATTGTCAGAGAACTCTTCCACACGGTCATGCGACAAAATTCGGATCTATGGACTATCGAAGGAGTCAAACAAGCCGAAGAATGGGTCAAACAAATGCACTCACTCCAGCAATCAGGTTACATTCAATGCACCCCAGATGTTGATGCTTACAACATTGTTCTGCTCGGACTTTGTAACTTGTGCAGGCCGCTCTCTACTAAACACTCTGACAACGAAAACAGGATCTCCAAAAGGGAAGAGCGGTCAAGGAGGAAGTTTATACTAGAAAGGGCAGAGACACTGTTGACACAACTTACGGAGATGCACGATGTTAGTATTCACCCAAACATATTATCATTGAATCTGTCACTAAATGCATTGGCAAAAGCTGGAAGAGATGGCGATCCCTACTTGTGCAAAACAGCGAATCGAGTTCTCTTGAAAGCGATTGGAGAAGAAAATTATCGCAGCGTTGTTGGCATCAATGACGAGCAGTCTGATGATGACAAGTCCATCGATGATACCGTAGAGGAACCAGATTTGGAAGGCCCAACGAAGTCATATGTCAAACCAAATATGGACACATATCACTGGCTTGTTGACATATATTCCTCCAGCGGTGATACCATGTATATCAAGCTG
>Ga0209652_1000832_pt1 | contig 26022 bp, 22 predicted proteins | sample SaaInl74LU_5_DNA_FD_184641 | JGI IMG/M metagenome (GOLD analysis project Ga0209652, IMG submission 184641) | Marine microbial communities from expanding oxygen minimum zones in the Saanich Inlet - ESP_74LU_5_DNA (SPAdes) (version 2) | ecosystem: Environmental > Aquatic > Marine > Intertidal zone... | reverse complement strand
ATTGAAGTAGATATCGACGCGGTGAGCGACGGCGAGAACGTCGTTATCGGTGCCATCATGCAACATATTGAGCAGGCGGGTATTCACTCGGGTGACTCGGCGTGTTCGCTGCCGCCCTACAGCTTGGCGGCTGATGTGCAAGATCAAATGCGCGACGTGGTTAAAGCGATGGCGATTGAGCTCGGTGTGTGCGGCTTGATGAACGTACAGCTAGCCTACCAAGACAATGAAATCTTCGTGATTGAGGTCAATCCGCGCGCCTCACGGACGGTGCCGTTTGTATCGAAGGCCGTGGGTGTGTCGCTGGCTAAAATAGCGGCGCGTTGCATGGCGGGTCAGTCGCTGGTTGATCAGGGTTTTACCAAAGAAGTCATACCCAACTATTACAGCGTGAAAGAGGCGGTGCTGCCCTTCAATAAATTCCCCGGTATTGACCCTATCCTCGGCCCAGAAATGAAGTCGACAGGGGAGGTCATGGGTACGGGTGATACTTTCGCAGCGGCGTTTGCGAAGGCGCAGCTCGGTGCCGGCGATGAGCCACCAACGGCAGGCTTGGTTTTGATCAGCGTGCGCGATGCCGACAAGCCTGGTGCGGTTGTGGTCGCAAAGAAACTGGTCGGTCGCGGCTTTACCTTGGCAGCCACTAAGGGGACGGCAGATGTGCTAGAAGCGGCTGGCCTCGATGTGCGACGGGTCAATAAAGTCGCAGAGGGGCGGCCGCATATTGTCGATCTGATTAAAAATGATGAAGCTTGCATGATCATAAATACCACTGAGGGTCGGCGTGCGACGCTAGATTCGGCCCCCATACGATCGAGTGCAGAGCAGCATCGTGTGTTCTACACCACGACGTTAGCCGCGGCTGAAGCGGTATGCATGGCGCTTGAGCAAGAGACTGATGTGACTGTTCGCCGGCTGCAAGATTTGCACGAGGGTATTGTTCGATGAATAAGGTGCCAATGACGGTTGCCGGCGAGAGAGCGCTGCGCGAGGAACTTGAGCGATTGAAAAAGGTGGATCGCCCGCGAATTTCTCAGGCGATTGCCGAGGCGCGTGAACACGGTGACCTGAAGGAGAACGCCGAGTATCACGCGGCGCGAGAGCAGCAGAGCTTTGCCGAGGGCCGCATTAAGGACCTTGAGCACAAGCTGTCCCATGCGCAGGTCATCGATGTCAGTGCCATCACGCACACTGGCAAGGTGATTTTTGGCAGCACGGTTGATCTGATCAATTCTGACACCGAACAGCGCGTCACCTACCGGATCGTGGGAGAAGACGAGGCCGATGTTAAAAATAATCGGATCTCAGTGAACTCGCCCATTGCTCGGGCGCTCGTAGGGAAGCACGAGGGTGATGAAATCGTTGTTAAGGCACCGAGCGGCGATATCTACTACGAGATTGATCGCGTGCATCATCTGTAGCATTGCCTTTGGGGCGGTTTAGTATCCGCTGATCGCAAACACGCTTAACACCTTGCGATCAGTGGTTACCAACCGTTCTCTTTTGTGAATCGTTCTCATTTGTAGTAAAGTCCGCGCTCTTCCGCTTGGTTGCTGCTATGACATCTAGTGAAAATACCTTGAACTTGTGGTCGCTCATGCCGGGCGATGAAGTGCATGTCATCGGCTTTGACAGCGCTTTATCTGAGCCCTACCGCGTGCGCTTAATGGAGTTTGGTTTCCATCCAGGTGAGACGGTGTCATGTTTGATTGCGCCGGGTTTTGGCGCGCCGAAGGTCTATCGCGTGAGCAATACGGTGTTTTCTCTGGATGACGATATTGCCAGCCGGGTGTTTGTCCGCCCCACCCCCAAGGCACTTGCCTCATGAATAAAGTACTGCTGATTGGCAGCCCAAATTCTGGCAAGAGCTCACTGTTTAATCGACTCACCGGTATGAGTCAGAAGGTGGCCAACTTTCCGGGTATTACGGTCGATGTTGCATCGGGCACCTTGCTGAATATGCCCGATGTCGAGTTGATGGACTTCCCGGGTACTTATTCGTTGCAGCCAATCTCTGCTGAGGAAGAAGTCGCGGTGGACTATTTCCGTCGTGCGCTCGCAGACTCTGAAGTACGTCACGTTTTGTGTGTCGTCGATGCAACGCGGCTTGAGAAGAGCTTGTACTTCACGCTACAAGTTATCCGCGACTGTCAACGGCATGGTAAACCCATCACGGTGCTCGCCAACATGGCAGATGTGCTGTCGAGCAATGCGCTGGAGTTCGATGCCGAGGGCCTGCAGCAAGAGGTAGGCGCGCCAATACTGATGGTGTCGGCGCGCACAGGCACCGGCATTGATGCGGTGATCGCGCGGCTGCGCTCAGCGTTAGTGAAAGACGATGCCACTGCGCCGCGCTGGGCTGACACGCCCGATGCATTGTTGCGCGGTACCGCGCATCAATTGGCGCACAAATACGGTCCTACCGGTGATGTACTGATTAATGCGCAAACCAAGCTTGATCGTTTCTTTTTAAGTGGCTTGAGTGGTGGCGTGGCATTTTTCGCCATTATGGTCGTGCTGTTTCAAGCGATTTTTAGTTGGTCAGCACCGGTTATGGATGCGGTCGAAGCGTCGGTTGCTTATGTTGGCCATATTATTGTGCCGATGATTGGTCAGCCCGTAATTGCTGATTTTGTTTCAGACGCGTTGTTTGGCGGCATCGGTGCGTTTCTGGTGTTTGTGCCGCAAATTTTTGTGCTGACATTTATCATCGGGCTGCTCGAGGATTCGGGTTATTTAGCCCGTGCCGCCCTGATCTGTCATCGGCCACTTCGAATCTTCGGTCTCACCGGCAAGAGCTTTATCCCCATGTTGTCTGGGGTCGCCTGTGCTATCCCCGCGATCTATGCCGCACGCGCAGTCGATTCGCCGCGCCAGCGCTTGATGACCTATATGGCGATACCGCTGATGCCGTGTTCGGCACGCCTGCCGGTGTACGCCTTGTTAATCGCCACATTTATTCCCGCCAAGACCGTTTTTGGTGGCTTGTTGGGGTGGCAGGGTTTAGCCATGTTTGGCATCTACTTCTTTGGCTTGTTTTTTGGATTGCTGGTGACCGGTATTGTGAGCCGCTTCTCGCGGACTGAAAAAAGCGACCTGCCCTTTGTGCTGGAGCTGCCGCCTTACCGTCTGCCTGGTTTACTGCCGATATTGCGTAATGCGGCGCATCGCAGCCGTCACTTTGTCACCAAGGCGGGTAAGGTGATTTTGGCGGTGACGATTGTTGTTTGGGTGTTGGGCTATTTCCCGAACTACGGGGCGGACCTAGGCGGCTCATGGTTGGGCAGCATTGGCCATATTATTGAGCCAGTCTTTACACCCATTGGTCTCGATTGGCGGTATGGGGTCGCGATCATCAGCTCGTTTTTGGCGCGCGAAGTCTTTGTCGGCACCTTAGGTACGATATTTGGCATCGAAGGTGCCGAAGACAACGTCGCGCCACTGGTGGATCAAATACAGGCAAGTGGCCTACATTTTGGCTCGGGCTTGGCACTATTGGTATTCTTTGCGATCGCGCTGCAGTGTGTTTCTACGGTCGCCATCTTGTCGCGCGAGGCGGGTTCTGCCAAGTTCGCTATCAAGATGATGTTGGCGTACCTGATCATGGCCTATGTTGCCGCCGTGCTTGTCTTTAACCTCGCCACGCTACTGGGTTGAACGCAAGTAGCTGCGCTGCCTGAGTTTGCGGGCATTGCCCAGTGTGGTTCACTAAGGCCCTCACTGAGCGATGTTTTAGCTTGGGTAATGTCGCGTTGGCGGCAATTTGCGTGCGATTTACTGACTGCGCATTAAGTTAGATTTGCGTGGATCTGCCTGCGGATTGCGGCGTAATAAAGTCGCCGTGTGACCAATGCGCTGAATCAAGACGGCCTTGCAGCGATCGCATAGCTCGTCAATCAGCGCATCTCGGGCCTCTCGGTCGCCAACAGCGACTTTGATCTTAATGAGCTCGTGATCCCGAAGTGCGCGATCGAGTTCTAGCATGACGCCTTCGCTCAAGCCTGCGCCCGCAATCGTCACGATCGGGTTAAGCTGATGGGCTAGCGCCCGATATTGTTTAACTTGCGCGTTGCTAAGTCGCGGCTTGTTGTTCTTGGATTCGGCGTTCATGGTGTCACACTGTAGAATTTTCTGCAGTCTATACGGGTTTTGTTATGGAGTCGCTGATCAATGGTTAAGAAACGTTCATCAAGTCGCGCTTGGCTCAAGGAGCATCGCGATGATCCCTATGTGCAGCGCGCTCAAAAGGAGGGCTATCGCTCGCGCGCGTGCTATAAATTGATGGAACTCAATGATCGAGATCGCCTCATCAAGCCGGGCATGACCGTATTAGACTTGGGCAGTGCACCCGGCGGCTGGTCCCAGGTGGCGGCTGACCTCGTCGGCCACCATGGCCAGGTCATCGCCAGTGATATCTTGTTGATGGATCAGCTTGCAGGTGTTGAGTTTATTCAAGGGGATTTTACCGAAGATGCGGTATTCGCCGAGATTCTTGCGGCACTTGAAGAAAACCCGCCAAGCTTGGTGATGTCTGACATGGCGCCTAATATGAGCGGGGTGAGTGCGGTTGATCAGCCCCGCGCCATGTATTTGGTGGAATTGGCGTTAGATCTTGCCTGCCGAGTGCTGCCAAAGGGCGGTGCTTTTGTGGCCAAAGTGTTCCATGGCGAGGGTTTTGATGATTTGATTCGCGAGTGCCGTCTACATTTTGGCCGTGTGCTGACCCGCAAGCCCGATGCGTCGCGGCCGCGCTCTCGCGAGGTTTACATCGTCGCAACTGAGTTCAAGCCGGCGGAGTAAAACCGTTCTTGTGCCGATTCCCTTTCCTTTATGAAGGCCTTACCCCTGCGCCCAAAAGCGGTAGGGATTGCCTTTTAATGGGTCGCTTTTCAGTGCTCTTTTGTCAGGTTTGTGTGAGTCGCCTTGAAAAAGCGCTTCGGCGCCATCATGTTACCCTTGAGTGCTGGCGTTTGCGCCAGGTTTCTGTCTTTGGGTTTACCGTTATATCCAGAGCTCAGCCGCGCTATACTATGCGGCCGTTAAACTTTTTGTGATGTCTTAACCGAGGGTCGAGACTTTGAACAATATGGCGAAAAATTTACTCCTTTGGTTGGTCATCGCGGCGGTACTGCTGTCGGTGTTCAATAACTTCAATATGCAGGGCAGCGCTGAACAAGTCGGTTACTCCGAATTTATTCAGGAAGTTCAAAACGACCGCCTCAAAAAAGTGGTGGTTGACGGCCTTACCATCAACGGTGAGCGCATCGATGGTTCTACCTTCGAGACCGTGCGACCGATGGTCGAGGACCCGAAGTTGATGGACGATCTGCTCGCTCACAAGGTGGTGGTTGAAGGCCGCAAGCCCGAACAGCAGAGCGTTTGGATGCAGCTGCTGGTTGCCAGCTTCCCGATCTTGATCATTATTGCGGTCTTTATGTTCTTTATGCGCCAGATGCAGGGCGGTGGCGGTGGTCGTGGCGGCCCCATGAGCTTTGGCAAAAGCAAAGCGAAGTTGCTGGGTGAGGACCAAATCACCACGACGTTTGCCGACGTAGCCGGTGTTGAAGAGGCCAAAGAGGATGTGCACGAGCTCGTTGAGTTCCTGCGTGACCCGGGTCGCTTCCAAAAGCTCGGCGGTCGTATTCCCCGCGGCGTATTGATGGTTGGCCAGCCGGGTACCGGTAAAACCCTGTTAGCCAAGGCGATTGCCGGTGAAGCCAAGGTGCCGTTTTTCTCGATCTCGGGTTCAGACTTTGTCGAAATGTTTGTCGGTGTGGGTGCGTCACGTGTGCGAGACATGTTTGAGCAAGCTAAGAAGCAGGCGCCTTGCATCATTTTTATCGATGAAATTGATGCGGTAGGGCGTCATCGTGGCGCAGGCCTCGGTGGGGGGCACGATGAGCGCGAACAAACCCTCAACCAGTTGCTGGTTGAAATGGATGGTTTTGAAGCCAACGACGGGGTGATTGTTATCGCCGCGACTAACCGCCCTGATGTGCTGGACCCAGCATTGTTGCGCCCAGGCCGTTTTGACCGCCAAGTAGTCGTCGGTTTGCCGGATATTCGCGGTCGCGAACAGATTCTTAAAGTCCATATGCGCAAAGTGCCGCTGGGCGAAGATGTTGACCCTTCTAAAATCGCTCGCGGCACCCCCGGTTTCTCCGGTGCTGACTTAGCCAACCTGGTTAACGAGGCGGCGCTATTTGCCGCACGCACCGGAGTACGCGTGGTGTCGATGCAACAGTTTGAGCTGGCTAAAGATAAGATCATGATGGGTGCTGAGCGCCGATCGATGGTCATGTCGGATTCAGAAAAGCGAAATACCGCGTACCACGAAGCGGGGCATGCCATTGTCGGCCGTGTAATGCCGGAACATGATCCAGTCTATAAAGTGTCTATTATTCCTCGGGGCCGCGCATTGGGTGTGACGATGTTCCTGCCCGAGGAAGATCGCTACAGCCACAGCCGTCGTCACATTATCGGGCAGATCACCAGCTTGTTTGGCGGTCGCGTTGCCGAAGAAATGACCCTGGGTAAAGATGGTATTACCACCGGTGCGTCTAACGATATTCAGCGCGCCACTGAAATCGCCCGCAATATGGTGACCAAGTGGGGTTTGTCCGAGGCGCTCGGCCCGCTGCTTTATGACGAGGGTGGCGAAGAGGTGTTCTTGGGTCGCTCCGCTGGACAAGCCTCCAAAGCCATGTCTGATGACACTGCGCGCGCCATTGACAAAGAAGTGCGCAAAATTATTGACGAATGTTACAGCCATGCACATCAAATTTTGGAAGAGCATCGCGATAAGCTCGACATGATGGCGGATGCGTTGATGCACTATGAAACGATCGATGCGGATCAAATCGCCGACATTATGCTGGGCAAGCAGCCCAAGCCACCCGCCGACTGGACTGGCGGTGATCACGGCAAGAAGCCGAGTGATGATGCTGTCTCGCCAGAAAGCGCGGCAGGCCCAATCGGTGGTCCCGCAGGGGAGCACTGATGTCAGCGTCGCGCTTTTTTGCGGCGCTGTGATCTCAATGTGATCGATGTCGGCCGGTGAATAGTCCAACAGCCGGCGCAGTGCTCAACTGCGCCGGTACGCTACTCGACTTGACTCGCCCGAGCGTCATGGGCGTGCTCAACGTCACACCCGATTCTTTTTCTGATGGCGGTGAGCTTTTTCGTGGTGGTGCGTTGTCGTTAGAGGCACTCTGTCGTCGCGCTGAAGCCATGATTGGTGCAGGTGCCGCCGTCTTAGATGTGGGTGGAGAGTCGACGCGCCCAGGCGCCACTGCGGTCTCAGAGCAGGAGGAATTAGATCGTGTGCTCCCTGCGATTGAGGCCTTGCGCCGTCGTTTTGATGTTGTTCTTTCACTCGATACCAGTAGCCCTGCCGTGATGCGTGAAGGTGCCGCCCTCGGTGCCGGTCTGATTAATGATGTGCGCGCCCTCGGGCGAGCGGGCGCTATTGATGCGGCTGCAGCTACCGGTTTGCCGGTGTGCTTGATGCATATGCAAGGCCAGCCGACCAACATGCAGGCGCGTCCTAATTATGACGATGTGGTCGCAACAGTGTCGCAATTTTTGATCGAGCGTCGTGATGCCTGTGTGGCCGCGGGTATTGGTCGTGAAAATCTCTTGTTCGACCCGGGCTTTGGGTTTGGTAAATCGGCGGCACACAACTATGTATTGTTGCGCCGATTAGCCGAAATTGTCGCAATCGGTCAGCCGGTCTTGGCGGGCTTGTCGAGAAAGTCCATGATTGCCGCCGTGATTGACCGCCCCGCCGACGCGCGCTTGTCGGCGAGTTTGGCACTGGCGGTGTTGGCAGCCAATGCCGGCGCAAGACTTATTCGCGTGCACGACGTCGCCGAGACAGCCGACGCCTTGGCAATGGTTGCGGCTATGGAGAATTTTGAGTAATGACTAAGCAGTATTTTGGTACCGATGGTATTCGCGGCAAGGTCGGCACAGCGCCCATTACCCCCGACTTTATGCTTCGCCTAGGATGGGCATGTGGCCGGGTCTTTGCCGCGCAGGGCACCGGTCGCCCCTCGGTGATTATTGGCAAGGACACTCGGGTCTCAGGTTATATGTTTGAGTCGGCATTGGAGGCAGGTTTGGTCGCCGCCGGTGTCGATGTGAAATTGTTAGGCCCCATGCCGACACCCGCGGTGGCACTGCTGACGCGGACACAAAACGCCTCGGCGGGCATTGTAATCAGCGCCTCGCACAATCCTTTTTACGACAATGGCATCAAGTTTTTTTGCCATCGTGGCGCCAAACTGGCGGATTCCGTTGAGCTCGCCATCGAGGCGGCACTGGATCAGCCGATTGTGACTGTGGATTCGGACAAACTTGGCAAGGCGGTGCGGATTGTGGACGCCGCTGGCCGTTATATTGAGTTTTGTAAAGCGACTCTGCCCGAGGGTATCTCCCTTCGTGGTCTTAAGCTTGTGGTCGATTGCGCGCATGGTGCCACCTACCACATCGCGCCCTCGGTCTTTTCTGAGCTGGGTGCGGAGGTGATTACTATCGGCGCCACGCCCGATGGCTACAATATCAATGCCGGGTTTGGTTCTACCGCACCCGCATCGCTACAGCAGGCTGTGGTAGCGCACGGTGCAGACTTAGGTATCGCCTTTGACGGCGACGGTGACCGGGTGTTGTTTGTTGATGCCGACGGCAGTGTTGTCGATGGCGATGAGCTGCTCTACGTGATAGCTACCCACCGTGTTGCAGCGGGGCGTTCTGATGCGGGGGTGGTTGGCACGCTGATGTCGAACATGGGGCTGGAGCTTGCGCTGGCGGATTTGGGTTTAGACTTACTGCGTGCCAAAGTTGGTGACCGCTATGTTCGCGAGTTGATGGTTGCTAATGACTGGCAGTTAGGTGGCGAATCGTCAGGGCATATTATTTGCAGCGACGTGACCACAACTGGCGATGGCATTGTCGCTGCTTTACAAGTACTCGCTGCTGTGGTGGCTAGCCAGAAAACATTGATGACGCTGCGCTCGGGTATGAAAAAGCTGCCGCAAGTTTTACTCAATGTGCCGATTGAGGGCGCGATTGATTTAGGTGGTAACGCAGCGGTGATGGCGGCTTGCGCGGAAGTTGAGCGCCAGCTTGCTGGGCGCGGTCGTTTGCTACTGCGGCCCTCGGGTACCGAGCCCGTCGTACGCGTCATGGTTGAGGGGGATGACCTGACCGAAATTGAAGGCTTGGCCAAAAAGGTCGCCGCTGTGATCGGCGAGTTGGCGTAGGCGCGTGCTTGCGATGCCCCCGAGAGTCCGATACTATCGCGCGCCTGAAGACAAGAGGCTAAACCGTGTCTGCTAGCCTGGTTATGGGTAATTGGAAGCTCAATGGTTCTCTCGAATCTATTGACCAGTTCGCTGAACAGTGGCGAACGAAGGCGCCATCAACCTCTGCTGAGGTCGTTATATGTGCGCCTACGCCTTATTTGTTGCATCTGCATAAGCAGCTTCCCGAGTTGGGTTTGGGTGCTCAAGACTGTTCTGAGCACGAGACAGGGGCTTTCACCGGCGAAGTGTCAGCGCAGATGTTGTTTGAGGTCGGTTGCCGCTGGGTGATTGTCGGGCACTCTGAGCGACGCTTGTACCATGGCGAAACCGATAGTGTGGTCGCCGCTAAAGCGTCTGCCGCACAACGTGCAGGGCTGCAGGTGGTTGTCTGTTGCGGCGAGACTTTGGCTCAGCGGGAAGCGGGCGCACAATTTGCTGTGGTAGAAGCCCAGCTGAAGGCCTCCTTGGCGTCAGTCGCGGTCAGCAACTTGGTGGTTGCTTATGAACCCGTTTGGGCCATAGGCACGGGCGTTGTCGCGACGCCGCTGCAAGCGGAAGAGATGCATCTGGCGATCCGCGAGTGGTTAGGTGAGTTATACGGTACCGACGGTCGGTCGGTACCACTGCTTTACGGCGGTAGTGTTAAAGCAGAATCCGCAGGGGAACTATTCGCCTGCGACAACATTGATGGCGCTTTGGTTGGCGGTGCATCTCTCGAGGCGGAAAGTCTGGCGGGAATTGTTGCAGCAGCTTGATGCGCTAGGAGGAACGTGTGGAACAGATTATTTTGGTGGTTCATCTGGTAATTGCGCTGGCGATTATTGGTTTGATTATGTTGCAGCAGGGCAAGGGCGCCGATGTGGGTGCATCTTTTGGTGCCGGTGCGTCGCAGACATTGTTTGGCAGTACAGGTACAACCAACGTGCTCACCAAATCAACCGCATGGCTGGTCGCTGCATTTTTCGCCACGAGTTTTGGTTTGGCGGTATTCGCCGACAACAAGACTGCAAACGTTGATGATTTAGGGTTTGAGATTCCTGTCGAGGCGTCACTTGACATGAGTGGTGCTGAGCAAACAGGAAATACTACTGATTTGCCGATGATAGAAATGCCTGCGCCTGCAGCCGAAAGCGATATGCCTATGGTAGAATCGCCAACCGAGGCTGAGGCGGCATCTCTGGCTGAGCAGTCGGGTGATAGCGCCGAAGGTTAAGGCGAAAAAGTAGAAAATTTGCGGAAGTGGTGGAATTGGTAGACACGCTATCTTGAGGGGGTAGTGGCCTTTGGCTGTGCGGGTTCAAGTCCCGCTTTCCGCACCAATATAAAATGCCGTCGTCAATACGACCTTGCCTTTCGGGAGAGTCGTCCTCGACGTTGCTCTTTGATCTAGTCGTAAAAATCATCTTACCTTATCTTGCCTTATCTTGCCTTATCTTGCCTTGCCGTTCGCAATAGAACGTATGCCCACCTTAGCGGTTTAGAACTCGAGATTATCTGCACCCCGGCCCGCTCGGGTCGTCGCAAGAGCCTAAAGCGTTATTCATCGAGCTATCAAGTACTTCAGCAATAGCGGATTCTACAGCAGGCGTGACAGTAGCATCGTTTGAATCAGCCGAAACTAAACTGGTCTTCGTTGATTGAGGCTCAGAGCTGAGCGCTGAGTGATTGCCAATTTGGTCGCTGACTATACGTTTTGCGGGGGCGATGGTGCCGCTCGCGCTCTCTGGTTCGACGTTGAATTTTTGCAGTGCAATCGCGAGGACAGCAGCAGCGGCCACGCCCAATACGCCAATGGCTAGGACTTTTGCTGAGGAGGTGGACGTATTTGCTGAATCAGACATCGTTTTTTCCTTTATGAGTGTTTTGTTAGTGCGCTTGTTCTTGCTTTGGTCAATGGATATTGCGTCGAAGAAAGATTCGCGTCGACAATGCACGTTGAGCCTAACAGGGTATTCCTGCCAGGTCTCGCTACCCAAAACTGCAGGCCAAATCATAACGGAGCTAATGTGGGCGCGCACCCGTGCTTGGTCTTTCTAGCCGGCAATGACAAAAACGCAGCGTTATGTCGACGCTAAATACGCATTGATCTTGGCATGGAGCTCGATGATCAAAGCCTCGCTCAATTTTTGCGCTATCGCGTATTGATCCTTAATGTCGTCCCACTCGTCAGTTTCTGAGGCCCGATCAAACTGTTCCAATATTTTCACTTTAGAATATCTGTGTTCAGTTTGTCTCTAGTTGGAAAATGGTCCATAAACCATTCCACAAAATGGTCGCAAAAGGCCGTTCTGAGTATCTTAAACTAGTGACTTGCCAAGTTTTGAGTGCGAACTGTTTTTTGATCAGGGCCTAACCGCTAAGCCCGCACCTGCAAATATATCCAGTGAATTTTGGATCGGCGCTAACAGGCAGGTTATGACATCGATAGCCACGCGCGCCTTCCAGTCGAAACTTCGAAGTCTGATGTCACGCTTGTCCTGATAGCCTACGCTACAGCGCTTACTCTTTGGGGTGGCCGAAGTTTGATCACCGACGTGTGGGCAATGCTCTCGGCGCACTGTCCCATTTCGTTCGCCGTATGAATCGCGGTAGTCTTACCTACCAATAAAAATAATCAGGAAAATTCTATGGCCTTACAAAGCTTCTTAATGCCCGTCATTGTGCTGATCGCGTGGACAATGGCTCTGTGGGTTTGGATGTACACGACCCGTATTCCTGCAATGAACCAAGCGGCGATTAACCCCGACGATGCCCGCCACCCGGGGACCTATGGCCATTTGTTACCGTCAAACGTTCGCGCTGTCGCTGACAACTACAATCATTTGCATGAGCAGCCGACGATTTTTTATGCGTTGATGTTCTTCGCTGCGCTGAGCGGTGGTGCTGATCAGAAGGCGCTTTATTTGGCTTGGGGTTACGTGGCTTTGCGTGTACTGCATTCCTTGGTGCAGATTTTGGTGAGTAAAGTTGTGCCGCGATTTATTGTTTTTGCACTCGGGTCTGTGGTGCTGATTGCCTTTACAGCCAAGGAACTGGTCCGCGTCTTTTTCTAGGGCGCATTTACTGACGGTTATAGGCTGGTGGTTGGCGTCATGTCGGGTCGCTAGGTGAGCGATAACGGATGGCGCTCACCATGCTGCACTTGCCTATGCACACGAGGATTAAGATTATGCGACTTCCGTTGCGGCGTTTTTTATCGATATTTGTTTTCTTTACCGCTGGCATGGCTTGTGCGTCTCCGCAGTCTGATGTCGCGATTAATCAGCTGATTGATGGCCTGCATCAAGATGCCGCCGAGGCGCGTTTCGATAGCTACTTTGGCCGCTTTAGCTCCGACGCTGTCTTCATGGGTACCGACAGGTCTGAACGGTGGTCGATTGCTGAGTTTAAAGCCTACGCAAAACCTATTTTTGATGTTGGGCAAGGCTGGCGCTACGAGGTCGTCGAGCGCAATCTCTCGGGTGTCACGGATATCCGCTGGTTTGATGAGATTCTATTTAACCAAAAATACGGCTATTGCCGGGGTACGGGTGTGGTCCGTCGAACGGGTGATGGTTGGGAAATAGCGAATTACTCACTGACCTTTCTAGTGCCTAATGAAGCCGCCAGTTCGGTCGGCAAGTTGATTATGTCGGCGGATAGCCTCGCACCGAATAGCCATTGAGCGCGTGGTGTTTATCCGGTTGTTGAGTGTTTGAGCGCCAGTTTCTTTGCGGAAATCTCAGCAGCTGCCAGGATATTGGGGGTTTTCTGGCATGAGGTTAGCGTTACCCATTTTTATATTTCGCCACGACAGCGGCGTGGCTAAAACACTGAAAAGTTGAGGGCGGAATTGCCATTGATTAAAGCCGTAAGGGGCAACCCTATGTTAGCATCGCGCCTCTCGCGCTTTTTCTCGGGCTGAACAATGGCCCTGAATTGCGGTAAACTCGGCTAGCAAGAAGTATGCGGAAGTGGTGGAATTGGTAGACACGCTATCTTGAGGGGGTAGTGGCCTTTGGCTGTGCGGGTTCAAGTCCCGCCTTCCGCACCAAATTAAATACGGCTTTTTCAAGATGTCAGTGACCGACTAGGCTGATCTATAGAGCCGAAGCATGGTCACAAAACAGGTTCGATGGAGTATTGGATAGACTCACTGTAGTTGAATTTTCGAGCACTCTATTAGGTAAATACATTTGCTATTAAATATTGAGTAGCGGGTGTAGGGCAGGGATTACGATTCGAATAGCACATGCCCGACACATCTAAAAATAAGATCTGCTTTATGAACTACAATATTGACCAAGAATTTTTGGAATTACTTAAGTCTGTACCCACCCTAAGCCTCGAGAATCCGGTGGCCAGTCGTCTCGCTTTACAAGCGCTGGTCGCCGCCATTGGCAATGACTCGGCTGACAATAGCGTCAACTGGAGTGATCATTGCGTCTGTGTAGGTGACGGCGCGCCAGATACAACTGTTCGCGTTTACCGGCCGGATAACCAACAGTCTACAAGGCCGGGATTGTTCTATATACATGGCGGTGGCTTTGTTATCGGTGATCTCGAGTCAGAGCATGCCACCTGCTTGTCTTTATGTCGTCAGCTAGGCATTACGCTGGTGTCCACCGATTATAGAAAAGCGCCAGAGACGCCTTACCCAGGCGGACTTGAGGACTGCTATGCGGCTTTGCAATGGGTGTCAGCAAATGCAGAGTCACTGGCCATAGATCCTCATCGGTTAGGTATTTTTGGGCAGAGCGCCGGCGCCGGCTTAGCGGCGGCGATTACGCTGCGTGCGCGCGATCAGAATGGCCCCGCCATTTGTTTTCAGTATCTGGGAATCCCCGAACTCGACGATCGACTTGAAACACCCAGCATGCGGCAGTTCATCGACACACCGATTTGGAATCGACCCAATGCTGAACTAAGCTGGGAATATTATCTCGGCAAACAATATCCACGGGGAGGGCGCGACACGCCGATCTACGCCGCACCGGCGCGTGCTGAAGATCTCTCAGGCTTACCGCCGGCTTACGTAACAACTATGGAGTTTGACCCTTTGCGAGATGAGGGAGTGCTTTATGCACTAAAACTGATGCAGGCTGGGGTCAGAACGGAGCTGCATAGTTATCCTGGGACGTTTCATGGTTCGCTGTTATTTGCTGATGCGGCGGTGAGCCAACGTGAGGCGCAGGATATGATCACCGTGTTGCGCAAAGGTTTGCTGCTCGAATAGCGCTGACTGCACGTTATTTGGCAAGGTCCCGACGAGTCTACGGGACAATATTGGTGGTTGTTGAAGGCGAGAGTTTTACGCTCAGCACCCCCTCTAACGCTGCAACAAATCTATCATCAATTTGAAACCATATTGTCAATTCATGGAGTCACACTGGCCTCTTGTCTATCTTAATTGATAAGGAATCATTGATGAAACGTAACAAATTATTTGCTGCAGTTGGGGCTCTAGCGCTGACCTTTTCGCTGGTTGGCTGTGATGGCCAAGATGGTGCCAGCGGCCCGCAAGGCGTGGCGGGTGTAGACGGTGCTATGGGTGTTGATGGAAAAGACGCCAATGCTGGCATCACCTTGAAATTCTTGGGGCGCACGCCTGCACTAGCGGAACAGTTTGATTCATCCGCTGCAGAAATTGTTGCTTATGCACCCGCGACTAAGACCGCCTACCTGGTCAATGCATTATCAGGTGCGATTGACTTGGTCGACCTGAGCGCCCCTGCCTCACCCGTTATTACTGGTCGGTTAGATGTCGCCGCTGATGTCGAAGAAAATATTACCGGTGCCCCAGCCTTAGGCGCCGTTAATAGTGTCGCTGTATTTGGTAACACTATTGCCGCAGCGATTGAGGCGAACCCCAAACAAAATAACGGGTACGTGGTCTTTTACGCTATTGACGGAAGCTTCTTGTCTGTAGTTGAGGTGGGTGCTTTACCTGACATGGTTGGTTTTACTCCAGACGGTAAATATGTGTTGACCGCTAACGAAGGTGAGCCTAATGGTGATTATAGCGTCGATCCTAAAGGCAGCATCAGTATCATTGACGTGTCCGGTGGCTTCACCAGTCTAATCGCAGTCGAGGCTGGCTTTGATGTCTTTACTTCAGAGACTATCAGTGGCGCTCGGTTCTCGCCAAAATCGACTAGCATCGCCGTCGATATGGAGCCCGAATACCTCGCCTTTTCTGCCGATAGCCGCACGGCTTTCGTCTCGCTCCAAGAAAATAATGCCGTGGCTGTGGTCGATATTACTGAGGGTAAGGTCACCTCGGTCCATGGACTAGGCTTTAAAAATTACGGTATTCCCGGCAATGAAATTGACGCTAGCAACAGAGACGGTGGTGTAAATATCAGGAGCTGGAATGTATTCGGAACTTACATGCCCGATAGCATTGATAGCTACACCGTTAATGGTACGACGTATCTGGTGACCGCTAACGAGGGCGACGGCCGTGAGTATCTGACCAATGAGCTCGGTACCGAGGCCTGTACTTTAGCCGGTGGATTCGACTTTGATGGAGGGGACTGCTTCCACTATTTAGATGAAATTCGTATTAAAGATATTACCGATACCGGCGCGACGTTTTCGGCCGCTTTGATGGCAAAGTTAGGGGAGGGTTTCACCGATAGTGAAAATCTAGGACGCCTGAAAATTATCGCGAATTTAGGTGTTAGCGGCGCTTGCCCAACACTGGCCACAACGGGCCAGCCGGGTGCTGACTGTGAATATCAGGATCTCTATAGCTTTGGTGCACGCTCGTTCACTATTTGGAATACAGAGACCATGCGTCCGGTATTCGATAGCGCTAACGAAATTGAGGTGATTACCGCACAGCAGCTTGGTGAAAACTTTAATGCAAGTAATGATGACAATGCTGGTGATGACCGTTCTGACGACAAAGGCCCCGAGCCCGAAGGTGTGGAAATTGCGGAAATTGACGGTAATACCTACGCATTTATTGGCTTAGAACGTGTTGGTGGAGTCATGGTTTATAATATTAGCAATCCCAATGCAGCGAGCTTTGTGCAGTATATAAATCCACGTGACTTTACAGTCGATGCAGAAGCTGACCTTGCCATTGTCGGTGATCTAGGCCCTGAGGGCCTGCTGTTCGTTTCTGCTGAAGAAAGCGCTTCTGGCGAACCACTGTTGTTGGTAGCTAACGAAGTATCTGGCACTCTGGCGGTTTACAGTATTTCCTCGCTATAAATGCAAGGAAGCAAGAAAAAGGCGCCTAGACTGAAGTTTAGGCGCCTTTTTTTGTTTAGGACCAAACTTCTGAGTCTGTAATTCCCCATTCTCCGGGACTATTATTAGTAAAAGTTAGGCTGGTGTCAGCAGCTGTCTTGGGGGCGCTCATCCGATTGCCGAATTGGGTCGCTCGTTGTTGTAATACCAAAGCCATTCAGTGGCGAGGTATTGAGCCTGCTCTATTGACTCAAACAGGTGCATTTCAAGCCATTCATGCCGAACCGTCCGATTGAATCGTTCGATGTAGGCATTCTGTGTTGGCTTGCCCCACTCTATGGGTTTTTAGAAGACTTAAAGATAAATCGTTAAGCTCCGCTGTGCCGCATCTGGATTGATAAGCATCACCTGCTTGCTCATAATGTTGAAGCTGTCCTCCACCGCTACAAGTACGTGCTCACCTCGATACGCATAAATTCGTTGTTCGTCGCGATACCAGACGACAACATGTTGATTGCTGGTGACTCGTACTGCACCCGTTGGTATCTCAGTCCCCGCATCGGGCTCTGCGGGCATGACGCGGATATTGCCGATCAGATGCGAGCAGCGGATGTTAAATTCTTTCGACGCAGCGCGCGGATGCACAAAGTTCCGGCGACGGATCTCCATCATGACGCGATCGTCATAGACGTGCGATATATGATTGATGGGGTCCCGTTGTGCTTCAGCGGCGGGCATCCAGTAGTAGCCATCTTCAGTGAATAGGTTCATCCATGTATCTAAATCTGGGACGTCGAGTAGACTGGCTTCGTAGTAGAGGAAATCTTCTATCACCTCGCGGCTTATCATTGTGCGCCTCCGTTAAATATCGAGCCTTCCATGTACGCCTTCCAAGCTTTGTATTGTGTGCGCATATCAAGATCGGATGTGCCTCCCCCAACGACGCGATCAGGGAAGACTTGATCCTTCCCGTATTGGCGATGGAACTCGACCCAGTCATTTGACGGCGATGCAAGGCCTTCTTGAGTACGCCGATAGACCTCGAGATCATCGGGACCGACCATGCCCATCGACGAGTTAATCAGGCGCGAATAAAGCAGTGTCCGCTGTAGCATTTCGTCGGGCGCACCCTTGAGCCGAAATGACCATGTCTCGACGACGAACCGGTCGACGCTGATCGGTCGGATTACTCGGATATTTTGCACCGCGCACTTAATGGTCAGTGACGGATAAAACAGAACGTTGTGAGTGTTGAAGCTATAGATATCATGGGTGCGCTCTTCACCGTAGGCGGCGAGCATGGCAGCGTGATATTCAGGCATAACACTGTAGTTAGCATGAATGCTGGTTTTACCGCCGTCGTAGTGATGACCATAAGGGAAACCGGTGATGCCGGAGTTTTCAAACGCCGTATAGCTACTGCCAAATGGCAATATGATCTCGGCTTCGCTGCGTTGCTTGGCGGCATCGTCAGGCAAGGTCGCGATATAAGATTTTGCCGCCTGTACCACCGATTGATGAACCACCATGGGGTGCATGGTGTCGTTGAGATTCTCTAAAATAAATTTCCAGTTGCACTCGTGCTCGTAGCGCAATACGCCGCCCGCAACTTCGACTTCACCCTCGGGTGAGCGGTCGCAAAGGTTGTCAAAGCAGTCTTTAGCGCCGCCCATCCATGTGAGTAGGTCAGGCGCTTTGTTGGACAGCGTGGCAAAGACAAATCCGCGATAACACGCAACCTGCGCTAGGCGCTGCATGCTGTTGCACCGATCATCGATGTCAAACCCAGTGTCTTCATAGCCCGCTTCATTGGGTATAGCCAGCAGTGAGCCATCGAGCCGATAGCGCCAGCCGTGATACGCACAATTGAAGGCGCCGCGGACGTTCCCGGTTCGTGTTTCTACAACTTTTGCGCCTTTATGCCCACAGCGGTTGTGCAGCACGTGGACCTCGCCGGTTTTGTCGCGAACCATGACTACCGGAATATTGTGATTGATGTTGGTCGTAAAAAAATCGCCGGTATTAGGTATCTGGCTGGTGTGACCGATGAATATCCAGGCCTGTCCCCAGATTCGCTCCATCTCCAGATTGAAAAGTTCAGGGCTGGTATAGAGGCTGCGATGTATGCGAGTAGGTGTGACCAGATCGTCAAAGTTGCGGTCGGGAATAGTCGCCTGTGTTACGCGGGTCATGATGCCTCCTCGATTACAAAGATAGCGAGCCGAGACTCGCGCCGCCGCAGACCATCAACGTCTGCCCGGTAATGAAGCCACTCTTTTCATCGACTAAAAATCCGACGGCATGGGCGACATCTTCTGACTTGCCCAGACGTTTCACGGGAATGCTCGCCGCCATAGTGTCGTTCTTGGGGCTGTCACTGGGTACCACTGACTGAAACATCTCGGTATCTTGGATGGGGCCAGGAGCGACGGTGTTGACGGTAATGCCGTGCTGGCCGAGCTCGAGTGCCCATGTTCTCGCCATCGCCATCATGCCGGATTTAGTGGCGCTATAACTGGTTCGTGTTTGTAGGCCAAGTGCCGCCCGTGAAGTGATCAGCACGATGCGACCAAAGCCGCGCTGCTTCATCGCCGGAAGTGCCGCTTGCGTTAAGGTAATGGCGGCACCTAAATGTACTTGGGTCAAATAGTCGAGATCTTCAAGCGCCACATCTTCAACTAACGCGGCGCGAATGAGCCCCGCATTATGGACGATGCCGGTGATCGTGTGGTTTTTGACGACCTGTTTTGCCGCCGCCTCGGTGGCGGCTCGATCCGCCAAATCAACCCGAATATTGACCAGCTTATGATGCGCTTCATCGAGCGGCCGTCGCGACAGATTGATGACGGTATGCCCCGCGTTCAAGAGTGTTTTACAAATCGATGCACCGATACCCGTGCTACCACCGGTGACGATAATACTGTCGTGTTTTTGCATGGCCCTAGATACCTCCCTGGCGGAGCGCTGGCTGCGTGAGTCCGAGTTGCTCGGTGAGTTGCCGGCGAACTTCACGCGCGCCGACATCGTGTTCAGCACCCACCGCGATTAGCACCATGGATTGTGATGCATCGGTGTGGCTGAATACCTGTACGCGATTTCCGGTCGTTAATCGTCGATCACCCAGATGACAAAATACGGTGGGTCCTGCGTCGAGCTTGACACTTGCAATAGGCCAGCTCGCACGGCGAAGGTGACGCTTAAAAAATTCCCACAAGCTGTGATGTAAATCAGTGCGCTGTAGCAAAAGCCCATCGACTGGCGTGTCATTGAATATCAGCCCGTCCGCTAGACAGGCTCCGCAGAGCTCTGTGGGTGGATACTGCACATGTCCGCAGTCACTGCAGGTCTGCATCGACAGTGCGCTGGGTAGGTTGGCGGCGGTAAACTGCTGTCCGAGTGGCGTGCGCTGCTTGGGTGGTCGCGCCCGCGCCCGTAGTGATGGTCGATTGAGTTTCAGCCGGCGCTGCATTTTCTCTTTAATGTTCATTGCTGGCCTCGCCCGAGCAGCGCCGCGGCGGTGCATAAACCACGATCGTAGTTAATCATGCCATAGCCGCTCACCAAGCTATTTTGGGGTTTATCTATTTGATTTAAGCCGGCGCTGTCGGTCAGTTGCCGCAGTGATTCTACGACACCTAAAAAACCTGCGGCAGAGCCGGCTTGCCCCGCTGACAGTTGGCCGCCGCAGGTATTATGGGGCAGCTTTCTCGACTGCGGTCCCGAGTGATCGAAGCGCATATCGACCTGATGTACAAAACGTGGACCATCGCCTTTGGCGCAAAACCCTAAGTCTTCCAGCTGCATCATGCTTATTACAGGATAGTCGTCATAGGTCTGCAGGCAATCGACGTCTGCAGGCCCAATGCCGGCTCGCTCATACATCGCATCGATGTAGTGCGTCCAACCCCCGCGGTATTGAATCGCGTCTTGAGGGTGTGCGTTGTGCAGTTCATCTGCCGCCATGAGTGTGGCGTACGACAGGCCTAGAGACTTTGCGCGATCTATCGACATCATTAAGAAACCCTCGCCACCGGCACAGGGCATAACGCAGTCAAAAAGGTGCAACGGACCGGCAATAGGTCGCGCGGCTAAATAGCCACCTAAGTCCAGTTTTTTGTGGCCGAGCAGTGCTGGCGGATAGTGATTGGCGTTATAGCGTTGGTCTAAGCAGATACGTGCAAAGTCTTCCCGCGTTGCGCCAAAGGTATCCATGTAGTGCTGTGTGATGAGGCTAAAAGCGGCGTTCGGCCCGCCCGCGCCATAGGGAAAACTGGCGTCAATCGTGAAGCTGGAGAAATTTGCCGCTGTACCTTCAAAAGCGCGATGTACCGCACCATCACCGCCTACGCAGGCAACGACTTCAGCATCGCCGGCTTGAATCGCGCGTGCCGCGCGGCGCATTGCAAGGATCCCAGAAACGCCACCGTAATTGAGTTGCTCAATCCAACGCGGGCTTAAGCCAAAGTGCTGTGTGAGTGCGATCGCAGAGTCGACCCCCAAAGAAAAGCTCGATACCGCAAAGCCATCAATGTCAGATTTCTGCAGCCCGCTCCGCTGAATCAACTCGCGCAGCACCGAACCGATAAACCATGCGGCGCCGTGTGGGCTCTGCTTGGCATATCCCCAGCTGACAGGGGTGACTAATGCAACGCCACTGTAATCTCTCATGGCGTGTGCCTACGCTTTTTGGTGCTGCGTAAGTCGACCGCTTGGCCGTTCTCTAGCGCGGCCTTGGCGAGTGCTTTAATGTCGGCGCGTTTCGGTTTATTGGAGGCGGTGACGGGGAGTTGCTCAATAAACACCACCCAGCCCGGCGCTTTGAAATACACCAAATTGTTCAGCGCAAAATCCTGAATCGCTTGTGCAGTTTGGATCTCAGCGGGGTAGTCATGGTTAGCGACGACCACCAGAGCAACCTCATCACCACGCATATCGTCGGGTACTGCGGTCGCCACGGCGACACTGACTGCCGGGTGTTCGTTAACCACTGCCTCGACTTCGAGCGCGGAGATGTTTTCCCCTGAGCGGCGAATCACGTTCTTGCGTCGGTCGACAAAGCAAAGGGCGCCATCAGGTAGTTCGCGCACAACGTCGCCCGTATTCAGCCAGCCATCTTGCCAAGCTTCGGCGGTTGCCTCGGGGTTTTTTAAATAGCCCGAAAAATACCCGTTGCGGGGGCTTTCACCCGCGGCACGTACCCGTAATTCACCGGGTTCACCCATGGCAACTGGCTGCTTATTTTCGTCGACGAGTTGCCATTCAATCTGTTCATTGGGTTTGCCAAAACAGCAGCTGCCAATATGCCGAGGCTCGTGGTTGGCAATGATGGCGCCGCCTGCACCACACTCTGTCATCGCCCATGCCTCGAGTAGCGGAAAGCCAAAGCGCTCTTCAAAGCGTAAGTGGTGCTTAGGGTTGACGCCCGCACCAAAGCCAAAGCGTACCGTGTCACCTATCCAGTCGTTATCTTGTTCGGGCATATCCAATAAAATGGCGGGTAACACACCTAGATAGTGAAGTGCTGTCGCTCGGGCTTCGCGCACGGTTTGCCACCAGGTTGAAGGGTGAAAGCGGTCGAGCTGGATGAGACAGCCGCCGGTCATGATCATCGCCATTGATGACACCGACATGGCATTCATATGGCTCAGCGGTAGCGGGGTGAGCAGTCTTTCTTTGCCCGGTTGTAAGGTGGCTAGACCCTTAAGGTTGTCGTACCAGTACCCCTGCTGCAAAAAGTAATCATTGTTCAGTACGCATCCTTTTGGTTTGCCTGTACTGCCGGAGGTATACAGTAGTGCGCACTCGGCGTTCAGATCAGACTGTAATACTCGCGCTGTTTCACCAATCTTGAGTTCGCCTACTGTGTCAGGGGTGATGACCTCAATGCCGAGCCCATGCTTTTTAACGATACCCTGCAGGCGAGGTAGATGCGCGGGGACTGCGCAAATCGCCACGGCCTCACCGTGTTCTAGGTAATACGGAATCTCGTCATCGGGCATTTCATGATTCAGTGGGATCACGCTAATGCCTAAGGCATTCAACGCCAACCAATGAATGAAGAATTCAGGGCGGTTCTCCAGCATTAGTGCTACACGGCCATTGACACCGGTGCGACCCCAGCAATCACTCGCCGCAGTGATCTGACCGTCCATCTCACCATAGCTAATGCTGATAGCTTCGTCGGCATAATGCCGGCAGGCCGATAACGGAATATGCAGAAATTCATGCGCGGTATAATGTACTGCGCTAATGGCTAGTGCCTGTCTGGGGGATTGTGGCACTGTTGTTGAGGCGATCTGCTCAGTCATTGGCTTGCCAGTTCTTCAGTGATGCGCCGCTGTTGGCAAGTTCTTTCAACAGTGGCGCTACGGACCAATTGTCGGCGTTTAAAGTTTTGGCGAAGTCGTCAATGCGAGCGACGACATCGGCCAGGCCGCGGGCTTCGATATTGTGCATTGGGCCACCTCGGAATCTGGGGAATCCATAGCCGAAGCAATACACGACATCGATATCGCTGGCTCGCTGTGCAATGCCCTCGGCAAGAATCTTCGCGCCCTCATTGGCCAGTGCTAATGTCAGGCGATCAACAATTTCCTGATCATCAATGTTACGTCGTGTGATACCCAGCTCTTTGGCGGCAGCAACGACGATCTCCATCACCATCGGGTCATCTAAGCGAGCCCGCGTTTCAGGGTCATATTGGTAATAGCCGCTCCCGGATTTCTGACCAAGGCGTCCGGCTTCTACCAAACGGTCGGCGACGATGTAGCTGGCTTTTGCGCCTTTTTGCGCATCGCTCAGCTGCTCCCGAGCCTTATAGCCAATGTCTAGTCCAGCGAGGTCGCCAACGGCGAGAGGGCCCATGGCCATACCCCAGCGCTCCATCGCTGTGTCAATTTGCGCAGGTGATGCGCCTTCGATCAAACACAATGCTGCTTCGGCGCCATAGGGGCGTAACATTCGATTGCCGATAAATCCGTAGCACATGCCAGACAGCACCGGCACCTTGCCGATTTTTTTGCCAATGGCCATGGCGGTCGCGATGACGCTGTCTGATGAGGCTGCGCCGCGCACGACCTCGAGTAATTTCATAACATTGGCGGGACTGAAGAAATGCATACCCAAGACCGATGCCGGTCGCGACGTGACCGCGGCAATGTCATCAATACTTTGATAGGACGTATTGCTGGCGAGTATCGCGCCGGGCTTGCAGATGCCATCGAGGGTTTTGAATACCGCTTGTTTAACCGCGAGGTTCTCGAAAACAGCTTCAATCACCAGATCGCAATTAGCGAGGTCGGCGTAATCAGAGCTACCCGTGATCTGAGTCATCAAGGCATCAACTTGTGCTTCGCTGAGCCGACCACGTTTGACGCTAATCATGTAATTTTTGCGAATTCGATCGAGACCGACACTCACCGCATCACTGCTCATGTCGAGTAATGTGACAGGGATGCCTGCCTCGGCAAAGCACATCGCAATGCCGCCGCCCATGGTGCCCGCGCCGATAATGCCAACGCTGGCGATGTCGATGAGCGGTGTGGATTTATCAATGCCGGCGACTTTTGCCGCTTCGCGCTCAGCGAAGAACATATGTCGCATTGCTGCCGACTGTGGGTCTGCCATGCACTGCTCAAACAGTTCGCGCTCGCGCATCATACCGGCATCAAAGTCGAGTTCAGCAGCGGCCTCGATGCAGTCAAGAATACGCTGCGGCGCGTGTTCGCCGCGGGTCTTCTTGGTCAGCTGTTTACGGGCAGTCGCAATCGCTGCGCGATCTGTATCACTGAGCGTAAAACTATAGTCGCGCGCCTTAGTTAATGGCGCCTGCTCTGCGGCCAGTCGCGCTGCGTAGGCTATTGCACCTGTAAGGATATCGCCGTCGACGATTTCGTCGATGAGTTTAGCCGAGAGCGCCGCCTTCGCGGTTATCGGGTTGCCTTGCGTCATCAGCGAAATGGCCGCCTCAGCACCGGCTAAACGCGGCGCGCGTTGCGTGCCGCCAGCGCCGGGCAATAGTCCCAGTTTAACTTCGGGTAAACCCACTTTGGCCGTTGCGATTGCACAGCGGTAGTTGCAGCACAGGGCTGTCTCAAATCCACCGCCGAGGGCGGTGCCGTGAATCGCGGCGACAGTAATTTTGGGGAAATGCTCAAGCGCTTCGAGCATGTCACGCAGCGAAGGCGCCTGCTGCGGTTTGCCGAATTCAGTGATGTCAGCACCGGCGATGAATGTACGGCCCGCGCAGTGGATGACAACGGCTTGGCTGTCATCGTTACGGGCGCGCTCGAGCGCGGCGACAAAGCCTGCGCGCAGCGCGTGTGATGTTGCATTGACGGGCGGGTTGTCGATGGTGATCACACCCACGGTGTCGTGTTTTTCATAAGCGACGATGGCCATTACTGGGATTCCTTTAGATATTGAGTATGCGTGTAGGCGTCTTAGTCAAAGCCGCCCTTTGGATTAAGTGTGCGTGACGGATTTCAACGCTCTTTGTAGGCTTAGATTATCAGCTTCCAGCCTTTATTGAGTTTGTTGGCTAATAAAGTCCGCCTGTCGCGATGCCAGTGCACTAATCGTGAATGTTGGATTCACGGCGCCAGTACCTGGGAATAAGCTCGGCCCCGCGACATACAAATTATCGGTGTCGTGAACGCGCCCGTAAGCATCGGTCACCGAATAATGTGGATCGTTGCCCATGACAGTGCCACCCATTAGGTGCATGGGTGCCTGCGGGCCGTGCCATACCTCTGTCGCACCCGCCGCCCGCATAATGTCTTCGCTTTGCTTGACGCGAGTGGTCCAAAGTTTATTGGTTGCATCACCGAGGTTATGGGTGGTGTGCGCCAGTGCCCAACCGTTTGTATCTTTGTTGTCACTAAGACGAATACGATTTTCAGGGTCAGCAATATCTTCGACGACGATGTTCATGTTCGCGAGATGTTTGGCTGCCTGTCGCATCCATGTTGTCAGTTTGTCGCCGATGATGTCTGGGCGACTGGTGCCATAGCCGAGCAAGTCGTGGGGTTTAATAGCATTGGCAATTAACCATTGCGAGGCACCCAGTTTGTCACTTGGATTGTCGTAGAGGTCGTGGCACAGCAGTTGTCCACCAGAGACGCCTTGATGGGGGTGCGTCTCGTCTTTCATCATGCCAAATACTGTTGCCGCCGGATGGGTCATCAAATAGCGACCTAGCTGGTCGTGGCGATTACCTGGCGCAGGGGTTTTTCCGTCCGCCGAGTTGAGCAAGATACGGGTGCTTTGCACGGTAAAGGCCGCGATGATCACTCGGTCTGCGCTGAGTGTTTGTACGTTGCCTTGATGACTAAATTCGACGCCCGAAATGCGTGCGCTGTTGTTAACGCTGCGTATTACACGCGTGACATAAGCCCCGTGCATGAATTCCGTACCGGCGGCTTTTGCGCGTGGTAACCAGGTCACCAGTGGGTTTGCCAGCGCACCATTGGGGCAGCCGGCGTCACACCAGCCGTCATAGAGGCAGCTCGCACGGCCGTTATAGGGTCGGCTGTTAATG